>OCZT010000319.1_pt1 | contig 46663 bp, 44 predicted proteins | sample 1539031 | NCBI WGS metagenome assembly OCZT01 (sample SAMEA3539308, study PRJEB22396) | soil metagenome | biome: tundra; feature: field; material: soil | place: USA | collected 2010-05 | depth 0.15 m
CCGCGGGCGCCGCGCCTGCGCCGCCCGCCGAATCACGCCTCGCCGCCGCCGCGGCCGCGCTATCACGCTTCGCCGCCGCCTTGACCTTCGCGTCGGCCTTGAGCGAATCGTCCACGACCTTCGCGCGGTCCATGTCGTACGTCCAGAGCGCGTTGGCGAGCGACCACATCACGTGGCGGCCGTCGCTCGTCCACGCCGGGAACTCGCCGCCGATGTCGTTGAGCTTCCGCACCGGCATGCTCGCGTTCGCCGGATTCGCGACCGAGACGCTCGGCGCCGTCGAGCCAACCTGCGGCACAGTCACCGCGTAGAGGTCCATCCCCACCTGCGCCAGCGCCTGGTCGCCCTTGGGCGCCATCAGCACGAGCGCCGCCGCGGGCGGCTGCGGCGGCCCGGCCGGCTCCGCGGGATCGTCGTCGCCAAAGACGGCTTGGGCAGAACGTCCTCCCATCGAAAGCTGCGACTCATTGCGCACGAGCGCCGCGTCGAGCGTGAGCGGCGAGCCCAAGCCGTCAGCGCCGTTCGCGCCCGGCGGGAGCGGACCCGTGACCTTGAGGTGCGACTTGAGGTCGGTGCCGTCCCAGCGGAACGACTGCAGGCCGTCGCGGCGGCTGTAGGCGTAGATGCGCGTGGCGTCGGCGGTGAAGTGCGGGCTGCCGAGCCCGCTCGTGGGCATGATGAGCGTGGGCTGGCCGCCGTTGGCGGGGATCGAAACGAAATCGCTCGCCGCAGGTCCGCGGAAGGCGCCGCCCGCCTCCTGCAGCTCGCGTGCTGCTCCACGCACGGCGACCAAACGATCGCCCGCGGGAGACCACGCGATTTCGGTGTAGAGCCCGGGCGTCGGCGTGAGCGTCGTGATGGTCGCGGTGGCGCTCGAGCCCGTCCAGCTGGCGCGCATGATCTCGCCGCCCTTGGCGTCGTTCCACGTGACGTAGGCGAGCGAGCGCGAATCGGGCGACCACGTGGCGCCGTACTCGCCCACCGCGCTCGTGCTCACGCGCGCCGGCTTGCCGCTCGGGAGGTCCATCACCCAGACGCGGTCGAGGGCGGTGAAGGCGAGCTTCTTTCCATCGGGTGAAGGCGCGATGTCACGCACCTGGTGCGCAGTGAACGTGCCGGTGGTGTCCACGCGATAGGTGAAGCGCACTTCGGGCCCCATCGCCATCTTCACGTTCGCGGTGAAGGGGATCTTCACGGGCGCGGTCTTGTCCACGGGTACGCGCCAGATCTCGCCGCCGTACGAGACGACGATCGCCTTGGAGTCGGGCGTGAACGAGTAGCCCGGGTATGCGTCGAGCGGCGCGCGCGATTCGGTCTCGTCGCGCTGCACGGGATAGGCGAGCCACTCCTCGGCCTGCGTGTCGAGGTTCCTGAGGCGGAGCCCCGTCTTGGTGTCGTAGCGCGAGGCGTACACGAGGAACTTGCCATCGGGCGAGAGCGCGGGGCGGAAGCCCGAACCGTAGCGAGTGGTCATCTCTGTGGACTTGCCGTTCTCGCGGTCGTACACCCAGAGCTGGTACTGCGGGCCGACGGCGTTGTACTGCCAGTCGCCGGTACGCGCGGCATACCAGATGTAGCGGGCGTTGGGGCCGAACGCGGCGCCGACGGTCTTCTGGGTGGGCGGCGCGGTGGGGAGGAGGTTGATCCCGTTGCCGCCGTCGACATTGTACATCCAGAGCTTGCCCGGGCCGCCGAGCCCGCCGCCGGCCTTGGTGACGACGATGTATTTGCCGTCCGGCGTCCAGGCGGGGGAGGTGTAGCCGTTGTCGTTCCCCTTGGTGATCTGCGCGGTGTCCTTGAGGTCGAGCGACATCGTCCAGACGTTGTCGCCGCCCGAGTGGTCGGAAATGAAGACGATCTTCTTGCCGTCGCGCGAGAAGCGGGGCTGCGAGTTGTAGGCGAGGCCGTTCGTGATCGCCTTGGCGGTTCCGCCGGCGATAGGGAGGGTGTAGAGCTGGCCGAGCATGTCGAAGACGATGCTCTGGCCGTCGGGCGAGATATCGAGGGAGATCCAGGTTCCCTTGGTGGTCGTGAACTCGTGGGTTCGAGTGGCTTTCAGCGGCAGGGTCTGCGGCGGGGTGGCCGGGCCGCCTGCAGCGGGTGCGCCCTGCGCGGTGAGCGCCGCGGCAGAGAAGGTGGAGAACGCGAGGACTAGGCAGGAGCGCAGCAGGCGGCTGAGCATTGGGCGAGTTCAGGGAGAGGAGAGAAGAGTTGGAGATCGCCGGCGTCGGCAGGAGAAAGAATACGACGGATGGGAGGTGGTCGGCTAGTGCGGGAGGTTTCGTTGATGGGAGAGAACGACGAACAGCAGGATCGCGGATTTCCGCGGATCAACGGCTGGAAAACACGCGGATCAATCTTAGGGGAACTACACCGAAGTTGCCGTTGTAGTTCCCCCCAAGAAGTATCCGCGAAGATCTTGCAGTTATCCGCGAAAATCCGCGATCCTGCTGTTTGTTGCTGTTGGAGACTCAATCCGCCGCCGCCAACCTCGAAAACCTCGCATTGGAATTCGGAAAATCCACCCCCATCGCAAATCCCGAGGCCACCGCCAGCGCCAACGCCCCCAGCACCAGCCCCATCGTCGGCGCCGCAAACCCGCCCGCCCTCGCCACCGACGGCACCACGCTCACCACCATTCCGCCCACCAGCGACGCGATCGCAAACCACTGGTACACGCGCAGTCCGCCCACCCGCGGTGTCTGCGGCTCGGCGCGGAACGACTCTTCAGCAAACCGCGCAATCCCCGCCAACATCAGATATGCGCCGAGCACGAATGCATCGGGCGCCCCCATGACGCGCAGCCGAGCCATCAACACCCCGAGCACCACATTGCCGATGATCGAATAGAGCGGCGTCGGATGGATCGCCACGCCGGCGAGATTCGGGATCTGCATCACCCGCGACCGACGGTGCAGATATCGGATGCCGATCGTCTCGCCCGCCGACCCGCCGTGGCAGCAACCCTGCACCAGACAGCGCATCCGTCCCATGATCTGCAGCCACGGCGCCGCGACCGCGCACGACGCGAGCAGCGGCAGCAGCGGAACCCCCGCGGCGCGCGCGGTCAGCGCACCGATGATCGCGCCCGCCATGCCGCCATACCATCCGAAGGGCCGCAGCAGCCGCGGCGACCCCTCGAGCCACTGCGCCCACAGCCCCGCGCCGACCAGAATGCACGTCCCCACCCAGACCACGCTCAGCGCGTACACCGGTCCGATCGCCATTCCCGCGACCAAAATGAAAATTTCCGCGCCCACGAACGCGTAGAGTCCGTAGTTGATCACCCTCAGCGGCCCCATCCGCCATTCGCGCCACGAGTTGGCCATCCACTCGGCCGCGCCGCGCAGCCGCGCCCAGAGCGCGTCCGGATTGCGCACCACGAGATAGACGGGCAGGGCCGCCGCGATGTCGAGCACATAGTGCATTCCCGTGGTGATCGTGGTCGCCGCGATCGCGATCGCCCAGAGATAGCCGAACACCCGCCATATGCGATGACCGCTGACGCGCGCGCGATCCGCCCAGACATCCGCCGCGATCAGCGCCCACACCACGTGCATCGAGGGGAAGCTGACCGTGCCGGCGTCCAGCGCCCGTTCGAACGTGAGGACCTGTCCGAGCGGTCCGGAGGGAGTGTACGGGCGGTGGACGACGACTGCCGGGATCACGATCCAGCAGATCCCGACGACGATCGACGCGAGCGCGCCCGCGAGCGCGAAGCGACGCAGTCCGCGCTGCGATGCTGCGATGATCACCGCGAGCGGCGCCTGCAGGTACGCGCTCACGTAAACCGCGACCGTCCATTGCAGCACGGGCCAGGGCCGTTCGAAGCCCAACGACAGATCGAAGCGATCGGCGGGAACGCCGAGTGCCTGGATGTAGAAGTAGACCGCCACCCACGGCACCAGCACCCACAGGATCACGGCGACGCGGTTCGCGATGGTCGGCGGGACGTCGGTCGCGGCCGGAAGTGAGAGCAACGGTCGCACGCGCGCGTCGTCTCCGAATCGCCGCAGCAGATCGGGCCGCTCGTAGCCCACGACCAGCGCGATCATCGCGAGCATGAGCACCGGCGTGACCACGTAGAGGCCCGCGCCCGATCCGGCGAAGAGCGCCGTACCGCCGGCGACGCATCCGAAGCCCAGGTAGATCGGATTCGACACCCAGCGAAAAACTCCGCTGCGCACCAAGCGCGGAGGCGGAAACGCATTCATCGGCAGCCCGCCGCCGCGCACGACCAGGCTCCACATGCCGGCGGCCATGATTGCGAATCCGGTGAAGGCGACCGCGGCACCCGCGGCGGCGAAGTGCAGGGCCGGCAGCGCGAGGCGCTGGTCGAGCTTGCCCGCCCACGCGATGAGCGCGAGGGGAACGATGACTGCAAAGAGCAGTCCGTAGAGCAGTTCGCCCACCTGGCGCCGGGCCGTCACGATGCGAACTCCTAGTCGAACTTGTCAGCCACTCGGCGCCTGACTGTCATCAGGTGAGTTCCTCGTAGAGGGACCAACCGTCGTCGAGCGCATGCGTTCCCTCGAACAGCCGCGACTCCGCCACCTGCTTGTGCTCGCGCATCGTCGCGAGCGGCCCGGCGACGCGATGCACCAGCCGCGGCGCGAGGCGGGCGACGGACGCGACCGCCGGCCGCTCTATCAGGTCGAAGCTCGCACCCCGCCGCAGCGACCGTCCGCCGTCGAGGCCGTCGATGAAGTGCGGTGTGAGCCGCGCGTTCGCCTGCTTGACGCCGTCGAGGAAGATCCAGCGGTTGGCGGGGCCATCGTGCCAGTCGATCCACACGAGCGCATGCTCGCTGGAGAGATGCCGTCCCCACGAGAGTCGCTGGAAGGGAAGCTCCGCCAGCGGCAGCGTGATCCTGAGCCGCTCGACATAGCCGAATCCGTGCAACTCTACGTCACCCACGCGCACCCGGGCGCAGGCGCGCGGTGCGAGGCACTGCCACTCGATCGCGCCGCGATAGTCATCGATCAGTGTCCGCTCGATCGGCGCGGCAGTCGCGACCCACGTCCCACTCAGCCCGATGTGTCCGCACGACCACGCCAGCCGTCCGTCCTCGAACACCGGCGAGCGGCCGGGCCGCAGCGTGCGCTCCTCACTCACCCGGCCGCAGGCGCTCAAGTGACAGACCGACCCCACCGACAAGCGCGCAGCCCCCCACCGCACTCTCGCGGAATACGCGAACAGCGCGCTGCCGTCTTCGGAGACGACATCCATATACCACTTGATGAGTTCGAACATTTCTCGAGCCGGCGACTCTGCGTTGGGCCCGCTAACGTACTGCGTCTGAACCGCCGCGTCCATGCGATGGATGCTGCCGGTCCGAGCCCCTCACCTCCTCATCCTCCGAATCTCCTCCAGCAGTTCGATATCCGCCGCATCCTGCAGTCGCCCGGTACGCTTGGACTCGATCAGATGCTCGATCGAGGCTGCTGGGATCTTGACCCCTTCCACCTCGAACATCGTCGCCGCCGGCCCCGCCTCCGCATACTTGAGATTCCAAGCCCGCGTGAAGATATCGACGTTCGGAATATCTCCGATGATCGTCACAGGCCTTCGCACGATGTCTTCCGGCGCGAGCTCCTTGGCGAACCCCATCCCGAGCCGGGCGAGGGCGCGCAGGATGCGCTTCGCGTTGGCCACGGTTGGGTCGATCAGGATGTCCACGTCGCGCGTGGCGCGAGAAGTTCCCCAGAGCTGGCCCGCGGCCGCCCCGACCACCACGTAGCGGGCGCGCTCGGCGTTGAGCCGGCTACAGACCTCGGCCAGCCGGCTGGCGTAGCGCTTCACCCTCCGATCTCCTCGAGGCGTTTCCACGCGAGGTAGTCCTCGTACCGGTCGAACCCGATGACCCGTTGCCCGCGCGGCCGCTCCCTCACAGTCCCGACGCGCGCCGTTCGTTCTGCCGCCAGCACCCGCTCTTCGGGGGTTAGCCTGAGATCGGCCAGGAGCTGTGCCCGGCGGAGCGCGCCGATGCCGCGGCTCGAAGCAGCCGTCTCGAGCGCGCGCGCAGGGTCAGCGATGTAGCGCCGCACCGCCTCGCTGATGACCCAACTCCGCGACCGGTCGCGTTCACGAGCCAGCGCATCCGCCGCCGCGAGGTCGTCCTCGGGGATCGTGATCGCGATCTTTGCGTACCGCGGTTTCTTGGCCATACCAAATCATACCGGGTATGACCGCTTCACGCAACTCGGCGACAGCACGTGCGACGGCCCGAAAAGCGTTACCACGGATCACGCGGAAAAACGCCGAAAAGACTCGCGGATCAAGCAATCCAAGGGGGAACTGCAACCGCTCGCCAGTTGCCGTTCCCCCAAGAATGATCCGTGCTCATCCGTGTGTTTCCGCGTGATCCGTGGTAAAGCTGTTTCCGTTGCAGTTACGGCTGCGTCCTATGCTCCGCCCGGTATTTCTCCATCATCCTCACCAACTCCGCATTCGTCATCGGCTGCCACCCATGCGGCTTCATCGGCCGTCCATAGTCGAACGTGAAGTTCGCCTTGGGATTGGTCAGCTTCGAAGCCTCTTCTTCCATTATTATATAGATGGCGAGGTTGAGGTAGTGGTTGTCCATGTCGCCGACGTACATATGAATCTTCCCCGCCAACTGCGGCCCGATCTTCGCCCAGTTGGTCATCATATTCCAGGTGAGATCGTACCCCTTGTCGCGCCAATACGCCGCGACCGTCTTCTCTATATGCCCGGTGCGCCTGTCCCAGAGCCGCACCGGGTAGCCGTCCGCGCCGATCGGCCCGTACGCCGCATCCCACGCGTCGAACTGCTGGCCGCTGCGGGCATGTGAGCCGAGTACCGCTTCGAGTTGGCTCATCTGCCGCTCGGTGACCTGCGGCTGCCCCTCGGGCGTGCGCATCATGTAGCGCTCGGGAATCGGCGGCTCGCTCTGGTTGGGCGTGAACGCGTTGGTGTCCGCGTAGTTGTCGACGAGCTGGTTGCGGCGGAAATCCACGGGATCGGGATAGAGACACCATGACCCGCCGAAGAAATCAGGCCGCTGGATCTGGAGCGCGGCGCACTCCCAGCCGCCGGTGGATCCGCCGGTGAGGAAGCGCGCGTTGGCCTCGGGGATGAGGCGGAACTGTTTCTCGAGCAGCGGCACCAGCTCCGTGAGCAGCGCGTCCTGATAGGGGCCGTTGTTGACCGAGTTCACCGCGTACGAATCGTCGTAGTAGGGCGTGGGATGCTGCCAGGTGATGGCGACGAGGCGCGGGAAGTCGTCGCTCATCCAGTTCGCGGCGAACTGCGCGCCGGGCTCGCGGGCGGAGGCGGGCGCGTTGCCGAAGGGACTCGTGCTCGCCGGCACACCGCGGCCGCCGCCGGCACGACCAGCGCCGCCGCGACCACTGCGGCCGTCGGCGATGGTCTCGGTGAAACCGAATGGGGGCCCAAGCCCGAAGTGTCCCTGACTATAGATGGCGGGATAGCGGCGCGTGGTCTCGGTGTCGAAGCCCTTGGGGAGGAGCACCGTGGCGCCGATGTACATGGGTGCGCCCCAGAACTTCGAGAGCAACTCGCTCTTGATCTTGACGTGCTTCACCCAGCGGGTGTCGACGGGCACGGTAGCATCCGGCAACTTCTTCGTGAGCGCAAGCGTGATGGGCGTGCGCGACTTGGGGTCGTATTTCACCTTCACGACTTCGCTGACGAGATTGCCGGGCGATCGGTTGAACTGCTGGCCCTCCCACTGGTCGTTGTGGACCCAAATCACGTGGCCATCGGCACGGTGGAACTGCGTGTAGACGTTCATGAGCGCCTGCACGGAGTACTCGCCGGCGGGGAGCTGCGCGAGCGATTCGTAGGGATAGCCGAGCGTCTTGGCGTCGATGGTGGCGGCGGCGCCGGGCTTGAGCGATTCGACATCGACGCCGAAGAACGGGACCGAGCCGCCGTAGGAGCCGCCGGCGAGGCGGGGTTCGCGGGCGTCGGTCTTTGAGAAGAAGACGAAGACGCGGCCGGTGGTGGGCGCGTTCGCGAGCGCGGGGTCGAGCTTGATCTCTATCCTCTGCGCGGGAGCGAACGAGGCTGCGCCGAGCAGCAGGGCGGCGAGGAGTGAGGCGTGAGATGTGCGGCGTGACATGGCGTGCCGGTCCGGGGCAGGGGATACTGCGAGAATATGCTGAGGTTAGGGAGCGGGCACGAGTGCGACCGAGAGTTGCTGCGTGTTGGCGCTGCCGCAGCCGCACTTCGGCCCCGGAGAGCCGGTCACCGTGAACGTCAGATGCGCCGTTGTGAAGCCGGGAGCCGAGATGTCGACTTGGTAGGTTCCCGCTCCACCAAGCACGTAGCAGAGGCCGCCATTGCATGGCCCATCCGACATGCCGCCCGCGTTCTGCGTGTGCATCGTGGCGTCGGCGAGCTTCGCCGAGGACACGCTCGACATCACGGTGATCGTCGCCGCGATCGGCATCGGACAGGGCGGCATGACGCACGGGCCGTCCGTGGCGCACGACATCGCGAGCAGCGCCAGCGCTGCGATGCGCGTGGACTTTCCGATCGCAGGCACCGTGCGATCGGTCACCGCCGTTCGTGTCCCGTATGCAGTCGACGAGCCAGGCCGCATTCCAGAGGCCGCACGCGCCGCTCAAGGGCATCGATTCCGCGGCGACGGGCGCCGTGCTCGTGACGTCTACTCATGTATCATGAATGCGATGATGACGCTGTCGTCGCAAGCTCGCGGCGCATCCGATGGAGCGGGATCCATTCATGCGCGAAGCAGCCCTGCGCACCGGGAAGCGGGATGCGTGGCAGTTCGGCGCGGCGAGATCTGGTGGGCCGAGTTCGGCGCCGGGCGCGGGTAGGCACCTGCCCGGATGCGGCACGGCTCTTCGATCGGCATTCAGTCAGCGCAGGGCAGGCACCGTCCCGTAACCCGCCGTCCTGAAATGCCCGTCGAGCGTCAGCGCCTCGGTGATGCCGCGCTCCGCCATGACGGCGAAACTCACCGCGTCCGCGAACGAGAACGTCTGGTCGTCGAAACGTTCGAGCCACTCGCGCACGGCCGTTCGCTCGAGATCGCGCGTGCTGTTGACCACCAGGTTCGGCGTCTCCCCGACCCCGCGCACGAACTCCATCGCGGCGTCCCGGCCGACTCTCCGGAGCAGCAGCGCGTGCGTCTCCGCCACGACGAGGTTCGTCGTCACCACGCGCGCGCCGGCACGGACCCTGTCACGCAGCGCACGAGCGACGGCGGCGTGGTCGGGCTGGGATCGCACGACGGCCGGATACCAGCCGCTCGTGTCGACGAACAGCTCAGCGGCCACGTGGCTTGCGGAGAGTTGGCCGCCATGACGCGATCTCCGACTCCGCAAGCGCGCGGTCGTGGTCGCGCGCCACGTCGAACCCGGCGGACGGAGCGGTCTCGCGCTCCGCGGCCCCGATGAGCAGCAGCGCAGGGTGCGCCGCCGGATCCGCAACCTGCCGCTCGAGCGCCTCGAGCCCGCGGCGAAGGACATCGGATTTCGTCGCGTCCAGGAGCCCGGCCAGTCGCTCGAGCCGGTCGCGGTCGTCGCGCACGAGATACACCTGCACCGGCTCGGCGACGCGTCCGCGAGAAGTATTGCTTTCATGATGCTTAGTCATGTATCATGAATACGACAATTACCATGCCATGGCAAGGCCACGGGTCACCTTACCGTGCCCTGACCTTCATCAACGCATTCTTTAGGTAGGACAGCCGGAGGACACATGCGCAAACGGGGAAAGGTTGCCGTCACAGTCGCCGCGGACGTGCTGGCCGAGGTGGAGCGGGAGCGGAAGCGGACCGGCGAGACCCGCAGCGAAGTGTTCGAGCGGGCGCTCACGACGTACGTCGCTGGCCGGCGTGCGGTGGAAGCCGCCCGCCGCTATGTGGACGGATACCGGCGAGCGCCGGAGAGTGCGGCGGAGGTTAGTGTAGCGATGGCCGCGGCCATGCCCGCCTTTGCCTCGGAGCCGTGGGATGCGGAGGTGTGAGGTCTGGTGGGCCCAGCTTCCGAAACCCGCGGGACGGCGACCGGTCGTGCTCGTCCACGACGATCCCGAAGGCCGCGCTGGCTGACCATGCCGGTATCGCCGCTCAAGCGGCAGCGGCCGCCGGCACGGGGCCGGCAGGCACGAGGCGCTTGGCCAGCAAGTCGAGCTTGAGGTTCATTCCCTCGATCGAGCGGGCGCCGAGCAGCACCAGGTCGTTCGGCTCGCCGAACACGACGTCGTCCGCCGTGGGCACGCCGGCCGCACGCAGGATCGCGAAACCCACGTCGCGTTCGAGGATGCTGCCGTCGGCCTGCTGGAATCGGTGGCGTTTCTGCCGCGCGACGCCCAACGCCTCGAGCACGGACGCCGGAATCCACGAGTACTCCGCTCCCGTGTCGACGAGGACTCCGTGCAGGAGGTGCCTCCGCCCGGGTCGGGCGAGGTTCTCGATCTCGAGGTCGGTCCTGAAGATCCCCATGTCGTCGCTCATGATAGCTCCGATGCGGTCGCCGAGAGATACCAATTCAACGCGGCGAGTGTCAACGGCTTGCCGAGGCGCCCGATTCGCGTGCGGAACGGATTGAGAGAGCGCCGGGCCGGTTGCGCGCCGGGTTAAGTTTCGGTCTTCGGTCTTCGGTCTTCCGTCCTCCGTCAACATCATGCTCGAATTCGGCCTGCACACGTTTGGTGACATCACCCTGCGCTCCGACGGCGCACCAAAGACCCACGCACAGGTGCTGCGCGACGTGGTCGCCGAGGCCGAGGTGGCGGACGCGGTGGGGATCGAGTTCTTCGGCGTGGGCGAGCACCATCGCGACGACTTCGCCGTCTCGGCGCCCGAGGTGGTGCTCGGCGCGATCGCGGGGCGCACCACGCGGATTCGTCTCGGGACCGCGGTGACCGTGCTGAGTTCCGACGATCCCGTGCGCGTATACGAGCGCTTCGCGACGCTCGACGGCGTGTCGAACGGGCGGGCGGAGATCATCCTGGGGCGCGGGTCGTTCACCGAGAGCTTCCCGCTGTTCGGGTATTCGCTCGACGATTACCAGGTGCTGTTCGACGAGAAACTCGAGCTGTTCGCGCGGCTGCGCCGAGAGGGCGCGGTGACCTGGCGCGGGACGACGCGCTCGGCGCTCGAGGAGCAGCGCGTGTATCCGACGGCGGAGCGCGCGCCGATCCCGACGTGGATCGGCGTGGGCGGGAGTCCGCAGTCGGTGATCCGCGCCGTGGATTACGGGTTGCCGCTGATGCTCGCGATCATCGGCGGGAGCGCGTCGCGCTTTCTGCCGTACGTGGAGCTGTATCGCGAGGCGTGCAGGCGGGAGGGGAAGGGTGCGCTGCCGGTGGCCGTGCACTCGCCGGGGCACGTCGCGGAGACCGATGCGCAGGCGCGCGAGGAGTACTGGACGGCGTTCAAGGGGATGCACGATCGGATCGGCGCGGAGCGTGGGTGGCCGCCGATTACGTATCGCGCGTTCGAGGCCGATATGGAGGGCGGGGCGCTGTACGTGGGGTCGCCGGAGACCGTGGCGCGGAAGATCGTGGCGACGGTGAAGGAGCTCGGGTTGCAGCGGTTCGACATGAAGTACAGCGCGGGGACGCTGGGGCACGAGGCGATGGTGAGGAGTATCGGGTTGTTTGGGAGGGAGGTGGTGCCGCGGGTGAGGGCGGGGGTGTAGATTAGGGCATAGGTCAATGCAGGTTGATGGTCCGCCTCACGTGACTGTACCTTGGCTGTTTCACCCCGGGGGTACGCGCGGGGGCCGGAAGAGATGCTCGGGACGTGGCGCAGCCCGGTAGCGCACTTCCTTGGGGTGGAAGGGGTCGCAGGTTCAAATCCTGTCGTCCCGACTGAGCAGGTGACGGGGTCATTCCTCTGGGAATGGCCCCGTTCGCCTTTTGCGACCTGTACTGCGACGGCGTGTGTCCCGCAGAGACGTTTCTCGGGGCCGACCCATTGGATAACCGAAGCGCTCCTCGTCCTGCTTGCCATCGGCAGCCTCGCGCACCCCCGGCGCGAAGCTCGCGCGACCAACGGACTGCTTGGGAATTCGCCGACGAAGTCGAATGAGCGGCTTCACGTAACCTTCATGGAACCATCATCGAAAAGGTATGGTTGTAGGCACACGTCAATTCGTATCGTCGAGAGCACAACGGCGCATTCGTGTCGACCCCGAACGAGGAGAGCGGGCTAATGACAGAAGCGAGCGGACCCAAGCGTTCACAGCCTCACACGTGGTATCTCCTCCTCCACTCACTGATCTACGGGGCCGTTCTGCTCGAGTCGTTCTTCGCGCCGAGCGTCTATGGTCAGAGCGTGCCCGCTGCAACTGTGAGTGGACTCCCCAGCGTCGATTCACTCATCGCCACGGAGTTCGCCAAGGACAGCCTCGGAAGCATCACCGTCGGCGTGATCGCTGGACCGCAGCTTGCCTGGACGCGCAGCTACGGCTTTGCCGACATGAAGACACATCGCCTCGCAAACCGCGCCACCGTCTACAGAATCGGTTCGATCACAAAGCCGTTCACCGCCGTCATGCTGATGCAGTTGGTGGCTGCCGGCAAGATCAGCCTCTCCGATCCCGTCGAACGCTATCTCCCGGAGATCGAGCAGATCGCCTCCAAGCCGCCGGGTGCACCGCCGTTCACCTTTCTCCAGTTGGCGACGATGACCGCCGGCTTGGCGCGAGAGCCTCGCCAGGAAGGTCCGTTCTGGACCGGACAAGTCGCGGATTGGGACAAGATTCTGATCACCGCGCTGCCGCATACCGCCTACATCTCGTTTCCCGGGACGGAGTTCTCGTATTCGAACATCGGCTACGCGATTCTCGGTGCGGCGCTCGCGCGCGTCGCCGGTATGCCGTACACCGAGTATGAGCGGACGCGTGTGCTCACTCCGCTCGGGATGACGCACACACGATTCGAGGTTGACCCGACCGTCGCAGCGGACCTTGCGACGGGCTATCAAGTCAACCGCGACGGTTCATTGGACGATCAGACTGCGGCAAGCGAAGGTCGGGACGGACGCGGCTACAAGGTGCCGAACGGCGCGATCTTCACGACGGTCGATGACATGAGCCGCTTCGTCTCATTCGAGCTCGGCAATGGCCCGGCCACGGTACTTCCAGCCGCCCGATTGGACGCGGCGTTCGACGGCTTCGTCGCCTCAGCGGCTGGCCTCTCCGAGGGATACGGCTTGGGTTTCATGGCAATGCGCCGCGACAAGTTTACGTGGACCGGGCACAACGGTGGAGTCGCAGGCTTCGTCGCGTCGATGTACTTCGATCGCAACGCGCAGCTCGGCGTCGTTCTTTTCCGGAATGTTGGCGGAGGAAAGGAGCAGCCGGATCGCCTGGCGATCGACATTCTCGAGCGATTGGTCAACGCGCGGAGAGCTGATCTCGTGGCGCTCATAGCGAGGAGAATCAAGGACCAAACGCCCGCGCCAGGGAGCGAGGCCACGATGCGCCGGATCGTCGAGGAGCTGCGGGTCGGGAAGCCGAACTACGATCTCTATGCTCCGGGCATAGCGCAGGTGACACGTCAGCAGCTGCCGCAGCTCCAGTCGACCGTCGTCGCGCTCGGCGCGCTGCAGTCGATCTCTTTCAAAGGTGTCGGTCGCGACGAGGCCGACATCTATCAGATCAAGTTCGAGAAGGGATCGCTGGAGTGGCGCATCTGGCTCAGCGCGGACGGTAGTAAGCTCTTGAGCGCCGGGGTCCGTCCGGTGACGCCGCCGTAGGCATCTGGAGGTGGAGCGCGCGAGCGAGGTCTCGCTCCCGTTTGCGAACGGGTCCGACCACCTGATGGCCGGACAGCGTGTCGCGGCCTTGAATCCCGATGCTCCAGCGGCACAAGTGACGACGCGGCAAGCGATTTCGAAAGCCTCATTGAATTCTCGCGTATTCGGCGTTGCCGTTTGGGGTGCCGTTTCGGCTCATCGACGGCTGAAGACCGGTCGGGAGGTCTTCGAACAGTCGACCCACCCCGGACTATCAGTCGGTTCGGAAGCGCGGCCAACGCTTTGCGAGTGAACACGCTCGCCAGGAACAGGTCGTGGGTTGATAGGTCGTTCGAGGGAGAGGTGGCAAAGCGGAGGCGCATAGCGAGTTGTTCCGCTTCTCTAGAGTCGGCGCGAGGGATGAACCATCGGTTTCTACGCGCATGAGTGTCGTGATCGAGACGGTCTTTTGGGAACGGATGAGCTCACGTCGCAATCAGCTGGCACGGAAACAAGTTTAGAACGCGGCCCGTGTCAGCGGAGTAACTTGCGCGTAGATTGATTTCGCGCTGGCTGCAAGTGAACGGCAGTGAGTAGACGTTAGGCAAGGACTAACGGTTACGCGCTCGTTCTGGTAACACCCGATTGCCTAAGTTTGCTCCCGTCGACCGGCCCCAAATCGTAAGGAGACTTGCCATATGTGCATGTCCTCAGTGGCACCTGCCACCCAGCGTGGCGCGGCCCCGGTGTCTAGCACTGCGATCGGTGGCCAACATCAGACGCCCACGTCGTGATGACGACATCGAAGACAACCCCTCATTTTAGCGTTTCACCTCGCGTCCTCGGACCGCTCGGTGCGGAGCAACTGCAAGATCCTGCGCTCGCGGTTCTTGAGCTAATCAAGAATGCGTGGGACGCAGACGCTACGCGGGTGACGATACGAGTCGACCAGAGGGTTAAGTCTGGCGGAATTACTGTGCTCGATGATGGGCACGGAATGAGCACGACAGATTTTAGTGAACGCTGGCTCGTTATCGGGGCTTCACGCAAACGTGGACGTGAGAAGAGCGAGGGAGGACGGCCGCTCATCGGGGAAAAGGGGCTAGGCCGACTAGCATCCTTTGCGCTAGGAGGGTCGATCACGATCAAATCGGCGCGTCGCAACGAGCCTGGTTTCTCGGCTTTCGTGAATTGGGATGAATTGAGTGTAGCACGGAGCCTCGAAGAGTACGAGGTTCGCATCAAGCCGATGCGACGGCGCGTCAAAGGTACGCGAATCGAGATTGAGAACCTCAAAGCGATGTGGAGGAACTCGCACACTGAGTTCTTGATCACGCATGCCGAGTTTCTAGCATCGGTTCCGGGTCAACGCTTTTCGATATCGCTGAAGGTGGACGGCAAGAATCACGTGCTAGAGGACCCACTTGAAACGATTGATCGATTGGCCGAGGCGCGGCTTGAAATGAGCGTGGGAGCACGTGGCGTGCCGAGGATAGCCTCGTGCATGGTGAATGGCGTTGACGAATCCGCGGTTCTGGTTAGAGAGATGTCTCGGCAGAAACTTGAGCCAGGGGCAACGGGGATCAGGCTTTCGCTCAGATTCTTTCGTCGTGGCGAAGCGTCGAAGCGTCTCGACCGATCACTCGACCGTAACGAAATAAGAGACGTTCTGGAGAGATACCAAGGTGTTCGCATCTACCGTGACGGAATCAACGTCCCGCCGTATGGCCTGAACGGGGATGACTGGGCAGGACTGGAGAAACTTCGTACCTCGACGGGCGGGCCAACCCTCACGCCTGGAAATTCCCAGCTCGTCGGCGAGCTTCACGTCTCAAGACGAGCACAACCGCAACTCGTCATCACTGCGGGCCGGACCGGCTTCTCGGACCAGACGGCAGTCCGATCGCTCCGCAACTATGTGCAGTGGGCGGTTCGCGCTCTCGCCACTGCGAGACGAGCTCAGCATCTGGGGATCGTCGATGAGGGTCGTCCGATCCCAGCGCGGGTCGATGGTTTGAATCGTGCCGAGACAGAGCCTCCGGATCGGGAGGCGAGGTCAGCACTGGCGAGGCTGGTTCAGTCGGAGGCGGTTCGGAAGAATCCGCTTCTGAAGCAATCCGTCGAGGAGACGTCTCACGCGGTTGAGCACGCGTTGGATCGAAGTGAGGCGACGCTACGACTGTATGCCCAACTGGCGTCGGCAGGGATCGCGGCTACGAGCTTCGCGCACGAGTTGCGAACAGAGTTCGATGTTGTTTCGGAGGCTATCGACCAGTTGAAGACACGGCGTCACAAAGCTGAAAGCGAACTCATCGAGCTCCTGAATAGCTCCTGGAGTCGAATTCGAGCATTCGGAGCGTTGTTCAAGGTGATACCAGTCAAGCTAAGGCGCCAAAGTACGGTGTTGTCGGTCGCTCAAGTGAAGAGTTCGCTGAAGGCGATCTTGGAGCTTGCTCCGTCCGAGAAAGTCTTAACGGAGGTCAAAGTTCCGCAGCTTGAGCTGAGTATCGTACCGGCAGAATTCGACTCGATTCTACTCAATCTTGTGTCCAACGCCGTGAAGGCAATTGCACAGAGCGCGCGACGGGAGTCCGGAAGAATTCGAGTTTCCCTTGCAGTTCAGGGTGCCGAGCTAACAATTCGTGTCGCCGACAATGGATGCGGCGTCTCTCCCAAAGTGGCATCGGTGATGTTCGAGCCGCTAGAAGGCCAGTTTTCGGAGGGGACTGGAATGGGCCTGCCCATCGTGAAGTTTATTGCCGAGCGGTACAAGGGAACGGTACGACCAAGTGTCCCAGCCCCGGCCGGATATACAACTGAAATGCTCGTGACTCTTCGCGGCGTAGTCAGATAAACCATGCGGAAATCCATTCTTAGGGAATTTGGCTCCGTTCGCCCACGAGCGATCGTTTTGGATGACAGTCCTCCCGCGAGAAAGTTGACAGCCCTACGACTTCGGAAGCGCGGATTTGAAGTAGTCGAATGCAAATCTGTGGACGAGTTCAACGCCACTTGGAAGCCGGGGACGGTCGACGTTATTATCGCGGATTGGCAGTTATCCCACGACGCAAGGCAGCTGGGTGACAGAGTTCTGGAAGACGTCCGCAAACGCGACTGGGATGTTCCGTTCGTGTTGGTCTCCGGGAAACTTCATGAGGATGGTGACCGTGTCGGTGTGCTTGGGCGCCTGCTAGACAGCGGTGGAGCTCGCTTCGTGACACGTGGAAACGAGGGTATCGCGCGAGCGTGCGAGGACGCGGAGGACTTGATCGAGCGAAGAGATCTCGCATTGCTGAAAACAGTTCTGTCGCTTCGGGAAGGGGCCTTGAGTGGCGCGATGATTCACACAACGTCGGGCGAGGAATCAGCGGCAGATTTCCTAGAATCCATCGTGTCGAAGCCGAAGGCTTCGCACGACGCAGAACGAGCGGTTGCCGCTAGTCGAAGTCGCCGGGCGACCCGTGCCGCCGACTAAGGGGCGCCCGATCTACCTCGTCTCAGGCGATTCAAATATTCGCCCGTCCGACGAGAACATCCGCAAGACCGGCAGACGCGTGCGATTCGATCGTGAGGTAAACATCCGCGCAGCCGTCGAGCTGAAACCTGGCGGAAGGTTCGTCGTGGTTGCACACGGGAGAAGCGACGGCACCATAATGTGGTTCCGTTCAGATCGGGGGACTGCTGATCGCTGGCTATGGGTGGGCATGACGAAGCCGCCAAGGGCTGTGCGTCTTTATCTGTACGCTTGTCATGCCGGGAAGCAACTGCCACGTCAACTGAAGCACTGCGAGTGTTTCGGCCACGTCGACAAAGTTCCGACGCCGACGGATGGTCAGAAGCACAGAGTTCTCGAGTTTCTAGACGAAGTAGATCGTCTGGTGCGCGATCCCACTCTGACGGTGGAGGACTGGCGTCTCCAACTGCGCAAGTTCGTCGACGACGCCGTAGTCAAGGAGACTGAGAATCCCACGGATTGGCGAGACGCGCTCACACTACAGTACCTCAGGAGATCTCTTGGTTACGCCGATGACTAGGCTGGAACAGAATCGGCTATTTTCGGACGGGCATCCTCATTACACTCCGGGCTGGCTGAGTGAAAAGCTGGCCTCGCACGTCCCGAAATCATTTGCCGGGCGGATCATAGATCCAGCTTGTGGAGCTGGGAACCTGCTCGCTGCGGCTGCCGTGTGGATGAATCCATTGAACAAGAGCCGAGGCGACCTGGAATTTGGTGGCTCCGATGTCTCGATTCGCGCTGTTCGAGCATGTCGCAAAATGCTTTCGCGACTACTTCCGCTCGGGAACTATAGCATTGAACGTGCCGACTTTCTGAAGACCGCCGAGAGCGATACATCGCGGCAGCCCGTCACAATTGTTATGAATCCACCGTTTCGGGGATACGGTGAGCTCGGTGAAAAGGCACGTGCAAGGATTGCACGGACGCAGAACATGAAGGGACGTTTTAACCTCGGGTATGCCTTCGTCCATCGCGCGGTAACACGTTATCGGCCAGATACGCTCGTGTCGTTGCTCCCGTCAAACTGGATCTATTCGCGAGCAAGCTCGTTCAGAAGCGAACTGGATGCGCTCAACGGTTCGTGGGAATGGGAAGACGTCGGCGATGGGGCATTTCGCGGCGTATGCGTACACGTAGGCATTTTGGTCTGGCGCGCGAGAAAGTCTCGTACAAGAATTTCCAGACCGATTCAGGGCCACCCATCGGCGGCTGGAACTGAGCTTGAAGTTCATCAGGGTGTGGCTACTGGGAGCGACGCTCTCTTCTGTCGTTTGGCCGAGAGCGCTGGTTCTTTCGGAAGGCGAGCCGCTGCCGTCAGGGGACGGGATGTGGGACGAGGGTCGGCGTCCATGATCTGGGTTCCACCAATCAAGGCGACTCGCGCTCAAGTCGAAGAGTTTATCAGAGGCGTAGGTTCGCAAATCGTGGCCGGTCTTCGGGCGAGGTCGTGCGTTACCAGCCGGCGGCGACAAACGTTCGAGTATCACGAGGCGATTCCCAAGTGGTTCCTTGGGCATCCCAAACTACTGCTGCCTGAGATCGTAACACGATCCTTACGAGTCGAGCTCGACACGCGAGGAAAAAGATTCCCACTACACTCCGCAATTGCGATAAGAGTGCGTTCGGACGCCGAGGGACGCGCGTTGAAACGATACTTGATGAGCGATTTGTGTCAGCGGGTACTGTTCGCGAAATCGCCACGCCTGTCCGGCGGGGCAGTGCGGTTGCAGGTCGGAGCCATTCGGGAGGCGGTCATCGAGTGGGAGAAACGTGGTCGGAGGTATGCTCGAACGATCGATTCTAACGGGAAGGCTGCTTCGAGCGTTCCAGCGGCGCGGCGAGTTTGACTGTTCGCCCAAGTCTCACGTGACTCAACATTACCTGTAGCTCCCAGGCCTGCCGGGCTTGAACCAGTACGCCTTCATGAGAAGGCGGCGCCTGACTACGGGTCAGGAGGTTGGAAGAGTGAGATCCGCCGTAACGTGCGCTTACGCTTTCTGGAGGACGCGCCAGACCTGCGTTGCTGTCCAGGTGCCGCCTCGGCGCGCCGGCAGCGAACGTTCGTTCAATGCGTTCGCTGCCTCTCTCAGAGTGCATCCTTCCCCTCGCACGAGGGTGATGACGGTCGGCGCCACGTCAGATCTCCAGCGCGCTGCGATCACCGCTCGACGATTCGAACTGGCGAGGCAGCCTTTTCGGCGCGCCGCATTGGTGAGATTCTCCGGCTTGCCAAGCTTCGTGCCGCGCCGCTTCGCGGCAGCCAGCGCCGTCTTGGTGCGCGCCGAGATCATCCGCGCCTTCTCCTCGGCGACCATCGCCATAATGCCGACCGTCAGCCGATTTGCAGACGGCATGTCCACGCAAATGAACTCGACGCCCGCCTCCTTCAAGCCGAGCAGGAAATGCGCGTCGCGGGCGAGGCGATCTAGTTTGGCGACCACGAGAGTCGCGCCGTGTAGGCGGCAGGCGACCAGGGCCTCGGCCAGCTTCGGGCGATCAGCGCGACGGCCGCTTTCGATCTCGACGAACTCGGCGACCATCGTCCACTTCCCGCCGTTCAGGAACTGCATGACGGAGTCGCGTTGCGCGTCCAGCCCCAAGCCCGACACGCCCTGGCGGGCGGTGCTGACCCGATAGTATGCGACAAATCGGCCCTTTTGCATACGATTCCTCGTCGTTACGAGAGCAAGAACGAGCGTTCAAGTAAATGTAACAGACTGCATATTGGGTCGCAAGGACCCGAGTGACGCCTGAGTGACGCCCGCGCCGTAGTCTCGCCGTATGACCGCTCATCGCGAGATGTCCGCGCCGATGCTGGCGTACTACCTCCGACACATCCGGCTCACGCGCTCCGTCCCGGTGCTCCACCGGCTGGCTGCTGAGATCGAGCTGCGGTTCCCAGACGATTCGGCGACTCAAGGGCTGCTCGGCGTGATCGCGACGAGACCGGCGCGGCTAGCGGTACCATCACTCAGGCCAGCCTGCACGAACTCGCCGCGTCGCATGATCGCTGCCTGCAGCGGTAACCTCAGGGGGATACTGTCGAGACTCTAGTCACTTATCAGTTCGTTCACCGTCTCCTTTGAGGATCGCGAGTAGTTTGCCAAATCGGCGAACTTCGAGTAGCAGTCGATTCTTCTCGCGACTGAAGAGGTACTCGGTGGTGGGGTCTTGTTCCTCGACGAAACGTCCAAACGCGAGAGGTATCAGCTTGGCCTTCCGACCGCCTGGAGTGGTGATGCTGAGGTTCCCCGCGACCGCGATAACTGTCGTCGCTTCACCCTGGCGGCGGTACGTTCCCGCGAACGGCGTGGCGTATGCGATTGCCGGGTCGGCTTCGATTGCGGCTGGTTCTGGCACTCCGTGCAACAGTCGTGCAATTCGCTGCTCCAGTACCTCGGCGCTGTGTCGAGATGAGTTGGCCACGACTGCGATACTCAGGCCATGAGACGGGTAGACAGCGAGTTGCGCGGAGAATCCACCTGAGTTGCCGTCGTGACTGTACTCCCGACCGCCAGCGAACTCGCCGAGATATACGCCGAGTCCGTACGGTAACGTCGTTCCATCCGCGAGCGCCTGAGGTTCAGCCATCATGCTTGGCACAGTGAACCCGAGCGCTCCCTGAAGCCAGAGTCTATCGCCCCACCTCGCCAGGTCTCGAGCGCTGATCAGGAGAGCACCGGACCCGAACGCGGCCGAATTCGACGGGCGGTCAACGCTTCGAAAGCCTATATCATGAGGGATATGTCCAACTGCCGCTCCACGCAGCTGAGAATCGTCGAGTGTGAGAGCATACTCTTCGAGTCGGCACGGCTCGAGAACACGAAGACGCAGAATCTCTGCGAGTTCCTGTTCGCAAAGACTCTCCAGAATTCGCCCAACCAGCGCGTAGCCCGCGTTGCAGTAGCACCATTCACGCCCTGGCTCAATCGCGTCTGACGACTTCGCTAGGGACGCCACCAGTTCGAGCAGCTCCGTGCGCATGAGAGGGTCGGACGCAAGTTGAATGTCCACGTGGCGGCCGAGACCGGCGGTGTGCGAGAGGAGATGCCGAAGCGTCAGCGACGGATTCAGAACCGATGCCGGCGCGAAATAGCTCGCGAGTGGGTCATTGAGAGATCGGTTCTGTTCCCGGAGTACAATCAGCGCGCAGGCCGCCAGGCATTGCTTGCTGATGGACCCCGCGCCGAACAGGGTCGCCTCTGTCACCAGCACGTCCTTTTCGGGAATCGCGTATCCCCAGGCGCCAGAACACAGCACTTTCCCGCTGTCTAGGACCGAGACTGCAAGACCGGGTGAATCGCCGGCGTCGAAGAACTCCTGCGCCGCCGCTAGAACGGCGAATCCGTCGCGATCCACGGATCTAACCGACGACGTCTCTTGGAGTTGCTATACCCAGCCGCCGGACGCGTGGGACGCGTGTGACGCATGTGAGGCGTGTGACGCATGGCCGCGAGTCGATGAGCGCGTTGTGCTGTCCGCACGCACGGTCGCCGAAGTCAGGCTATCAGACCGGGCACGCACCAGGGAGTCCAACGCGCTCGCGGAAGGCATCGCGGCTGGCGCCATCGAGGAAGTGAGACCAGGAGGCGGCGACTTGGCTGACGCGGCGGACGCGGCCGTCGGGGCGCCTCGATACTTCACTGGTGACGAAACCGTCATCGGCGCTCGACGAAAACGCACCGTGTCCGTTCGGACGACTATGGATTCTGCCTGGGACAGAATGAACTTCTCGTGGAGAGGGGAAACGACCGAATCGGAGCGGGGAGTCTGTTTCGGCGCTGCAGGCCGCGCTCCCTGAGCAGCCAACGCGCCAGCGACTCCCATTGTCAGCGCGGCAGTTCCCACGCCGGTTGCTGCGGCCTTCCTAAGGCCACCGACTCGAAGAAACCGCTTGAACCACAAAACCCAGCGTGGCAGAGTCATATGAAGCCCTTGCAACGGGTTACCATCAGCATACCAGAATGGCCGACACATCGCAATGCGCGCTCGGCTTAGTGACTTGACCTGGTCGCGTTGACGCCCGTCCCGGGAGGAGTTAGCTCTGGCACCAAGAGGGCAGCCTGTGCGATTCATCACGGGCGCGGCTACAACGCGCGCGTCACCACGTCGACAGATCAGCGAGGATGCGACATGACGGACAAGCGGGTAGAGCGCTTCAGCGTTGGTGTCTATGGTCATGAGTCGATTTTGCGCGCCGCACACAAGTTCACGGATCGCTGTTATATCCATTTGGAGCCCGAGGGTGAAGACGCCGTCCTAGTGGAGTTCCGATCGCGCGGTAGTGCTCAGCCGCTCGAGGATCTGATCGGTGAGTTCTGCAACGAGGTGATCGATCAGCATATTCGAGCGAGCGTTCTCGCCGAGACGATCGGACTTCGAGATAAGATCGTCTCAGCCGCTTTCGGCGAGGGCGGGATCGTATCTACAAGCAGTAGGAACGACGCTTAGCAGCTTCGACCTGATGCAACCCGAAGCCATCGGAGTCGCTATCGGCCGATCGCACCCTATCCCAAGCGACTAGATCGTGCCGGCACCGACCGTTTCCCATCCATCGCAGTTCAGAAGTTCGTCGGACGGCTATCGCCTCTTGCCGTTTAACTTCATGCGGGTCGATGGGCGCGTGTTCATCGCAAACGATGCGGGAGAACATGTTCTGCTCAGCAATACTGGATTCACTGAGCTCGTCGAGCACCGGTTGGACGTGACGTCGCCTTTGTACGAGGCGCTCAAGGCCAGACACTTTCTGTTCGACGGCGAGGACGATATCCCGCTGCGTCTGCTCGGGGTCAAGCTTCGAACGAAGAAGGGGTTCCTCGCCGGATTTACCGGCCTGCACATCTTCGTGGTCACTTTACGGTGCGACCACTCGTGCGCTTACTGCCAGGTGTCCCGGGTCAGCCAGGACCGCGTTCGCTACGATATGACGCGGGAGATGGCCGATCAGGCGCTCGACCTCGTCTTCCGTTCTCCCGGACGCGCGCTCACGATCGAATTCCAAGGGGGCGAACCGCTTCTGAACTTTCCGCTCATTCGGCACGTCGTCGAAGAAGCAGAACGTCGCAATATGGACACCCACAAGGATCTGCAATTCGTTGTGGCGACGAATCTTTCGCTAATCGACGACGTGATGCTCGCGTTCTTCCGCGACCGAAACGTCCACATCTCCACATCGCTCGACGGACCGGCTTTTATCCATAATGCGAATAGACCTCGGCCCGAACGCGATTCGTACGAAAGGACAATTGCTGGAATCACGCGTGCGCGTGAAGCACTGGGCCCCCAATCGGTTTCGGCGCTCATGACTACGACGAAACTGAGTCTCGAGCATCCCATCGAAGTCGTCGATGAATACGTTCGTCGCAACTTCAGCTACATCTTCCTTCGGCCGCTAAGTCCGTACGGATTTGCGGCCCGTTCGAGCGCAAAGACGGGCTATGAGGTGGACCGATTCATCCAGTTCTACAAGACCGCGTTGGACCGGATCATCGCGATGAATCGCGACGGTCACTTCCTCGTCGAGATGTACGCCAAGATCATCTTGACGAAGATTCTCACACCGTTCGTTACTGGTTATGTGGATCTACGATCGCCCACCGGAGCAGGCATTGGCGTAGTCGTCTACAACTATGACGGCGACGTCTATGCCAGTGATGAGGCTCGCATGTTGGCACAGATGGGTGATAAACGATTCCGACTCGGCAGTCTCGCGACCGACGACTACCAGACAATCTTCGGTGGTCCTGCGCTACGTAGGCTGGTGGAGTCGTCTTGCGTTGAGTCGCTGCCCGGCTGCTCCGCGTGCGCGTACGGGCCGTTCTGCGGCTCGGATCCAATCGAGAACTTCACGTCACAAGGCGATATCATCGGACACCATCCGACCAGTGCTTTCTGCAAGAGGAACATGGCCATAATTGGTCACTTGCTCGGACTGCTCCATAGCGACGATCCGTTCATCGAGGAACTCTTTTGGTCCTGGGTGCATACGGCTCCCGCGGCGGAACTTCTCGCGCAGTTACCGGACTAGTACCGTGCGCCTATGGTCGAGAGGTCGTCCGCGAGGCGTGCAGCGCACCACGCTAGGACGCCTCACCTCACGTCCGATCGTCGATCGGTCGGCTCGCGATGCATACATCCCGGTGGGTCGCGCCGAGGTGCTTGCAGCCTTTCAGGGAGACTTTTCGGGATATGCAGCGGTCTTGTGCCTCGGGCCGGAAAGTGTGCTCGACACCGGAGAGACGCCGGTCGTCTTCTCTCCCCCGAATCTTGAGTACCTGGGCCCGGATGACGTGGTAGCGATCGATCTCGACGGCACTGTGCGCGTCTGGTATCGGCGTCACTCCGAGAACAACACGATTCTCTTGACGGAGCAGTGTAATAGTCTCTGCTTGATGTGTTCTCAGCCCCCGAAACCCGAAGATGATTCAGCTCGAATTCCGCTGATCCTCCGGCTGCTCGATCTCATCCACCGAGACGCGAGAATCCTCACGCTAAGCGGCGGCGAGCCGACCCTCCTGGGCTCTGGTTTCTTCGACATCGTGACACGTGCGCGAGACTCCCTTCCTAACACGGGTCTTCACATTCTGTCGAATGGCCGCCGATTCAAGGACCCCACGCTCGCCAGCAGGCTGAAGGCCATCCAGCACCATGACCTGGTACTCGGCATCCCGCTCTACTCGGACATCGACTGGCGACACGACTATGTCGTACAGGCACGGGGAGCGTACAACGAGACGATTTCCGGATTGCTTCATTTGGCACAAGTCGGCGTGCGACTCGAGTTGCGCGTCGTGCTACATCGTCAGACAGTAGAGCGCCTGCCGGAACTCGCTCGCTTCATTGCGCGCAATCTCCCATTCGTCGAGCACGTCGCCCTGATGGGATTGGAGATGTACGGTTTCGCGACGCAGAACGTCGAGACGCTCTGGATCGACCCGGTCGATTATCGCACTAAGCTTTCCAGCGCAGTACGGACGCTCGCACTCAGCGGCATGAACGTGTCCGTCTACAACCATCAACTCTGCACCCTTCCACGGCATCTCTGGCCGTTCACACGGAAATCAATCTCGGATTGGAAGACGATCTATCTCCCCGAGTGCGAAGCATGTAGCGTCAGAGAACATTGCGGCGGCTTCTTCCAGTCGGGGACCAAGCGACGGAGCGTGGCAATCAAGCCTGTTTCTGCACTTTCGCCCTCGCTGGCGAAGGCGCTGCACATACTCTCGAGCGAGATCGAACTCGACTAACGTCCTCTTCCGAGTGTCCCAAATACTTGCAGCTCAAGAGTGGCGCCCTGCGACAGCCAGAAACCTGCGGTGGCATCCCGCGGTCGCCGCATGACGCGCGGGCGATAGAGGAGGCGCTGTGTGGTATAGGTGGCTTGATTGAGTTCCAACGACGGTCGAAACGACTCGATGCAGTAGATTGAAGAACATGGCATCGCTACAGCATCCGCTGACGTATCTCGCGCCGCTTGTCTGGCTGGGCGGCTTACTCACCGGACCGTCGGTACTGTTGTCGCAAGTCGCTGGGCCGGCGTTTCACTGCGGCACCGAACGCTGGCCGGTGAAGATTCTCGCGGACTCGCATCGGGCGCTTCTTCAGACTGAGCCCATCGCCTCGACGGTCGCGGATCTCGGGGCTATCCCCATCCCGGAGATTCCTTACCCGCAAGTGCGGCGCATCGCGCCGCAGGAAATCACCGTCTATCGCGTTCGGGCGCGACTGCAAGAAGCGTTTATGGAGAGCGACCATGACCTGCACCTCATCCTTGACGACCTTGCCAAACCGGACTATTCGATGATCGCGGAGATTCCGGACTCCGCTTGTGCGCTGGGTACTGGTCGGGAATCCGCCTTCGCCGCTGCCCGCCGCGTTTTGCGTCAGGCGCCGAGAGGTGCTGTGCTGGAGATTGAGGGCGTTGGGTTCTTCGACTTCATCCACAACCAGCGCGGTCGAGCAATGAACGGCATCGAATTGCACCCAGTCCTCGTAGTGCGCGTTGTGAGCGACACGCTGAAGTAAGGAACAGACTTTCCTTTAGGAGGCATTATGCGACTCTGGAGATCGCTCGTTCCGTCCCTTGTCATAGTGGCACTTCCGCTTCTCGGACTGGGAGCGCAAGCCCCCGCTGGTTCCACCGGCAAGTGTGCGGACGGCTCGTACACCAAGGCCGCGACCAAGCGCGGCGCGTGTTCCCATCACGGCGGTGTCGCGGAATGGTACGGCACGGTGAAAGTCCCATCTGCGACGAGTAGGGCGGATAGCGCGACGGGAAAGACTGGAGCGGCGAGCACCGCTGGCACCAAGGTCTGGGTGAACACCCCGACCATGGTCTATCACTGCCCCGGAACGCGTTGGTACGGCGCGACGAAGAAGGGCAGCTACATGACGGAATCCGCAGCGAAGGCCGCGGGAGCACGACCGGCCAACGGCAAGAGCTGTTCGTAGCAGAGAGACACCGCACTACGCGGTGTCCGCCTCCCGCTCACTGGAAATCATCATGAAGGTGAAGATCCTCACTGTTTGGTCTTCGATAGCCCTGACTCTTCCATCCCTGCTTTGTGCTCAGTCCACGCGACCCGCGAATGCACCGTCACGTTGGCGTTCATTCGGCGTGATTGCTGTGGACACCACGACGATCCTCCGGGAAAACCCCAATGAGATTGTTGTGTGGTTTCGCGTAAATAGCCCCGGATCGGTCGAGGTCACCGGCACGACAAAGAAGTATTCGAGTTCGATGACCCGGATTGGACTGAACTGTACGAAGATGCTCTTCCTCTCGCGCACAGCCGTGTACTATGACGCGAGCGGCGATGTCGTAACCAATTCCGACGAGACTTTCGCAAAGTGGAGAGAAGCGGTTCCCGAGTCGATAGGTGAAGCGTACATACGGATAGGGTGCCGCCCGGAAATTGTAGACGCGGCCAGGGTTCCCCCCTCGTTCTGACCCTGCGCCGACCGCAACGTCCCGGTCGAGGGCGTCACGTCACGGCTGCGAAACGCGCCAGTTCGCTGAACGCCAACTCGTCAGCGTGATCGTGGCTAACGCTGCCCGGTTAGCGGGGCGCGAATCTGCTCTGCCTACTCACCGTTCTAGGGCAGTGCAACATAACCATCGCGTGAGGAAACCTCCCACACTGAGTGCTAAGTTCGCCTGACAACAATTCAAGCAGATTCCGTGAGAATGTGGACGTTGACTTCAGCAGGATGTGAGGCGGCAAGTTTGTACGCCGCTGACCGCGGTCGTCACTCAATCGCGCACAAGGGAGGATCGACTGCTTATGGGAGACTGTCGGTACTGCAGCAAGCCCGCGGGCTTCCTGAAGAAGCAGCACAGCGAGTGCGCAGAGAAGTGCCGTGCCGCGCACTTGGCTATGGTCATCCTCGCACAAGAGATGGCCCGAGACGAAGCGTTCGATAGCCTCGAGCCGGAGTTTAGGAAGAAGGGCGAAGCGGGTCTTGTTCCCGCCGCGGAGACGCGCGCGATTCTGGTCGAGGGATGGAAACGAGAGGTAGATCGCCTCCTTGAAGACAACCTCATCACGGACGAGGAGGAGGGTACCCTCACACGATACACGAAGCACTTTGAACTGCAGCAGGAGGAGCTCGATTCTTCAGGTACGTTGACCCGTCTCGTGAAGGCGGGTGTGCTTCGTGACCTCTCGCACGGCAAGATAGAGCACCGCCTCAACATCTCGGGAAACCTTCCGTTCAATTTCTCAAGGGGTGAATCCGTGATCTGGGTGTTTCCCAAGGCGGAGTACCTCGAGCAGAAGACCCAACGCAGATATGAGGGCGGCAGTGCCGGCGTGAGCTTTCGGGTTGCGCGCGGAGTCTATCTCCGGACGAGTGCCTTTCACGGTCGCCCGATCGACGCGACCTATACGGCAGTCGTGGACACCGGCATCATGTGCATCACGAATAAGAGCCTCTACTTTTCCGGGGCTATCAAGGGCTTTCGAATAGCCCTTGATAAGATCTCCACCATTCAGCCACACTCGGATGGGGTCACAGTGTTCGGGGACTCGTCATCGGCAAAGCCTCAAACCTTTCGCAACCAGGACGGCTGGTTCACCTACAACCTGCTGATGAACGTGTCGCACACACAAACGCCGGTGCCCGATCCGCAGTAGTCGCGCCACGGCGGGCGGCAACTTCCTAGATGCGCAATTTGAGCTAGTCTTGCGGACAACAATGACCGACGAGCGAACTTCGGGTGCTGGCCGCGGGCTGCTCACGCTGGCACGTCCGTGCTGACTCGCACTTCGAAGAGCCGAATCGACTGAATGCTCTCACTGTTTCTTGTCGCCCTGACGTTCGGCCAGCCCTCAAAGAAATGGGTGAGCATTTCGCCGGACGAAAGAAGGATTACGCTCGACACGACGTCGATTCGCAAGATCGGCGTGAGGACCTATCGCATGGCTATTCGTTGGGAGATCGCACCGGGGACGGTGGTGGTTTATACGGATGAAGTCGCCTGTGAAAGGCGGTGGGTGCGCAGGATCCGTTCGGACTTCGGCGGTGAAGTCGAGTGGGAGCCCCACCCTTCGTTCGAGTCCATCCCAGGCGCGCTCCTAACGATCTACGCCAATGCCTGTGGTATTGCGACTCGAAAAGTCCCTGGGAAGCCGCATGACCGCGGCGAGCCTCGGGAACGCCACTGACTGCTCAGCGCTCTCCTGTCTTTCCTCCGACAGGACCATCAGCATGGGAGTGCCACTCACGTGGATTTCCATCGGCATCATCTTGCCCAAGAGGCCGTAGAAGGCCGTCGGGTTCTCCTTTGCCCATCGCACGAGCGCCGGCACGCCCCCCAGCTCCTCGAAGGCTTCCATCAGCGCGTCTTGGACGCGCTCGGTCATCTGGTTCCTCGTCACTGCCGTTGGTTCACCCGTCGTATATCCGTAAGCCATCGTCCAATTCCTCCTTTTCGAGAAGTGAGGGAAAGTCCAGGTTGGATCGTCAACCTGCTAGGGGAGCTTACCCAGCGACGAGCGTCAACGTTCGTGATCGCGGAGCTTCCAAAGGCGGGCAGTGCCCGGAGTTGTTCTAGTTCCCTACGAGCCGGTAGTCGCTCTGCGCGCGGACTCTGCCAGTGTCTGCTGGGAACTGGAACGCCTACTTGACGTACGCTTCGAAGTTGCGAAACGTCGCGCTATTGACGCACGCAACTGTAGTGCGAATCGTGGTGAACAGCTGAGGCCCGTGTTCAACCTCGCCATACTTGCAGTTCTTTACGAGGAGCTTCTTCAACTCGCTCTTACCATGTGTCCCCTCGTACTTCTTCTGCTTGAGCCCTTTGCGAACGTAGACTCGCTTCTTTGACAGCTGCTCGATGTCTGCTAAGTACCAGTTCTCTATCATTCGATCCGGGAGCACTACCTCGACCACGACAGACTGCACATACTTTCGCAAGCGCTCGCGTATTTCTAGGGCCAGCGCGGAGGACGACTCGTTACGGCTCTCGCGGTCCGTCATGAGAATCACCTTGGCGCAGCCGCGAGCTACCAGTGAGCTTATTTGCTTGACGGAGCTTGATGCCAGGTCGTCCACTGAGACATTATGACCTCGTGGGCCGGTTGCCTTCGTGACGAGAAGTGTCGGGTATCGCGATTTCAAGGAAGTGAAATCACCAGGTCCGTCGGCTATCACACCGACGCGACTTCGACCATCACCCATGCGGTACACCTCCAAGTGTGCCCTCGAGCCACAGGTCGCCGAGACTCATCGCGCTGGATGACATCAACTTGCGGAGGTCGCGCTGTTTTGAGAGCCGTCTTATTCGCGTGCCACGCGACGTTAGGTCGACGGTCAGGACTTCATCAGGCGTACACGAGGCGACCAGTGAAATCGAGTGGGTCGTAAGTAGGAAGGGTATTCCGGAACCTGCTGACTGCTCCCTGATGTACTTGAGGAGAGCGTGCTGCATCCAAGGATGCAGGAAGTTCTCAGGCTCCTCGAGCAGAAAGATCGACGCTTGAGGAACGTACAATGCCGTTAGAAGGGCAAGCCACTTGACGGTGCCGTCGGAGACTTCCGGAGGATAGAACATCTCGCCCGAGGCAGATACAAAGCGCAACAGGCGACGACCGGTGGTTTCATCAAGAGTTGTTTCGACGCTTGACAGCGTAGGCACGCCGAGCCGAAGTCCCAAATTGATCGCTTCCAGGGCACCGCTCAGATTCTCATCGCGAGAGCTGAATGGTCGGCCGGGCGAATGCGCCAGGCGATTCAGATAGATGTTGCGGCGTCTGTAGAACGGCTCGAACCAATGCCCGCGCGTCAAGCGATGCAGTTCCTGCTTCTCAAGCGCATCGATGACCTCACTAAGACCTTCTCCAGCGGGACCCAGCGCGGGGCTCGGAACTCGAGGTGCCGAGGCGCGGGCATGATCCGGAAGAATGTTGTAGTCGCACACTCCCATGATAAGCGAGTGAACGGCAGCAATGCCGAGGTCGGCTTGTGCAATTGACGGCAACAGCGAAAGCTCGGGAAACTTGACAGCCCGTTCCCGCGCACTTTCTAGGCAATGCCTTATCTGCTTTAGGATGCTTCCCCGACTTACATGTACGAGATTGTAGGGAGCGATGAAGGTCTGCAACGACGGGTTCCTGACTAAGTGGCCCGATGTCCGCGTACGGCCTCGCCGATCTCTAGTGACCGAAACGCGCAATAGTTGACGGCCGTACTCGGTCGTTACGGCCACGCTCTCTTCGGCAATCTGAGCGAGCTTGTTGACCTTGCTCTGCCGAATGCCTAGCGTCCATACGAGGTTCACCCGAACTGATCCGTCTCGGTCCTTTCGAACTCCAAGAGGACATTGTAACTCGAATGTCATTCCGGTTGCTCGACGCCGAAACGTGCGGTCGACCCCGCCGCTGGCCGCGATGGCCAACCCCACTCCTTCGCGCAGTATGTCGCGAAGCAGCGTGAACGCGTGCACGACGTTTGACTTACCGGAACCATTCGGCCCTATCAACACGTTGAGGCCTGGCCGAAGATCAATGGTCACCGCGCCCAATGAGCGGAAGTTTCGAACACTCAGACTTACTGTGGTCACCGGTTGGCCCGACGAGAATGGCGTTGAAGGACCGCCGTGCGGCTCATTCTGCAGTTTGGGCTCGGTCACGTGCGCTTGCACCCCAAGGAGTTCGTGTGAAGCAACAGCCCTCGGAAAGAACTGACCCCGCGCGGGCGGGTGGAAGGTGAATGCGCGGCCAGATCGTCCGAAGGTGCCTTGAACGTATGCTAATTCGGATCGCCTTGCGAGGAGCGGGGCGTACGGTGCGCAGTCAATACCTGGCCTTCAGCCTCTGTTGACAACGTGGCGACGTACCGAACATCAATACGGGTCACGGGGAGGATCGCTGCGAAGAGAGCGATTTGGCGTGTCCGTTTGCGTTGCTGTCGTGGAATGTCGATTGCCTTACCGCGAGTTGACTACCGCAGGAGAGTCGGCAGCCATGGACGACCGCCTGACGCATGATCGGGTGGTCAGTCCAGCAGAGATTGGCGGGAAGGGAAGAGGACCCTCAATCCGCAGCGCGCAGCTCACCGCGACGCTTTCCAGCCACCCCCTTCATTTCGTCGCGCGGTTGTCTTAGGCTTGTGCCCTCCTAACCACCCCGACTTTGGAGGCCACGACTTGACCGCAGTTGGCAGCGTGATCAGCTCGACCAATCGCGACGATATCCGCGCTGCAGTTCGAAGCCAAAATAGTCCCTACTACGTCTACATCCTGCGGAGGCCGAGCGGTGAGCCATTCTACGTCGGCAAGGGCACCAATGACCGAGTGCTTGCTCACGTTGTCGAGGCACTTAACACAGACGCAAAGACCCACAAGCTCAACATCATTAGGGCCATCTTCCAGCAGGATGCGTTAGTCACGCACGAGATTGAGAGCTTTCACGAGCGTGAGGAGGGCGCTCTAGGGCGCGAGCGAGTACTTATCGCACACTTCGGACGACACGACCTAAAGCTGGGTCCACTCGCCAATCTGACCGATGGAGGTGAGACGGGCGGGAACCCTTCCGAGGAAAGCAAGCAGAAGCACCGTGATACGCTCTACGGCGACGTTGGCGACGATGAGCGCAGCATTGCCAACCGCTTCTTCAAATCGCTGGCTACGGTGCAGTCAGTGCCGATCAAGCCCGTCCAGAATTTCAAGGCTGTGCACCTTACGCCGATGAAGAAGGCTTTCACGAAGCCGACACCTCGCATGGCAGCGGCTTTGGCGGCAAGTGCAATCGCGAATCGCGTGCTGCTCGTGGATGGCTGTGTAATTCCACGGCGCCTGAGAATCGCCGACACCGATTACATCATCGAAAACGGCGTCGGCAAGGATATTCTATTGGTGAATCTTGCTGAACTAGTCCCGGCGAATCAAGCCACGGACGAAGCGTTTAGGTTGAGCGTGAAGGCGATTGAGTACGTCGTGAGCACCGTTGGTCGGGACCTCTTACTGGATGCCGGCATTCTGATGCCCGCTTGGTAGCCCCACCGGTGCCGCCACCATTGGAGGCTCGTTCAAGCTCTCGAATACCTCAGCTGGCACTACATCTAAGAGAGCATTTCATAACCGAACGAAGTAGCCAAGGCAAATGAGCGCGCAGCTCAGTACAGCGAAGTCGGCTGCGCGACGCTCTCAGTTCGAGCGTCCGGCACAGCCACCCGGTGTTCCTCTGAAGTCCGAGTACGCGTCGCGATGTGGGATACCACGCGGGCACGGGGTCGCGGTAGTCGTGAGTGAGCGCCTGATGCGCGATCAGCGTGTTGGTTGGAGTCGCGCCACAGCATCGACTTGACGGCGACTCTGTCGGGCCAGATCGTCCCGTTTGTGCACGCGAGTTCACATGTCGCTGACATCGAGGAGGAATATGACCGGACTCGAGATTCTAGACTCCGCTGTCAAGATCGGCATGGGCGCGATCGTCGGCGGTGTATTCGGAATAGTGTCACCCCTTCTGCTGGCAAAGAAGGAGGTGGCGATGGATCGGCGCACGCGGCGATTGCGGCAGATGGAAGATGTTCTCGCCGCCTTAGAGGGATACTTCACGTTCATAATCCAACACGCATCGAACACCAGCTACTTCTGGACCTGCACTCAAGACAACCTCCCTGACCTGCCCGATGTAAAGATGGACCTAGCTCGCGACAAACAGGATTATGACGCAAAGCACGGGCTTTCGATCTCAGCGATGACAAAGCTCGTCTTGCTAGGTCACTTGAAACTTGAGCAGCAAGTCAGAGAAATCTCTGACATGATGCACGCAGGGCTCGAAGAGCTTGAGAAGCCCATGTCGGCGAAGGATCGAGAAGACTTGTTCTACGATCTGCGCAAGCGGTTTGGCGAAAGGCGGCGGACGTTCTTTGCGGACTTCAGGAGCGAGTACGCGGCCGAACCGGAACTCGATGGCCTTTGGCCCCAGGGCGCGTAAGGGAAGTGCTGATGGCTCCGAAATGAGACTACTTACTGCAGACCTGTGGCACGTCGAGATGGCTGGATGTGCCCGCCAGCGCGTTGCCGTTTGCGTTGACGTTTCTCTCGGCAGAGTCCGATATTCGACGTTTCAGAGTGCGGCACCGACGCTCGGTTTCCTTCTGAAGTCCGACAATTCGTCGTGGTACGGGGTCCCCCTGAGTCGAATGGGTTACGCCGAGTCCGGCGCATCTCAGGCCGACGTTTTATCGTGATATGAGATGCCAATCTGAGGAAAGTGGTAGCTGCGATCTCAGCCGACCGCCTGATGCATGATCAGGCGGCTAGGCGAACTTCACGGATGTCAGCTTGAGGGCCGGCAGGTTAGTGACCCATTTCGATTAGCGACGTGGAAGCAGCACACAGATCTTAAGTGCTCGTTCCGCCACTAATGGCTTCCTCGCCCAACGTCGCTAAAGTCATGCCAGGATTCACTTCCCGGACCGGCGTCTGGCATCGACTCACTTAGCGTCTAAACAAGAGACCAAGCAGTTAGCCTGATTTGGAACACTAGCGCCGCTAGCGACGCGGCACCACTATTGCGAGGCGTTGCGTTCAACGACGGGCTGGCCCTAGGTGGTGCAAGCGCCCCGCCTGCTGGTTACAGCTCGAGTTCTCAAGGGGATGCGCGAAGAGAGAGTGTGCAGATGGCACGAGTGCGCATAGAGTGGCCGCCCCACCACGTCTCGCCTCGCAGGCGAGCGGTCCTAGACGATTCGAGATCAATAGAAACCATCCCGATCTCGAGAGCGGGTACCGGTTTCCGAACGAGTAGATGAAGTTGGCGCGATCATTTTGCTTTCGAGGAGCCTGGCGACATATGCCCACCGCTAGTGCAAGACGGGTTGACCTGCCTTGCGGGTTCAGAGGCCCCTTGGGCTCCGGGTGATTTCGGATGCGGAAGTTAGCGATGCGCGTCGATTGTCAGGGCGAGGACGACCGACAGTCATCGTGCTCTTCGGACCACCGTGCGCTGGCAAGACTACATTGGGGCGCCTTCTGGTGGATTCAAATGGCGCACGCCGCATTTCGATGGACATTGTTCGGGCGCGCCATGGGGAGACCTCTGCGGACTTTTCGCGGGTGACGAACGACAGGGTGTTCGAAGAATTGATCTTGAGCATCGAACAACATATCGCCAACGGTGATTCGGTGGTTTGCGAAGGCCTGTTCATTTCGGAAGCACGGCGAGCGCGGTTGGCGATGTTGGCGGGAAGGGCTCGCGTCGTCTTTGTCTACGTGACGGCCCCCGTCGAAGTTCTGCAACAGCGCCTTCAACTCCGGCTTGTGGCCGGAACGAATAGTGAAGGAAATGGCGTCGAAACGCTGACAGCCGATCTCTTGGAGACGCTCTTCCGGGCCTGCAAGGTGCCAGCCGACAACGCCTTGGTGCTCGACTCATCCTTCCTGAGTATCGACGATAGCTTGCGAGCCTGCATTGCGTTTGTCGGGTAGGACGTTCCCGTAAGCTACTTTGATTCGAATCCGGTGCGAGGGGCAACGCTTACTTAATCCCGGGGTTTCGAGTGACAGACATCGCGGGCTGCTTCTCTGCTGCTTTGTCGGTAGTACAAGGCACCTTGAGCAAGACAGCGGACTCGATTGGCGTTCCAGTGGTGACTCCCCACGGAACGCGCGCCACAACTCATTGGATCACTCTGATTGGGGCGATGATCGCTTCATCTTCCGCTGCGTACTACTACTTCTCGGGCAACCACATTGGGCGCGATCTATACGGGTTGAAGTTCGCACCGCGTCTCCGTGCATTCCTCAGGCCGACACCAGCTATCGAAGATTTCTTTCGTGCAAACATTATCTCTCGCATCGACATAGCGGTCTATCAGTTCGGGTTGCGCCCCCAACTGCCACTGGTCGATGTGCTGTATCTCGAGTATCTGCGAACCTTGTTTGCGAAGGACCTGATCGAGGCTCTGCGTATCTATCCTTCTATCGATTTATCGGCTCCGGAGCAAGCACGCGAGCAGCTCGAGCCGTTCAAGGATCACATTCGGACGGTGCTCGGTGACTACGCCGACCGAGCTACGTTTTACGACCCATTTTCACAGGACGGATTCAACAACGCAGACCTGACGAGCAACGAGTTCTTAGCGACGATCCAGTACGTGGGGAGTCGCGAATATTTTGAATACCTACGATCAGAATGGCGGCTACCGATTGACACAATCGGCGATTTCAATCGCCACCATCCTCCCGACTCGAGGCTTCTCACGATATTCACGCACCTTATCGGTGCTTGGCAGGTGTACAAGGATCTAGGTGCGCTAGGCCATCTAAGTAACACGGGACGGCGACGCGAGCTCGGCGTGGTGCTCTGGGAAACAGAGGTCGATAAGCTCGGCGTGTACAAATACATCGTGGAACAGCGCCCGTTTATCGGCATGTGCGCGATTCTGGGGAAGACGGTATTTGGTGACGACAATCGTCCCCTTCCGGTGTTCGAAGCGAACATTGCGATCCCGATTTTTGCGTCACGAGCTCAACTGTGTGTGGGATTTGGCAGGTCATCGCGAAAAGCGCTTGGACGATACGAATCGATCCTTCGGGCGATTCTGGCTGGGTATGGTCTGGAGGTTCCGACTCGGGCGCGTTTAAAGCGAGACGGGCGGACGTTCTTCGACGAGGAAGTAGTCTCCAGGAACATGGAACGATTCCCGTTGGAATACGCGTCGCGCACCTACGTGGTGCTCGCTCTAGTTCACATGCTGCGACAGACGTACGGCATTGACGATGCGACCTAGCGCAGGCCTCGGGCGCATGGAGGTCTCACATAGAAACCACAACGGTTTTCCCCCAACCGTTTGCATCGAACTGTTGAAGTGGTGCAATCTTGCGTGCCCATACTGTCGCTCGGCGTCGTCCATGCGAGATCATCGGCGTCTCGAATACGACGCTGTGGCGAGTCTGCTTAAGGGACTCTCACATTATGGGATGTGGCGTGTGGCGCTCACTGGAGGCGAGCCGAGCTTCTGGCGAGAACTGCCACAGCTTCTGGGGCTATTGGCGGAGATTGGATTCCCATTTTCGGTGACAACAAACGGACTCTCGGCGCGTCGGGTCCTCGAGGAAGTGTCGCCCCGAGTATGGGCCAATGGGACACTTTACGTGAGTATCGATGGCAACCGAGTGGTGCACGACAGCATGCGAGGGGGCGGCACCTTTGATGCCACCGTGGAATTCTTACGTTGGGCGCGCCCTCGCGTTCCCAGATTGTTCGTTGGAACTGTCCTGGTTGCAGATCTCAAAGCGTACGTCGTTGACGTGGCGCGAATTCTCGTTGATGTCGGGGTCGACAACTGGACTCTAATCTCTCCGGTCAATTCCGGTCGAGGATCGGAGTTCTTGTCGCGTATGCCGCCGTCGCGCGAGTTTGATACGCTTGTCGCTATTGCGCGGTCAACACTGGCCTCCATGAGGGCGAGAACAACGGTCACTTTCTTAGACTTTGCGGAGGCGGATGGGAAGTATCACGCGGCTGTGTATGTATCTGCTGACGGAACTATTACTCATCCGGGAACGATTGCGTCAGGTAGCGCGGTCTCGAAGAAATCGCCAGCAAGCGTGACCACAGACCTTGGATCGCCCACTGCAGCACAAGACGTCTACTCATCGGTTGCCCGTTGTGTTCGTGCAGGCAGCCCTATGCTGTGAGAACTGTGCCACCTTCGCGATTCACTACGTTTGGGGCGTTTGGCGTTAACGCACTTCCAAGGTTTGGGCGGCACGGGCAACCCGAACTCGACGTGCAGAAGATTACTCCCGCGAGCCCCACAATTGGGTTGTACGTGAACATTCCATTTTGCCGATCGCTTTGCGATTTCTGCATGTTGCGTCGTGGCGCCACGGTTGCATCGTCTGTTCCAGATGAGTTCGTCGACGGAATTGTCCGAGAACTCGGGTTGATGCGAGTCGTTTTTGAGCCAGTTCGGCTCGGTGCCGTGTATTTCGGCGGCGGAACCGCCTCTCTGCTGTCCGGGCGCCAGTTCGAGGTAATCTGGAACGCCATTGCTTTAGCGTGCCGCTTCGATAGTAGTATCGAAACAACGTTCGAAGGCGAACCGGTGTCTCTGCTTAATGACGAATTGCGTGCGACTCTCCGTGCTAACGGCGTAACGCGCGTGAGTTTCGGCCTGCAGACGTTTGACGCGCGCTTGCGGGCGCTTCTCGGCCGCACCGATTCGGCGGACGATCTGTGGAAAGTCCGTTCAGCGCTGGAACGGAGCGGATTCGAGGAAATAAACGTCGACTATCTGTATGCCCTGCCCGGCACAACGGCGGAATTCGTGGAGCGCGAACTGCGCACGCTGCGTGACTTTGCGCCAACGAGTATTGACTGTCATCCGTTGAAATATGCGAGTTGTGCACCGCGGATGTTGCAGCAAATCGTCGATGAAGGCCTCCGGGTGCCGACCGCTGAACTGCGCGCGGACATGTTTGAAATGCTCAAGGCTACCCTCGAGGCCGACGGTTTCGCCGCGCAGTTTGCCGATCAGTATTCGCTCGCTGAGCGCACCAAGACAAATCGATACATGCGATTCCTATACGGCCTTGATGGCGGCGAGTATGTCGGATTAGGCCCAGGCGCGCGCAGCCACTACGGCGACTATGGAATTCAGAATGAACCGGGCGTGGGCCAGTATCTGCGCGCAGTCGCCTCAGGCGAAAGACCCATAGGAAAGAAGGTGTTCGCGCCTCACAGTGACAACTATGTCACCTGCTTTCCCAAACGCGCTGATTCACTCTCGACCGAATCTGTTAGCATCGCATTCTCGGCAGATCAGTTCGTGGAGCGCCTCGCCAACTTGACTGTTGGCGGGTACCTTAGTCGCGAAGAAGGTGGGTACCGAATGACGCGGATGGGTCTTCGTTGGTATCAGCGCGTTCAGGAAGAGCTGCTCTCTGAATCTCAGCGACAGCGACATCGAGAGAGCGCAAGGGTCCGATCACTGCGATTTGTCCGATGGCAGGATCACTTTCACGAATTGCTTGAAGACGAGTCACAGCCATGACATCAGCGTCCAACCCGCGAACGCGTGATAGGCCGCTGGTTGCAGACGCAAGTGATGTTTACTCGTCGGTCCGAAACCTCGCGATTGGGATTCGCCGCGCGATGGCACGCCACGATGACAGCGCCACGGTCTACGTCTTCGGAAGCGGCCGCAAGCGAGCGCTCGGAGCAGCCGGCGACATCGACCTGCTCGTGCTCCAGACGCGGGAAGCGGAGCCATTCACGTTTGCTGTGCGGCTTGGCACATTACGGGGCAACCTACTATGCGGTCGAAACGACTGCGGTTTCGACCTGGGTGGCAGCGAGCTCGCGAACGCCGCAACCCAGTACTTGGCTCGTCGTAGTACTCGGAAGTTGCGATTTGTGCCACGATTTGTTTTTGGTCCGATGCGTGCTGTGCCTGCTAAGATCGTCGGCGTTCCGGAGGTGATCGTACACTTCAAGGGTCCGATTTCTCCAGCTCAGTTCAATTTATTCCGCGAGGCGTTGCCGTTTCACGCCCGTTCGATTGCAGGCAGCGCGGTGCACATTGCTGGCCCGCTCAAGCTAACGCCCATCGGGTCTCTTCCGGCGCCATGCGCGAGCGAGTTGGCAGTGTGGGTGAACTCGCTCGAACTACGGATTCGACTTTATGACGATCCCGTCGACCTACGAAAGTGCATTCGAAAGCTCGTCACACTATACGCCGTGGCTCATCAGTGGTCCGAGACGGAGCAAGTAGGTCGCATAGCCGAGGCGTGTGAGCTTGGTGGAACCAGCGCCGCAGGATTAGACAGCGTGACGGATGTCGTACGGCTAGTCACCATATTTGAGCGAGCTAGGCAATGCTGCGACCTTGCTGTCGCACGTGGCGAGACAAAGGCGGGTGCCTGCGACAGTTGTCTGGAGAGTTAACTTCAAGGTTGTGACGGCGATGGTGGCGACACGGCGTTTTCACCCCTGAACGCCGCTGGGTGAACCAGTGACGCACCACGGACCGCCCATCGGATTTTGCCGAACAAGTGAGCTGGCAACGTCTTGGTGCGCCGTACGGCCATCGCAAGTGAAGGGTTACGCGCAGACGCAATCCGTTCAAACAAGACTGCCCGGGCCGTATAGTCAGGCGGCGTGTCGATGTCATTTGTCATGTCGTCAACTAGGTCCATCAACTCGCGGTCATACGGAGATGTGCCCCACTTCGCGTTCGAAGCAAGCTGATAAATATTCCAGAGGTTCCCCTTTAGACCGCTATCTACGTTACGAAAAGTGCGACGCACCAGGTATTCGGAACGTATTCGGGCGCTTGTCGAAAACGCCAACGCGAACAATTCCCCATGCCCACACCTCGCGATCGCGCTTGGCCACGGCCGTCCGAAGAACGCCAACGGGCGCGGGGATTCGAGGATCCTGCGAATGGCCGAATCTGTGAAGAATACATCACCGAGGAGGAACACGTTGCGTTCTGTCCAAAGTGAGCCAGTGCACAATATGGTCTCCGCCAACGAGTCGGTTGCGTCGATTGTGAAACCACCCGCGTTACCGGCAGTAATAATCTGAGACTTGCGTGATACGATAATTGGCGCAGGGGATCCAAGAGAAACCACTTGACGTGACATGCGTCCGACGAGCGATTCGCCGCCAATCCTGACCAGCTGCTTCGGAACGCCGAGGTGGTTTTTCCAGCGCTTGCCGCTTCCGGCACAGAGGATGAATACACTTACCATGCGGGTTGGACGGCCGGTGCCATGAATGGAACCTCGATGCTTGATGGCTAGTGTACCTTCTTATGATCGCAGATCCGCGACAGTCGCAAGCGGCACGTCATCGCAATACGCCGTGGGCCGGCGAGTTGCACCGATGACCGGGTACGGTGGGAACTCTGGGGCCGCAATCAACTTCGCGCGCATGCGTTGTTTGTCAAGACGTCATGTCGTATCGGGTCTGCCAGCGTGAGAATCGACGGTGTTGAGGCAACTGCTGTAGCGCTCGCGGATTCCGCGAATCCTGTGGCGCGCTGCAACTGCGGTTTCGCGGAACCATGCGGGTCGTAGTACACCCGCGCCGCACCGCGGAAACGCGGCAAGGAGGAGATTGGCGGCAACTGCGGGAAACGATTCGGCTGCTGGGAGACCATCGCATCGAGGCGAGGATCTCGACGAAGACTGATGAAGATCTCTCCGGCACCGATGTCTGCCTGATCTGGAACTCTGTCTCGCCGGACGCAGCGTTGGCCTACTATCGAAATGCACGGGCTCAAGGAACACCGGTGGCCTTGATGCCGTTCTACTGGAAGCTAGAACGTTTTTGGGAGACGTTTGGCTCTTGGCCGTCGCGGCGGACAAGGAAGATCAACGCCTTGGGATCCGGTGCAAATCGGTCGGAGTATTTCCGCAACCAAGCGGCCTTGGTGCAAGGCGCCGATCTTCTGTTTGCTAACTCTCAAGCTGAAGCTGACTTGCTTGCAGAGGAGTATTCGATCGACCGGCAGAGCATCCGCGTGGTTTGGAATGGTGTGTCCGCTGATATGGCACTTGGAAACGCAACGCGCTTTCGAAGCACCTGGCGGGCAGTGATTGGCGATCGAGAGTTCCTGGCATGTATTGCCCGAGTCGCGCCGCGCAAGAACCAACTGGGGTTGCTTCTGGCCCTTCGCCACGATTCGCGGGTATTAGTGTTGGTCGGCGCAGGCGCGAGCGATCCGTATGCGACGGAGTGCCGGCGAGTGAGTTCAATGCGTCGCGACGTGATCTTTGTCGGGCAGCAGGGACACGATGCGGTCGCCGACGTGCTGGCCGCCGCGCGCGCACACGTGCTTGTGAGCCGATACGATGTTGCTCCACTGGTAACGCTTGAAGCGGCTATAGCCGGCTTGCCGCAAGTGGCACCCGTTGAGTCGGGGGCGCGAGACTATTTGGGCGACAGTGCGTGGTATGCCGATCCCGACGATCACGACGGGATTCGTCGCGCCATCGATGCCGCTTGGTCATCACCGAAACAAGTCGATTTGGCGCGCCGCGCGAGGACTGAGTTCACGTGGCAACGAACGGCACGCGAATTGGCCGAGGCACTCTGGGCGATAGCTTGACGTCGTGGCGAAAACAGGAAGTGAGAACGTGAGCGCTCGCCGCAGATATCGCAGTGCCAATATCGTCGTGTGTTGCCACTCACGCGCGTCAGCCCGGAGAGCACAACCATATTGAACGGCATCGGCGAAGTGAGGTCTGCCACTGAACTCGATGATCTACCGGTCTTGGAAGGCGCGAGCGAGCGAACGTGCGAGGTCTTCGACGTTAGCGAGGTCGGTGACATCGCCGTTGTACTCTGTCATTTCAACCCGGAGGCCTATCGTGCACCCATTCGAAACCTCCGAATCGTCCTCGCATGGCTGGCGCGTGAGCGCGTCCCTACGTACGCCGTCGAGTTAAGATGCGGCGCGAGCCTTGCACACCATCCGGTTCTGCCAGAAGGCCATGACCGCGTTGTACAGCTCACATCGCACTCGGTCTTGTTCCGCAAGGAGAATCTGTGGAACATTGGCGCGGCGGTCTTGCCGTCGCGGTATCGCTATGTGCTGTGCCTCGATGCAGACACTCTCTTGCTCTCCGGCGGCTGGCTGGACAGGCTAAAGCGCGCGTTGGCGGTCTCGCCGGTCGTGCATCCATTTGCCACGGCAAGGTGGACCGATTCGTCGCGCAGGTTGTATCGAGAAAGTATCTCGTGTGGATATCGTTCTGCGTCTGGTTACCCCGGTCCGAGCCAGGAAATGCAATGCGCGTCAGGACTTGCGATTGCTGTGCGGCGCGACTTTTGGACCGAGACTGCGGGTTTCTACAATTGTCCCATCGGAGGCGGATCCGTCCTGATGACATCGGCGGCAGCTGGCTTGCCAAATCGATTAGAGAAGACAATGAGGAGAGTCTCCATGCCGCTCTGGGAGGACTTCGATCGTTGGGCCGCTTCCGTACGAAGCTGGTGTCGTGGGAAACTGGGGTTTATCGATGGCAACGCGACGCACCTTTGGCACGGGTCACGAGCGAAGCGGCAATACTGGTCTCGTTTTGATCGGATCGCGGGTTTCGATCCGAGGACTGATGTTACGCACGTCGGACGTTTTGGTCTTCTCGAATGGAGCCCGTCAGCGTTTGTAGAGAAGTCTGCGATGATCCGAAACGTCGCCGAGTACTTTGGCACTCGCGACGAAGATGAGTTGTATCATGCCTCTTGAATCACCCCGGAACGGCCTTCGGTCTCGGTCCACAAACGATTAGTCGATTGGTTTCGAGAAATCCGACAAGTCCTCGTGATGCAGTGTGTCCCGCTGGCGTATGCGACCTGAATGGTCGTGTTCGATCACCTGAGCAGGCGTTGGCGAAGGCACGCGAGCTCTTGAGACGTGGCAGGCGGCTTGGCTCGTTGTTGGTAACGGCAACGGCACGGGCCGTCACTGTTCGAGCGTAATAACCACGAAGATCTAAATCGGCTAAGCATTGCTTTCATTTCCCAATGCGACCTCACCCCGCCCGTGAATCCACCTATCTCGGCCCGAGAGGATGTACGGAAAAGCGGCGTCACTTCTGTCATGAGACCAGGCTATCTCTCTACGCTATGGTGTGCCCGCGGGCACTTCAACGAAGAGCAAGCAGACAAGCTCGCACAACTGTGCGAGGTGACACAACCTCGCTATGCGCTCGAAATCGGATTCTGCACCGGCCGTTCTGCCGTATCATTGCTATACCCTATGCAGGACGGACTACAGAAGCTGATTTCAATCGATATTAACCTCGACTACCGAGTTCCCGAGGGACGCGAAATGGCGAGTCGCCTGATGTACGAGTATCCGAACTTTCGGGTTGTTGAGGCAAACTCTCGGAGCGTGCTGAAGCCTGCGTTCTTTTCGAGCGAGTATCCAGATGGCGTCGACTGGGCGTTGATCGACGGAGATCACAGCTACGGCGGTGTGACACAGGATCTTCTGGCTGTGTGCGCATTTCTGAACCACGGGGGCTTGCTCATTATCGACGACTACAAGTCAGGTCCGCCTAACGGTGTATCCATAGAATCAGTAAATCGGGGCGTGGACGACTTCCTTGCAGACCGGCGCGAAGCGTTCGTAGTCGAGGTCTGGGAGAAGCACGGGAAAGGCATGTGCATTCTTCGGAGGACAAACAAGAAGGGAGACCTCGGCGCCCCCGGTCGGCCGCTAAGAAGTGATTCCGCTTTTCCGTAAAGCTCTTTCGCTGAAATGATCTGTGGACTCAAGGGCGGCGTGATGTTAGTCAGCAATACAGACCATGCCAATCTAGAAAGTCGGTACTTCTTGGCTGTCCTTTCCTGACGATGTAGATCGTATTCGTTTGGGGCTAGGTTCCCGAGCGAACCGCGTGGACACCGCTGATTGCAGTCGCGGCGCCGCGTTTCGATCTTCGCTAGCGCCGCTGTGAGCGTTATTAGCTGATGAACGTTTAGCTGTTCATAGCGCCCGCTCTTGTCATACGACGCAGAGTGATGCGATCTGGCGAGCCGACCCATAGCCGTATCGCACTCGAATAGAATAGTCGGCGGCCGACGGCGTGGCGCTGGCCTCGCTTAGACCAGACCGTTTCATGGTCGTATCGTGACGTTCTGGCGCGTTGTCGTTTTCGTTGCCGTTTCGCCCGTCAGGGTCCGACATTTCACGTTTGAGGGCCCGACACCGACGCTCGGTTTCCCTCTGAAGTCCGACATTTCGTCGTGATATGATATCCCCCTGAGTCGCATGGGGTTCAGGGGGTCGCGGGTTCGAATCCCGCCGTCCCGATTTCTTGGTTGAGAAGTTCGGCGGGCAGGGCGGGGCGAGCTAATTGATGCATGATCAGGCGCTGGTTACCGAGAGTTGACGGGCTGAGCTTCAGGCCTTGAGCCTTTAGGAACTTCATGTGGCCAACGCCGACCCTCACCTCGGCGTGCACAAGTTCCTGCACTGTGCGGTGTGATCCCCGGTGCCCTCGGCTCAACCGGCGTGCCTCTCATTCGAACAGATTGTTCACTTTGATCAAGTGACCGAATTGCCGCGCCATTTGCCGGAACTCCATTTCAAAGCCTTTCTTTCTGGTCAGGTGCCATCCCACGGCTGGCCGGATGAGTGAATGGGCTGCGCGTATGCTCATCAGCGACGCGTCCAATGTCGGCCGGGTGATGAGCTCGCTGATGTCGAGGATCAAATCGAAACACGAGAAATCCGTGCCGATGTCAATACCGTATAGGCGCTTGCAGAGGTCAGTAGTGGCTGCGTCCTTGTCTATGAGTTTTTGGCGATATTCTGTGTGAGAGAACCGATCGTTCCCGCGATGGGAAACGATTGCCTTGAGAATCCGCGACTCCAGGCTCGACTCAAGCCATATGCAGAGTGCGGGGCGCTTATGCCGCCACGGCATCGTGCTGGTATCGAAGATATTCCCTTCGGCGATTGCCTCCAGACGGAGCAATTCGCGGTCGATACGACCAAAATCCCGCTCGTTCCAAAGGCCCTTTGCCTCGGCCGAGATCCAAAAGTCTCTGGATTGGACTGGCGATACGCCCAGGAAGTTCAAGTGTATCTGTGCGGCTGATACATATGTCAGGCCAAACTCGCCACAAGCAAGGTGACTGTGCGTCGTTTTGCCGGCAGACGATAGACCCGAAATACAAACGCTGGATTTGTAACGAAGATCAATATCGTTCACTTCCATCGTCCACATATCTCCGTATCAAGGAAAGGCCAGCCGAATCGGGAAGCTCGAGGCGACCTGCAGGGTGAAGGAGAAGCGGCTGCTAGCGCGGGACGCAACAGTACGTGACGAAATCAAGCCACGGAGTGGCGGCGGCTCGACGGAACGTCGACGTTGCCCCGCGGATGGCCAGCGAGCCATGGCGCGGACGACGGAACCGGGCGCAGTTGACGTGGCGGCTGAAGCGAATAGTCTCAGTCGCATGCGACTCCGTTCACTCAGCCACCTGGCGTGCGTCATGCTCGGAGCCGTCCCCCTGTTGGCTGGATGCATCGGGCGCGACGCCAAGGCCCGCGGCCGGACGGTCATCATCGGCACCGGAGAGGATCCCCAAACGCTGTTTCCGCCGCTGGCCGATAACACGCAAGCGCGCGCGCTGACGGAGTTGATCTTTGAACAACTCGCGGATCGTGGAGCGTCGCTCAATACGGTCGGCGACGCGGACTTCGTGCCCCGCCTTGCGCAACGATGGGAGTGGTCGCCCGATTCCCTGAGCCTGACCCTTCACCTCGATCCACGCGCCCGCTGGCAGGATGGTCACGCGGTCTCCGCGGCAGATGTGCGCTTCGGCTTCGAAGTGTTCACCGACTCGCTCGTCGGCTCGCGCCTGCGCGAGGACTTGCTCGCGATCGTGGACTCGATAAGCGTGGCAGACTCGCTGACGTGCACCGCCTGGTTTCGCCAGCGCTCGCCCGAGCGATTCGACATCCTCGTCTCGAGACTGACGCCACTGCCCGCTCATCTGTTGCGCGGCATACGGCGCGACGCCATCGAGCAGAGTTCCTATGCCCGTCAGCCCGTCGGCAGCGGGCCGTTCAGGCTCGTGTCGTGGGAGCCGCAGGTGCAACTCGAACTCGCGCCGAGTCCTACGTATGCCGGCGCGCGGCCGGCGCTCGACCGCGTCATCTGGAGCTTCGCCTCGGACGGATCGACGCTGACGAGGCAGTTCATGGCCGGGGAGTCCGATTTTGTCGAAGGTCTCTCCGTGGAGGACGCCGCCGCCGTTGCGAAGACCGCCACTCTCCGCGTCGTCGGCCTCGGGAACTACGTCTACAGCTTTCTGCTGTTCAACCTGCGCGATGGCGCGAGCGAGCGGCCGCATCCGCTCTTCGGCAACCGCGCGCTGCGTCGGGCGCTGACGATGGCGCTCGACCGGCGGCTGCTGGTGCGCAGCGTGTTCGATTCGCTCGGCCACGTCGGCCTCGGGCCGTTC
>OCZT010000320.1_pt1 | contig 46523 bp, 67 predicted proteins | sample 1539031 | NCBI WGS metagenome assembly OCZT01 (sample SAMEA3539308, study PRJEB22396) | soil metagenome | biome: tundra; feature: field; material: soil | place: USA | collected 2010-05 | depth 0.15 m
CCAGCCCGGCGTTGGCGTTTGTCCCCGTCGAGGTGGAGACGGTAGCGTCGAGGGCTGCCGCTGTGAGATTGACTCCCGCTCCGTCATAGGCAACGCCAGAGTCATATGACGAACCGGAGTCATATGAAGTGGGCACTGCGATTGATGCGGATATTGAGTTTGTAGCCCCGAGAGCGGCCGCGGTGAGGTTGGCCACCCCCGCGGAGCCCTTGACGGTCGTAGAGGCCGTAGGAGAGGCCAGGGCGACCGCCGCCAGCCCGGCGTTGGCGTTTGTCCCCGTCGAGGTGGAGACGGTAGCGTCGAGGGCAGCGGCGGTGAGGGCCGAGATCCCCGCAGAGGCCGAGATGGAGGTCGCTACAGTCAGGCTGGCGATGGTGACGTTGGAGACGCCAGCCTTGGTAGAAGCTGAGTTCCCGGCTACGAGGGCCGAGATGGCGACGTTCGAGAGGCCCGCGGAGCCCTTGACGGTCCCAGAAGCAGCTAGCCCCGAGACAGTGAGGTTGGCCACCCCCGCGGAGCCCTTGACGGTCGTAGAGGCCGTAGGAGAGGCCAGGGCGACCGCCGCCAGCCCGGCGTTGGCGTTTGTCCCCGTCGAGGGGGGGGTGATTTCGACCCCAACGACCACATATTGCGTAGCCGTCGTGGGCGTCCATCCATAGGTGGTCGACGTGAGGGCCGAGACGGTCGCTGTCCTGTGCGCCCACTGGGTCTGGCCAGAGAAGGCCGTGGTGTCCACCGTCGTGCCTGTCGCACCGGTCAAAGAGACCGTCAGGTCGTTACCGAGCCCTGCAAAGAGCAGGCTGCCAATGGCCGTCGGGGTGAGCACGGCTGAGGGGGCAACCGTCCCGCCGAAGTTGCCGTAGACCGCCCCAGCCTGTGCAGCGCGCGCGGCGGCACCGGTGACGACGTAGACCTTCAGGCCGATGTCGTCGCTCGCAGTGGTGGTTAAAGTGACCGTCGTGGCGGAGTTAGTGGCGTCCGCTACCCCGATGACTCCGTAGAGAGCCCCGGTGCTTCCGGTCGCCTCCAACTTGGTCCAAGTCGAGCTGTGTGAGTCGGAGAACACTTCGGTGGCGGTAAAGGCGTGAAGCCCGATGGCGACGAGTAGCGACCCTGCCGGAGGGGTGAACGAGCCAGTCGTGACCGAGGACGGCCCGGACCCCGCAACGCTTACTACGGCGGGACTGGTTGCGTCGATGGCGAGCGTCATCGTCTACCTCTGCATCAGAGGTTCGCCATCGTCGCGTACGCAGCCTTGTGCGCTCCCGTCGAAGTCTCCACGCCGAACGGCCCGCTAGAGTCGTCCTGGTAGGCGTACCAGTAGACAGGTCCCACCCAGGAGTTGGCGTTGGCGAAGGCGTTGACCTGGGTCAGTTCATCAGACTCCGCGGTCGTGCCGTTGATCCCCGTGTTGCTCGTCACGTTCGACGGATAGCCCACCTCGGTGATCCACACTTTCTTGGCACTGTCCCCGTTGGCCACCATCACCGAGCGGATCGAGGGATTCGTGGCTGCCATGTTGCTCCAACCCGACCAGCTCTCGTAGGTGTTGGGGAGGGCTGGGAACGAGTACGGGTGATAGCCCACGGCATCCATGTAGGGCTTGGCCCCATCGGCGTACATCTGCTGGAGGAACGGAACCGGGGCGACGTTGCCGTTACCGGCCACGGGTGCGAGTCCACCTGAGACGACTGTGCTGCTTGGGGCTGCGGCCTTGATCGCCTGGTATGAGTCCTTGAGCAGGGTCGTGTAGACCGCAGCGTTCGGAGTCGACCAAAAGGCCGTGTTGTTCTGCTCGTTCCAAATCTCATAGAGCTGAGCGCCATAGCGTTGGACAACGGCCGACACGAAGGCGGCGAACTGAGTGGGGTCCGGCTGGGCGTTGATCGCACCCGACGACGACGCCCATGATGCGGTGCCCTGGATGATCACCAGCGGGGTCATCCCTTCCGCGGCGATAGCTTGGCCCAGTTGGTCGTAGAGGGACCAGTCATACGTGCCAGGACCGTTGTACTGCACATACTCCCAGTTGAGACTCACCCGGATCGACGTGATGTGCAAGTTGGCCTTCATGTCGGCCAGTTGCGCTTCCTGCGTTGCTAGCGGCTCGCCCAGCAGGGCAGCGTCCATGCCGATGATCTTGTCCGGCGCTTTGACCGTGGTTGTCGTCGATCGGTGCCAGGCCGCCCCCACGGATGAGACCGGGATAAGGGCCGCGAGGACGAGGGAGACGACTGCGAGCAGGAGACGACGCACTAGTCCACCGAGACAATCGGTGAGGTAGACCACCGGGATTCAGGGGGCCGAGTGGCCCAGCGGAGCACCGGAGGAGCGGTGCGGAAGTCCACGTCACCGTGCCGGGCCAGCGAACCACCCAAAGCAGAGGCAGTGAGAGTCGCCAGCCCCGCGTTGACCCAAGTCCCTATGTTGATCGCCGTTGAGGTGACCGGCCGAGCTGCGACGGAAGCCGACGCGATCCCTGCGGGGGCCAAGGTGATCCCTCTTGAGGTGATCGGCCGAGCTGCCGCAGAGACGGTCGCCACGCCTGCATGGATGGACGAGCTAGAACCGAACTGGATGTCCCCAGCTCCGAGATGGACGGCTGCCACCCCTGGCGCTGCCAAGACGCGCTGGTTGGCGGCGATGATGATGCCGATGGAGGTCGAACCAGCAGCGGAGTCCTGGGTGCCCGTCGGCTGGTAGCCAGTCGATGGCACCAGGGTGCCGTCAAAGACGATCTCGTTACCGTCAATGGTGCTTGACCAGGTGAACCCAGCATCGCTGCCTGCTCGCGCGTTGTTGGGGCTGATGCCAAAGGCCCAATACGACTGGCCTCTTGCTTGGGGGTAGGAGGTCAGGGATGGATAGATCATGTTGGTGCTCGCGGTGGCCGTGGAAGTCCCCGTGGGGGCGCTCGATCCCCAAGCCGTGGTCGTTCCCAACGGAGTCGTGAGTTCGTCCACCTCGATCTCAACGTTGATCCCTACCGTCGATGCCGAGGTTGTGATGGAGACAGTGACGGTGGTGCCCGCTGCCCACGTTGGGACCGCGGCGCTCCACAGTTCCAGGTCATGGCCGTTCACCGTGTCGATGTATCGACCCATTAAGCCGAACGTGAGCCCTGTAGCCGTTACTGAGGAGACGGTGATGGACGTGCTCAGGATCGACATCCCCACCAGGACGAAATCACCGGCGTTCCCGAGCGTGACACCCGACACGGACGAGATGTCCGATCCGGCGTTGCCGACTGGGAAGGAACTCGCCGTCGATCGGTTGATGATGGGCAGCAACGCACCAGGAGAAGCCATCGAGACATTGGCCAGCCCAGCAGGCACTCCACCGTTGGTCCCGGTAACCGAGGCGTTCAGCGCGCTCATGGAGAAGGAGGCCGTGACCGCTATCGGGATCGTCGCGTACGCGGTTACGCTGACGTTCGCCCGACCGGCGTTGGCATTCGTCTGGGCGGCTTGGACCGTGGCGTTGTTCGCTGAGCAGGCGACGTTCCCCTTCCCCAGAGTGGCGACTACCGGAGGGGAGAGAGCAGCCGTCAGGAAGGCGGACAGGTCTCCGTTGCCCGAGGTCGCCGCGTCAGCAAGCAGAGACACCCGGAACAGGTTCTCGATCCCCCGGAGGATGCCGGCGTGGTTGATCGCCGTGGCGTACTGGCCGGACGAGTTCAGCCCGTAGGAGGATCGGAGGAGCGGGGGGATGCCGAGGAGGTTCTTGGCGACCATGAACATCGCCACGGGACCGCCGTTGGCTTGGCCTGCTGTCCCCACTCCTCCGCTGACCGGGTTCGTCCCGGTGGAGTCGTAAGCCTCGTCCCAGATGATGAGGATGATCCCGCCCAGCGCGTACCATTTGGTAGCTTGGATCGCCGGGATGTTCGAGCTGAGCCAGTTATCGCCGGTCGAGACGGCCGTCGCGATCGCTGAGGTAGAGCCCGAGGGATCGTGCATGTCGTCGAGGATGTCCGGGACGACGAAGACGAACTGCGGAGGCTGGGCCTGGTTGAGCGCCGGGATCATCGCGGAGAAGTCCTGGCTCAAGGACGCTTCACCGGTGTAGGCCAGCGGGTTGTGGTGGACCACGTAGTACTGGGAGGACCCATCAGACGGTCCTTCGTCCACTGCTGGGTTCGCGGTCCCAAGCGACTCGAAGTACGCCCCCCACGGGATCGAAGCGGAGTCCAGTTGCTTGCCGATCGTGGTGGTGGTAGCCCAGGAATGACTTGAGGGAGGGTTGTCGTCCACGACGCCCTGGTCCGAACCAGTCCAAAGTTCCAGGTAGTTCGGTAGGGAAGGATGATCCGTCGCCCAGAAGTCGGTTGCTGTCGGGTAGTTACCAGCCAGCGATTGCAGGTACGGAGCGTTCGGGCTCCCGTAGATGTTCGATTTCTGCTGGTTCTCCATCATTATCAACATCACGTGAGGAGAAGCGGGGTTCGGTGCGAGAGCCGCAGCGGTTAAACCAGCGACCCCCGCCTTGGCCGTCCCCGGTGTCACCGAGGAAGCAGAGAGGATCACACCGACAGATGTGATGGTGGAGGAGATGCACGTTCCGGTGGGCGCGTAGACCGTCGAGGCGGCTAGGGCACCGTCGAAGACGATCTGGTCGCCGTCTCCTGTCGTGGCGTAGGTGAACCCGGCTGTCGATCCTCCGGTCGCTGACCCCGTGTTGCAGCCTCCGAATCCCCAATATGCCTGTTTCACCGTTCCTGAGGCGGAAGTGATGGAGGGATAGGAGATAGTCGTCGAGGCACCGGACGTGACCCCTCCGAGCGAAGGGAGCGTCCAGGCCACGTTCGGGCCAGCCGCCAAGAGGTCAGCGACGATCTCCACGTAGGTCGATGCGACAGAGGCCGAGAACGAAACCGACGGAGTAACGGATGTCCCCACGACGGCAGGCGGGACCGTCGCGTACCAAAGCTCCGTTGTTACGCCGTTGGCACTATCCAGGTAGCGGTTCACCGAAGCGAAGGAGAGCCCGGGAGCTGCCACCCCGCTGACGGTGACGCTGGTGGAGTTGATCTTGACCCCCACCAGGAGCAGGTCGTTCACTTCCCCGAGGGTCAACGGTCCTACGGTGCTCTGAGCGGTCCCAGCCGCCGGGAGCGGGAAGGCGCTCGCATTGGATCGGGTGATGAAGGATTGGGTGGGAGTCTTGGCTGACAGCGCGACCCTGGCAACCCCGGCGTTCGCCCCGATGGAGAGGTTGAGGTTGGATCGGATGGCTGCGTTCGAGAGGGGGGCACTCGTGTCCCCAAGGTGAGGAGTGGACCCCAGAACCGGGTCGTCCCACATGCTCATAATGAAGACGTTGTTCGTGACGGCCCACTGAGCGGAGTTGTTGGCGAACGTCGGGTCGTCGATCGAGAGCCCGACATTGGAGGGGTCGTAGTTCTGAAACCCAAGTCCCCATTCGAACAAGCCGATCTGCTTGCCGTGTGCCTGAGCGAAGGATGTGAGCCAGTTCAATCCCAGCTCCCCGCTGGAAGGACTCAAGAAGTAGTTCCACGCGGCCTGGTAGCCCGGGTACTGGAAGCTGCCGATCTGGTCGTAGAGGTCGAGCCCGACGATATCGGTGTACGCGTCCCCCGGATAGGCGTTCAGGATGATCGACGTGTCGGTCTGGCCGGGGAACAGTGTCGGGTTGAAGCCACAGAAGAGGAAGTTCTGACCAGAGACCGAGCGTGCGGCCGTGACGATCTGCCGGACGGCAGCGATGTAGTTGGCGTACTGACCTGCCACCGGACCACCAGAACCGAGGCCCCAGAGGAACCAGGACCCGTTCATCTCCCACCCGATGCGCCAGATGGCGTTGGCCTGCCCGTTGGCAACGAGGGCCTGGGCGCACGAGACAGCGGTAGCGTTCATCGCTCCCGTTGCACATTGGGCCAATGTCACCGACCCGTCGTTCGGCAACATCGTGAATCCCCAGATCAGACGAGACCCCGCCGCGGTGGCCCACTGGGCGAAGGCTGCGGCTCCCGAGGACTCCGCCGCGGCGGTCGCGTTGTCTCCGAACCCCATAGCGAATGGGAGAGTCGAGAGTCCTACGTTCGACGCCGCTGTCTGAATCGAGCCCCGGTAGCCTGGATAGGCTCCGAGCATCTGGCCGAAAGTGGCCACATCTGCTCCTTCTCAGCCAAGGGCGGGATCAGGCGGTGAAGGTGGCGATGCCAGAGGCGTTCCACACGACGGTGAAGGTTCCCGAGGTCACTCCGTTGGAGCCACCGAAGTAGTTGTAGCAAACGCCCCGACTCGCCACGGTGGTGTCGTACACCAGGCAGCCGTAGACCGCAGCCAGAGTCGCCGCGGAACCCGAGGCGGTGTTCGCTGCCCCGAAGGTGTCGACGTTGGACGCCTGGGCGAAGGTCACTGTCCCGAGCGCCACACCACCAGCGGCCCACTGACCGGCCTGGGAGACCTCGTTGGCGGTGACCCACTGGGAAGCGGAACCGTTGTACTCGGTGAGTACCGCGGTCGCCACGGTGTTGTCCGGGGTGATGGAGTTGTTGTACAACGCCACCTTGTGCGAGTCCGAGCCGAGGGTGATGGCCGTGCCGTTCAGCCCGTCCAGCACCGTCTTGGCGAAGACCTTGCTTGCTGACCATGCCATGTGTTTCTCCTGTTCCTAGAGAGCGTCTAGCTCTGCGGTCGGGGCGTAGACCGTGCAGTCGTTGGAGCCGTCCGCATGTTCGGTGCGAACTGCCATGACCCGGCCGGCGTTGGATGTTCCGATGTAGTCCTCACGCTCGACGAGCACCTGGCGCCCGTCCGCGACCACGTCATAGTTGGATACCTCGACGTAGGGCATCGTCATTCCGAACAACGCCGGACACTGATGGACCGCCAGGTCCACGCCCTGCGTGCGCTGGGTCTGGAAGCACGACGGACAGTTCCACCAGCGCACCGGAGGTTCCAGGGTCACGGTCACGCGGGAGGATCCGGGGTGAGGGCCACGTCGACCTCGGTTGCCGGGCCGACTGCCACGGTGAGGGTGAAGGAGCCGGTGACGGAATTCCCGTTCGAGTCGACTCCGGCGAAGGCTCCCACGACCGAACCCCCCGCCCCGTTCAGGCTGACGTGGCACGTCGGCTGGTCGGTCGGTCCGTCGATGGAACCGACAGTGACATCCGCCAAGCTCCACGTTCCTGAGACCACGCTGTCATTCGGCACGACGTTTCCTTCCGTGTCATGGCAAGCTCCGAGGGAGGCGGTGGCACCCTTCACTGCGGGGCTGACGGTCAGTTCGGTCATCTCTCTCCTTAGGTGACGGTGTAGCCAGCGTTGGTCAACGCGGCGGTTTCGACGGAATCCACGCTGTAGCTGTGACCCCCGTAGTAGACGCTCACGATGAAGGGGTCGTTCGCGATCGTCGTGGTGATGTTGTGCTGCTGGTCGTGGACCCAGCCGTAGACCCCATCCTTGGTGCCGAGGTTCCACGGGTAAGGCACGGAGGTGTTCGAGTTCTCCGCGGTTGCGGTGTCCTGGACGTAGCTGCCGTCCGAGAGCTTGAAGACGTTCACGCCCCGCGTCCGAAGCTGGAAGTGGCCGTAGAGCCGCTTCTGCAGAGGCGTCGAGTCAGGAAGGACCTGGGGCCAGTCCTGGATCGTGGGGGGGGTGAACGTCGACATCAGTTGCCAACCAGGCTCATCCGGGTGAAGGCGAGCAACGTGGCGAGCTGCCCGTAATAGTGCTGGGCCTCCTCAGGGCTGTAGGTGTGGTCCTCCACAAAGGTGTACAGGTCTCGCTCGATCTCGCGGATGTCGTCCAGGCTGGTCACGCGGAACCCAGCGAGTCGTCGGCGTCGGGCGCTCCATCGGGAGCCTGCCGCTTGGAGCCGGGGCTGTTGAGGTCGTTCGACGACTCGGGACCGGCCCGGAAGTCGATGTCGAAGCAGACATCGCCCTTCAGCTTGCGATCTGAACCGTCTCGTGAGGCGTCCGCGAACTCGTACATCTGACGTGCCATCAGTGACCTCCTACTGGAGTCGAAGTGTGGTGAGAGCCCTGGCGCTTGCCCTTGAACTCCGAGGTGGTCTCATCCGAACCCTTGGAGCGGGCGGTGTTCGCTTCGACTCCTCGGTGAACCTTGGTCGGACCGGGGTTCACGAACCCCATCGGAGCTGGCTCAAGCTTGCGGCCCGGAGGCAGCTTGCCGGCCAGTTCAGAGTCCTTGGCTGTACGTCCTGCCTTCATTGCGCCTTCTTCCAACCGGAGAAAACCTGAGCCACCGGGGCGTTGTCCACGACGAACTGCGGATCCCTCGGCAGGGCACCGCCGCCGATCTTGGTGGTCCCACCGCAGGTGAGGCAGAAGTACTCGTCGGCCCCGGCCTGGATGTCTGCAGAGTTGCAGTGTGCGCACACGTCTGCCATCTGTTCTCCTTCCCCCGCTTGGGGAGGGGCTGTGTGCCCCTCCCCTTACGAGTGACTAGACGTTGATGGAGGGGTTGTCCGAGCCGGTCGTGGTGTTCTGGCCGATGCTCGACGCTGACTCCACCCGACGGAGAGCGGCCTGGCGGAAGATGCCGTAGCCGCCCAGCCAGTACCAACCCAGCGGGACGAGCCGACGCAAGTGGTCGGTGATCGGCCCGGGGACGATCTTGGGAGTGGGACCGTTGCCGTCGATGGCGCTCCACGTCTTGGCCAAGCTCTGGCGACCCATCATCAGCGTGGCGTACACGTCCGTGTTGGTGGTCGAGGAGCCGGCGTCCGCGAAGACCGGGGCACGAGGGGTCTCGATGAATCGGAAGCCTTCGAACGCTCCGATCTCACCGGACCAGATCTCGCCCGGCTGGGAGTACTCATGCGGCTGGCGCCACGATCCCTGGCCGGTCTCCGTCCTCAGGTCGAAGGACACGTCCGGGTGGATGTACGCGACGTACATGTTCCCGAACTGCTCGACGTTGTTGGTCATCAACCGAGCACGCGCGGTGCGGATGTCGGTGGCCCGCAGGGTGTTGAGGCCCGTCACCGAGGACCGCCCGGCAGGAGCCGCGCCAGTCCCGGTCGAGTAGGCCACGTTGGAGCCAAGCTGGAGGACGTCACGGGTGATCGTGTCGATCGACACCCCGGCGTTGAAGCCCATCGTGTTGGCGACGATCGGGTCGATGTCCACGAACGACTCACCACGCAGGAGAGCGGTCGTGATGGCAGCGTTCCCGTACTCGGCCAGAGTCACCGTGACCTGGGAGTCAGAAAGAGCGACGGCCGAAACGTCCACCGACTCGTTCAGCGAGGTCGAGGCGACGGCGAGGTCGTTCTGGATGGTGAAGACCACGGAACTACCAGGCATCGACTGGCGGGTCGGCTTGACGTCGGCCACGTTGTCGAAGTGGAGCTGCGGTCGGAGGGCGAAGTAGGCGAGCCGGTCATACGCCGTCTGGACGTAATCCAGGCTGGACACCGTGGTGTAGCTGTCAGCCATTGCGGACCTTTCGGGCTAGTACGACTCACCCGTTCGAATCCTCGCTTCAGGAGGAGCGTTTGCGATGATCCGCAAGACTTCCTCCTGTGAGGTAGCTCCAATCAGGGCTTCCTTCAACGGGACGGATCCCGGTGGGGGTGCGCCTGCACTCGCCGCTGCCACCCGTTGCTGGGCAGCCAACTCGGCGCTTGCTGGCTCGTCCGTCGCATCCTCTTTCAGAAGGCCGTACTTGCGGGCCTCTTCCTTGATCGCATCGGCTTCCAACGGTCCGTCGTAAGCCTTGGCGAACAACTCACCTACGCCGTCTGCCGGAATCCCTGCCTTCAAGAGGGCGAGCTGGCGTTCGGCTGTGGTAGCCCTGACGCTCATCTCGTCCCGCTCTTTGGAGATCTTGCGGGCCTGGCGTAGCTGCTTGCGGATGTTCGGGTCGAGTTGCTGGCTGGGCTCCTCGTCTTCGAGGTCTTCGTTCAGCTCGTCGTCTTCATCGGGCACTGGACACTCCGTTCCTCGGGTACGCGCAGACAGCCGGAGGGACATCTACGGAAAGGGGTCGGGCTTCACGTACCGTTTCGAGGTCTCGGCACACCCGTTACACGCACTTCGTTCGCAGTTGGACCGTGCGGGCTTCCAACCGGATCTAGCGGCCAAGCACACCCTGCCGGGGCCTAGCTCTCGCTTCATGTCATCCTAAGCACATCCATGTACTTTGGTCAAGCATCCATTGACGAGACCGGATTTGAGGCGCATCCTGGGGAAGTGCACATCGTCGAACTGGTAGGGCTGTGGGCGGTGATCGCGCTGCTCTTGGCACTCGTCGTCGGCGCCGCCGTCGTCTTCTTGCTCATCGTCGGCTACTGGATCGGGGTGGCAGGGCTCGCCATTGCTGGTCTGGTGAACATGGTGCGTGGTTGGTTTGGGCGAGGTCCGCTGGAATGGCGGAAACCCTGGACCGTGGCCAGCAAGCAGAGCGACCGAATCCACTACACACTGGACGGGCCGCTAGCTACTGCTTCCCGTAACCCGCCCCGCTGACGCCAGAGGTTCCGGTGACAGGTCCACCCCCGCCTGAGAACGGGGCCTTGCGAGTGTCCTCAGCATTGGTGACCAACTGCTGGTTCGCTCCGTTGAAGCCGTAGTCGATGAGCTGCTGACCTGAGACTGTCGGGTTCTGGCCAGGGCCTGCGTTTTCGAGCGAGGTCAGCGGGGCGATCTTGGCGAATCCGGCTTGACCCTGAGAAGCGGTCACGCCCTGCTGGGCCAAGAGGCTCGCCTGAGCAGCGGTGATGTCCCCGAAGTTGGAGTTGTGGGCGTCCGTCCCAATCTGGGCCGCGGTGATCTGCTGCTGGAGCAAAGGAAGGGCCTTGGAGGGGTCCAGGTAGTACGCCGCGAGGTTCCCGGTGTCCACTCCGAAATAGCTGTGAAGCAGGGCTTTCGTCTGAGGGTCGGCATTATTCGCCGCGTCGTAGGCCGTGGTGAGCCGGCTGCTCACCTCGGATGCTGAGACTCCACCTGCGTAGAGCTTGGCGATCTCGTCGTCGGACATGAATCCACCTTGGATCCCTGCGGCCGCGGCGTACTGCTGGACGGTCGCTTTGTACGACATGATCTGAGCGGCCGACTGGGCCGGTTGGCCTGTGAAGGCGAGCGCCGCGTCGACCTTTCCGAGCACCGAGGTCTTGTAGGTCGGCTGCTGCTTCAAGTCGAGCATCACCTGGTCGGAGTTCGATCCCTTGACCAACTCGTCCCATGCCCAAGCCCCGAGGTCCCCGAGCCCGTACTGGTCGAGCAGGGCAGTTACCGTCGAGTAAGCACTCTTGACCGCGCTGGGGGCATTGGGGGCGTTGGGATGACCGACGTCGTACAGGGACTCCAAATACTGGGCAACGGCGGGGTCCTGGCCGCTGCCCGTATTTGTACCTCCGGCGAGGCTGGTATCGGTCACGGCTGCTCCTTGCATATATTGCTGGTAGGCGCCACTTGAGTACGTGCCCCACGCACCGAGGCCTTGAGACTGGTACTTCTGAACCGCTGCTTTGGCGTTGACGTTGGCATCGCCCCAGTTGGCGATGGGTGACATGGTGCCGGTTGAGATCTGCCACAGACCGGCGCTGACCTGCGTGCCGCCCTTCCCGTTCGAGTCGTTGCCGTTGTAGGCGCCCGGGTTCCCGCTCGATTCGGCCATAGCGATCGCGGCCATGGTCTGGGCCATGGACGGATCCCCGCCATTTGAGGTCCACAGTTGTTCGATTTGGGCTTCGGTGAGATTGGCCATCAGGCCCCCGATCCAGGCGTGGCCGAGGTCGAGATCGTGTCACTCCCGACGGCCCCGAAGGTCTTGAGGATGGACGAGGCGAACGATGCTGCGGCGGAATGGGCGGCGTCGGTGTTCTGCCAGCCGTAGGTCGGGTCGGCTCTCATCGTCTGTCCCCACTGGTCCATACCCATCGGGACCGCCCTGCCGGTAGCCGGATCCACCGCCCCAGAAAGAGCTTTGCTCCACTGAGGGTTCGCCCAGTCGATGGTGGCTTGGTCTACTCCGAGCTGGCTGGCTGCCAGCTTGCCGTAGGGGTCGAGCAGGGTTTTCGTCTGGACGCCTTTCAAAATCTGGGGGGCAAGGGTCGGATAGAGCGTCGCCGCTACGCCTTGGGCGTACTGGGTGAACTCCCCCTCCGCATCTGTCGTATCGGGCAGCCCGCTGGTGGACGTGAGTCCTTGAGAGACGTAGCTCGCGGCGAACTGTTGGAGGGCCTGGGTCGACATGGGGATCTGGTAGGCGTCCGCGATCACCTGGAGCTTGGGAACGACGGCAGCCTCGTCACCTGCGATTCTGGCCGGCGAGGCTTGAGTCGTCCCCGTTGCCCCCAACCCGGCTGCTTGGCGCTGCTGGATCGCGGAGCCGAGGAAGTCCGTAAGGGAGGGGGCGTGCGCTTCGGAGGACTGTTCGAGAGCGGTTCGGATCCCCGACTGGATCGAGGAGGTTTTGTAGCCTTTGGTCGTCGACCCGATGATTCCCGCATCCGCGAGCATGGTCCCGAGGATCTGCTGATTAGAGACCGAGAGCTTGGCAACCGAGGCTGTGTAGTACTCGATGTCCTTGGGCGCGCTCTGGACCTGGGGGGTCATCAATCCCCCGCCGACACTTGCCCCCATCGGGAAGACCTTGCCTAGCCCGAAGGTGTCACCAGATGCCCCATAGATCGGCACATCAAGCGAGTTGACCTGGGACGCCAGCGGGGCAAGGCCCGAGTTCCAATCGAACGAGGACCCCGGGGCCGGAGCGGGCGCGAACGGATTCGACTCTCCCCCTCCGCCGAAGTACTGACCGCCCCCGCTCGGGTTGGACGGGCTGACGCCGGGAACAGAGAGGACGCCGCTGGGCCGTGTCGTCGGGGTGGACGAACCTTTCTTCGGTGGTGTTTTGGGTGCCATTAGCCGAGTCCTTGGAAGAGGTTCTGAATCGCCGGTTGGAGATCAGGGTGCTGGTTCTCTGCGTTCGTCATGGCTTGTGCCCACATGGACTTGAGCTGGGAGGATGAGTACCCGCTGGCCTTGTAGCCCTGCAACTGGTCATACGCATCGACGAGGGATTGGAGGTTCTGGGTGTGGGCGTCCTTGGGGACTGAGGGGTCGGTGAGCATCTGGCGCATCTGGAGGAGGGATTCCTGGGCGTTGGTCGAGTAGGAGTACTGATTCCAGTAGTTCAGCCAGATCGGGTTGTTGGCCTGCCCGTAGAGGTTGATGGTCTTCTCCCGGTTCGTGTACGCCTGGGAAGCACCCACCGTGGCCAGGTCTTTCTCGTACTGAGGCTTGACGATCGTGGCGTAGACGTAGTTGCCAGCGTTGATGTAGAGCTGGTTCAAGAACTGCTGAGGGGTGTCCCGGGTCCTGAGGCTCTGGGCGAGTTCGGCGTTGTAGGCGGCGTAGTCGAACGGTCCCTTGCTGGCGCTGGCGGGCATGAGGTAGACCGCTGACAGGGGCCACTTGTCTACGGTCGTCTTGTTCTGGGTGAGGAACTGAAGGGCAGCCGCGGTCTCGGGGTAGGACGAACCAGTCGAGGAGGTCTTGTAGGTGGTGTAGGCCAGGGCGTCCGGATTGGCGGTGATGAACGCGTCCGTCCCTGCGGAGACTCCGAGACGGGTGATGTCGGCCTGGAGCTTCTTTTCGAGTTGAATCCCACTCTGGGAGAGAGTCGTCCCGATCGGGACCGGGGAGACGAACCCGGCGATCGTTCGGAGTCCCCAGTACACCGCCGTGAGGTTGTTCACCCGAGAGAGGAAGTCCGTCATCTGGATCGGGTTGGACTCCATGCTCCGAAGCTGGACACCGGTCATCTTTGAGGCCACGGCTTGCATGACCATGAGCCGAGCGGAAGCGTAGGAGGTCCCAAGGGCACTGGAACCCTTCATCCCAGCTACTCCCTCCGCTATGTGGTCGGCCAGGGAGTTGGGGAGAAGCTGAGTCCAGATGGGGGCCAAGGATGCCTGCGGGCCGAGAAGCTTCTGGGCAGCCGACGAGAGGGGCTTGGAGTGCGCCGCCAGGGCTTGGAAGCCTTCAAGGGGCAGGGCAGCCAACGGTCCCCAGGACGGGCGCAGAATGCCCGCTGGGCCAATCGAGGCGTTCGAGGCGGCGTCGGGAGCAAACGGAACCACCGTCCGCAGAGGATCGACGTAGCCGCTCAACGAGACCGGGATGGAGCCGGTGATCGGGAGCCCGACCAAATGACCGACATATCCCATAACGGAGCCGAGGATCGCTCCGGGGACGACTACCGCCGTCGAGCCGTTCTGCTGGTTGACACGAGTAGCGACGCTCTCTGCCCCGAGACTGATCTTCAAGTACTGCTCGAACGCCCCGGGGTTGGAACCCAAGAGTCTGAGTGCCCTTCGGATGGACTGGTTCTGGGCGAAGTAGAAGGGAGCTATGACTCGGACACTGTTCTCCAACGCCGTTCGGTCCCGGGGGTTGTGGACGAACCGGATCATCGACGTGGTGGCCCGGTTCTCCGCTACCAACGATGCCTGGTCCGCGGCGATGTTCCCAGCCTCCACCGCTGGTTGGAGCAACTTACGCTCTCGGGAGTATTCGAGCAAGTAGGTCGGGTTTCTCGCCAGCTCGTTCACGATGGGACCAAAGAGCTTGCGGTGCCCGAGCGCAGCCAGCTTTTGGAGAATGGCGGACCTGGAGGGCGCGACCTTGCGAGCCGAGGTGTAGGGAAGGTTGATCGGGTCAGACCCCTTGAATCCCCCGGTGAAGTCGCGGAACGGCACTTCCTTGCGGGCGATCGAGCCGTCCGCGATCTGGGCAAGCAGGGCGTCGTGGAACGTCCCGTCCTGGCCGTAGACGGTTCCCTTGAGTGCGCTCAACGCCTGCGTGGCCCAGTCCTCGTGCTTGCTTCCAGTCGCCCCGGCGCTGGACAGGTAGTGACGCTGCATGTAAGTGATCTGGTTCTCGGGGAGGGAGTCGAGGTATTCCCGGGTCGTTCGGATGGCGTCACCGGATGCGATGGCTTCGGACTTCCCCGAATCCAGTGCGTCCTTGTAGGCGTTCGAGACCACCTGGCCTAGCTTGTCGTCGCTGATCCGGCCGGCGTGCTCGTAGAGGGAGCGAAAATACCCTTCCTGACCTGGGAGAACCTGGTGGAACTCGTCGGCCAGGGTGACGTTCTTCATCTCCCATCGAGCGTCCATAGCCCCGAACTTGCGCTCCTCATTGGTCACCTGGTCCGATTCCTTGATCGGGAGGGTGTGCTGGGAACTGACGCCTGGGGAAACGATGTGCCCGTCGTGCATCATCGTGAGGTAGGCGGCGTTGTCGAGGAGTTCTTGGGCCCCGAGGTTCTTCAGGATCCCTTCCCCCGTCCCGGCGATCGCTCCACGCACGACGGAGCCGACGTAGGTCATCGAGCCTTCTGGGTTGATCGTGACCCCTGCGTGGGAGAGAGTGTGCCCAAGCAGCCAGCGAATGGCCGACTGGACGTGCCCCATCTCGTTGTTGTCGATCTTGAACCCGGCCCGTCCCACCGCGGAGGCGATCTGGGCTTCGGTGAAGTTCATCGGCCCGAACCGCAGGATGTTGAGGAGGGCGTCAGCGGAGGAGACGCGGGTGGCCCAACTCCCTGTGGCCAGAGCTAGGGGCTTGAAGTACTTCTGGATCACGTACTCGTCGAGCCAGTCCCGCAGGCTGTTCTTCGCCAGCGTCGCGGAACTTTCGACCGTCTTCTGGTACATATCGGCCAGTTGGAGCGCCGACTCCTGGAAGTCACGCACCGAGGGGAAGGCGCCCTTGCCGGCTTGGTTGAACCAGATGCCGGCGGAGCGTGAGATCGGGTTAGCATCGCCGGGGTTGGTGACAACTCTCGACAAGTCCGAACCGAGTTGGTTGTTGCCGAAGATCCCGGCGAACCCAGCGCCGTCCCCACCCCAGTAGTTCTGGGAAGCGTTCTCGATGCTCTGCTTCAATGCGTCGGAGAGTTCGGGGATGTGACCCAAGTACTTCTGGACCAATCGTCCGAGCCCGAGGTTCGTGGCCTGGTTCAAGGTGGTGGCCCAGACCTTCGGATCGGCGGATCCGTAGAGATCATTCATAATCTGGCGCACGACCGCGTCGTTCTCACCGGCAGCGCGGAACCAGTCCCCGATCGCGGAGACCGAAGATGGATCTCCGATCGGGAACGCTCGATCGCTCAAGCTGTTGAACTTGGTATCGAGGACTTCGGGCATCTGGGCGGCGATGCCAGACTTGGATCCTGCCATCCGCTTCAAGTTGCCGTAGGCCGAGAGGCTGGGCATCGTGATCGTGGAAGTCAGCTCTTGAGTCCGAGCGATGTCCTCGAAGACCTGTAATACCTCGTCAGGGGTCTTGGCTTTCCCGAGTAGAGGGGCGATCTGGCCAAACGGTTTGAAGCGGATACCGATCTCTGCCGCATCCATCCCCGCCATCGCGTGGACGGCATCTCGCACGCCCGCGTAGCTGTTGTAGATGTTCGCCACGTCCTCGGGGGTCTTCGCGGCGAGGCCGGGGAAGTACTTCTGGAGGATCCCCCCCACTCCCTCGGAGGAATGGAGCCTGCCCGCAACCCTTCCCGCTGCCCCGAAGGTGTCGGGCTGGGCGATCATGAAGAGCGCGTCCAGCGCACCGGAGAGGTCGTTGTGCAAGCCGGTCCCCATCTTCAGCGATTCAAGGCCGGGGATCTTGGCGAGGTCCGAAGTGACGTCTCGGCCGAAGGACACCGGGAGACGGGTGTTCGGATCGACGTAGGTGGCTCCATTCTGCGTTCTCTCCCACGAGTCCTGGAAGGCGGCGAAGGGTGCGGATCCCTGAGTGCCGAGGTTCGCCCCGAGGGATATTGGGGAGGTGGCGACAGCTTGGATGGCGCGAGCGGGGTAGACAATGGGCGCGGTGACTGCCCTGGTCACAGGACCGGCGACCGAGCGGATCCCCTGCCCGAGCTTCTGAGCACTCGAAAGGTCTTGAGTCGCTTGTCCAGCGATCGACGCAGCCCCGCCGATCTCCCCCTCTGTCGCGGCAGCATCGGTCGCGGCGACTGCGCCTTCTCCGGCGAGGGAAGCGCCGGCTTCTGCGCCGGCCTCGGGGTTGTGCATCAGCAACCCGCCGATGACCGCCCCTGCGACAGTGGGGATTGCCGCTTCCAACAGCCCGATAGGGCCGTGACGTGCCTCGACGTCGTGCAACATGCGGTAGATGTGGGAGGGCATGTTGATCTGGTCCATGACGTTCTGCTTGATGGCAGAACCCGATCCGGTGACCATGCCCTTGAGGGTCCCGAGGACCGTGCTGTTCGGGTCCTGGACGGTCGGGATACTTTGGGTGCCAGGGGAAAGAGCCTCCTGTGCGCCGGGGGGCATGAGCAGACCGTGGATCTTGGTCCCGACTCCTTCGATGGCTTTCAATGCTGCACCGGGGTTGTGGAGAGTCGGAGGTTGTCCGCCCTGCTCGCTGAGGTTGCCCGAGGGAGTGGATATCTGACCCCGAGGAGTTGCTGTCTGTCCGTTGGCCAAGGGCTGACCGTTCGCCCCGTAGGTCTGGAAGTTCGGTCCACTCGGCTGTTCGGCTTGGTGGCGCTGGGAGGCGAGTTCCATCGCTCGGACGTGGGCAAGCGCACCGACTGTCTGGGCGTTGTGGGTAACCGGACCGCCGTACTTCGCCACCGTGAGCGCGACCCCCGGACTCTGCCTCAAAGTAGGTGCAGCCTTTAACACATTCGTCAGGTTCGCAACGAGAGCTTCAGGTGAACCAGGCCGCGGCGGAGGCGGAGGGGGTTCGTTGACCTGGCGCGCCTCGGGACTGGCTGCCTGAGCCTCCAGCTCCCCGGCGTTGATCGCCATCAGGCCTTCACTTCGTCACGCCTTTGGCGGGCTCGGTCGAGGGAGAACCTGGCCATATTGGCGTTTCCATACGCCCACGGGCTGTCGGACTCTTCGTTGAGCCTGACCTCTTCCTCGTACCACGCAACAAGGCCGTCCCGGTCACCAGAGGCGAAAAGCTGCTGCGCCACCTCGATCCCACCGTGGCTCATCATGCCTTCCCACTATTCGCGTACTGGGCCAGAGCTTGAACGTCCGAGGACGCACCCGGGACCCGGGACAACGCTCCCAAAAGGTCCGCGGTGCTGGCGTGCTGGAACCCTGCGGCTCCTACCCCTTGCACCGATTCGGGGCCTGGACCTGGACCTACCGGGAGACCCGCGGTGACCGGCTCGTTCGGGCGCTCGGTGGGTCGGAGCCAGTCGAGTGCCCCCGGAACGGTATGGGGCTGCTGGGGCTGCTGCTGAGGTTGAGGTGCCGGAGACGAAGGGGTGACCACCGGGGCTCCGGCCATCGGGATCGCTCGCTGGGCTGCCTGCTGTTCGGCTGCCTTCCCGTAGGTCTGACCTGGGACGGTACTGATCGGCGCGGGCTTGGCTCCCGCGAGGTCCGAGCGGTTGGGGTAGCTCTGTCCGATCGTCCCTGAGCGCGTCCCGCCTTTCCCTCTCGGCATCTCACTGACCTGCCATCATCGGCTGAGCCGCGGGGGTAGGAGCACCACCGGGCGGCGGCTTGTGGAGAGACTGAAGGATCTGCTGGAGGTTCATCGCTCCCTGCGGAGGCGGGGGCATGGGGGGTTGGCCTGCGGCCGAAAGACCAGGCTGAGCCTCGGCTCCCGGAGGACCCTGTTGCTGCTGCTGATCCTGCTGCTGTTGCTGTTGGGCCTGCTGACGCGCCTGCTCCTCCTGGTGGGCTTTCATCACGGCGTTCTCCAACTGCTCGTGGTTCTCCACCGTCAACTGGGCGATGCGGGCGATGGTCTGGGGAGGGAGGGCTCCTTGGCTGGCCTGCTGCTCCAAGCCTGAGAGAAGGGCTTTGCGAAGTCCTTCGATGCCAACTCTGTCGCGTTCCTCGATGGCGTCCTCGATTGCAGGGTCCATCTCCCTCATGGTCTGAAGGGAGATCTCCGCCATCGCTACTCGCTGGCCCATCGAGACAATCGCCGCGTTCACGTCCTGTCCGAGCATGGAGTACTTGACGACGTTCCAGTCCGTCTCGAACGTGTCGTTGGGCACGTAGTCCGTCCGCGTTGCTTTCCCCTTCGAGGGGATGTAGAAGCTGATCGGTGTAGAACCGCGGTAGGCCTTCTGCAAGGCGATGGCTCGGCGGTTCTCCGCTTCGAGGGAAACCTGGAAGATCTCCTGAGTCTCCTGGACGGGCATGTCCACTGACGCGCCCATGACCATCTCGCCCCTACGTGCCGTTCTGATGTTCGATCCAGACTCCGCTCCGAACTCCGCAGGGATCCCCGCGGTGACTCTGGCGGCTCGTTCCAATCGGTCGATGGCCTGAGGGGTCTGGTACGGGGTGTTGATCGGGAGGGACTTGACGTCCCCGTTCTTGATCTCCCCGCGGTGGCCAGTCAGCCCATCGGCTTCCTCGATGACCTCGGCCTTCCCGGGGGCACTCGGATAGGAGACGATCCACTCGTCGGGGAAGATCCCTCTCTGGATGGCGATCAACTCCAAGGCGTCGAGCTTGGCCTGGCGGTCGTACATCGCCAGGATGCCATCGAACGCTCCCATCGGCTTGTCGAGGGCGATGCGGGAAGGGACGACCACCAGAGGGATGCCGGCACGGTTGACGAGCCTTTCGAGTTCGACGTAAGCCATCGTCCCGTCGCCGGGTTCGGGGTAGTCGTGCTCTCCTCTTTGGGCACCGATGACGACCAGGACCGTTTCCTCCGCGTCGTTGTACTCCAGGATCTCGAAGCGGGCGTCCCTGTTCCCCCCGTTCGCGCCCTTGTGGAGCACACTCATCTGAGCTGGGTATTTCGTCTTCAACCACCCGAGGGTCTGGCGGAAGCTGAAGATGCAGTCGGGGGGCTCGATGTCGTCGGTGTCCTCGGTCGGAGCGGGGAAGGTCGTTCTCGGATCCCTGACCCTCCAATGGGGGATGTTGCGGTTGTCCAGGGGATTCGAGGAGATGGCAGAGATGGAGACCGGGGACTGCCCGAAGCCGAGGAAGTGCCGTGCCCGCTTGCGGAGCTTCAGCCCCATGCGGTTCATCTCCCACCAGTCGAGGACCGCTTCACGCCGGACTCTGGCTTTGTCCTCGGAGGCGTTGATCCCAGGCCTCAAGGGAGGGCAGACGATATCGGGCATCGTCGAGGCGACTCTCATGGCGAACTGGTCGAGTCCCTGTCCCACCAGGTTCGGGATGGCGGGCTTCTCGCTCTGGTCCAGCTCGGGTAGAGGGACGTCCACCTTCCCGTCGTAGTGGCGCAGGACATCCTCCATCTTGGCGATGTGGGGCTCACGTTCTCTCTTGCGCCGGGTGTAGACGGCGACGATCTCGTCGGTCGGGGTGCTCACTTCGGTCCCTTTCGAAGCCATTCATGTACTTTCATGCGGACTCCAATATCTCGACTTCCACATCGCCGCCGCATTCGAGAACGAAGGCGTCTGCCAGGACGTTTAACGCTTTGTCAGCAACCTGTTCGGGCGTCCGGTCCGATTGATGGAAGATACGGACATCCAGATTCACGTATTCACTCATGCGAGCCTCAGCTCGTAAACATGCGTTGCTTCTGGGTAGCGATCCAGCAAGATCCGTTCGACCTCGCTGTTCGTGGTCGAGACACACACATAAGAAGAGTTAAAGAACTCCCACTCTCCGGCATCCGTGACGAAGAAGTCGTTCCCACCTTGGACGTTGGACACGAGGACTGGGATCATGCGACCTTCTTCTTCAGCCAGCTCGGGCGCTTGGCGGGTTCGCTGTGGCGCTTGGGGTAGTAGATGTTGGGGAGGTTCCACTCCACGAACCAGTGGGCCATGAGGCAGTCGTCCGTTCGTCCGTGGGGATAGCGCGTGACTTCATCAATCAGGCGCAACGACTTGACCCGGGTCTCGTGGGTGTCCTTCCAGGGCAGACGGACTCGTCCGAACTCCCAGTGGGGGCCTACGGTCTGGACTCCGTAGTCCGGGTCGGACTTGTTGCGGTGGGTGGCGTGGGGGATGATCGTGACGTTGCGGAGCCCCTGCCAGCGACGGACGTGCTCGTACTGGAGCATGAATCGCTGGGCGGCGTTGATCTCGACGATCCAGTGGGTGATCGGATGACCTAGCGCGACAGAGGTCTGCTGCCACTCCTCCATGATCCCGGTGAAGACACGGTTGTTCTGGTTCCAGTCGATGAACTCGGGAGCCTCCATGACCCTGCGTTCGAGGTCGATCAGGAACCTTTGCTCAGAATCTGGGTGGTAGACCCACCACTGGATCGAATTGTGGACGAGCACCCCATTCGCGACGAACTCCGGGCACTCTTCGACCGCCAAGTCATACACGTTGGTGATAGACCCAGTGGTTATACTGACCACATGAACATCTGTGAATGCGGAGCGGTGATCAAGAGTCCGAAGGGCGAACGCTGTCGCACCTGCTGGAACCGCATCAAAGCCGCTGCTCGCAAAATCCCCGTCAATGAGGCTTACTTCCGTGCCCGGAGCACCGAGGACGGGGGATGTTGGGTATGGACGGCTGCCACCCAGACCTCGCGTGGTGGGACCTACGGCATTATGCGGGGCGGCCTGGCGCATCGCAGGGCCTATCAGGCTCTCGTAGGAGAGATCCCCGATGCCGCGGAGGTCAGCCATCTGTGTGGCCGGTCGCTGTGCGTCAATCCCCGTCATCTCACGGTCGAGGACCATCGAGCCAACATGGCCCGCGCCCCGCACATCAAGGCCCAGACGGAACGGACGCACTGTCCCCTCGGTCATCCCTACTCGGGTTCCAACCTCAGGATTTACAGGGGACATCGAAGTTGCCGGGCGTGTGCTGCGATTCGCCGCGACGAGTACCGAACCCGGAGCAAGCTCGCGAGCGGGACGCCAACCCCCGGGAGTGGCGATCAGGTGCTCAGGGGTGCAGCGAAGGGTGGCGCCGTTTGACAGGCCGATGTCGAGGACCTGGCGATAGCCCGTCTGCGCGGCGTCATAGACCCGCTTGTACCCAGCTCTCGTGAGGACTCGATCGCCGGGTCGGACCGACTCGATGCGCCGTTCGCCACGGTCCGTCAGGATCGGCGTTCCCTCTGCCAAACACCACATGCGGGTCGGTGAAGGGTCCACGGAAGCCACGCTGAACGTCTCTCCGGAAAGTCCTTTTGGGATTTCGAGGATGCCGCGGTCCTTATCCACGCACCCCGGGTAACCAGATCGTCCGTAGACCCAATCGGGCTTGACCAGGACAGATTCATTGTCGACGTCCTCCTGCTGGTACAAGACCTCGAAACGCTGGGCACGGTTGGCCATCAACTGGGAGATGTCCCGCCAGGGAAGTCTCCAAGGAGAAAGAAGACAGCCCTTGGGGTAGGCCAGGGCATTCTTGGTGTGGTACTCCGGCTTGCACTTCTCGGGGTAGTGGGCCTTGAAGACGATGTGGTGGTACTTCTTGCGGGAAGACAGCATCTCTCCGGTGTCGGGATCCTCCATCTCGGGAACTTCCTGGTCGAGGCAGAAGCGGTAGAGGTCGTCGCTTGAGATCCGTTGGCCTTGGAGGACAAGTAACCCACCGGGCTCCAACCGCGACTCAGCGATGTCGGAGAAGGTCTCCTGAAGGTCTTCCTTGGCCTCGATGGTCCTCAGTTTCCTGGGGTCCACCAGGTCGTCCCAGATCACGAAGTCGTATCGTCCGCCGATGTAGGACTGATCAGCTCCGTAGGCGGTCCAGGTGGGTTCCTTCTCGGTGGTCGCGTCTCCTCTGGGCTGCATGACCACGAACTGATTGATAGTCCAGAGGTCTCTATCCATTGGCTTGAAACGGCCGAAGTCCTTGGCGAGTGTGGAGACAGCATCAGTGGCATACCCCTTGTCCTTGTCTTCGGTCGAGGCGACCTCGGGGAGGGTTCGCTCAAGAGTCCTACGCAGGCGGTTGGCGTAGCGTTCCGCAAGTCGCTGGGTTGCCGAGCCCATCATCCCTCGGATGGATCGGTTCCTGACCGTGAGCCAGGCGGGGATGTCGTGGGTGAAGGTCAAGGTCTTTCCACTACCAGGGGGGCAGTTGATAACCACGTACTCGCGGTCGGGAGTGGCTAGGAAGTCCACGACCTTCTCTGCGGCTTCCTTCTGCCAGGGGATCGCCACCCGTCCGAAGTACCTGAGCTGGAAATACTCGAAGTCCTCGAAGGCCTTCTTGGCGTCCTTGGAGAGTTCCTTGAAGGTCTTGGGGTTGGGGAGGAACTGCTCTCTACGCTGCTCGACGATCTTGTCACCGTTGACCTTTGCCGTTCCTTCGAGCCTCGCTGCTGATGCGTAGGAGAAGCCGGCGAGCTGACTGGATTCGGTCATCGAGTACCCGAACCCTCGGAGAGTCCAGTACTTGTCCTTTTGCTCCTTGAGGATCCGCTTCGAGGGAGCGCGGTCAGCGGCAAGCGCCATCAGTTGAACCGGGCGCTGAGAGCCATCGAGATCCGGCAGCGAGAGAGATGAACGATGTCCACCTTCTCAATGTCCCCGCACTCCTCGCAGGCGTTGACCTGGACCGTTGGGTCACAGGAGCACCCGCGGACTATGGACATCCTCCGGGCGATGCGCTCTATCAGCCCGTGGTCGAGATGGGCAGGTGAGGCAAGGTGGACGTGAGCCACAATGACCTCAGGATACATGAAATGCACTGATAGGATGGGGAATCCCTCAGCGACATGGTAATCTGGTGTCACGAGATCCCGACCACTAGCTACGCAGGAGCGGCTTTTCCTGCTGCAAGGGGCACCCCATAGACACGGCGAGAGTCTCCGGGTGAGACGTCGACGGGCGTCCGGTCGGACAGAGCTATCCGTACCAGGATCGAAGACTGGGGGCTAGTGGCCTGGGATCTCCCTCATCTGCCGGAGCTGGCGAGCCTCCAGGCTGTCGGCGGCATCCAAGAGCGCCCAGGCGACCGTCCGGCATTCCTGGGGGGTCAGGTATACCTCGCCATCCTCGCCATCCTCGTCACCTTCCGCGGCGATCAGGCGAACGTCCTTGGCGGTGATGACATCCACGGCAACGTCGACAAAAGCCCTCTCGTGATCAGGAAGTCCCTCGATGCTGGAATAGACGCTCATCGCTTGATCACTGTTCCACACCCGAGACAGGTCCCGTCAGCCTTCCTCACAATCGCTGGGTGTTTACAGTCCTCAGGTTGGAGGCGATACCTCGGTCCTGAGTCTGGCTGGGACGTCGAGTGCGCCAACCCAGAGCCCGAGGGCTGCTGCGAGTTGGCCAAACTTGGGGATGCTGCAGTCGACGTCGATGGTGAAGGTGAAGTGGGCTTTCGCCGCATCTGGCTCACCGCCATCTTCAGCACCGCCGACCGGGTAATCCCTTCCTTCTTCGCTCTTGCGTCCAGCCACTCGACGTCCTCCTCGCTCATGCGGACCTGGATGTGCTTACTCGCCACGCGGCCAATCCCACTGCACCCACACCGACGTCCATCCGTCTTCTTGATCTCGTTTGTCTTGGGGCTCGAAGATGGAAGCAACTAGGCGGGTCCGGTGCGGCCCGTCATGTCCAGCCAGAAGGTCACAACTGATTCCTCGGTTCCACCAGAACGGTCGGGAGTCGTAGATGCTGATGGCATTTCGACAACGATCACCCTGGATGTGCTTACTCGCCATCGACTCGCTCCACGGTCACGCCACAGGGCCCGAAGATCGCAACGGGGTTGGTGTTGAGAGTGCCGGCGAGACAGGTGCGGATGTCCTCCTCGAAGTGGTCAGGGTCGTACACCCGATCGAACTCGATCGTGACCTTCCACTGTGTTACACCTTGTCTCTCCATGTACCACACTGTACCACAACCCCTAGAGGAACTGTGTTACATCGTATTACGGATGAGGGGTGTCTGCGGTGTATTTGGAGACCTGCTAATACTTGAAAATGGGTCCGCCTCCCTCGGCACACACCCGGTCAGAACGTGCTCTCACCAGGACTTTCTCTTGCTTGTGCCCATTTTCACAAGAAAAAGCATAGATACATGTGGTGAGGCGCTAGTGAAGGGGATCCCTGGTCACACATGGTTTCCACTCAACAGGTGATAGACATGGACACATCACTGAGCGCTTGAACTGCTAGCCATTGGTGAGACAGCAGCGCTTCGAGGTGAGATCTGTGCTGGCTGAGTCGCTGCGGTCCTCTGGACCCATGATGCCCAGGCCGTAGAAGCCCTCCGTCTGAGCCGCTACACACTTATGCGGGCCGAGGATGTACCTGCGGCAGAGCTCGCATCTCCACACATGCTGGCGGAGATCACTCATCAACGAGTGCGCCAGCAACCGCGGGTGACGTTGACCCGTGGCGTCACGGCTTCCAGATGCGCTGGGTTCACACAGCGACGGTGGAGACACTGCGGACCGCCTACACACTTGGGGTCCCTGTTGTGGCAGACATGATCGATCTGTAGACCGGGTGGGACTGGGCCAACCACGCTCTCATACACCGCGCGGTGAGCGGGCGCCGTTCGGCCGCCAGTCCAGAAACAGCCATAGCCGTACCGAGAAAGACCCCCCTTCCATGGCCAACATCCGCTCTCGCTGCTTCGGTCGACCTTCATCCATAGCCGGATTTCGGTCGCCTCAGGTCCCCACGCCACGATGTCTAGCTTACCAAACATGCCCACCACCTGGGTCGATACATTCCCTGTCAGCATCTCTTGACATCTCCTACGTGTCAGCGTATAATGACAGTAGAGAGGTTAGGCAAGGGGAAGGATCAGAGAAGAGGAAGAGGTTGTGGAGCGGAAAGTCCGTTCGATCTCGTTCCTCGCGGAAAGGTCCTCAGGGAATGGCCTGAGTGATACCACCGCTGAAGTTGACAGTGAAGACACTACGAGAGGGGAATGAGATGGAACGTTTGACAGAATCGGTCACTGCTCACGGACTCGGAGAGGGACTGCTGAGCTACGAGGAGGGCGTTGGAACGGTGTGGACAGCACCGAACATGCACTTCGCCCATTCCACCACCGTCCACGCGGTGATGACCTGGCCAGAAGGCGTATTCGCCTCTGAGCTGGTGCCACGGTGCCGGGCTCACGTCGCTCTCGTCGGTCGCCGCGTGGCCACCATGGAGCCTGTGAACTGCCCTGACTGCTTCTGAGCTTCGAGTCTGGCGTCTTACGGGACGCTGGGCTGGGAGGTTAGAACAATGGAAATCGAAGACCTAGTAGGTAGCACCGAGATAGCGCAGCGGTTGGGCGTGAAGCCGAACACCGTTGCCCAGTGGCACCACCGAGGGATCATGCCCGCGCCCTTGGCTGAGGTCTCAAGCGTCTACCTCTGGTCGTGGGAAGCCGTCAGCGCGTGGGCTCGCAAGCGCCCTGGTCACTCTCGGGCACCTGGGTAGCCTCAGAGGGTTTGCGGGGATCCTGGGGCATCACAGGCCGTGGAAAACGCCCGTTGCTCCGTTTTTCAGCCTCCCGCGATCCGATGGCTTGCTGCTTCGGTCCGGTATCCGTCCATCTGAGACTGAGTGGCACGCAAGGCTTCTCGCAAGGTGAGGAGCTTGTTGGACGCCAGCAGGTGGGCGAAACGCTCATTGGCGGTTGCCTCTGTGGCCACATCCTCCACCAGGTCCACCGTCACCTTGATCTTGTCACGATCCGCCTCTTCTCGGCAGGTCAAGCGGGCTTTCGCGAAGGAGACCTTGAACGCCGCCTCAGCCTCAGCCGCTTCCCTGGCAGCTTTCCTCAGCTCGCCGTAGAGGGAGTCCAAGCGATCCGAGCAGGCCTCGATCCGTTCGTGGATGGCGTCAAGAGTGAGCATCGTTCATGCCCCCCTCTCTTGAATGCCCAAGGCAACCAACAGGTCTTGCCAGATTTCGTCCGAACTTCTGCCGTCTGGGCATGGATAGGGGCCGACGTAGGACCGCATCTCCTGTTGCGCCACCTCGTAGAGACGTTTGAATCGCCGGATCTCCTTCATGCGATCCTCCTGCCTTTCATCAACTCATGGCGCTGGCGAATCGATCTTCCACCCCAGATCCCCTGCAGCCCAGGACGGTCGAGCGCGTACTCCAGGCACGGCACGATCACGGGACAGGTCCGGCAGATGGCCTTGGCTTGAGCGATTTCGATGTTCCTGCCGCGATCGGGGAAGAACTCGTTCACGGAATGACTCCGACACGCTCCTCGCTCCATCCACAGGGGCCTGAGTTCGTTCACGCGCTCGAAGATCGAGGATTCGTCCCATTCCTGGCTTCCGCGGGCTTCCGGGTGCATTTCCATCAGCCGAGGTGCCTCTGTGCTCGCTTCTCCCGCCTTTTCTGGCTCCGCGTGGACTCAGGTGCCCACCAGTAACCAGGGCCGTTGGCGCCAGAGCCTCGAACGACGCTCCACGTCCAGTCGCGTCCGCAGGCGTCACAGCGCCAGACGGTGCCGACCAACCGCCTCCGATCGTCTCCCACGAACCCTGGCATCCCGGTACAGGTGCAGGGCCGCTTGGGGCTGGTTGGCTTGAAAACGGTCTGACCGGTCATCGCCAGTCCTCCGGGAGTTCGAGGGGGAACTTGTTGAGGACGAGATCCGTCTCTGGGCAGTTTCGGCACTTCACAAGTAGGGTCGTGGGTGGGGAGACATACCCGATGTACGGCTCGTGCTTGTGGGGAGGCTCGTGCTGGACGACGGTGTACACGGCCTGAAGCTGGCCAGTGACCGGATGACGTTGAGATCCACACACCAGCACCCCGGCATCGAACAGGGCATCGATGTGGGCCTTTGGGTCCTTGACGATGGACTCCGCCATGACGCGCTCGTGGTCCTGTACATCGTGCTCGTCCTCCCCGTGCCAGAACAGTCGGCGGATGTGCAGCGCTAGCTTCTCGGTTTTCTCGTCGCCCATGTCGTCTCCCTTGCTAGGCAGTCCTCGATCTCGCCAGACACCCACGAATCAGGATTCCAGAGGCGGTATTCGGCTCCGGCTGCTTGCAGGGAGATCCGCCACTCGGACTGCTCGGCTCTCAACTTGCCGGCCGCACTCTTGAGTTCCGCGAAGATGACGCGGCGTTTTACCAGTACCAAATCGGGGAAGCCAGCACCGTCGGCTGCCACGGGTGTCCTCCATCCGTCGGCTGTCCTGGCAGCTCGGAAGTGGGCGACGCGGTAACCGAGGACGCGTGCGAGGTCGATCACGGCGTTCTGCAACTCAAGTTCGCTCACTCCTCACCCCTCTCGTCGGTGGCGGCAGGAGTCTCTCTGCTCCGTTTCGCCTGGCAGAGCGGGCAGTTCAAGACGCCACCTGTATGTCTCTGTGAATGCTCCCGTGCCAGGTGCATAGCCTCAGTGCCGGCCCATTCTTGCCATTCGCCTATCACCCGGTCCCCCTCTCGTCGGTGGCGAAGTCTCCTCGCCCGGCTTTGAGCCCCATAAGCGCGGCCCCCTTCTCGCCTCGTTCGATCCGCCCGATGGCGAGCCCGATCACACCCCGCAGCCGCTCGTTCTCGGCCACCGCGGCGTCACGCTCTTCTTGCAGCGCATCCGACTCGTCGGGGAACATCGCGCTACGTCGCCACTGCTCCACCTCGGCCACCAGGTCGTCGTAGTCGATGGCGTCGAATGCGGAGCTGGCTCGCCCTCGCCAATCCGCCTTCACCCGCTCAGGTACTTCTTCCCAACGCTCGACACCTGCCCAGTTCCACATAGCTCGCCCCGCCCGCTCCACTGCCTCGTCTCTCGTCACGACCGCACCAGGAACCGGGAGCGGAAGTCCGCTGGCATCGGCACGGCGTCGGCTGGGGGCTGGTAAGCGAGCCAGCTCGTGGCCTGGTGGTGCAACGGGTGCTCAGGGTCGCACGTTCGGCATGGAGTCAGGTCGTGCGTGGCGGGAGCGTCCGGGGTCAGGTCGATCCACCCCTTCATGCCCGAGTCTCGGCCGTCGAGGCACGACAGGCAGTGAACAGAACTCGGACGATTCCGGGCTTCTCGCTCGGAGCGCTGGCGCTCATGGAACTCCTGGTCATCGAACTCGTCACGCACGTCGATTCCTGCTCTTCTCGTAGGCTGCAGGGGTGAGGTCGTGATCGGCATCAGCGGAAAGCGGGGATCTGCAATGGACACACTGGCGTTCACGCATCGAAACGTCCTCCTGGCAATCGGTTGCGCAGCCAGTTGCGGAAGGCTGCATCGTGGTCGGCGTAGAGCTTGCGGTGGGCGTCGCAGTAGTCCATGAATGCCCGGGTTTCGTTGGGCCAGGACACCCGATCGTGGCCCTTCTGGGCGAAGAACCAATCCATGATTCTCTGACTCGGCTTCCAGTCCTCTGGAAGCGGTCGGGACTTCGGGAGAGGTCGAGGTTTCGGCGAAGGGGACGGTAGAGGGGTAGTTACTTCTGTTTCTGCTTCTGTTTCTAGGCAGACTGGGCTAGGTGTTCGGCCAGATGGTTTGCTTGGCACCGTGCTTGGCACTGTGCTAGCGGCTCGCTTGGCTTTTGCTAACCCTCCCGCTCTCCCTGCGAGGCGTGCGTGCTCTCGGATCGCTTCGACCTCGGCGGCCGTGGTCTGGTGCTTGGAGTAGTCGTGCATGACCACACCGATCCCCCCCGGCTCGGCAATGCCGGCGTCGACAAGTTCCTTGCGTTGGCGCGGCGTGCCGCGCTTGGCCCACACGCTCTCGGCCACCACCCCATCGGTCAAGTGCCGGTTGCACCAGCACCACGTCTCGATCAGGAGGCGAAAGGCGCCGTCGCTTAGCGGCACGATCTTCGGATGATCAGGCATCCCGTCGTGGAGCTTGATGTAGGTGTCGCTCGCCGCCATCAGTGCAACTCTCCCCAACAGGAAGGGCAGACTGGTTTCAGCACGGCCAGACGGAACCTCCCGGGGGAGCCACACATCACGCAGCTCGTCGGCTCCTGAGGGAGAGCTTCGGCGCGGTTCTGGGCGCGCATGTGGCGTAGAACCTGAATGACGCCAATGACCTCAGCAGGTTCGCTCACCCCTCCTCCTCTCCGGTCACCACGCCGCGCAAAACTGTTGATCTGGCGGGTTGCTCTGGATTCTGCGGGCCACGATGATTTGGGCGTCCTCACTCACGTCCGTCGTCCCTCCGTACAAAGCCCAGTTGGCGGCAGAGATACCAAGAGAATCGGGATACGCCGGCCCTGAGTAGAACCAGCCCCCGCCTTCCTCGCAGATCGCGACTTTTGACCAGTTCGCTCTCTCGGCGTCGGTCACCCCATCCCCAACCGATAGAGCGGGGGAAGACTTCTGGACGAGTGGCGCTGCCGATGGTGGTGTGGCCGTGGGTGGCAGTGGCGTTGGCGTCGTCGGTGTAATAGCAGTGCTTGGAGGTGTGGTCGATGCCGGGGAGGCTTGGACTACCGCAATAGCAGTCCCCTTCGGCCATCTGATGTTGATAGTGCTCGCGGAAAACGCCGGCATCTTGGCGCGCTTCGTCTGAGAGGCCAGCTCTCCGATGAGCCATTGCCTCGTCGTAATCATCGTCCCCTTCGGCCACACGATCCTCGGGAGGACACTCAGAGCAGCGGCCGGTGTCGGGATCTTCGCGGTGGAGGTAAGGCTCGTAAGCGTGGCGGTTGCCGTGGTCGTGCCAGATATCAGGCGCGGCCCAAGGCACAGCCCCACCATCACCACGGCCGCTATCAGGCGCCGCACTCACAGGCTCCCAGCCTCCCGTGCGGAGCTGGCAAGGAACTCGGCGCGCGCCTCCGGGTCGAACTCGACCAGCGCCCACTTGCTCACTACCGCGTACGACGGCAGCTTGGCCCTGATGTACACGTAGTCGCCGTCAGGTGGGTAGAAGTCGGCCTCAATCAACTCCATCGGGATTCTCTGGCTCACGGCGTCTCCTTGCTGTCGAACAGGGTCTCGGGCAGCCCGCAGACTTCTTTCCACGGGGCGATCAACAGGTCCCGCTGGGCGATGGTGTACGGGCCATCGGTGGTGGCGAGGTCCCAGGTGACGATTGCCCTCCCCGCATCCCTCCCCGCATCCCACGCCGCAGCCCACGCCGCAGCCCTCCCCGCATCCCTCCCCGCATCCCACGCCGCAGCCCACGCCGCATCCCACGCCGCATCCCACGCCGCAGCCAAGCGCTTCGCCTCGTCGGCGGTCAACGTCTTGCACCGTTCGATCAGGGAGGCCACGGCCTTGCCGTTCGGGCCGAAGGCTTGCCACGCCGGCAGCTCCTCGACCACCAGCCATGACCGGCAGCCGACCTTGTGGGGATGTTCGGGATCGGTCAGTAGCTTGCCCTTGGGTTCAACGGCGAACAGGCGGCAGGGCCAGGAGCCGCCGACCAGCGATTCAGCCGGGACGGTGGCGGCGTGCAGGACGTTGGGTCCACAGAGCTTGCGCCCGCGTCTCGTGCCCTTCGCCAGCGTCGTGACCTGGCCCACTTCCCAGCGAGTCACGCTGTCGTGGAACGACGTGCCACCGGGTCGAACGGCTTTGTAGTGCATCTCAGCTCTCCTTGCTGTCGAACAGTGTCGGGATCATCTTGTGGGACACGTCTTTGCACATCTCGTGGTACTGGCCAAACACCGGGTCGTCGCGCAGGAGGAGCCAGCCGTTGCAGTCGGCAGTGTGGGTCACGGCGCCTCGATCAGCCGGCTTGTGCCAGTTGGATATGCGGTGACCAGCCCATGCTCGGGGCACGACAGGACAGCCCCGGCAAACGGATGGTGCTCAACCGGATACCAGCGCACGCACTGGCAGGACAGCGTTACCTCGTATTCGACTGTCGTCACCTTGCATCCCTCCTCGCTCGTCGATGCCGTAGCCACCGAACCCCCTCATATGCGAGATAGATTCCGGCAAGCACACCCAGCACGTCGGATTGCCTCACCTTGCATCCCTCCACGCTCCGTAGGTCCACCAGGCGCCGACGAGACCGGTGCCGATGACGATGATGAAGGCGGGGTTCACGCCTTCACCGGACCGCAGTAGTCGCAGATCAGACCGGCGTTGGTGACGTAGGCGGCTTCCTTGGAACATTCGGGGCACTCCGAAGGCATCTGTTCCTCTTCGGTGGCCTCTGCGGGCGCTGTCTCCTTGTAGGGCACAACCTCTTTGACGAGAGCAGCCGTTAAGCCCTTGTCATACAGGGACAAGCCAAATTGATCGCCCAAGCCGTTAGCGGCACGCTTGAGGGCCGTAGAGACCGCTGAGGTGAGGGCGAGGTGGTGGGCGTCGGCTCGGCTGGGCTGGTGGAGCGCGTCCCCAGCCGCCGAGTCCTCCTTGACGGTGACGATCATCCCCTCGGAGTTCTTGATGACGAGGCGCACGGTGGCCTTGTACGCCACGTCCCAGCCCTGCCTCTCCGGCCAGTCCTTGGGCTTCCAGGTGACGAAGTCCTCGAAGATCAGGGCTTCGGACTTCACCTCGGTGTCCCACCCCTCGAAGCCGAAGATCCGGTTCAGGTGGGCCAAGACATCGAATGCCTTGAGGTGGCTCATCCCCTGCGGCGTCTGGAACACCCGGTCAGCCTGAATCGGGTGGAGGAGGACCTTGCGCTGCTTGTCGGAGAGCTGGCTCATGCCTTCTCCCAGCTATGGCGCATAAGCCCGATTTCGCATGCAAGCGCGGGGTGGTCGTGGAGAATCCGGTGGCAGTTCGCACAGAGGGCCATTGCGTTCTCAGGGTCCACGATCGACCCTCCCCTTGCCCGTGTCAGGGGTTCATGAATGTGCTCGGTACGGACCTGGCAGCCGAACAGCCGGGCCTCGCAGAAGGGCCTCAGGCCAAGTAGGAGATCGACCATCGTCTTGCGCTCTCGGTTGAGCTTCCGGCGCTTCTTGGAGACCGGGTTGAGTCGGCTACTCACGGTGCGAGCAGATCCGGTGGAGGTCGGCGTCGGACTCAGCGAGGACGGGGTAGCGGTGCTCCTGTCCCTCCCAGGTGCAGCTCCCGATCATGCAGCGACCGAAGAAGCCGTTCTTGGTGGCGAAGATGGGGATCAAGCCCTGCTCGTCGAACTCGGCCTCGCCTGAGGACTCGTAGAGGTGCAGCTTCGTGAGGCTCATTTGGTTGCCTTTCTCGGTGTGCGCTTGGCGACGGGCTTGGGAGGATTGTTGAGGAGTTCCAACAGCGCTTCCACCCGCGCTTCCACGACTTCGAGGCGGTCGTGAAACAGCTCCCGGTCCATCTCGTACCCGCGGGAGTCGACGGCGCGGTCTTCCAAAGCGGCCACTCGCCTCTCCATCGCCGCGTGCTTCGCTTCCGGTTCCTTGCGCCTCATGGCTTCTCCCCAAGCAGGTAGTCCTCGAACGCCTCGGCTACATTGATGACGTCCGTAGCGGACCCGTTGGTGTGCTGGACAGCAAGCCTCAGGGCCTCCAACCGCAGATCTTCGTTCTTGGTCATGGCTCTCTCCTTGTCGGGATGGGGATAACTCCTGGACCGTCCATACGGCACTGATGGGCGAACTCGCAATACCCGTTACAGCGCCAGTGGGGGCGGGGGGCGTCGGGATCAGGCTCGAACCACTTGCCGGCCTTGTCGTCCCAGTCCTCGCGGTCGGGGAGATTGCCCTGCTCAACGGTGGCCCGGATGTCCTCCAGGCGGGAGAGCGCGGCGTCCACGATCGGCCCCCACACGTCCTCGGGGATCACCCACTCCGCCGCGATGCGATCGGTGGAGGTCAGCCCCACCTTGCGGGAGAGAGGGACAGAGACGGCTTCCCGGGAGAAGTAGACGATTCGGACGTTCGACCGTCCCCGGGAGCGGGCGTTGAAGCCGCCCTGGCAGATGTGGTCGAGGGACGGGCCTTTGGGATCTCCGCGCTTGTAGCTCTTGCGTTGGAGCCCGATGGCTTGGTCGAACTTGAAAGCGCCGACGAACTTGAGCTCTGTTATCTCGTCCATATCGGCGTTGTCGATGTCAACGTGGCCGGAAGTCAGGTCCCCGAGCTGGGCCTTCGTCTCGAACTCCGCATTCGGGTACTTCTCGGCGTAGGCCGCTTGGACATCCTCGTGACCCCGGGTGCCCATACCCATGACCACCAGGGAGGGGCCGTCGAACGCATCGGTGGCAGGAACCCCCGCCAGTCCGTAGCCAGCCGCCCGAGCGCAGGGCCGGGGGCTGGAGAAGCGGAACGACGTGTCTGCTGCGTACGCCTTGCTGTGGTCCTGCGCTACCAGAGCGTCGGTGTAGGCCCGGGAGACAACGGGGTCGGTGGAGGGGTACTGCCAGTGCTCAGTCATGCGTCACTAGCCAGTACATGTCCATCCCCTCATCGGTGATTCGACAGGTCATCGCGGGAGAGCCGTTCGAGGTGTAGCCGATGCCCACCCGCTCGATCAGGCCCATGCGACGGAGTTCGGAGCACCTGCGGGTGTCGGCCACTCGGGAGACACCGGCCTGCTCGCCTGCTTCCTCGTCGGTCAACGGGGGGTTCATCTCGTGCCGGTAGAACTCAGCCGATGCGTAGGCTTGGAGCAGATACCAGCGCTGCGATCCCCACCGGATCTTGAACTTGGGATTGTTCGCAGCCGCTTGGGAAGTCTCGGGGTCCGACCTGCGGAAGCCTCCGGGTTGATCGAACAGCGAAAGTGCGGAAGGAACCGAGGGCTGTCCCGCTGGCGAAGCGGTGCGTATGGCCGAACGATTTGAACGGGGAATATCCCGTACCAAACCCTCAGTTCCTTCCTGGCCCCTCCTTTGCTGCTCGGATGCCATCCGAGAGTGGGCGGGGGCGTTCATGCCCGCTCCTTGAGCAAGCGACGCGCCTTGCGGTCGTCGGAGCGGTGCCAGGGGTGCATCTCGCGCTCAGCGACGTAGACGAACGTGCCGAAGGCGAAGAGGATGGTCGCCCAGACCAGCATCAGCATCAGGAAAACGATCACGGCATCTCCTTTCGTAGGAGCCGCCGCTCCTCCCCTTTGATTGGTCATGGAGCCTTTGCCTTCTCCCTGTCGAGTAGGTACTGGATGGCATCGACACCGGACAACCGGAGGACCTTCACCGGGACCTTGATGGCCTTGGCCGCGGCGATGATGTCCTTGTCGCGGAGCACGATATCCCCCCCGAGCTTGGGCCACAAGGAGTTCATCGTCACTTCCATCTCGCGGGCAAGCTGGCGCATGGAGATGCCCAGGTGCTGGATGACTCTGACGATGGTCTGGGCCTCGGGCTGGGTTCTCACTTCTCCCACTCTACGCCTGCTCCTCCCACAAGTCAAGACATCAACGTCTTGACTTCCTCCGCCGGGTCTGTCAGCGTCGCTAACGCGGAGGCAAAGGAGATTCACCAAGGGATGAACCATGTTGAGGTTGAGGCTGGTAGTACCGCGTGGGGGCCGGTTGTCGGCGCTCAGGGCGGGGGACGTGGACAACATACTGCTGGGGCGGGTCAGAGTCGCGGATGAGCGAAGGGGATGTGGCATAAAGGGCGTCGTACAACTCTGCAGGACTCACCTGGTAGAGGTCTCCCCAGTTGTGCAGCCAGCCCCCGTAGCGCAGGGATTCAGCGGCCACGGCCGAGCAGATCCAGGTGTTCGGCAACATCACGTTGACGAACTTGGGCGAGCCGAGGGTGACCACGATGGACAGGATGGTCAAGAAGCCGTACTTCTTGCCGACCTGCGCCCGGGCGAACTCGATGACCTTGGCCCCGTCCACTCCTTCGGGGAGGGGGACGATCTCGTAGTTGTCCATGTGGCAGAGCTGGCCCTGCTCCACCACTCCCTTGCCGGTTGCCTGGATGAGGGTCCAGTCGGCCACGTAGGTCTTCCGGTGGGCGTTGCGGATCATCACTGGGTCAGCGAGGACGGCGACGTGGTTCCATCGGCACCCCTTGCGCCACCTGATCCATTCCGCGAGGCGGATCATCCCCGCGACCACGCCGGTCCCGTGGCAGAACACTAAGTAGCCCGGCTGGCCTTCCCTCGGGACGCTCGTGGTCACTAGCTCACCATCGCTCCGTGGACCAGGTAGAGGCAGATGAAGCCGATGGTGAACACCATCCAGCCGAGTGCGAGCAACGACTTGGTCAGCCAGGCATCGATGCCGAAGACCACCGCGGCAACGATGAACAGGATCAGGGCTAGCAGGGTCATTGGATTCTCCTTTGGTTGGACATCAGTGGTGGGTGATTACAAGCGTGATAATCGCGGTAGCGAAGCCCCCGAGGGCACCCAGCGCGTAGATGTTCTGTGTGAGCAACGCCCGGTGTTTGTCCGTGCCGGTGGTCACTCCCCCGCCGTAGTTCACGGACTCTTGGAGCACGCTGATCTTGTCTGACAGCTCCTGCGACCGGCGGTCCGCGTCATCGCTCAGAGCGTCGAACCGTTTTTCCGTCGCGACCTCCGCCTTATCCACAGCTTTTTCCGCCGCTTGGAGGGCCGCGGTGATCGCCTTGTCGCTGTCAAGAAACCTCTGGTCCACGTACTGCTTCAACATCTCGGGAGTCCAGACGTGCGATGATTCATGTACCGTCATGGCGCCTTCCTCACGGGCTTCTTCTTCACCTTGGTGCTGACCGCCTTGGTCCCGTGGCAGCCGGTGATGGCGATGAACAGGGCGGCGAGGATCGGGCCGATGGCCGAGGGGTGGAAGGACGCGGCAAAGCCGTGACGGATGGCGTTCATGGCGTCGGTCGGGAGGGCCAGGCCGAGAGCCGAGAGGGCCGCGGCGAGGATCGCAACGAGAGCGTGCCAGATCTTCACAGTCCGAGCGACCTCCGCTCTGCAGCTAGAACCGCCTGCCCTTCGGCCGAGTCCTGGACCTTCGCCCACATCTCCCCGGCATCTCCTCCACCCGAGAGGAACTCGGCCCAGGTGGTGTACCCGGCCCCGTCCACTTCACGGTGCAGGACCACCCGATAGCAGTTGCGGATCAGCCAGTCGTTCGTTACCGCCATGTCGTCTCCTTGGGGAAGGGGTCGGGTGCCGTGGAAGAACAGGTCGTAGCTGGCAGGACCACCGGTCCAGTTGTCGAGGTCGACCGTGTTGGCGATGCCAGGAACCGTTCCGAGCCCGTACTGCCAGTTCACGCACCCGCGGTCGGGCATGAGGACAGAGGGGTTGGCGTACCAGAGGGGCACTCCCCACTGCTCGGCGTTGAGGGTGTCCACCCAGCTCTTGTTGTCGTAGATGAGGTTGGAGAAGCCTTGAGCTGCCACTGCACCGAGGAAGGCATGCATGACCGAGCTGATCTGGTTCCAGGGTTCGGTATCGGGGACCTCGCAGTCACAGGAGAGCCCCTTGATCCCGGCCGCCCGAGCGATCCCGCCTGCCATGTGAGCCTGCGCCGCCCCGTCGATGTTGGGGTGGACGAACCAGTACCCCGCCATGTCCACTCCGACCGCGTGCATGCGGGAGATGTCCAGTAGGGCGTTGTTGGCTCCGACGTAATCCCCAGGACCCTTGAGCCCTTCCCCGAGCTTGCGGATCGCGAACGACCTACCCGACTGCTTGTAGGCAGAGGGGGAGATGAGCGTCTGGTCGTCGGAGAGATCGGTGCCGAGGGTCACGGCGCTACCTTGACGAATGAGGCGTAGCAGGAGGAGGAGCCGACGCCGCCATCCAGCCCGGCCGTCGAGCAGATGGCCGCGATGGCGAGCACGTCCCCCGCCGCACACGAAACGAGGTCGGACACCCCGCAGTTCAATTGTCCGCCCCCTACCGTGTTCCATCCATAAGGTCCCCTCGCCACCTCTGCGCCGTTCTTGTAGATGGCGGCGAGGAGCCACTCAGTAGCCGCGGTGCAGGTCACCATTGCCACCCCAGCAACCTGGTACTTCCCCCCCATCCCGACCGGGACGGTGTATTGCCCCGTCGTGGCGTTGTAGGCACTCGCCGTGTCGAAGTCCACCCTGTCGAAGACGAAGCTCGCGAAGGAGCTGCTGGATGTGAAGGCGGCGGCACGGTGGACTCGGCAAGAGGCGGCAAGACCCGACCATTGGATCGTCGAGCCGGTGGACTGGAGGAAGGTTCCGTTCGGTCCGATGCTCCCGAGAACCTGGCTGACCAAGTTGTTGGCCTCGTCGAAGTCGGTAGCCGTCCCGCAGTGGATCACGGGGACCCCGGCGTTGTGGCCTGCGGGACTCGTCCCGTCCTGTCCGCGGGTGACGAAGGTGACCACACTCCCGACCGTGGAGGCGCACAGGATCTTCTCCTCCGAGGTCGTGCCTGCTTCGATGGCGATGTAGAAGTACCCATTAGCGCCCGAGGGCCAGCCAGTGGGCGAGATCAGGGTGCAGGACGTATCCGCTGCCCCGATGCCGGATGTGAGGGTGGTGCTAACCGCCCCTCCGGCGAATGAACGACGTGCAAAGCTCATGGTTCTCCTACCCGCTCAGGGTCGTTAGGTAGACGACGATCGCCGCGTCGTAGCCGTACTCCTGGTCCCCGCGCTGTATCTCGGGCAGGTAGTCCAGGGAGCTGACCGTCACGTCGTAGGTGACGCGGCCTTCCTGGTAGACGACGACCTTCTGTGTCTGGCGCAGGTTTTCGAGGAACGCCAGCTCGGCGTCCACGTCCACGAACCGTTCCTGGCCGTCGATGATCAGCTTCTCGCTGACACGGAGCACCGCGGAGATGGTTGTCCCCGAAACGATCGCCGGGAGAGCCTTGAGGGTGTACCGCTCAAGCGTCGGGCCACCCGTTGAGCCGTTCGAGTTCAGGAACACCTCGGCCTGGAAGTACTCCGCTCGGGTCTGGGGAATGGGGAGAGGGTTCAGCGGTTGGCTGGCTGAGACAACGTTCCCAATCCGGGCGAACACTCCCCCGTCAGCGGAGAGAGAGGCGGAGTAAGAACCCACTAAGGGCTGCATCAGGTGCATGTCCAGGAAGATCCCGATCTTCTGGTCAGGGATGCCGTAGGTGATCTTGGAGGTGGTCACCGATCCCTTAGGAACCAGGTTCGAGTTCGTCGACGCGTAGACCCCCGACCCGCTCACCGAGAAGACAGGGCTGCTCTTGAAGTAGGCGCACGACAGAACCTCTCCGCTGATGGAAGAGGTCGCCGGGGTCATCATGTCCGATGCGTAGGCAGGCGTAAGGGGGTCGATGAACTGCGTGAGGTCCATCCGTCCGAGCCCCGAGGAGCCCGCGTCGTAGTCGCTCCACCCGAACCACACCCAGCGGTTGTGGCCCATGAAGCACCGCACCGGGAGGGTGACGGGTTGGGTCTGGTTGGGGATCACTGAACCGAGCCGGAGGTCCCCCGCGTTGCCGGTCGGGTCGTAGAGGCTGAGGGTCTGGCAGAACCGAGCCCCGAGGCTGGTCCCGATGAAGACGAAGTTCAGGTAGGAAGCGATGGAGTAGACCTGCTCCCCCGAGAGCAAGGGGGCGGCGGGGATGGGAACGATCAATCCGGTCCCGGTGGAGTTCTCGGTGCTCCGGTAGATCGTGCTGACGTCCCCCGCGTACCCGGCGAAGTAGAGGAACGATTGCCCACCGCAGGCATCCACCCACGTCCAGCCGCTATTCGGGTGGGTGTAGAGGGCAGTCGGAAGAGCCCCGCTGCCGGTGACGTCGTAGAGGTTGTTCTGGGAGGCTGCTATCAAGTGTCCAAGGGCGTACTCGACGAGATCGGCCGTGCCGGTGGCGTAGGACGTAGCACTAAGGGCGCCGGCCGTGGTCTGGTAGATCCCGTTCGCCCCGTAGGCGATGTAGACGTTGAAGCCGTCCGTGGTGATGTCCTTGGCGACCGATGCCGGGGTGTTCGCAACCGTCGTCCAGGACGAGGGGATGCCGAGAGCAGAGGTGAACCTGACGGACTGCCCGTCGGTGGCGTAGAGGAATCCGCCCGTGACGGTGACCACCTTGATGTTCGTCTGAGTGCTCGCGAGGATCTGCTGAGTGTCAGGCAAAAGCGAGAGCTGCCAGGGCTGGGACCAGGGATCCACCCCCTTGGAGGAGTAGTACCGCTGGGTCTCGGATCCCTTGCGGTCGTAGAACAACTGCCCTGCCCCGTGGCTCCAATCAATCTGCTCTCGCCTCCAAAGCCCCTCCGTGTTGACCGAGTTCTCGCCGGGGATGTTCTCGAAGTCCGAGGCGCTGCGCTTCGAGGGAATCGAGCGATGGCGGAAAGCGTCTCGACGGTAGGGCTCGAAGGAGGTATCCGCGAGGTAGGGACGACCGTCGATGGAGACGGGGAACAGACCAGGAACGTCGGGGGACGTACCAGAGGGGGCCGTGTCGAACGGCCACGTCATGGTGGTGGTGATCATCGTCTGCCCGGCCTGATGCTCGGGTACATCCGCTGGAGCCGCCCGGCCTCCTCGTCGATCCTCATCTGGCGGGTCTTCTCCAACCCGAGGATGGAGTTCATCACCGCTGCCGCAGGGACTTCAACCGCTCTCCGGGCATCGTTCTGAACGTCCGCGAAGTTCCTGGACACCTCTCGCCCGGGGACCAGACGGAGGGCAGCGCCCAAGGGGGGGAGATCGGTTGCTGTCGAAGGAAGCCCTGCCACCGAGACAAGATCGTCGGTCAGGTAGAGAAGGTCGTTGAACGGGGCCTTGTAGCTGATGTGCAAGGGAAGTCCCGGCCACGCTCCCTCGTAGATCATCAGGGCCATCGAAGAGGGGAAGGCCGAGTCCGTCATGTTGCGGACCAACTTCCAGCGGTCCATCCGGGGCCAGTAATGGGTAGCCGTGGCTTGTTTGTATTCGATGTCGTAGACGTCGATGATCCCCGGGTGGACCCCGGCCATGTCATACCCACGCATGATCGGGTTGAAGGTGATGTCCACCGTCTTCATCTGATACAACCCGTTCCCAGGCGCCGACAACGCTGCCAGGTCGTGGTTGATCTGCTGGGCGATGTCGAAGTTGGAGAACTTGGGCTCGATGTAGGCGATGGCTCCGGCCGCGTGGCTGGCCTTGGTCGACCCCCTCCAACCAGGGAGAACACTCACCGTATTGGTCGTGTTGTCCACCCCCGTGACGTAGAAGAGTTCCAGGTCCATCGCGATCTGCTGGCCGGGGCGGACGATGCCCGTACCTACCGAGTCACTGATCGAGTTGAAGACCAGGGAGGTAGCCCCCGACGCAGAGGGAGAGGCGAGGATGACGATCCGCTCACGCTGATCGGGTTGGAGGAGTCGCTGGGTTTCGTTGATGACGTCCTGGAGGGTGGTCACAGGCTCTCCAAGATGGCGTCGAACTTATTGGGCTGGGTATTCAGTTTCTGGTTACACGTCGGGCAGTAGGCGTGGGAAGCCGAGTAATCCCCGACCCGCTCCAACTGGGACTCCAGGAGCCCGGATTCGACGGAGACCCCATCGATCGTCATGGCAACGATGCAGCGTGGATCGAGGAACCCACCCTCGAAGAGAATGCGCTTGACGTCGGCGGTCTCCCAGTACTCCTCGCCGCGCTTGAAGTGGTAGTCAACTCCCGCCATATTGCATATCCAATCCCTGTCGACCACGGTGAGGAACCGCTTGAGCTTGGGCTTTACCCATTCGTTCGGGACGACATCGGGCAGCTCGAACCGCTCTCTCCCGATGGCGTCGAGGAGCTGGTTAGTCGAGGCGTCCCAGTTGAACGTGCTCACAGCGATGTCCGCAGCGACCGCCGCGTCACACACCGCATCCTCGTAGTTGTGGTACACCCACTCCATCCGCTCGCACAGCTCGTCGAAGTCCGGCTCCCACCATTCCCCAGCGTCCCCGTACATGAAGTAGGCAGCCGGTTCCATCTTCGAGGACAGCTCCATGCCGAGGTGGGAGAAGGACGCGTGCCCGTGCGCCCCGGTTAGGATGGTCGGCAGACCTTGGGCGATGGCTTGGAGGGGTTGGAGTCCGAACCCTTCCCCGCGCGAGGGTTGGAGGTAGCAGTGCGCCCCTGAGTACAGGTCCACCTCTTCCTCTGCGGAGATCCGGCCGGAGATCACTTCTACCCGTTCCCCCGAAAACTCCGCGCCGCGAGGGCTTTTCATAACCAGGCGAGGAACCGGACCACCCTTCGGCCAGGTGGCGAAGACCTTGAGGAAGGCTTTGTAGGCCAGGTCGGTTCCCTTGCGGGTGCCGGACCCTCCGATCAGGAAGTCGAAGTAGACCGAGGGCTCGGGTCGCTTGATCGGGTGCCAGACTTCGGGGTCGATCCCGAGCGTCACCAGCTTCACGTTGTCGTGGTACTTGGAGAAGAGTTCGACGTTCTGCTGCGAGGGGACCATGACGGTTTCGAACTCGTGGATGGACTCCCGGAAGCTCTCAGGGAGAACAGTCGCTTCCCACATGGTCAGGATGTGGAGCTTCTGCCCTTCCCACCATCCTCGGGCATGGGTGGGGACGGACATCCACACGGCGTTGGCGCAGATCGAGTCCTCGGGGGTGATCTCTTCGGGAGAGGGGAGGGACGTGAAGACATCCACTCCACTACGCCGGAGGGAGCGTTCGATGTTTAATCCCATCCGGCCGTAGCCCATCGCCTCGGCATCGACACGCAGGTAGTTCATCCTCATTAGGGGTGCCTTACAGGAGCGTCGGTGTCCAGCCAGAGATCCCCGCCAGCGGTGAAGGGCCACATCCCGTCCCACTCGTAGAAGCTGGCGAAGTTGTCGGGGGGAAGGACGAAGCAGGATCCGCAGGAGTCGATCTTCACGAGAGATGATTTGTTCATCTCGTACTCCCCGGGGATGTAGGGAGGGGAACCCGAGAACATCGCCCCGTTCTTGCGGTAGCCCCAGGTGTCGTAGAACCGGGTGCTACTACCCGCGTAGACCATCGGAGCGACCGGGCGTCCCACTTCGAGCAGCCGGAGCATGGTCATCGGCTCCCAGAGCAGATCCCCTTCTACCCAGATCAGAGCGTCCCGAGGGTCGATCACCGCGTCGATGACCCCGCTCACCACATGGGCGATGTTCATCCACCGTTCGGGGTTGTCCACGCTTCCGAAGGCAAAACCCCCGTGCTCGATGGTCAAAGTAATGTCCCGCGGCTCGGCAACCTCGTGGATCAGTCGTCTCGTCTCATCGGTGCTGTCCCCCTCAGCCAGGACCAGGCGCACGTCGATCTCCCCGCGCAAGGCTTCGATCTGCTTGAAGTACCGAGGCACGTAGGAAGCCGCGTTGCGAAAGATCGAGCAGACGGTGATCATTGGTACTCATTGATCAAGGTCGCGACCGCTCGCACGTCGCTGTCGGGGTCCGGGTGCAACCCGACGTAGAGCCCGTGGTCGTGGAGGTGGTCCGCTCCATCCATCCCCTTCACCGAGAGGTTCGAGAAGGCTGGCTGGCGGAGGAGGTTCCCTCCGAGGATGGGACGAGTCTCGACTCCGTTGGCTTCGAGGTAGGCAGCAAGCCCGTCTCTGTTCTCGACGAACATCGGGAGGCCGAACCACGCGGGCTGGGCCTTCGCTGGCACGTCAGGGAGCGTGACCAGCGGGTTGACCAGGGCCGATGCGAAGATGTCCCGGTTCTCCTGGCGGATCTTGTTCATCTCTCCGAGCTTGGAGAGCTGAACTAACCCGATGGCTGCGGCGATCTCGGTGGGACGGAGGTTAAACCCCATGCTCACGAAGGTGTAGGGATCCCCTCCCTTGTGCCGCTCCCATCCGTGGGAACGCAGGGACCGAAGGCGGTCAGCGAGCTCCGCGTCCGAAGTCGTGACCATCCCTCCTTCCATCGTCGTGATGTGGTGGGAGAAGAAGAAGGACCAGCTTGCAGCTTCTCCGAATGTCCCGACGGGCTCGTTGTCGTAGGTCGCCCCGAGGGCTTCGCAACAGTCCTCGTAGATCAGCCGGTCCCCGACGGCCTCTCGGACGAGGTCCATGTCGCACGGCACACCCATGAGGTGGGCTACGTGGATCGCGTCCACGTCGGGAGGAAGGTCGAAAGACCCCACGTTCAGCGGGTCGGCGTCGATGAACTGGACCCTTGCGCCCGCGAGGAGCCAGGACCAGACGTGGGTGGGCCAAGTCACGACCGGGAGGGCGACGATGTTGACCTTGTTCCTGGCAGACATGGCGATCAACAGGTCGGCGGAGGAGCCCGAGTTGACCATGATCCCGTATTCAGCCCCCACGGAACGGGCGAACTCCTCCTCGAACTGCTCGACCTTCTCCCCCATCGTGGTCCGACGGGACCGCAGGACTTCGGTGGCAGCCTCGATCTCCTCGTCGCCCAAGGTAGGGACGGAGAGCGAGTACCAGTATTCGCTCACGCCATCTCCTGATGGAGTCGTTCCGCTCGGGCAGCGTCCTTCTCATTGGCCCAGACGGTCCCGGTGTTGATCTCATGGGCGTTGTGGGCCAGGGTCTCTATCTGGGCCGACCCATCGACTCTGATGGGCTGAGCCCCCGCGTCCCTCATGCGCTTGTAGGCCGCGAGATCCTTGGAGAGCTTCTTATCCTTCTTGGCGTTCGCTGCCCCCGGGTTCCTCGTCGGAGTGGCTGAGGCGGCGATCTGGACGGTCTTGATGCAGGGCCGACCGTCAAGGCACTTCCAGCACCCGCAGGTCACGAACCACCTGCCAGGATCGAGAGGGCGCGCTGACCCTCCATGTTCGTGGTCGAGGCCAGGACGTTGCAGACGTGGTTGAACCCGAGATTCGTGGTCCCCGCCTTGTGGTTCAGGGCTCCGATCAGGTCGAAGTTCTTAGTCCCGGCCCAGACGTTGGCGGCTCCCGGGGCGTCGAAGTTCTTGGTCCCGGCCAGCTTGTTCAGGCTGTAGGCCAGCTCCCAGACGCTCATCTCAGTTCCCTTGGAAGACCCAGGTCGGAGACCCCGAGGCGTACGTCGGGGTGAAGGTCCCGCCCGCAGGGATGAAGATCGTCTGATGGGTGGTGATAGGGATCGCCGGCCCGGTGTTGCCGTTTACCACCGTCGTCATGGCCGCCGCACCGTTCAGGATGTGAGCGTAGAGATCGACCCCGGTGCCGTTGGTGTAGGCGACGGTGGTGGCGGGGAAGGCGGGAGCCGTGACGGTGGCCGGGTTCCATCCGGGGTTGTCGGTGGCCTTGGAATGCGTCCCAAAGAGCTGAATCGCGGGGTTTGTACTATAGAGCGAACCTTGCATGTCAATAATGTTGTCCGCCACAATGCTATTGTTAGACGAACTTCCTAGTTCACGTATACAGTTGCGTACGACTCCCGTCGTCGTGACGGAGCAGACATTCCCGACGACCGTCGCAGAGCTAGAGTTGTCGATCTCGCATTGTCCGGCAGCCCCATTGCTTGTGGATGATCCGTTGGTGAACAGGTTGCCTATGATCGCATTCCTGGACCCGTTCGCATGGACCCCGGCGCTGCCGACCCCGTCGAAGGTGCAGCCAATGACACGAGTGCCTGAAGAACTGTCGATCTGCACGCCGGTCTGCCCTCCGACGAACACGCAGCTCGTGATTACCTGCAATCCGGCAGATTGGTCATGGATCGCGTAGTAATTCGATCCGAGTGAGCCAGCGAGACCGCCCCAGTTCTCGAAATCGCAGAAAGCGATGTAGTTCTCGTCATTCGAGTGCATCAGGATGCCACGTTGATCGGCTCCTGCGACATTGTTGAGGTTGTCAAACAGGCATCGAGTAACGCGGTTGTGATGCCCGAACACGCTGCTGGTGTTCTCGTACAGATACAGGCAGGCATCGAAGGCGTTTGAGAAGTGAATACTGTCGAACCGGGACTGGACCGACCCGGGAGCATAAATGCAGCCACCCGAGGTTTGGTTGGAAGCGTTGCCACTAATGGCTAGTCGAGAAATATCAATGGTGACGCTTCCACTGCCCGGTGAGAGCTTGATGAGGTAATCGTTCGATGACGGTGCCAGCTTGAGAATGGAACTCCACCCTGAACCGACGATCGTGATCCCGCTTCCGGTAATCGTGAGCGGTGAGAGAAGGAAGGTCCCAACTGGGAAGTAGATGACTCCGCCGCCTGCCGCTTCGACTGCCGTGATTGCCGCTTGGACGGCAGTCGTGTCGTCCGTCGTCCCATTGCCCACCGCCCCGTAGCCCTTGACGTTGTAGACGGTCGGGCCGACGACCATCTTCTCGATGGCGAGGATGGCGTCGTTGGCATTGCTGTGCTGGGCGTGGTGCCCGACGCCGCTGTTCAGCGCATCGGTGGCTGCTGGATCAGTGAAGGAGTCAAGCGTTCCCGGGAGGTTCGTACTCATGGGTTCGTCACTGCCAGCGTCCCGACCTTGCGGACGGGAGCCTCAGGGTTGTCCGTGATCTTCATCCAGATGTCGTAGGTGGCCGCGGCCAGGGTGACGGTTCCCGAAGGTCCTACCAGGACAATCGCCTTGTAGGGAGGGCCTACGGTCTCCCAGGTCCCAGTGATCCAGCTCCGGGTCGGGTTGGGCTGAGTCGGAGAGACCTGGAAGTCGAAGGCCACGCTGTCGCCCGTGGGGTCATAGTTCGTCCCGTTGAGGGTCGCGGTCGTCGGCACGGGGACGTACTCCGTGCTTGAAACGCTGAGGGAGATGTCAGCCATAGTTCCTCGATCCTTATTATGCCATCTCAGGGTGTTTCATTGTGGACTTTGGGTCAGCCACCTGGAGCGGATCGACCCAGTGGTCCAGATGACGGGGTTCGGGACGTTGGCTCCCCAGGCAGCCATCGTCATGGCAGCGATCCCCGAGTTCGCTGAGCTACTCCCCCCGGCGATGACAGCCAGGGCAGCGGCGGTGAGGGCCGAGATCCCCGCAGAGGCCGAGATGGAGGTCGCTA
>OCZT010000322.1_pt1 | contig 46458 bp, 70 predicted proteins | sample 1539031 | NCBI WGS metagenome assembly OCZT01 (sample SAMEA3539308, study PRJEB22396) | soil metagenome | biome: tundra; feature: field; material: soil | place: USA | collected 2010-05 | depth 0.15 m
TCTATAAAAATTATTTATAGACTTTAGAAAAATTTCTGAAATGATTAAAAGTGGACGTACAAGGAGCATTATCGAACACACTGCTGACCTGCTCATCCATATTCGTTCTACCCGGGTTGCTTAAACAAGCAACAAATGTACGAAGCTTATCCCCTGCACTGGCCTGCAGGTTATAAACGAACTGAAACAAATTTAAGAAAAGATTCTGCGTTTAAGCAGACGATGAGCACAGCGCAAAAATTTTTGCGTGCTGAATTGGAACGTCTTGAGGCAATAGATCTCATCGTCTCCACAAATATTCCCGTAAGAAAAACTGATGGCGGATTTTATGCTGATTGGATGCATCGTAAAATGGATGATCCGGGAGTTGCCATTTATTTCAAGAAAAATAAAAAACAAATTTCAATGTGTTGTGATCAATACAACACAGTGCATGAAAATATTTATGCCCTTGCTAAAGGCATTGAAGCTATCCGGGGAATAACACGATGGGGAGTTAGTGATTTTATCGAACGTGCATTCACTGGATTCCTGGCGCTTCCGGAAACAACAGATGCAGGTGAAGAGATTTGGAAGACACTACAACTTCCGGGAAAGCCCAGAGATAAAGAATTTGTTGAAGAGCACTTTAAGAAACTTGCAAAAAAATATCATCCTGATATACCTGTAACCGGTGACAGCAACAGGTTTGCGATCATCAATGATGCTTATCAAAAAGCTTTAAAATTTTTTCCATGAAATCAATGATAAAATTATCCGGTAAAACAATTGTTCTGCAGGAAGCAATTGACATTGTAAAAAAGATGAATGGCAGTGGAAAATATAAATTTCTTTTTTCCATAACCGAAGAACCTCAGCAAACATCAACACTGATCATCGAGGCTGATGATGCAATGCATTTTTATATGCTTGGTATCATGAGCCAAAACTATATTAAAAAATTATACGAGCTGGCCGCAGAAGAAAAGAAACAAATAATTCCTAACACACAAAATTAAAAAATGCAAACACTACAAATCGACAAAACAAATGCTAAGAAGCTTTACCCAAATGCTACGGCTGAATTCAAAATAATGTTGGAAGACACATTTGGAAAACAATTCTTTTCGCAAAAAGCAATTGACAGAATTAAAACATTTAAAGATGCATGTGAAGACCAGGGAATAGATCCAGGAACAGCGGTACCGTATCCTAACCCCGGTAATGATCATGAAGAAGCTGTAAACGGAGTTGCACAAATTTTCATTATTGCCAAATCATTAAATGGTGATTGGAAAGCGAATTTTAAAAACACCAGCCAATACAAATATTATCCATGGTTTAAAGATTCGGGTTCGGGCTCCGGCCTGTCGTACTTCGTCTGCGTTCGCTGGCGTACGGATACGGCTTGCGGCGTTCGCCTTTGCTATCGTGATGCGGAAACGGCAGAGTATGCAGGCAAACAATTCATTTCTATTTACAACAAATTTCTATAACTAATAATTAAAACAATGCAGAAGAAAATCAAAAAATGGGAGGAAGCCTTTAAGATAAAAGGTTTAGATCCAAAAGTATTACCGGATGTATCGATGCTGCCGGATGAATACAGAAAGCCGGTGGTTGCGCAATTCATTTTAAACGTGGTAGCAGATGTTTTAAATGATGGTTGGGTAGCTGATTATACCGATAGCAGTCAATGGAAATATCACCCTTATTTTTTAGTAAAAGCTACAAAGGCAAAACCTTCGGGCTCCGGCCTGTCGTACGACGTCTACGTTCACTGGAGTACGTTTACGTATTGCGGCGTTCGCCTTTGTTATCGTGATGTGGAAACGGCAGAGTATGCAGCTAAACAATTTATAAAACTGTATGAGGATCTATATCTGAAACAGTAAAAAGAAAAAAGGGTTGTGTGCTGTAATGGCTGCGGTTGTTCAGGTTCAGGCTCCAGCCTGTCGTACAACGACTACGATAACTGGAATACGAATACGAATTGCAGCGTTCACCTATGCAAAAATTTTATGCAGCGCAAACCTTGCCCTCATGGCAAAAAAAGACACATTAAAAAGAGCGTTGGTACTTAACCAGGAAGACGATCTTTTAAAAGCAAAGGCAATGAAAAGAGTAAATAATTTATTTGAGAAAATATGCAGTATTGAGAACCTGCAGCTGGCAGATCTTAAAGCAAGGAAGGGAAAAGCAATGCAATATGGCGTACAGCTTCATGATAAAAATAAAGAAGAAAATATTTTATCGCTGCACAACAATCTCATCAATAAAAATTATCAAACATCTGCCTACAGCACATTTAAAATTTACGAACCAAAGGAACGGGAAGTGTTCCGGTTGCCTTATTATCCTGACCGGATAACACACCATGCAATAATGAATGTTTTAGAGCCTGTATTTATCTCAACATTTACAAAGGATACTTACAGCTGCATAAAAGGGAAAGGCATACACGCAGCTGCTAATGCTGTAAAAAAAGCGCTTAAAGATATCGCATCAACAACCTATTGTTTAAAACTTGATATCAAAAAATTTTACCCCAACATTGATCATCATATTTTAAAACAACTACTTCGTAAAAAAATTAAAGAAGAAGATCTTCTTTGGTTGCTTGATGGTATCATTGACAGTGCTCCGGGATTACCAATAGGGAATTATCTCAGCCAATATTTTGCAAATTTCTATCTCACTTATTTTGATCACTGGATAAAAGAAGTGAAGCAGGTAAAATATTATTTCCGTTATGCAGATGACCTTGTAATATTATCGGATAGTAAACATTACCTGCACCAATTATTATCAGACATAAGAACTTATTTACAACAACAATTAAAACTAACTATTAAAGAAAACTACCAGGTGTTTCCTGTAGCTGCACGCAGCATTGATTTTGTGGGATATAGATTTTATCACACACATACATTGTTAAGAAAAAGCATTAAGCAAAATTTTGCCAGGATGATATCATCCAGAAAGAACAAGGCTTCTATTGCATCATACAATGGATGGGCAAAGCACTGCAACTCGAAACACTTATTAAAAAAACTATTACGTGCATGAATGCATTTAAAGACTTTGGAATTAAAACAACTGTAAAAAGTTTTGTAGGCGATAAGATTAAGATGAGCAAAATATTAAATAAAGAAATCACTGTTCTTGCTTTTAAAATTGGGCCATCAAAATTTATCGAGAAAGGGAATGGCAAGTGCCTTCATTTGCAAATCCAGATAGGTGATACAAAATATGTTGTATTTACCGGGTCAACAGGTTTAATGGAAGATATACAAAAAGTTCTTACTGATAAATTTCCTTTTACAACAACCATTGTAGAAGAGAGCGAACGATATGAATTTACATAAACCAAACCCATATTAAATGAAAACATAACCACGTAACACGATACGATCAAAAGACTCAGGCTTAAAGCCTCCGGGTAGTTCTGCTTTTACGCAGGCTAATAACGGAGGTTTATGCTATTATATAAATCAATAACATCCCGCAACGGGCGGGACAATAATTTTTTTGTCTGGCAATATTATGACTGAAGTAAAAAATATAAAAGAGACAGAAGCATATTTAAAAGTGCAGGTTCCGGTTGAGCTTGCACAATATGTTATGCTGGAGAGATCTTACTGCGGCAAGTATGTAACCAAGCGGGCTAAAGGCAATAACACTCACATTTTTTCTAAGGTAATGGGGCTGTATATTTTATTGAAGGCAGAAAGCCCGGGAACATCTTTGATTCAAAACTATGCAAAACAAATACCCACGCTGGCAGCCAACTTCTCTCTTTCGGTAAGATCTTTCTACTCCCATTTAGGGGCGCTTGAAAAATTAAAATTAGTATCGAAAGACGGCGGCAATCTCCGCGTTTCAAGTTGGCAGCAACTGGGTAAAATTTTAGATATTAACACCACAAAAAGAGAACACATAAATTTTTATTATGATGGAAAACAAAAAATGCATTGGTGGTTTGCCGCCATAGAAATTAAAGAGAACCAGGAACGCCAGGCGTTTATGATCTGGAAGAAAGTGAACAGAAATTCGGAAGTAAAAAATTCTTTACTGTCAGCACTGATACAACGTGGTTTTGATACCACCAAAGCGGATAACCCGGAATATTATTCGGGCCGCTTATTCATGCTGTATGCTGAAGATTTTAAATCCGGTACAGAAGTTCATGACCTTTTAGTATTGATACGCAGCGACGTTAACCGAACAATAAAAAAAATAGCAAGATCCTGGAAGATGAGTCCACAGCTGGCAACCTACTGGAAAGTGCAGATGAAAAAACAAAAAATAATTGATGTTGCAAAAGTTGCCATTCAAAGTGAGTGGACCCGGGAAACGAATGAGTGCCACAAAAGACAAGGATGCCATGTGATCTGGAGTGATAAATTAAAGGAAAGGATATGGTTCCTGTGTGATCAGATAACCGTTTTAATGCCCTGGAAATGGACAGAGAAATTAGAACTTTTAAAAGCCGCATGATGGCCCGTCCGCCCCCTTTTGCAAAAAATTGTATCAACATTAAGTTGATAATTTTTATAAGAAATATTGTACTTGTTACACTTCATGTACTGAATATTTTACGTATTACGCATAATGTGTACAATACCAGCTTTTAAAAATTATTCACATGTGAATTTGTCAAACTAAAAAATGCCCCTTAATGTCAATAACTATTGAGAAAAAACCACGCTGCCGGTTTGATATGTTTACCCGAAGAAAAAAAAACAGCATTGAACCGGTAAAAAATGCAAAAGAAGAATTTACATACCGTGGCGATAAGTACAGCACAGATCCATCAAAGATGCTTAAGCTTCTTGTAGGCATGGTTAAAAATTATCATCGCCAGTATGTTGTTATGGAGCTGTATGATAACACAAAACCGAAAGGAGATCCGGACCGGATAATTTTAAAAATGCTTAACGGGATTCCAAAAATAAACCGGCTTCCTGATTATGCTGAGCTGATCATCGACTATCCCCTTCCTGAATATCTTAGTTACGAAATGAAAGATTAAAAAAATTTTTATGAGACTTGAAATTAACCGCCAATATTTAGAAGATCTTAGTAAACATTTTTTACCCTACATGATCATGGTGTGCGAAGCGAACCTGGAGGGAACTGATTCAATTTTGTATAAACTTTCCAAATCAATATTGACTGATATCGATATTATTTTTAAAAGGAAACTTTTAACGGTTCAAAAAAAGTTTTGCATTAAAATGAAGGATGCTGAGGGATTAATTTTTAAACGATTCATGCTGGAATTTCCTATTCCTTCAGATCATTTCTGGAGGAATAATTTACGCAACCAAATTATTTTACAATTAGACAAACAATCATCATGACTGATAAAAGAAAAGATCTGGCCTGGTTGTTACTGCAGCCGCATCACTACCTGGTGAAAACCACAAACACCACCGGAAGAATAGTGTATAAGGTTTATGACAGAAAAAAAAATCCGGTGCAATATTTTTCTGTAACTGACTATAAATATTTTTTTTGGTTATTTAAAAAGGACCATAAAAACAGGATGACATTAAATCTCTCCCGGGTGCGGCAACTGAATGGAAATAATTATTTGAAAGTGCTTTATAAAAAAAGAGTAGCACCGGATCTGGAGACAAAATTATTTCTCTCTATGGAAGAAAATAAACATCATGCGTAATAAAGAAAAAATATCCTATGCGGTTCTGCTGATGATAGCGCTTGCAGGTTATATCATCCATGGTTATTGGGGTGGAGTAATAAGTGGCGCCGGATTAGGAATTATGATCATTGCATTGATAGGAAAAAAAATATCAATGGCTGCTGTCCGCAGAATTGATAAAAGAATCAAGGATATTTTAATTGAAGAAGATGATTAGTTATAAGCCTTAACCGACTTGTCTTTGCTGATGCAATAAAATAAAAGTATCTTACGAGAAGATTGTAACTGCAGAAATAATTGAAAGGCTATATTCCTATCGAAATACCAACAAAGAGTTATATCCGGGCTTACATAATTTCTAAGCTGGGAGAAAAACCGTTGATGAATACTGAGACTAACATCGGCTGTAAATTATACGACCTTTTGCACCATACAACCAATGAGCAGAGAACAAAATTTTCTTCCAGGTACAATTCTAAAATAAGGATATATATCAGTTATTCGCTGTTTTACCACCGTGGCGGTGTTATGAATGAGACTAACATTAAACACTTTAATCTTTTTTTAGAAGAAGAAATTAAAAGCCGCTTCCGTTTCATAATGGATTTTTATATTGATGTGCACCCAGGCTTTGAACATAATCTACCTGCAGTAAGAAGATGGCTTGGTATTGACATTGAAGCATGGAGCGACGATAGCATGAAGAAAGATTATTACCGTTACCGGAAAGCAACCCGAACTGTTTTATAAAAATATTTGTGCGCAGTCTGTCCCCCAAAACTTTTCATCATTATTTAATACTTAAAAAAAATGTGTGCGCAGTTTGTCCCCCAAAACTTTTAACCCTATAATCTTATAAAAATGAAACCAGTTTATTCTAATTTATCCATGAAAACAGGAGTTCTTAAATCAGGTATTGTTACACTGCAGGTTGCGCCCAGGGAGTGGATAGACACTGTGATAGAGGTTGATTTTGACAGCGGCAAAATAAAGACTGCAGTAAGTTTTATTACCGGGAAAGATTGGCTAACACTTGCCTTTGCATCAAAAAGTTATGACTATAACGATACGCCGAAAAGCAATAAGAGCGGCGCTTACAGGGAAATTACTGCAGCAGGGATCTTAAATAATTATGATGCTGATGTGCAACAGGTAATTGATACATTAAGATATCATGAGCTGGTGGTAATGCTGATGGATAAAAATAAACGCATACGCCTTATTGGCAATACAGAAGCCGGCATGGCGTTTAGCGCCGGTGATATAATTAAGAATGCCGCAAACCAGGATACAGTATCTGTTTCATTGATAATGGAATGTGAAGATCATCCACCCTTTTACGAGGTATAATCCCCGTTTTTTGTCCTTTCTATATTTTTTTATTCGATGCATTTTTGTATCGACAGGAAAGGAAATGAATGAACCGAAAAATAATCAGCGAAATTTTAACCGGCCACTGGTGTATCAACCGTGAGTGGGCTGATGCTCATCTTCCTCTTGTTATAGCTCTTTTAAATGGTAACAATCCGATAAGCTTTGTTGAGCGAACAGGGAACCAGGGAATAGAAATGCCTTTTGCAATTGATCCTTCCACAATGGAACGGACAAATATGTATTATGGTGGCGCTCCCAATCCCAATATTGCTCCAAACAGTGTTGGTGTAATTCCTGTTACAGGTCCTCTCACTTATTATAATGGTGATTGCGGCGAACCGGGAATGATGCAACGAACCAACTGGCTTGCAGATATGCAAAAGCGGGAAAACATTTCTGCCATTGTGCAGCTTATGGATACTCCCGGAGGAGTAAGTAATGGCGCTGTACATTATGTATCGCAGATGAAGAAAAGCAAAAAGCCAATCCTGAGTTATGTTGATCAAATGTGTGCCAGTCTTGGAATATGGCTTTCTGCACAAAGTGATGAAACGTATGTAGGACATGATTTTGCAAGCATGGGAAGTATCGGAAGTTTTTGCAGGATAGTTGATATAAGCGGGGCTTTAGAAAAAAACGGAATTAAGATCATTGATATATATGCACCGCAGTCCACTGATAAAAACAAAGAGTACAACGATGCATTAAATGGAGATAATTCTGCAATTGAAGAAGAGCTGGGAAAATATGTAGATGCATTTATTAAGCATGTATCAACAAGCGGAGGAAATACAATGAGAGCTGATACGGCAAGAGCAAATGTGAAAGAATGGAATAGCGGAAAAATGTTTAATGGCGGAGATGCAGTAAAGGTGGGGCTTGCAGACGGAATAAGACCATTTGACCAGGTAGTAAGTAAAGCAGCCTGGTTAGCAAAAAGGAAAAATTAAATTCTAATAAATGAAATATCCAAAAATTACTTCACTCGTTCCTGAAGGGGAACACTTTGATGAAAGCGGCATTGTAAATGAAGGCGGATTTCTTTCAATAAAGCATTTAGATAATATTGAAAAGATAATTGCTGGGGGTGACTCTGCATTAGAGTCAGCAAACCTTTTAATTCAGCAAGACGCTGGAGAAGTTACCAGGTTAACAGAAGAGTTAGCTGCTGCTAATGTTAAAACAGAAACTTTGAAGCAAAAGAATGCTGCGAAGAAAGAAAAAATTAAAACCCTGGAAGCAAAGGTTGCAGAGCTGGGCGGAGAAAGCAGTGGCGCCGGTACAGTTATCACAACAACAAAAGATGCGAATGCGGAAGAAAATAAAACCGGAGAAAAGGTAAGTCTTAACGACCCTGAGCATCCGCTGAATCAATATGCATTAAAAGTTATTAATGCTAAAAAATCACTTAGAAAAAAATAACACCTAAAAATCCTGTAAAAAAACTTTTAACTAACCAAATAAATCCTACGAAAAATGGACCCGAATACAATTGACATTTCAATAGATGAGATAATAGCATCCTTTGGTGCTTTTTATATTAACGAAGGACAAAACCGCGAAAGACTGCACATGCTGCCCTTTGAGCCTTTTGGAACGCAGTCAGCAGGTACTCTAATACCAACCGATCAAACAGTATTGCGTGAAGCAAATGTTGATGTGCAGGAAATTCTTCAACAATACCAGGACGACTTCACCAGCAAGGGCGGAGTTGACTTTAAGCCGGTAACGATACCGTTATATAATGTAAAAATGGATGTGGGTGTAATTCCGCATAAATTAATAGCCAGCTGGCTTGGTTTTTTAACCAACAACAGCGTGCAGCCTGACACTTATCCCTTTATTGCATGGCTGATAGAAGAATATCTTTTTAAACAAAAAGATGAGGACCTGGAATTGAAAGCCATTTACAAAGGAGTTTATGAAGCTCCGATTGAAGGTGTAGCGGGCAGCGCTGATAAAGTGATGGATGGTATAGAAAAACAATTGGATGCATTTGTTGCTGCAGGCGATGTAGCGCCAATAACCACCGGTGATCTTGGCGACACAGGTTTATCTGATAAAGATATGGTAACTGCAGTAGAGGATTTTGTAATGACAATTCCGGAAAGATACCGTTATAACACAACTTTGGAAATAAGCATGAACAGGACCTTGCGTGATAAATTCAGGCGTGGAATGCGGGAGAAATATCAAATGTACTACCCAATGGAGAACAGCCTTACCATGCTTGTGGATTTTGAAAATATTACTGTTGTGGGTCGTGCAAGTATGATCGGTAAAAAAAGGATCTGGACCACACCGAAATACAATTTGCTTTTCCCGGTTAAAGGTTTTGGTAATCAAAATGGCTTTGATATACAGAAGCTTGACCGTAAGGTTAAATTTTTGACTGATTGGTGGATGGGTGCCGGGTTTGTTCAGCCTAAGTTGATATTTATGAACGAGCAAACGTAAAGCCCCCTTCCGTCTTCCCCTGGTGGGGGAAGGGTAAGATTACATTTTATAAAAAATTTCTATAAAATAAAATTATGGCTACTCCAGTAAAAACAATTGCAGACCTGAAAAAAGAGGCTATAGAAAAAGATGCAAAAATTACTGAGCTGGAAGAACAGGTTGCAGATCAGCAAAAAAAAATTAAGGTGCTGAAGGGTGTTGTTGAAAATAAAAAAGAAGTAAAGCAGGAAGCGGCAAAGCCGGTAATTCCGGAGCCGGTTGATATAGATGGCAAAACTGTAAAATTTAAAGTAATGGCGTTCTGGTTTAAAGGTGAACGATATACTGCAGAAGATGCCGCAACGGATAAAGAGCTTATGAAAAATATTCTTGCTGTAAAAGGGCAGGGAATTTTACATGAGCTGGTATAAAAAAACTAATTAATCATTTATAAAATCAAAAAAAAATATGAAAAAGTTTGTATCAGTATTATTGGTTGTGATGCTAATGTTTGCATTCAATTCTTATTCGCAAAAGGTAACCATCTTTAACGGTGATGAGCATATTGTAAAAAATTTAAAAACCACTGACAGCGCTTATCACTACATCGACAGCATAACACTTAAAGCCAATGAAGGAGGTATTGCAGAAGTGTCGGTTATAGGATTTGCCTATGATACTGCCTACAGCGTTACGGGGAAACAAATTGTTCGCTTTAATAAACGAAGGGGCACGCTTACTTTAGGCACACCTACCGTTGTATTAGCAATAGAAACAGATACTGTATTAGGATCAGCAACATTTGCATTGGTTTCTTCCGGAGATAAAATTTACGTGCGAATAAAAGGCAAGAACACTTATAATATGCGGTGGCAAAGTGTTACGAAATGGAAGAGTGTGTGGCCTTAATCAAATTAATTAATTCAATTCTATAAAATATTACTAACATTCCAATAAAATAATTATGAGTTACGAATTCACAAACTTAAGAAAAACACGCAACGTACAGCGCGGTATTGCCGAGTATGCATTACTTGCACTTGTTACAGATTTTGAAGCCGATGGAATTAAAGCACCGGTGGCGCCCTTTACCAACAAGGGTGACAGCATCACCATAAAAACGGCGCACGTTTTTAAAACTGATAAAGGGTTTATTTACCATCAACTTTCGCCGCAAAAAAATTCTTTATCCAGCAAAGCGGCAGGAGATCCGGGCCTGGCATCAATAGGCAGTGATGCTGCAATTTTTATTCCCGGAAGCGATGCTGAAGTTCATGAGCAAATGCAGGAGCTTCTCAATGTTCCATTGATAATACTGGTAAAAGATGCTGCCTGCAAATTAAATTTGTTTTATCAATTAGGATGTGATTGTACAGCTGCATACTTATTATGGGATTTTGCAACCGCCGATACTAAAACTGGTAATAAAGGGTTTACTGTTCCAATAAGTTATGAAGGGGCAATACAATTCTACGATGTAGAAGGTGGCCCTGAAATAATTGCAGACTAAAAAATCCAATTCCCTATAAAAAACCCCGACCCCCCGCGTATCACCTACCTGCAGGGGGTTTTTTTTATTTAGTGTATCTTAGCAAAGCGACATCTCTTTTTAATGCATGACCACGCTGCCAAATTCTATGGTGGCTGGCAAACCGGTGTAAGTCCGGGGCTCATGCATGTGAGAGATGTCGCAATCTGGACCAGCCACTAATTTTATGAGCGAAGAAAATTTTGATGATGAAGATCGGGAAGAGTTCTATGGTCTTCTTAATAAAATAAAAAATTATTTACTGGATTATTATACACCTGTGCAGGATCCTAAAGATGCTGAATTTCATTTAAGCACAAGTGAGCTTCATCAGCAGCTATTGAAAATTTTTCCTAACGAACTTATTTTAACTGCTGACCTGGTGGCCAGCTGGATGCATGCAGGTGGTTTTACTTTTTATGATTTTGGAGAAATGAAATTTGAATGGCTGGTTAAGAGATCTTTGGAATAAAAATATTATATTTGTGTATACTTAAGCAGGAGAATCACCTGGGTAAACACTGATAACTCACAATGGCACGAACATATCCACGATTTTTATTTAGCAATCCACAGAATGTAAAAGGCACAGGCCCTTACATTGTTCATCTATTATACCCAAGGGCAGTGTTTAAATTATTCCCGTATTTGGATGAGGAAAAAATTAAAGAATATTCATTCAAAGTTTATGGCGGATACTTTCATACTGTTTTATTGGATTGTGAATTATGTCCTGATGAAGAGAAGAATGAAATTGTAGTTGCCGCTCATGATTGGTTTCATTACCAGCCAGAAGTAAATCTTTTTAAAAAAAGTCAATTATAAATTATGAAAAATATTTTATTCTATTGTCAATTTATATTTTATGCAGCGATTTTCTATTGGATAGCGGTTGTGCAAATAGCAACGGCGCAAAATAACAAATCAGCTAATTATGATTGGATAGGCGTATCCTATTATAATAATAACATGACACATGAGGGAGATTCTTGTAGAACGATGGGTGAAAAATATAAATTAAAGGCAGAAAAGACTTTGACCATGTTGCCAAAATTTTTAAGACCATAGGCTTGTCCTTTCTGAGGCGAACGCCTGCAGGTAATTTGCATGCATGCTGGAAACGCTTAGGGAATGGCTCAATGGTAAACGTGATTACATCACTGGTGTTGCTATCTATTCACAGGTAGGGGACAATGGAGGTCTTCTTGCTTTATTTAAAAAAGGAAGTAATGAATTTAGAGAGCGCCGCCTGGTTGAAGAATTATTATTAATTTGTACCGCATTAAAATCTCAGCAAAATGGAAAATCAATATTACCAGGAACCTGCATGGATAAAGGCGCTGCCGGAAATAATAAAAGCACTGGAAAACCAAAGAGCGATAATGGAGATGGGAAAGAGGCAACCATTAGAGCAACCGGAACCGGGAAGGCAGATAAAAATAAAGACGGATCATCAATTTTGGATCGCACTGCCTCCGATAGTGATCTGGCCGTAAATCCTGATCTCTACAACGCCTGCAAAGCAGAAGCTGATAAGAATTATAAAGAAGTTATGAATATGAGGGCGGTATTATTCGCCATGGCACCAGCTGATGATTTCAGTGATGCTAACACTCCCGAAAAAATAAATAACCGCACAAAGCTTGCCCTGGATGTAGTGCAGGGATTTCAAAAAATTTCACAATTATATGATCGTGCAGATTATGTAAAATTACATGGGCGCCTTCCTGATCAGGACCCGGGTGAAGAAAATGAATATGATCATTTATCGGACCATCTTGTTTTTGCAAAACTTAATAATGCCAGGAAAGCTTTAAGCAAATTAAAAAAACATGAGCCAACTGCAGAGAGAATTGCATTGATGCAAAAACATAAATCCATTATTGAAAAACTTGAACCCAAATGGCTTTTGTTAAAACCACAATAGAGGATCCTGCACAAGAGGACCATGAATTTTTACATCCTGCCGGTGGCACCGGTGATTTTGTTATTTGCAAAGGACCGGAAAAATTAAAACGACTTTTGGAATGTATTGATAAAAATTTGCACACGCATTATGTAAGTGATGGGGACTGGAGCATGCATGATCTTATTATGGAGTTGTTGAAGAAATATAAACCGGCAGAATTATTTATTACAACATATGCCTTGCGTGAATTTTCTGTTCGCCAATTAATAATGGCCATGGACCGTAAAGAATTATTATCGGTGCATATGCTTTTAGATTACCGTGCGCAAGTACGCACGCCTGCTGTATTTCAGCTTGCGCAAATGAATTTTAATAAAATCTATCTCACATCGATACACGCAAAAGTAACTGTGTTGCGAAGCGCTGCGTGCAGCATTGCAATTGTAGGGAGTGCTAACTGGACACAGAACCCGAGAGTAGAATGCGGCGTGATATCATGCGACGATCACGTTGCAGATTTTCACATTAACTGGATACAAAAAATTATGGAGCATGCTGAAATCTTTAAGTGATATCAATGCGCAGGATCTAGTTTTGATCGAGGACCTGGCAGGATTATTTTTTACTCCGAAAAAAATTGCATTGATGGTGGAAATATCTGCAACTGATATGCATGTTGCAATGCTGAATGAAGAAAGCGATATCTATATCGCATTTCAAAAAGGCAGGCTGCAGAAAGAAGTGGACCTACGCAGATCTATTTTAAAATTAGCGAATGCCGGCAGCTCACCGGCACAAACCATGAGCCTGGATATTTTTAATAAATCAAAAGCTGAAATGTTAGACACATGAAAAGAGATGTTGTAAAACTTTTGCAGGATAAAGCGGACCAGGTACAACGTGGTGCAGAAATATTATTGGCTAAAACCCGCGATTGGCAAGTGATCAAGGCATACATCAATAACCGGCTTGAAGAAATTACATTAACACCTGAGCAACAAAAAAAGTTTGACCGGTACCAATACATCTACAATCAATTGGTATCAGGAAAATATACTGAGCATGATGTTATCGAGCAAATAAAAACGATCCACAAAGTAGGCATCACACAAGCCTATGAAGATGTTCGCTGCACCAGGGAATTGTTTTGCAGTGTTGTAAATATCAACAAGCGCTTTGAGCAAAAAATGGAATTGGAAAGCGCAAGAAATCTAAAAAGAAAATGTGAAGAGCTGCAGGATTACAGATCAGCTGCAGCGATACAAAAAAACATTGTTCAGTTGTTGCGTGACATTCCAGATGAGGAAGAAAACCCCGGAGAATTGTTTGAGGGCCATACTTACGAATTGACATTTAATCCAACCCTCCTGGGTGCGCCGGCAATTGATATGAAAGAAGTGTTGAGAGTAGTAAACGAGAAGCGTCATAAAAAAATCAACATAGATATGTTTGATGAGATCCCATTTGTAGAATGTAAACCTGAATGAAGAAGCCACTCCACTTTAATAAGCCACAACTTAGAAGTGCGGCAATAGATGCGCCTACAGAATATGCGGTAATGGGTAGAGGGACAGGCAAGACTGTTGGAATATTAGCACGCAAATCAGCGCATAGATATTTTGGCACCATGCCCAGGGGAACTCATGTTATTTTAAACGCAACATTTACCCAGGCATTTTCACGAACACTAAAAGAATTAGTTAGGGGCTGGCAGATGCTCGGGTATCAATATGAACATCATTTTCTTATTGGTAAACGGCCTACAGATAAATGGAAGAAACAGTGGAAGTGGCAAGAGCCTTATGCTCCACCGATGGATTATAAATATTTTGTTACCTGGTGGAATGGAGCCGTGGGCCAGATAATAAGTCAGGAGCGACCGGGATCAGCTAACGGTATTAGTATAGACTCAATAATTGGTGATGAAGTAAAGTTGATCAACCAAATAAAATTTCAAACGGAATTACTTCCTGCGAATCGAGGCATTGTGCCAGCATTTGCAGATAATCCTTTTCACCACGGCATGACTTTTACAACGGATATGCCGGTGGGCACAGCTGGCCGGTGGATATTGGATATGGTTAGCAAAATGGATCGTGAAAAGATTAATCAAATTTGGCAGCTGCAATGTGCAAAATTTCAACTAAAACATTTACAAAAAAAAGAACTACGATCTGTCTTCCTGGAAGAATTGAAAAAACAAATTGAGGTAGTTGATGATGAGCTAAAGGATTTGCGCCGGGGATTGCTTTATTATCATGAAGCTTCAACATTGGATAATATTCATGCGTTGGGGTTAGATTATATAAAAGAACAATTACGAACATCAACGCCATTTCAATTTGATACCCAAATTTTAAATCTCAGACCGATAAGATTAGAAGATGGATTTTACCCGGACTTTGATGAAGAGGTTCATGGCTACTTTTCTGAAGATGAAGGTTACTTTGATAGGCTGGAATATGATCCATTTACAATTGTGTTGGATTGCAGGAAAGATAAAGATTTGGACCCGAATGCACCATTGCATATCGGTATGGATTATAACAGAAGGATCCACCCATTAGTTGTGATACAGCCTGATAAGAAGACCAAGGAACTGCGAGTGCTTAAAGGTGTGCACTCATTGTATCCGGAGAAACTGAAGGATTCAGTAGAGAAGTTCTGTGAGTACTATAAGCCACATAAGCGTAAGTTAGTTTACTATTGGTATGACCACACAGCTGTGGGTGATCAGCACGAGACAAGGATATGTGATGATGTAGTTGCTACACTGCGTAAGCATGGATGGGTAGTGCATGAGAGGTATATTGGTCAGCAACCCGGACATGAAGAAAGATACAGGATGTGGGGTAATCTGTTGACAGAGAACGGTAAGTATGATTGGAAGTACAAGGTTAACCGTGAGAACTGTGATAAGTTGATACTATCAAAATGCCAGGCACAGGCAGAGCAGAGGAAGGATGGCTTTGGTAAGAGTAAGAAGACAGAGCAGGATCCTAATTTTCCTGCAGAAGAAAGTACACACTATACTGATGCAGAAGATACACCGATATTTGGAATATTAGAATCAGGACTAAGCTTTAGCAGTGATTCAAGAGGAGCAGGTGCAATAATACTAAATTAATGGTGTTGCCTGCGGCCCGGGCTTTCCTTTGCAATCTCTCATTGTATTCGAGGATTTACATTACAATCCCTAACACAGGGAAGCAACAGAAGCGAACGCCTCACTTCAGTTGCTTTCACAATACAATATGCAGATAGCCTTCACCAATTCAGTCTAACAGCATCAAAGGCAATAAGGTGGCTTCGCCGTTCATAGGGAGCCCTCTGCTGCCCTTCTGGCACGAATACGAGGCTTTATCATATATGCCTGCCTTTTTGACTTGGGCGTTCGCTTTAGAGCCATAGTGCGGGGGCAGTCTTAGTTTTATAAAAACAAGTTTTTAGAGATTCATAAAAATAATGATTTGATTATCAATAAAATGTGGATAAATAGAGCGAAAAAGTTAATAAACTTTATCCTAAAAAATTGCGTAATATATTGAATTGTAGTACATTAGAGTATAATTAAAAGAGGAGAACAACCTCGTTAAAAACTTGTAAAATTCGCATGAACCAAAAAAACGGTGCTGCAACTGTTGTAACAAAACAACAAAGCACAAACGGAAAACCTTCCGAAGTAGTTGGAAAAATCCAACAAACCAACGGTAAAAAAGAGGAGCTTCCCTCAATTACCCCAATCCCAAAAACAGAGTTAAGACCTTCCATTGAAGACAGGTTTTTAAAGATGGATGTACTTTTCAGCAAACGTGAGAAGTGGGAAAAAATCAAAGACAGTCTGGACAAATTAAACAAATTCAAATTGTCTACTGATGGCAGGACTGATAACATCATTTTTAAAGATGCTGTTGGTACAACTTTCTCAACTTACAACCCCGATGTAATTACAAAGGTGGTTGATATGCTGAAAGAAGATTTAAGTAAAAAGCTTTCAGAAGTTGAGCAGGAAATAAACCTGTAAACAATTCTATGCCCTGCCCTATTCGGGGCGGGGCTTTCTACATTTTATTTATTAACGAATCAACAGACAGGAACAATGACACAAAAAGAAAAATGCATTCAGCATTGCAAAGACTATTTGCAATCGCTCCAACTATTACAAAGCTTCAATTCAGAAGATTTTAACCACGTTTACAACAAATTTAACGGCAGCCAGGCTAACCCTTACACATTCGGTTTACGTGCCGCCGATCACATTATTTCAAATTCAAAAAATTACAGTTATGACACAGGAAATGCAGACTAAAAGAGAAATTATAAAAGCCATGAGCAGGGAAATACAACCATTAGTAAAAGCAAATGTTTACAAAACAGTAAACGAGGGCTTAGTTGCAATATACACCGAGCAAGGGCATACCGAAATCCATTCATTTAAAAAATGGCTTGAACTCGGATGCGTAGTAAAGAAAGGCGAAAAAGCTTTGCTGCTGTGGGGAGAGCCACGCACAGGACAAAACCACGAAAAGAAAACCGAGCAAGACAAGGACGAATTTTCTTTCTTCCCCCTCGCTTATGTGTTCAGTCAAAAGCAGGTGCAGCCTTTAGAAACGCTCCACATGGCAAGATAAACCGCCTCAGTAGCTGCCTTCCGGCAGCTACTTTCTTTTTACTCCGTTCGCTCACTCACTACGCAAAAAGAAAGTAGCAAAGAAAAATTATTGATTAAAAATTATGTTCGATGTGAACTGCAAGAGATCTTTGCAATGCTGAAATAAAACCTTCTATATCTTTCCGTTCATAAACTGCAAAAAGTTGATCATCGTCAAAAAGACCATCACGACCCCCTGTTTCAAAATCCATTGGCAATGAAATTTTTTCTTGCAATGGTTTTCCTAAATCTTGCTCTGCGTTATATAGTAATTCAAATAGGTCATCTGAACCTTTATTTTCAACATTACCAATTAAATCAAAATCAATAAAATCTATCGGTGTTGCACCATCATACAATGTAGACCCCTTTATATAAAGCTCATCAAAAATTTGTGGTTGCCACTTACTGTATAGTACTCCTTCAGGCAATTTGTAAAATTCTTCTTTAGTAATAAATTTCATCCCTCTAAGGTAAACCTTTCCCCCTATTTTCATTTGTCCTTTTTACCGCCGCACAAGCAATTTAATATTGCTTCATGGCTTTAACTTTAAAAGAAGCAGTTACATTACTCCAGTCCGGAGCATGGCTTACGGGCCTTCGCTTCTTTACTGCCAATGTAGATAAAGGAACAGGAGGCAAAGTATTGGAACTTGCTAAATGCCGCATAGCACGTAACCAGGATAAAAAATCTAACGATACTATTTCTGAAAGCCAGGTCGCTGCAACAGGCATCAAAAGAGATCCCAATCACAACTTTCATTTTACACGCAACATTCAATTACCAAACCACTCTATCATTAAAGTCCATCCAATATTAATTACCCACATAAATCATCAGCCCGTTATATGAGTAATATACACCTTGAAGGTCCTATCGCATATTTAGAGCAAAGCGGAAGTGCTGTATATTTTTCTACAGCAAGCCCTGCTGCCGGAACATTCCCTGCTAAAAATGCGGAAGCAACTCCGTTACCGATAAGAAAATTACTAAATGCTATTGATGTCGCTTTTTGGGGAGAGGACAACCGTTTTCCCCAAAACATAGTAAACCAAATGGCTTATTGCAGCATTGGACCAAAAACCCTTGATCTAAAAGCCCGTAAACTTTGGGGCAACGGAATTTTGCCAGGAAAAATTATTGATTATAAAGACGATGGCACCGAAGTTTTTCAGCCGCTAAAGCCTGCAGAAAACAAAGTGATCTATAAATTTTTAAAAAACCGCCGCATATTTAAATTCTTCCTGGAGTACCTGCAGGACTGGGTTTGGTTCGGTAATGTATTTCCTGAAATAGTTCTTAGTAAAGACGGCAAAACAATAACTGATCTGCTTCACCAGGAAAGTTGCGATGCAAGGTTTAAACAAATGGATGATGCCGGAAATATAACTCACATATTTCTTTCAAAAATATTCGGCGCATCAAGAGATCAGTTTGCAACTTTTGACCCCGAAAAAACATTGGTGGGATTAATACCAAATCTTGTTTGGCCAACTTTTGTTGATAATAAATTTATAAAGATATTGGATTGCATAGATATGTATAATCCGGTGAACAGCCTTGCGACAATTGCAAAAAATAAAACAGGTAAAGGATTAAAATCAGCAATACTTCCGGTAAATTATCCATCACCAAACAAAACATATTACCAGGTTCCTGCGTGGGATGGCGCCCGGCTTGGCGGATGGGTAGAGATAGCTAGCAAAATTCCTTCTATTATAAAAACGCTATACAACAAAGCTTTTAAATTAAGGTATCATATCGAAATTCCCGAAACTTATTTTCAAAAAATTTATCCTGAAACATGGGAAGGAATGACCGAGGTTAAGCAGGCCGAAGCAAGAAAAAAACTACTTAAAGAAATTGATGATTTTCTTTCAGGAGATAAAAATGCTTACAAAACGTTTATAAGTTTTTTTGAGGTTGACAAAATAAATAAAGCCGAATACGGCCGCATAAAAATTACTCCCATAGAAAATTTAGCCAACATAGATAGCGATCTTATCACCAGCTCTGCAGCCGATATGCAAATACAAATTGCAATGGGTGTTAACCCGGCAGAAACCGGATCGGGAAAAATAGGTACAGGCCAGCAACGCAGCGGAGGTTCTGATATTCGTGAATCCTCCCTGGTAGGCACTTCACTTTTAGATCTTGAAAGAAATGTTTTACTCGATCCACTTTACCTGGTTCGTGATTATAACAGGGAAGTTGGCGGCATGAGTGAGTGGGCAGAAGACCTTGAGTTTCGTGTTCGTGATACCGTATTAACCACGCTGGACACAGGTGCCGGCACTAAAAAAGTAGTAAGCTGATGTTATTTAAAAAAACTATTGAACTTGTTGAGTATGCTGAATTAAGCAACGAAATAAATTTTATCAGCATCACCGCTACTCTTCGCATGGTAGAGGAGCAGCACATCATTTCTGTGCTCGGCAAAGAACAATACAATGATTTAAATGACACATACCAGGCTGCTACAGATGAAACAACACTCTCAGACGAAAATAAAAACCTTTTGCATCAATGCCGCATGGTGATAGGGCCATACGTTTGTTACTATTATGCTCCAAAAGCAGAAATAAAATTAACTGATGGTGGTGCCCGGCGAATGGAAACAGCTACCGCTAAAACTGCATTTCAATACCAGGTAACAAAATTTCGTGATCAAAATTTAGCTGAAGCAGAAGCCGCAACAGAATTGCTTCTGCAGTTCCTGGAAGAAAATAAAGATGATTATGATTTATGGCAAAACAGTTCAGCGTTTAAAGAATACCGCAGCCTCTTTATAAAAACAGCAAAAGAATTTAATGAACTTTTTCCTTCGCACAGCCCTTATAGAAATTATTGGGCTATGAGATCCACTATGGAAGATGTAGAAGAAAATAACATTCGTGATGTTATAGGCGATGAATTGTTTGACGACTTAAAAACAAAAGATACCGGCGCTACCGACCTTACCGATGTTGAAGAAAAATTATTACAAAAATTAAAAAAAGCAATTGCATATTTCACTGTTTCCTTTTCCATCCCCTTTTTAAATGTATCTATAGCAGCCAACGGCATTACCGTTGCCACCACTAACAGAGCACTTAATGAAGAAGTTTCAGGAAGAGGTTTTGCAGCAGATAATCCGCTGAGCGCTCTTATGAAACAAAGCCAGGCGAATGGGCAAAGCTGGATAAAAAACGCATTAAAATATTTAAATGATCCTGAAAATGAAGGCGCATTTACTGGCTGGCCAATTGAGGTACCCGAAACCAAATGTGACGATAAAAGATATAACACCATTAACCGTGACAGCAAAGGATCCTTTGGATTGTATTAAGATGTCCTTTTTACCAGAGCAGTAAAAAAATAATTTGCATCCAGATGAAAAAACCATTCGCAAATATCTTCTCTATACCCTTCCCCCACCGGGGGAAGATGGAAGGGGGCTACATAAAAAAATTATTCTTTCTTTTACTGTCATCTATCATCTGGCAACTTTCACCTGCACAACAAATAAAGATCAGCGCCCTCCCAACATACACTGACACAACCGTGGCCGGCTGGATCCCAATCGTGCAGGGCAGCATTACAAAAAAAATAGCAGCAACCAAACTTATAAATGGAACGCAATTAATAACATCTGTTTTTGGAAGAACAGGCGCCATAAGCGCACAAGGCTCAGATTATTCTTTTTATTACCCGCTTACACAACGCTTTCTTGATAGCATTGCCGTATTGAAGGCATTGATAGGTACCGGTGCATGGGATACCATGGGTATATCACACCGAATAGATGCAAAACAAAATTTATTACCATCCGGTACCAACCTGCAATATTGGGATGCAACCGGAGCTCTCCGTACATTTTCAATATCAGTTTATCAGTTTGGAGATACAAAATATTCATTGCTTACCCATACACACAATGGGCTTGCACCTGTCGGCGGCCTCACCGGGCAGATATTAAAAAAAGTTGGGCCTGATGATTATAATTATACCTGGGCAAATGACAATGTCGGTATAGGCATAGAAGATACGGCTGCAATTCTTTTAAATTATTTAAGAGATGTAGGATTCGCATTAGCAAGATCCGGACACATAATATATTTTGATAGTTTAAGTTCTGCCGTTGGATTTCATACACAACCTTATAATGATCTTAGGTATTATCCGTTATCAGCAAATCCTGGAGGGTACAAAACAACATTCGGAACTTTTCAAAATGTTCTTGATAATGGTAATACTTCTATAACGCTTGCAAAATATGGTGGTAATTATCATGCGGGTTTTACTGATTATACTTTTATAGATAAAAAGTATGCAGACAGCACAAGAGAAAAAAGCAGGGATAGTGTTGTGGCGTTAATTGGTGCAGGTGCTAATACTATTTATACAGCAAATGATAATTTGACAAGCGATAGATCGGTTGGATTAAATTGGCACTCATTGACTTTTCTTGGTGGAATTTCTACTGGACTTTCTCTCAGTCCTATTTATGGTGCTGTTCATTTGTCTGCCTTAGACAGCAATTATTATGCTTATGGTACTGGTGCTTTTTTATTCTTAACCGCTGACAAAACTCATGGTGGTGGTGTAAGTTTTTATTTAGGTGCTCAACGTGGATATGGTTCTCATGCTTCTGTAAGTGGTGATGCATTGGCAGATATCACAGAAATATATGGAGGGAATGGTAGTGATAGTGGAAGTGTTGTAGATGTTTCAAAAAATGGTATAGTTCTTAACCCATATAATCGTAACCTTAAAATAGATACTTTAAGCCGTTCTTCCTCTTCATCCAATACAACGATGGTATGGGATAGCGTAACTCATAAAGTAGCATATCAAACAATAAGTGGTAGTTTAGGTTTAACCGCTTCCAATTTTGTTTTTGAGGAAATACCTTCCGGTACTATCAATGGCAGTAACCCCACATTTTCTTTAGCCAATACACCAATTATAGGAACAGTAAAACTTTATTTAAACGGAGTTCGACTGGCGGTAGCTGATAGCGATTATACAATAACAGGAGCAACAATAACAATGATAACTATCCCGCAAACGGGAGATTTTTTTATTTCTGACTATATAAAATAAAAACTATGGCAACATTAAATCTTAAAAAAATTGGTTCACTTATAAAGGTTGAGTATACGGGCAGTGCCGATAAATATATTCATCCATCAACAGCAGTAATAAATTTTATTGAACCCAAAAATGGTACTTCTGATATTTTTATACAGATAGGAGGCATTAATTATTATTTATCGGCAATTACCGACATACAGATTGATGGCACACCTGTAACTGACCAGGCAGATTTTGAAACTAAAATCGCTACGGTTTTTCCTAACGCAGGGCAGTCTGCGACAACAACTGCAGACGATATTGAAATAACAGATTATACAAAAGGTATAATTCAAAGATCTCAGCTTGGCAATCGTTTTCGGACTACAATATTTGAAGACGGTGATGGAGTAGGTATACCACAAACGACAAAACTTTAAAAATAAAATATGAAAAAAATAATTTTTGCAATAGCAATTTTAATTTCCCTTACTTCTTTTGGGCAGCAGAGGGTTGAAATGAAACGGGATTCAGGTGTTACTCATGTAACGCCGTATGTGTTAAAAGATAGTCTTGCAGCAGTAAGAGCTAAAATAAAGGCTGATAGTAATGCTTTACGAGCCGCTATGGGCGGGGGTGGTGGTTCTCAAAATCTGCAACAGGTAACAGACTTAGATAGTGTTACCACTCATAAAGTAACCGTTGCAAATTTGAATATTAGTGGTATCCCTATTTATGTAAATCAAGATTCTGCCGTTGCTCATGGGTTAGTGAATGGTGATGTTTACTATACAGGTTTTGTAAATGGAGCATGGCAAACAGCAGTAGTAGCACCTTTTCCTGATCATTGGGAATTACTGGTACACTATACTTCTCCAGGAACAAATTCAGTAAGTTTAGCTTCAAGTAATATAATTAATATTTCTGTTTATTGGGGTGATGGACAAAATAATATTTATACTTCCGGTGGCTCTATTTCGCATACTTACGCAGATAGTGGATTATACACAGTAAAAATATTTGGTTCTTTGGGGGGTGGGAACAATAATATAAGTGCAAGTGGATTTGGTGCAGCTTTAATATCAACTTCTGCAATAAATGGTATTACAGGGTTTAATTATGGGTATCAATTATTTAATGGCTGCACTTCTCTAACCTCAATTTTAACTGATTTGTTTAAGTATTGTCCTGCGATAACAAGTTTTAATCAAACATTCGCCAGTTGTACTTCCTTGCCATCTATTCCTGATAGTTTGTTTTATCATAATACAGTGGCGACAGATTTCAGTTATACATTTGCGACCTGTAGCTCTTTACTTTCAATACCTTCTGGACTATTTTCTAATAATACAGCAGCAACAACTTTTACTCAGACTTTTGGACAATGTACTTCACTCCCTACTATTCCTGATAGTTTATTTTACTGGAATACAGCAGCAACAACTTTTAGTTACACATTTTATAGTTGTACTTCCCTGACAGCGATTCCATTAATTCTATTTGATAACAATACATTGGCATCAGATTTTTATAATTGTTTCTACGGTGATGCGGCTTTACTTGGCAATGCTCCTCCATTATGGGTAACATATAGTAGTGCATACGGATCAGCTTGCTTTAATGGCGACACCGGACTTACAAATTATGCAGCTATTGATAGTGGCTGGAAATAAAAAAAAATGAAATTAGATTTTCTTTATACTGATAAAAAATTTATAGGCTTTGCTAAAAAGTTGACAGGCAATATTCATGATGCGAAAGACATAATACAAGATGTCGCTATAAAGATGCTGCGATATAAAGAGTTACCGGAAGTGAAACTTAAGTCTGTTGCCAACACCACTATATACAACACTTTCGTTGATTTTTTAAGAAAAAAGAAAAAAGACTCACGCTTAAATTATAATCAGGCCACACCATCTTTTGAAAATCAATTTATCGCTAAAGAAACTTTGAAAGAAGTGTATATAAAGATATTGATGTTGCCTCCGGATAGACAGCAAAACCTTTTACTTATTGCCGGAGGGGTTACCTATAAATCATTAAGTAATAAAAAAAAATGAACATCAATACGTTACAAATGCAGGTTAGAAGTGATCGGGAATTTTTAAAAGGAGAAAGGGAAAAACCAATGTTAAAAAGAAAAATGAAACCATGACAGATATTCAAACCAAAGAAATAAAAGGGCTAAATATTAGGCATTTATACCTGATAGTGCTTGGTACTATCATCACTACCTCGACTGTTCTGATTACGAAAAATAGTATTGAAACTAAAATTATCGGAATATCTAACGATCAAGCCACTTATGGAAAAATAAATGATATGAATTTCAAGATTTATGATGCAAAGTTTAATCAATTCCAAAATGAAATTGACATGATAAAAAAGGATCAGCAAACATTAGCAGATCAAATAAAAAGTAAAAAATGAACAGTAAATGGTTTTACAAATTTGTACTTACAACATTAGTTTGTATGTCACTTCTTTGTATTGCTATCGCTGTTTTTCATAAATATTTTCTTAACAATTAAACCAAAAAACAATGAAACAATTACTTATTCTTTTATTCGTTGCACTTTCTTTCAATGTCAGTGCTCAAAGTGCCTTTAAACGTTACCCTAAACCAACTCATGCAAAATTAACTTATTTAAACAATCGTGGGATTACTTCGGCTAATGTTAATCCAGAAGTTATAGCATTGCGCTTCTCAGCACCCACAGCCACTTATCTGTATCCCCAAAGGATGATTGGTACAAGTTTAGGGATTGGTTACAATCGTATGCATTGGGTTGATAGCCTTCAAAAATACTACAAAGATTTTGCGTTGAATTTAGCAATCATCGCAGCTGGAAACACTACACCAAATGTAAATAATTTTATGAGTATTGGCATATTTGCCTGTTTCTACAATTCCTTGTTTCAATTCGGGCCGGTTTACACATTGCCGAGTGCAACTATTCCAAAAGGAACTTTTGGTGTAGGTGTGAACATTGGTGTTCCATTTTAAACCATTAATTATGGCATGGAAAAACACAGAAACAGGCTTAATAATTAGCAATCACCACTACAAGCACCTATCGCCTGAAGAAAAGGCTAACTGGCTTAAGTTAACAGCTAAAGAAGAAGAAAAAGTAGACCATGGTGACATTCTTAATACGATAGCTGGTGGATTATTAGGCGACAATGAAAATCAAGACGATGATTGAAAACTTAAAATTAGGAAAGAAAGCCGCACGCCATGGCGCAGTTAAATTAAAGTTAATCGACTTCGTTGATTTATCTGCATTACCAAAACCTCCTGCATCATTTGGGCATGAACAACTATTTAAGCCATCTGAATGGGGAATGCTTGGGAATGACAAGTATGGGTGCTGTGTCTTCTCTGGAGCAGCCCATGAAACAATGCTTTGGAATTTAGAATGTGGTAAAAGGGTAATATTTGATGATGCAAGTGTTTTATCTGATTATTCAGCAGTAACAGGATTTGATGCCTGTAACCCCAATACTGATCAAGGTACAGATATGCAGGCAGCAGCTTCATATAGATTGAAAACCGGCATTAAAGATTCCACAGGATTAAGACATCAAATAGGAGCCTATTTAGCCATTGCCCCGGGTAATTTACAGGAACATTATATAGCTTCTTATTTATTTCATGCAATGGGTATTGGAATACAGGTATCTGATGTAGCTATGGATCAATTTCGTAAAGGTAAACCGTGGACTGTAGTTAAAAATTCAAGAAATGAAGGAGGTCATTATATCCCTATTGTAGGTAAAAGGTTAAATAATATAAACAGTGTTTCATGGGGAAGAATACAGCCAATGTCAGTTGATTTTTTTACTAAAAATAATGATGAAAGTGTGGCTTATGTTTCTCTTGAAATGTTAGTAAATAATAAAAGTTCAGAGGAATTTGATTCAGAAGGACTAATCAAAATATTAAATCAACTTAAATAAAATAGCATGGAAATAATAACAATTAAAGAGGTAAGTGATTGGATGAACGATCCAATGATTGAACAAGGAGCAGAAAGTGATTACTGGGATACAGTATCAAAGGATAACCCTGACGCTGTATCGAGTTTTGATTTAGTCATGGCATTCCTTTGGATAAGAAAATACATAAAATCATTAACTAATTAAACAAATATTTAAATAAACAATCATGGAAAAACCAAAAATTAATCTCAGCACAGTTTTCGCATTTTCGTGCCTTGTACTTGCATTTGCATTTATGTTTTACACCGTGCGAATGGCAGATACAGCAGCATTGGCAGCAATGAGAATGTTTGTACTCGGTACTGTTGGTGCAACATCCGTTAATTACATTCTTGGCAGCAGCAAGAGCAGCCAAAGTAAAGATGCTACTATTCAGCAGGCTTTAAAAACAAATGCCCCGGAAGCAATTGCATCTTCTGTAATAAATGATAAGACAGAAACCGTAGAGTTGTGAAAAAATTTATTACAGGAAAAGTAATTGTAATTGTACTTACTATTTTATTCGGGATAATCACCGCTTATTTTCACAATAAGCATCAGGCAGAAATTTCAGTTATAAAAAAACAAAAAGACTCTCTAATTAATAATATTCAGGCGCAGGATATAATAATTAAGGACTTAATGGATAAGGATCCCGGGTTAGTAAAACGGATTGATTCAAATAAAATAATAACAAATGAAAAAGTTGATCGTGTCTCTCATTTTTCTACTGACAGCCTTGTATGGTATTTCTCAAGAGGACAGTACCTTAATCGCTAACACTGATTTACAAAAAGCTGCCGCACAAATTGAAGATGGCAAAGGCTGCAGGATAGAACTGGTTTACCAGGTACAAAGATTAACTGTAAAAGACAGCGTGATAAGGGCACAGGGATTAAAGATATTTGACCTTAATCAATTAAATAAAACAATAGCACAGGAAGCTGCATTGTACCAATCGGATAACGCAATTTATATAGATCAAACCAGGAAAATAAAAAGACGAAATACAACAATCTTAATACTTGCCGCCGGAATTGTGGCAGCAATAATACTTTAATATGACACCAAAAGAATTATGAAATTTTTAATAATCTTATTATTTACTGTTAATACTTATACGTGGGTTCCTGCTGGCATACATCATTCAGCCATTTATACTGATACGAGTAAAATAGACAGCCTCAAAAGAGTGTTATTCGTAGCTAATTATAAAATAGAAAGGGTAAAATATTATTTAAAAATATGCCAAAGAAATCCAAGACAAGTAAAATTTTTGGTGAGTTGGATAAATAGGGCTATTAAGTAAAAAGGCAGACTTTAAAAAACATGAGTAATTTTTTAATTGCATATAATCGTACAGCCGTATTTGAGGGTGGATATTCAAATGATCCTGATGATAATGGTAACTGGACAGGTGGAATAAAAGGGAAAGGAATTTTAGTAGGCACTAATTACGGCATTACGGCTCCTGAGTTATTCCGTTACATGGGTCATATTCCTTCGGTTTTAGATATGAAAAACTTATCAAAAGATGTAGTTGAAAAAATTTATAAAAGCCGTTATTGGGATATGGTACGTGGTGATGAAATAAATAATCAGGAGGCAGCGAATGATATTTATGATATGGCTATAAATGCCGGTGTTGGCACTGCCATAATTCTTGCGCATCGTGCAGAAAATTTACCGGATTCTACGATTATGACAGACGATTTAATTAATAAAATAAACAATGCAACAGGAGTAAGTACAGTCGCTCCCGCTCCTGTTCAACCGCATACGTTAGAGAGAGATTTTGTCTTGACAAAAAATGGTAAGACCGTAAATGTAAAAATAATTTTAAGCAGTAATGATCATCCAAGTATTAATATAACACCCGCCGCAGATAATGTTAGTGTGTTGGTATTATGAAAAAATAGTTTTTGAGGTATATTATAGATTAACACTCAGACCCTGGTTTATACCGGGGTCTCTTTTATTTACTAACAAGCCAAATAACAAAACCAATGGTAGCAATAATTATCCCGAGTACTATATATCCGATATACCGGTTCTTTAAATGATCCTCATACTTCATAGCTCAAACATAGCAAATTTAAGTTGTCCTTTTTACCGCCACACCATCATAATACTTTAGCAGCAATGATTTCTATAAATCTACACCAGCCAGGCAGATTAGATCTAACCATTCAGTTCCCCTCCGGATGGGATGAATTATTGCCGGAAGAAGTAATGGAGATCAGCCGGCAACAAATAAAAGAAGGTAATACCCAGGAAGCAGCAAGGGCAGCCATATTAAAATTCATTATTAGCCTGCGCACAAAACTTTCAAAACAAAAATTGCCGCCACAATGGATGAACCTGATAGATGCAGAACAGGCAGTGATAAATGGATATCCTTTACTTGATTTTATTTACAATGAAAATGAATTAACCCGGGTGCCGGAACAAAAAATAATGTGTTTCTATGGCCCTGCAGATGCATTTGAAGAGCTTACCTGCGGCGAGTTTGAAGATACAGAAATTGAATTTAATAAATTTTATACAGAGCCTGATATAATACCACTGGCAAAGCTTGCAGCTATTTTATGGCGACCTTCTTCTATCCCTCTCTGCAGGAGCCGGAGGGTGAGCTACATTACCTGGCAACACAAAACAGCAACTTACAAAACTTATGATGCAAATAAACCGGCAAAGCATTTTCTAAAAATTTCTCCGGAAAGATTGTATGCAATTTTTACATGGTATGTTGGCTGCAGAAGCCAGTTACCAAAATTATTTCCTACGGTACATGAAGGAGGTGAAAAAAAGAATGAAATGGATCTGCACGCCTTTACAAAATGTATTCATGCCGGCGCCGGTCCTAAAAACGGAAGCAGGCAAACCATAAGGCTAATGAAAGTGTTTGAGTTTTTTTTCGACATGGAAGAAGAAGCCATCAAAGCAAAAGAGCAGGAAAAAATTTATAACGAACAAAGCAGACAAACATGATAGAAAATAATTTAACCGGCTACATCAATTACTTCCGCCAGCTGGCCGTGATGCATAAAGATATTCAGCATGATGTAAAAAGTGAAACAGGAGGTGGGGCTGTAGGATCCAAAAAATTCACAAGCTATTCAATTGAAGAAGTAGTGCAGGGCCTGCGTACAACCGTTGGCTTCCCATGCCTGGCAATTGAATTATATGATATCGAAACAGAAGCCGAATCATTCAGCAATATCACGCTGCGCCCTGCAGGTGCATTTATGGTATTGTGTCACCCGGAGAACGATTCTTTTGCGGCGCAGGAAAATTGTTATACAAAAGCAGAACAGATAGTGTATGATATTTTAAAAAAGATGTATAATGATCTGCATGGCAGTGATGCTGATGCATGCGATACACCTTTTAATGAAATTGAGTTTCATAAAATTGCCATTACACCGGTGGGCCCGGTATTCGGTGGCGAATATGGATATCGCGTTACGTATAATTTTGAATTTAATAAAACAATTGATTTAACTGAACCGCCTGAAGAAGGCACATTTATACCAATTATCGAATAAAAAAAATGCCTTCTCACCTCTCCTTAAGGAGAGGGGCCGGGGGTGAGGTTCTTCTTATGGACGCAATAAAAACAACATTCATAATTCAATGCCTTTCTGATTATATGATCAGCGTAATGGCATCCATGCGTACCGCTGCAAAGCGTGAAGGCGTAGGCGTTACAAACGAAGCAATTGAATCACTTTCGTACGAGGTATTGCAGCGTGGTGCCGGTGCATTTGCAAATCTTTCTTTTGAAAATGTATTGCGCTTTGTTGATATGGGTGTTGGCCGTGGTCATCCGCTTGGCGGATTAAAAGCAGTTACCGTAGAGCTGCAAAGCCGAAAAGAAAAAGGGTTGGCTCAGGTAAAAGGAAGAAAACCAAAGAAGATCTACAGCAAAATTGCTTATGGAAAATTAACCTGGCTGCAAAATAAATTGCTGTATGGCTACACCGAAGAAACAATCGCAATGATAAAAGCAACAATGCAACCCTTAAACCCTTAGACGATTTAAACCTTTAAACGATGGCCCTGGAAGTAACACTTTTAAAACAACCTTACGAAATTTCCTTTACAGGCGATCCTATGCCGTTTTTCTTTGCATTATCTCCTTATGGCACACGGGAGAAAGACCTGAACATTACTTTGATGATAAGGGTTTATGTAGAAGATATTTTTGCATCAGGCGCATACACTGAAGTATATTCGCAACTATTCAATCCTGATAATACCGGCTCAATCAGGTTTGAGATACAGGAGATAATAGATCCTTACCTGGAATATTACAGGCCAAAGCCAAGGCTTACAAACCCCGCAAACGCAGTAAATCAACGCAAGCGATATAAAATATCATACATCCTTATCCAGGATAATGTTGCTGTTGGCGCCGCTGTTGATTCAGATATCCTGTATGCCATAAAAGGCGGACTTGCTTATGAGTACTGGCACCCATCTGAATTTTTTACTGATGTAATCCTTGTAAAAAAATTACCACTGCTGTATGCAGCTAAGGGCGAAAAAGTTGGCATTGAAGAAAAGCGGTTTATGTTTTGGATATATCCTTTAGATGATGGCAACGACCAAACAATAGTGTTTTCTCTTTACATGAATGATGGCAGCCAGGTAGACTGGCCGCATCCAAAAACCATCAGTTGCGGCAAGTGGGGAATATGTTGTGTGCCCGTAGGTTTTTTACAGGTTGGCCTGGATGCTCAGGTGCCTGCCGGAAAAATCTGTGTAAAATACATGGTGCAGGTTATACAGGGCGCCTTTACCGGCACAAACCTAAGCACAGAAGATGGCTTTGCAATTACAACAGAAAACGATCTGAATATAATTGTTGAAGATGCAAGCGGTGGCGCCGGGCAAATTGTTGCGCCATTTGGTTTCTTTATAGATCATAGAAATTTTTATAAAACATACCAGCTTAATTATCGCAACAGCCTTGGCAGCATGGAAACAATTCGCCTGCGTGGACAGGTTGATTTTGAGGCAGACTATACCAGGCAGCAGGCACAGGGCATTGTTGCCCCCTCCTATTTTGCAAACCTGAATTTAATGTCGCAAAATACTACGCCAGGTGTTGTTGAAGATGCTAAAGCAACCGGCGACACAGGTTTTATAAGCGCTGCCACTAATATTAAATTGCGTGATCTCTTTTTATCACAAGAAGTTTACGAGTTGCGTAATTTGAGGCTGCTGCCCGTAAATGTAATAGTAAAGAATACAAAATTTTACAGCAATAAAGAGAATTTAGTTAGCACACAGATACAGTGGCAGCTTGCCTTTAGTAATAAATTTTTTACACCCGATGGCTTACTGCCCGAAACAAGAACATGCCCTGCAGTGCAAAATTTTAAAGTGAAGCAGCTTACAAAAAATAAGCTGCAGATAATGTATTCTCTCTTTCCTCCGTACGACCGTATAGAAGTAATAATTACAGATGCTGACGCTAATACAGAAACATTTATTTATACAGGCAATACCGGCAGCATAATACAGACATTTACAAACCCGGCAGTTACTGACCCCGTGAATATAACAATTGCCGCCAGGTGTTTGTGTGATGAAGACGCAGAGCCTGCAGATAAAGGCGCTGCAACAACAATAATACTTTCAGTATTTGCTCACAGTTTGCCCGTTGCCAATGACGATACCTTCTATGCGTATAACACCGACCAATACGTAACACTTCAGGGTTCGGTATTGGATAATGATTATGATCCTGATGGCGATGCTATAGAAGTTATCCCTATTGTTAACGGATGGACACATTTCGGCAATTTGCAGCATTCCGGGTCAATGTCAATAAATGCTGCAGGAATAGTAACATATTCGCCACCAAATGGATTTGTAGGCACTGACTGGATAGAGTATCAAATACAAAAAATTGGTGGAGGAACACCGGTAACAGCCACGCTTTACATCGTTGTATCAGCATTACCAAGAGTAACAAGGTATGTATATGTAAAGATGATATTCAGGAATCGTAGCAACAAAGCACTTCCCTTTGGCGGAATAGACTACAGCGCCGAAATTTGGCTGCAGTACTTCTCAGATCCTACCGGCACCACACCACTTGATGTAACAGGCAAAGGCATTGTAATAAACTATCAGGAAATAAGATCCGGAACTACAAATGATACAACAAACCTAACATTGAATGCTGCATCAACCGAACAGTTGATGTATAGTGGCTGGACGCGTCACGTACTTCTTGGTACTAAAGTTAATTATGACTTTAAAGTTATTGCCGGTACAGGGTATTATGCTATTTAAAAAACATAACATGAAAATTAAAAATAAAATATCGGTCTTCTCCATTTCCTCCCCCACCGGGGGAGATAGTGGGGGCCTTAAACCTTTCCAATGAGTGTACGTACCGATGTAATAAATCTAACAGTTAATATTAATGGCAACGAAGCCCAAAACAATCTTAACAATCTGCGCAAAAACGCTGCGGATATTAAGTTTGCAATGGATGGATTAAAAAAAGGCACGCAGGAATATATTGATAAGAGTAAAGAATTAAAGCAGGTTACATCTGAGATGGATGCGTTAAAAACGCAGATAGGTATTACCAGCTTAACCTTAAAAGAGCTAAATGCAGAACGGGCAAAACTTACAGCACAAAGAAATAGTGCAATCCCGCTATCAGCAGAATTTAAAGACTACGATAAGCAATTGCAGGCAGTAATTGCCCGGCATAAAGAATTAACCGGCGGTATGCAGGCAGTGCAAAGTCAAGGGCAAATATTGCAAGGTGGTTTTAAAGCCCTGGGAACACAGTTGTTACAATATCTGGGCATTTATGCAGCCGTTGATACTGTTGTTAATTTTTTTAAAGGCTCTATTGATGCCAGTAATAAAGCTGAGCAGGCGGTTACGCAATTAAAAAATACTTTGCAAAATGCATTAAGGCCTGATCTGTTTGATAAAATGTCTGCAAGCGCAGAAATGTTTGCAGAAAAATTTAAAGCAATTAACGCCAATGATATAAAAAATGTTTTTATAAAACTCATTGATTATGGCAAGCTTACAGAGCAGGGAATTAATTCACTTACTGAAGTTATTATTAATTATGCCCGGGTGAATAACATGTCTTTGGAAGACGCTACCGATGTAATGACCCGTGCGATGGAAGGAAATGTGCGTGGATTAAAAACCTATGGCATTAATATTAAAGATGCACACACGGTTACAGAAAGATTTGGATTGATAGTAAATGATCTTGGCGAAAAACTGAAAAATGCTGAAGCTGTATTTGAAAACACAAACAGAGGTGTATTTGAAGTTTTTAAGGAAAAAATTGTGCGGATGAAGGAAGCTGTTGGAGATTTTTTATTCAATTTTTTAAATGCTTTAAAACAGTTACCGGAATGGATAGATAAAAACAGCAGCGCCTTACAACTTTTATTAGTTGGTGTAATATTATTGCGAAAGGCTTATATACTTTCTGCGATTGATATCATAAATGAAACGGCTGCAAAAATTGTAAACGCGATCGCTACAAAAGCAATTGCAGTTGCAAATAATATTGCTATTGGATCACAGGCTGCCTATATCGTAATATCAAACCTGCTAACCAGAAGTATAACATTGGCTACTGCCGCACAAAGGTTGTGGAATATAGCTACAGGTATAGGCGCCGGCCTGGTGGGCGGCATAATAATCGCCATCGGTATTGCAGTTGTAGCTTTTAACAGTTTAATAGGAAAAAATAAAGAACTAACTGCTGCGCAAAAAGCAAATGCTGAAGTGCAGCAACGTGTTGCAGAAGCAACTGCAGAACAAAAAGCAAAATTTGAATTGCTTGTAAAAGTCGTGCAGGATAATACTGTTGCCTTGGATAACAGGAAGAAAGCATTGCAGACTTTAATCGCCATCAATCCAGAATATCTCGGTGGCCTTACATTAGAGAATATTAAAACTGCAGAAGGGACAAAACTGTTGAATGCCTATGTAAAGCAATTGATGCAGAAGGCAGAGATGGAAGCAAAGAATGAAGTCTTGACAGAAAAACTTATTGCTAAGCAAAAAGCATTTGTAGCATTGAAATCTGATGTACCCGGACTGGCAGGAAAGACTGATGCTGAGTTGGAACAATGGTTTAGAGATGCAGAAAAGCAAGGCCAGCGTGGATTGTTTGCAGGTGATACTAAATTCCAGGGCATTAATATTTCTGAAGTTGTACAGACAATAGATCAGGTAAAAGTGTTGAGTGCTGATATGACTGCAGCTGCAAAAAAGAATGTTACAGACGGGATTGTCGGTGTTAATACGTTAGTTGAAGGTTCTGTAGGTGCAAGAAAAAAAACATTGCAAGATGCAATTGCTAATTTAAAAACAGGCTATGATAAGTTGAATGAGGAAGATAAAAATGGGCAGAAAGCAAACCTTGATCAACAAAAAAAATATAATGATGAGCTCAATGCATTAGAAGGTAAGCCAGAAAAGACTGATGCCAAAACCAAGTATGAAGAGCTACTTAAACAGGCTACAGAATTTAATAAAAAATTTGCTGATCTAAAATTTCAGTCCGAAGAATCGGATAAGAATAAAGACCAAAAAGAAATTGATGCCCTGCATAAAAAGTATGGAGATTTTTTAAAAGAATACCTGGCATTTGCTGCTAAACTTAAAGGCACAAAAATTAATGTTGGCTTTACAACAGCAGATATAAATTCGGCTGAGGCAAAAGATATGCAGGCATTGCAGGATAAACAGGCAAAAGAAAAATTTGAAACAGAGCAAAAAACAATAAAAGATAATCTAAGCAAATCCTATGCTGAACAGCAGCAGCAGTCTGCATTATTTTACGAAGATGAAAAAAACAAACAGGCGCAGCGCTTTGTTGCAGGAGAGATAGATCAAAAAACGTATGAAGCTAATATTGCTCACATTGATGTAGAGAGCAAGGCAGCACAATTAGCTAACGCAGAAGAATTTGCCAAGCAAACGGTAACAATAGATGGTAAAGTGGTAACGGCAGTAGAGGGTGCTGCAAAAGATGTTACCAAGTTTAAAAAAGAGGAGCTTGATAAGCAAACCAGAGATTTAATTGCTGCCCATGCCGCACAGGAAGCAGAAAGAAAATTAATAGAAGACCTTGATAAAAAAGCAGCTCTTGCAAAAATTGATACAAAAATTGTTACTGCCAAAAGTAACGGGGATGCCAAGGCCGAGTTTGACGCAGAAAAAGAAAAGTTAACATTACTGCGCCAGCAAAAGCTTGATGCATTAGATAAAGAAAAAGCTGATGCACTTAAGGCAATACAGGAGACCGGCGATGCACGAAAAGCATTAGAATTAAAAATTGCAAATGATATTAAGGATCAGAAAGATGCAGTTGATGCTCAATATGTTGCCGACCAGAAAGCGCTCGATCAGGCAGCTCTCATGGCTAAAATAGATAAGATATCTGCATATGCACAGGCATTTACAGATGGACTTTCCAGCCTTAATCAAATTATTACCAACAGCGAAAACCGCCAGCTTCAGCGTGATAAAAAAGTAAATGATGATAAATTAATAAATCTAAAAAAACAATTAGATGGAAAGCTGCTTAGCCAGGCACAGTATGATAAAAAAGTACAGGCGGTAAATGACTTACAGGCAAAAGAAACGCTTGATGCAAATATTAAGCAGGCAAAGCGTGATAAGGAATTGGCAATATTTCAGGCAATTATAAATACTGCAGAGGCTGTTGCAAAAGCCATTGCATTAAGCCCTGAGACCTTTGGATTGCCCTGGAGCGCTATTGATGCAGTATTAGGTGGTATCCAGGTTGCTGCAATTGCATCAGCTCCATTACCCGTGGCTGCCGAGGGCGACTGGTACACAAAAGGTAAAACGCATAAACAGGGCGGCATACCGGTAGTTATAGAAAAAGATGAAGCTGTAATGAAAGCAGCGGCAATGACAGACCCATCAGTTGTTTCTGCCACCGGCACCACTGCACAAATAACAGCCGCCTTAAACAGCCGCAAAGGCGGTGTAAACTGGGCAGGTGGCGCTACCATTGTTGATATGCCGCAATGGCGTACACAAAGGCCTGCACAAATAAACCCAAACATGGTAAGGATAATGGCGCAGGGTGGCGTGCCTTCCCTCCCGCCAACGGCGGGGGCTGGGGTGAGGTCTGATGAGCAATCCGCATTACTTCGCCAACTAATTGATGAACAAAAACAAACCCGTGAAGAAATGAAAAACTGGAAATCAAATATTAAAGGCACCTGGGTAATTAAAGATCTTGATGAAACAAGAGCCAAATACGATCAGGCAAGAAAAGTTAGCGGATTATAAAAAAGCCCCCAAAATCCCCCGGTGGGGGACTTTTGAAACTTTAAAATAATTTGAAAGTGATTTTAAAAAATTACAAACACAATCTTCTCCTTATTCCCCCACCGGGGGATAGGGGGCTTTAAACCCAAAACCTTGTTACAAATCTACGTTTACGGCGCAACAACAGAAGGTTTCATTGACCTCGCCCCTGATACGGTTTTGCAAATGGAAACCCTTGCAGAAGCCTTTGATGAAGACCTTGGCGTTGGCGATTTTAGTTATCCCATTGATGTACCCTGGACCGATAATAATAAAAAAATATTTGGCTTTGCTGAAAGAATACAAAATTTTTCCGGCATGCAACCCAAAGCATCCTTTGCTATCACGATTAATGGTTCTACATCTTTCATAAATAATTTTTGGAAGTGCATAGTTTACAATTCCTATTTTCCTGTGCTGGTAAGCGCAAAAATTACCATGCTCGAAAAAATAGGCGCCTTCACTTATACCCAGGGAAAATTCAGCGCTTCCATTGCCGGCAGTAAAGGAATATTTGGCAGCCTGGTAAAAAATAAAAAAATGACAGCGCTTAAGCTGGGTGGTAATATAACCTGGGCGGGATATGAAAGCCGAAAGTTTGCAGAAGATCTTATGAAAGGCGTATATCCGGAGTATGCCGACCGCATTGCATTTACCCCGGTGGCAATAGAAAATTTTATTGATACAGCCCGGCCCGATTTTACAACTGAATTTCTTGCAAAAGATGTTGTAAATAATATCATTGATACAGCAGCCGGCGCCGATAGCTGGACGTTTGAAAGACCTGACACCAATCATCCATTACAAATTGCTGTAGGCCCTGAGCATGCAGATTATCAAACGGTCCCTTTTCTAAAATTAAAATATGTTTTACGGCAAATTTTTGAAGAGCATGGATTCAGCGTGTCAGGAGATCTTATTGATGATAGCGGCTTTGATGACCTGCTTTTATTTAACAATTATGGCATTGAAAATTATACGATAGATTTTACCACAGCAAATTTTAAAGACTTAAATAATTTTATAAACCCTGCCAATCATGTACCCAACATACTTATTATAGATTTTTTAAAAGGCCTTTTTTCACTCTTTAATGTTTTTCCAACTTTCCCTGGTGTAAATCAAGTAAAGCTTGTGTACAGAAAAACACACATCAATAAAAAGAACATTCTCAGCCTTAACAATATTGTGAGCAACCAGTTCGACTCAACGCCACAGGATGCCGGCAGCGCAGGAGGTTATAAGCTTAATTATGTTTGGGATAGCGCCGACCAGTTTTACAGCGACAGGGTAAAAGTTTTAACAGATAAAACACTGGTGGCAACCGTAGCCACAAGGGGCAGCCTTAATACGCTGGATATTGGCCGCCAGCTTACCATAAACGATATTGCGTATGTACAGGCAGATAATTTGTATTATGTACCGGCAGACGCAACAACTAATCCTGTTGTCATCTGGGATACTTATGCCGAAAAATTAAATGAGTACATAATCGGTGCAGGCACCCGCCAGGTTGATTGCAACATAAGCACATTATGCACTTATGTTGAATTTAATACCGTAACCGGTTTATGGGAAAAAAGAAATTATGTTGGCACCCGGCAGCCCGGCAGCTATCAAAATAAAAAGAATGTAAGAGTTGTAAATGATTTTGGCCTGCGTATTTTTTACGGTAAAAAACGGGTAGATATTAGCACCGGTACAAACCTGCCTACAAGCTTTAACCATAACCGTGATGACCAGAATAACATTATTGAAAAATATAGCCTGAGCTGGGATGGCGAAAATGGCCTGGCTGAAAATTTTCATATAGACTGGCAGGAGCTGCAGGACAGGATGGAGATAGTAAAAACTTTTATTGCTGTAGATACTAAAGTGATAGCAGACATGGCAAGCCATAATGTTTACGAAATTAATAATGTGCTCTTTATCCTCAACCTAACTGAGCGCATCATACCATTAAATGGTGGAATGGAAATTTGGTTGGTGCCATTGTAGCATTCGTCTTTGCGAGGCACGAAGCAATCTTATAATTTATTTTCCTTACATTTAGCATGCTAAAACTTACAATATGGAATACTTTATTATCGGACTATTCGGCCTTATTATATGGGGAGTCATTCTTGAATACATTATTGCAGGCGCAACAAAAACAAAGCAGCGAATAAAACATGACGAAATAATAATAAAACTGCTTTTTAAAATAGCTGAAAAGCAGGGCGTATCTGATGAAGAACTCGATGCAATCTTACCTCCAGGTAAAGAGAAAAAATAGTACCTTAATTATAATAAACCGCAACAGAAGCATCTACATATTCGCCATTAGCAATTGCAGAGGACAAAAATGCTTTATGGTCCTCATCTATAAATTGATAAATGAGTGCGGTATCTTCTTTAGGAACAAAACCAAGAAGCCCGGAGTTTGCAATTATTTGTATAGCATTTTTATCATACTGATTTTTAGGGTCCTTTTTAAACCAAAGCATCTCATAAATAATACATTCTTTTAGCCTGGTTCTGTAAGCAGGTACCTGCAGACCTTTAATTTCAAAATCATAAGTCTTCGAATAGGTAGATAATTTTTCTTTCTCCTGTTGATAGTCATAAAGTGTGGTCATCCATAAATATTCCTCCTTTGCTATATAACCCATTGTTATCTTATCTCTGAATGCTAAATCAATAGTAAATGGTATGTTGTATTTTAACTGAATGAGCTGTTGATATACCTGTTTTATTATATCAGAATTATGCGAATCAATAAAACGAATCAAATCTTTTGGATCTCCCGTCTCCGGGTTAGGAATATTTAAATTAAGTTGCTGTTGTTTCGGTTTACTAAACCATCCCATATTTATAATTTCAAAATTTGAAGCTTAATTGTTTACAGCATGCTGCCGACCTCTTCCATACTACACTAAGCCGTTTTTTTTCTAGTAGTATCAACCGATAACTTTTCAATAGTACTTTGCTGGCTTTCAATAGTACGCTGTTGTGATTCCAATAATGTCAATAATCTTTTTGGTATATAAATACCTTCATCTTCTTCAGCTACATTTATTGGTGAATTTTTATCCACATCAAATAATTCATTTATTTTATACGCCGTTTTATGAGAGATATCCATCTTCCCATTCTCCATTTTATTAATAAGATTACGGCTTACAGCCAGTTTTTTAGCTAACTCATCTTGAGTAAGATTAAATTTTACTCTTATGTAATTTATTGTGTTATCCACAGTAATTTTATTAATGTGCATAAATATCTACTTATGAAGTGGATTTAGTTGCACATATTTGCATCCGTATTACAAACGTAGCACAAATATTTATAAGATGCAAACCCGCAAAGTAGTAATAATCCAAAAACCAGAACTCAAAAAACTTAATACGCACTTTTCACTTTTTGGCACCCGTACCGATTTTATGCGTAAAACAAAAATTCCAAGATCTTCTCTAAACAGAATTTTAGAAGCCGGCATGGGAGAAGAAAGAATCGTTAAAAAAATCAGATCATATGCTGCAAATTGAATTCTCACAAAACTTTAGCGGTCAGATCTTCCCCGATTTCTTTCAGGATGTGCGGCTTAATGAAGAAGGCTTGTATGCAGGTAATATGTTCGATGGTTATTTAAAGAGTATCCGCTTCGGTTATGTACGCATTGTAAGCGTTCGCATTTTTAGCTACAGTAAAATAAATGATACCATCAGTTACATGGCAATAGGAAAGCCTGCAGCAGCTTTGGCGCTGCATATAAAAAACAAACACGGTAACATTATAAAGCCAGATACACAGCTTGCCCTCATCACCTGGGAAAATGTAGAAAGAAATTTTGAAACACAGGGCGACCTGCTGCAGGATTGGTGGCAAAATAAAAAAAAGGACCGGATATGAAGAAGCTAATAATTCTAATACCAATAATTTTTCTTTTTGGCTGTAAAAAAGAAGTCCCTGAACTAACACCGGCAAAACAATTTACTGCCACTGTTTATCTGTTGCCAACTGAACAGACGGTTGCTTACGATATTTTTCTTAGCAATGATATCAGCGCTCCTATCAATTTGTGGATATGGGCATTGAGAATTGAAAAACCAAAAAAAATTCCATATTCTTTTGGGTTTGACTTTACCGGGTTGATGTGCAATGGCATTCTTTACGCCGATCCTAACAAAAAATTATATGGTGCCACAAGAGAACTGATCACCGGTGGCGAAAAATTAAAAATTGATTACGATAATATAATTATTCACAACTAAAATATCTTATGGCAGGTAGAATAGTAGAAACGAAACTTGGTAAAGGGCAAACCAAAAATGGAGATAAACCCATTAACGGAAAAATCATAGTGTATTTAGATAACGGCAAAAAAATACTATGCGACCCGAAGAACATAATGGTGATTGGGCTTTGGGATTAAACAATCGTAAAAATTAAAATTATGGACAATAGAGATTTTTCACAATTAATGGACATCGCTTGGAAGCACGGTGTAAAAGGCTTAAAGGAAAAGGGACCAACGAATGAAGATAAGCTGGTAAAGCAAATGGCTTCATTAGAAGAAAGTAATAACACTCATTTGGCAGAAAAGAAAATGCCGGATTATTTAAGAACACCCACGGCTGATGAACTTTCAGAAATGCGCCAATTTGCAATTAATCTTAAAAATGAAAATAAGAGTATGTCTAAGAGGCAAATTAGAAAAGCAACGCAAGCCCATTTTAATATTCGGATATACTAGTAATTCAATCACAATTAAATAAACCTTCTTTATGATAACGTTTAATACCTCATCATTGTACAAACCTTTTGTTGTACCAATACTTTGCAGAGACCTTGTGCTGGCCGGCTTTACTGCACCTGCAAATTACCAGTGGAAGATCCGCAATAAAGAAGCATTACTGTACACTACAGTATTTGATGCAGATGATTATTACAAAGAATCAATTGCGCATCTTGATTACATAAACCCACCAGATCATATCTATCCGGCATACACCATTATGGATGTAGAAGAGCCTTTAAAAGATTACATGATTACCTGCAGCGCTGCAGGTGAATATGAAATAAGTATGCACAGCATGTACAACATTGAAAGTTATAAAGCGCCACGCATGCCGGATGCAATTGCGTTGCTGCTTTTAGGAGCAATAAGAAAAGGGATTGTTAATCAGAAATTTTTACTAACCAATGAAGAACGAAATTTTAAACATTGAACATAACGTAAAGCAGCTGGTGTTAAAGGCGCTAAACAAATTTAATAACATGTACGATGCCGCCGCTGCATTACGCATAAACACAAGAACGCTATGGCGGTACCGCAACCGGTTTGATATAGTAAAGGATCCGCGGACAAACAAGTATTTTTTTAAAGAAACTGAAAAATAAATTTTCATGAGATGACAAAGCTTTGGATACTCCTCTTTTTTGTTGCATTAATATTTCTATTTTTTGTATTGTATGCATTAATATTTACAATCTTCTCCTGGGATGAATGGTGCAACGCAAAAACTAAAATTAAAAAACCATGATCACACTTCAGAATGTAATTGATATAATTCTTATCGTATTACTGGTGATGTTGCTGGTGCTCATCAGCACGAACATTCCTGATAAGGGTAAAAGAAAAAAGCAAAAACCAAAATTATTATTCACCGTTTTTTTTAACCAATCACAAATTCAAACAACAAAAATGAAAATTGTAAAAAGCAAATTTCCCGTTTCGGGACACATTGCGCCATCGGCAGACAGTGGCGCTGCTGAGGCTGTGCAGGATGTGTCGTACAGCTCTTCCAATGAAAATGTAGTAACAGTAGAAGCAGACCCTGACGACCCGACAAAATTTAAAATAAATTTTGTTGGTGCAGGTACTTCACAGATCACAGCAACTGCTGATGCTGATCTTGGAGAAGGTGTTGTTACATTAACTGACAGCCTTGAAGTGGAAGCAGAAGAAGAGGAAGCTACAAAGCTTAATCTTCAGCTGGACCTGTAGATTGAGAATGGCACAAAAATGTAAAAACCTGGCAGCCGGGAAAGACCGGCACTTTTAAAAATTAATTATGAGAACAAAATTTTACAATAATGATGTTCTTAATTTACTGATGGGTGCATGCATTGGCTTTGCAGCAGGAATTATAGTAAGTGTAATTTTTTTATCATAATTGGCAAAACTTATTCCGGGGTAAGGGCCGGAGTTTTTCATAGAGGTAAATGTAGTCATCCCGCTGTGGCGGGATGGCGCATGATGAGATGGCAGAAATGGTAAACGCACCGGGGACTTATTCGTATTTGCTACCCGGTACCGAAAGGTTTGCAGGTTCGAGTCCTGCTCTCATCACGGATTTAGAGTAAGGTAAACATGCGGAGCTCTTCCCGTTCCCGGGAAGAGCCCATTTTTAAAACTTGTAAAAATTAATTTATGGGAGAAGCACACAGAAATGCAAATAAGAACAGGAAGGAATTTAAACTGGTAATGACTAAATCCGATGGCATTAATAAAATAGAAACGGTTACCACTGTTCAGATGCATCAATATATTACAAACCTGCACTCACTAAAAAATATAAGTCATATTACTGTTATGGCAATAAAAAAATAATTATGCAATACTTCAGCTACATATCAGGCACGCTTTCGATGAATAATAAATTGGAGAAAGCAATTTATGAATTTCTTGAAACCAAGAACAGGATAGTGATTGATAAATCAGATAGTTATCAATTCAGGGCTGATATCATTGATGGAATATTACAGTTAAATAAAGTACATCACCGTTGCAAACCACGTAAGCTAAGTTGGTGGCAACCTGGATATGTAAAAACAGATTGGCATTTATCTGATATCGGATTCTGCACATTCAATTTATACGCAACAAAAAATTAAATAATAAAAAAAGCGGTCACGGCTTTATGTGGCTTATACAACACATGGAAAAATTAATTCTTTCAGAAAAAAAGATAGCATTATTCAGGGGACAAAAAAATGCTTTCAGACACAAATTTATTATCGGTGCAGGAGAGATAGTTGTTCATCTTTCCAATTTTGATGCCACCGAAATGAAATTTTTTAATATGCACATTGAAGAAGTAGATGCAGAGGGCAACAGCATTCCGCCGCTTCCGGAGCACGTTATGGAAAAAAATGTTGATGCGAAAAAAGATATGCCTGGACAAACAACGAATGCAGGCGCCATCAACCAATATGAAAAAATAGAATAAACTTTTAAAGCGGCTACGGCTTCATGTGGCATATAAATATTATGACGAAAGCAAATATGCTACTGGGACAAGGTTACCAGGCAACTATTGATCTGATCACAGAACAACAGGCATCTATTGCAGCAGCAGGAAGTAAGGTAGTAGTTATTACCGCTGATTCTGATAACAAGCAACTATTAGCGCAGAAAGAGTTGCGAACAGCGTTAGGTGATACTGCATACAACACGCTTGTTGCAAACACCCTAACAGCATTGAACACTGCACTTACAACAGCAAAAACAACAGCAACAAATGCATTGGCTGCCCTGTAAAAAAGTTTAAACCGGGCCACCGGGTAACAGGTGGCATTTTTTTATTATGAAGTACGAAAATTTTAAAACTGTAACAGCGCTGGTTGAAAAAATTGATAGACACTATAGAGATTTGAAAAGTCTGCAAAGTAAAAGCGTTACAGTTATAATAAATGAGAATGAGATAAACGGTCGAATCATGACTATTGGTGCAACAGGAACATACGAACATCCATACTCAAAGAAAGCCGAATCTTTTATTGATGATTTAAAAATGGATTTACTAACAAAAATATCTCAATTAAAAAAAGAATTAGCTGAGTTGTAATGAATGATCAAGCCATCATACTACCCTTTCACACACCGGTTAAAAGAATGCTTACAGCCAAGCAAAAAGATATTGTAAGTTTAGTGTCTAAAATCATAGTTCAAAAAACTTTAAAAGATGCAAACGAAAAAAGGATTCCGTTACCTGCGCTTCAGCAGCGACGGGCAGAGCAATAGCAGCATAGAGAGGCAGGACATGATAACCGGCGAATGGAGTAAGTTTAGCAATGTTGTAATTGCTGATACTTTTATTGATGAAGGACACACAGCAAAAACTTTTGACAGGCCCGACATGAATGAACTGATGAATTTTATAAAGAAAAATTATCGCGACATGGATTACCTGATAGTTAGTGAGCTCACAAGGTTTAGCAGGAAACTCGGTGATGCAGTTAACCTGGTAGAGATGATTCAGAAAACGTATAACATTAAAATTGTAAGCGCCGGTCGCAATACAATCTATGATGTTACCGACAGCAGTTCTTTTTTCATGATGTCGCTGGAATTTATGTTAGGCAATGTTGAAAATATAAAACGTGAGAATGATATCAACGGCGGGATCTATACAGCCAAAGCAAGAGAAGGCCGTTACATTGGCGGCCACACTCCATTTGGATATACAAAGGAAGGAGAAAATAAAGAGCGCCGCCTGGTACCGGTGGAAGCTGAGGTAAAAGTGATCTGCTACATCTATGAAAGTTTTTTACAAGGCACACCATTAAATACAATTTACAAAACTGCAAGGACCATGGGATTAAAAGCCCGTGGCAATTCAATAATTACAGGCATTTTAAAAAACCCAATTTACAGCGGCCGGCAATTTGTTAAACATTGGAAGGACATGCCCGGAGGATTATTCCCTGCCAACATTCCACCGATCATTGATGTGATGATGTGGAACCAGGTACAGAAAAAATTTAGTCCGCAGAAAAAAGGAATTAGCCAGAGTGATGCAATTCCATTACGTGGTGTACTGCATTGCCATTGCGGAAAATTATTAACCGGCGCACCAAGCATTAATAAATTAGGTAATCCATATTATTATTATAAATGTCACACAGCACAGCACAACAACATCAGTGCAATAAAATCTCACGCCCAGCTGGAGAAAATATTTTATCACATCAGCCTCCCGGATTTTATGGTGGAGGAAATAAAAGAAACAAGTGCGAAAGAATTAAGCCTGGTAACAAAGGATAATAAAAAACAATTGCTTAGGGTGCGAACAGAATTACTGCAGTGTGAAGAGGATCTGCACAGCATAGAAAATAAGTGGATACAAAATCAACTTCATTTTGAAACATACAGTCGCTGCTTTGATGATGCAGTAAGAAGGCGCAGCGCTTTAACATCGCAGATAGAAATTTTATCAAAGAGTGAAGATGAAATATACATACTGCTCCGGGAGAACCTGGAGGCGCTTACTGACATGCAGTATGTGTATGTGCACAGCAATACAGAACAAAAACAGGTACTGGTAAGAAAGGTGTTCGACAACCGTTTGTATTATCAAAACAAGATTTATCGAACACCCTACATGATGGATATCTTCCATCATAACTTACTGATTTTAAAACAAGAACAACTACTCGAGTTGGACGAAAAAAAAGGATTTCCAGAGGAAATCCTTACAGGTGGAGCTGCAGGGAGTCGAACCCTGGTCCAAACATATTCGCCATAAGCTTTCTA
>OCZT010000323.1_pt1 | contig 46417 bp, 50 predicted proteins | sample 1539031 | NCBI WGS metagenome assembly OCZT01 (sample SAMEA3539308, study PRJEB22396) | soil metagenome | biome: tundra; feature: field; material: soil | place: USA | collected 2010-05 | depth 0.15 m
CTCTTCCGATCTAGCGACAGGCTCGCCCGCGAGCACCTCGTACGCCCGCTGCACGGTGACGATCTCGCGCGCCATCGGTCCCACCGAGTCGAGCCCGACGGCGAGCGGGAAGATGTCGTCGATCGGCAGCGCACCGGTCGCGGGGCGCACGCCGCTGATGCCGTTCAGCGCGGCGGGGATGCGAATCGAGCCGAGCGTGTCGGTACCGAGCGCGAGGTCGCACAGCCCGGCCGCGACCGCCGCGCCGGATCCGCCGCTCGAGCCGCCGGGGATGCGCCGTTCGTCCCACGGGTTCGCGGTGCGTCCGAAATGCGGGTTCTCCGTCGTGACGCCCCACGCGAACTCGTGCGTGTTCGTCTTCCCGACGACGAGCGCGCCGGCCGCGCGCAGCGCCGCGACGACCGGTGCGTCGCGCACCGGATCGCGACGAAAGAACGAGGAGCCGGCGCGGGTCGGCAGCCCGGCGACGTCGATGATGTCCTTGACGCCGAGCGTCAGGCCATGCAGCGGGCCGCGCGCATCCGGCGCAATCGCGTCGAGGCGCGCGGCGTCGCGCAGCACAGCGGCCTCATCGACGGCGACGTAGCAGTGCAGCCGTGCGTCGACCTCGCGAATGCGCGCGAGCAGCGCCCGCGCGCGTTCGCGCATGGCCAGACTCATCGAATAGGCTCCATACGCGCCATGACGTAGGGCAAATGGCCCAGGTTCCGTGCAAGGCCGCGCAAAGCGAACGGGTTCGCTATTGCGCCGGCGCCGGGGTCAGGAGCGCGTCCGCGAGCTCGGCGAAGTCTTTCACGACGATGTCGGGTTGGTACGGCGTCTTCCCGAACGGGCGCTTGCGGCGGTCGATGAACGCGGTCTGCGTGCCGAACGCCTTCGCGCCGATGCAATCGAAGGCGTGGTTGGCGACGAAGAGGATCACGGCCGGGTCGGCACCGGCGATCTCGGCCGCCTTCCGGTAGGTGGCGATGTGCGGCTTGAATGCGTTCGCCGCGGCGACCGAGATCACGCGGTCGAACGGGACCTTTGCGTAGGCAACGCCGGCGGCCAGCATGTCGGGGTCGCCGTTGGAGAGGATCACCAGTTCGTAGGTCCCGCGCAGTCGGTCGAGCGCCGCGGCGACATCCGGAAACGGGCGCAGCCGCGTGATCGCGTCGACCAAGTCGCGAACCTCGTCCTCGGTGTGCGCGATCCCGGCTCGCTCGAGCGTGTAGTCGACCGCGCGCTGCCCGATCTCGCGGTACGGCGTGTGCTCCTTGTGCAGCAGCGCATCGATCATCGAGTTCTCGAAGTGGGTGCGCCGCCACCAAGTGACGACCGAGTCCGGCTTGCCTTTATAGCCTTTGCTCTTCAGATACGGGGCGATCGTCTGGGTGAGCCCGCCCTGCATGTCGACGACGGTCCCGTAGAAGTCGAACATGAGAACGCGTACCGCGGCTGCATCGAACGGCATGATGGGCGCACTACCGAAGCGCGCGGCGCAGTCCCTGCACGGACGTGCTGCGCCGTCTCACGACGGTCCGCGACGACCGTCGCCGGACGGCTACGTCGAGCGGCCCCGGGCTCAGCCCGCTGCGACGAAGGTGAAGCGCGGCTCGCGGGTGCCCGAGAAGAAGGCGACCATATCGGCCACCATGCGCTCGCAGTCGGCGCGGGTCAGCGCGTAGCCCCGTTCGTCGCGCAGGTACACGGGCGCCAAGGGCAGCCCGGAGATCGCGTCGACCGCCGGCGGCGCAACGAAACGCGCGACGATGCGATCCGCTCCGCCGAGCTCGACGATCGCGGAGTGGCCTTCGTACGACCATTGCACGGCGGTGCCGTCTCTCGAGATACACAAGCGCTCGCCGAAGGTGGTGCCCAAGGGGGCGAACGCCTCGGCGAGCCAGTGTGTGGGCGCGGAATGGGCCATGGACCCAGCGTAGCGGCGAACGGGGTCGCGGCCATCGGCCAGCCGGTTAACGCGCCCGGGTTTGCGTTATACGGTTCGTGCGGCGAGCCGCTCGACGATCGTGCCGGCGGCGACCTCGGGCAGCGTCTTTTCGAAGCTCAGCGAGAGGCTGTCCCCGGCGTCGAACGAGAACTTGGCCGTCGCCTCGTCGTCCTGCAGAGCGGCGACGACGGTCCCGCCGCTGCCGACCCACATCGCGGAGTCCCATGAGAGCTCTTCCGTGCGGACCCCGCGTCCGAGGCGACCACGCACCTGGGCGTCGACCGCCTCGACCCATTGATCAAATGTCATATCCATCTCCGTCGCCCTTATCCAAAGGGCCTATATCTTAGCGCGAGCATACCGCGGGGCGCGGCCGAATGCAAGACGGACGCCGCCCGTCGCTGGCAGCAAGGCCGGTCTCGCCGTTCGGCTTAGCCAGATGGAGCGCCGCGCGAAACGCAGCTTAGACGCACGTCGAGTGCGCCATGCTTCCTGCCCGGGCTACGGTGTGAAGCCTACACGCTCGTAGGACGCGGAGGATTTTCGTGCTTTCATTCTTGGCCGACGTCAACCCGTACGTTCCGGCCCCAAGCTTCCTGAACTCAGGCGACACGGCGTGGCAGCTCACCGCCGCGACGTTCGTCGGGATGCAGAGCATCCCGGGTCTCGCGATCCTGTACGCGGGCCTCGTGAAGAAGAAGTGGGCGCTCAACTCGGCAGTGATGTGCTTCTACGCGTTCTCGATCGTGCTGCTGTGCTGGGTCCTCTGGGGCTACAATATGGGCTTCGGCAACCCAGCGACGCTGGGGCCGGGGATACTGTCGATGATCGTCGGGATCCCGGGGCCGGCGATCGGCGCCGCGTCCGAGCTCGGGCAGGCGAACATCCCGCTGGCCGGGTCCGGCTTCCCGCCGCTGCGGTTCTCGGGCTCGGCGATGATCTATTTCCAGTTCGTGTTCGCGGCGATTACGCCGATCCTCATCGCCGGTGCCGTGCTCGGGCGGATGAACTTCAAGGCCTGGATGCTGTTCGTACCGCTGTGGAGCTCGCTGGTGTACACGGTCGGCGCGTTCATGCTGTGGGGCGGCGGTTGGCTCTCGAGTCTGGGCGCCGTCGACTACTCCGGCGGGTACGTCATCCACCTCGCGGCCGGTGTCTCGGGCTTCGTTGCGGCGGCAATGGTCGGACCGCGGCTGCTGCAAGACCGCACCAGTTTCGATCCCAACAACTTGATCGTCGCGCTCGCCGGCGCCGGCCTGCTGTGGCTGGGCTGGAACGGCTTCAACGGCGGCGACCCGTACTTCGCGAACGCCGACGCCGCGGCGGCGGTCTTGAACACGAACATCGCGACGGCGGTGGCCTTGCTCGTCTGGCTGATTCTCGACATGTTCGCGCTGGGTCATCCCTCGGCGGTCTCGATGATCAACGGGATGATCGTCGGCCTCGTCGCCATCACCCCGGCGGCCGGCTACGTCGACGGATACGGAGCGATCGCGACCGGCGGCGTTGCCGCTCTGGTGGTCTGGTTCACGCTGAACAAGCTCGGTAAGCTCGCGTTCCTCAAACGCGTCGACGACACGTTCAGCGTGCTGCACACGCATGGCGTCGCGGGCTTGATGGGCGGTCTATGCGTCGGCCTGTTCGCGAACCCGAACATGCTCGAGTATCTCAGCAGCGACAAGAAGACGCCCGCGGTCTCCGTGCAGGGGCTCTTCTACGGCAATCCCAAGCAGCTGTGGATCCAGTTCATGGCCGCTGTGGTGATCATCGTATGGAACGTGATCGCAACCTTTATCGTGCTCAAGATCGTCTCGTTCATCTTCCCGCTGCGTGCCAGCGAGAGTGACATCGAGGGCGGCGATCTGGCGATCCACGGCGTCGATCCGGTCCCATCGTTCCCGTCGGCGCCACCGGCTGTGCCGGCGGGCTGAGCGCGCCGGCGCGACAACGAGCATCGGTCAGATGTTCGTTGTCGCGCGGCTACGTCGTCCATGCGCGTTCCGACCGTAGTCGAGGCTGGTCCGCGTCCGGTGCAGCAAGTTCGCTTGCGTCCAACCGGCGCGGTGCCGCAGCCCCGGATAGAGCATGCTCTCGAACGGCGTCGCCTTGGCCTGAAGCGCTGTCATGAGCCGCGTGGAGTTCTCGAAGATGACGTGGTCGTCGGCCATGCCGTGGATCAGCAGCAGCGTATTGGGCGCCAGGCGATTCAGCCGCGCGGTGAGATCCGACGCCGCGTAGCCGGCCGCATTGTTACGGCAGCGTCTTCACATAGGTGACGCCGGCGAGTTGATCGGCGACGTCCCACGTTCCGAGTTTGCGATCGATCGCGGTCTTGAAGGCGACCGAACGGTTCGGCGTACCGTGGTTGTCGAGCGCGAAGAGGATGAAGCCCGCTTCGCGCTTGCGCGAGCATCCGGCGCGGCTCGATCGCGCGGCCGGCCGCATCGGGCGCGACCAAGAAGCCGTTCTGAGCGAACTCGGCCTCGGCTACTAGGAAGCTGACCAAACGGCACCCAACTTGCGAGGGGAGCTATGCCGCGCGTAACCCTCTCCTATCGGCGCGACGACTCGGCGGGGATCGCTCGCCTTATTTTTGAGCGCCTCAAGCCTCGCTATGGCGCCGATTCGGTCTTCATGGACATCGACGCCATCGAGTTCGGCGAAGACTATCGCGACAAGATCCATCAAGCGCTGGGACAGACCGACTTTCTCCTCGTGCTGATCGGTCCGCGCTGGCTGGGCCCGACGACGGGCGGCCGGAATCGCATCAACGACGCGACCGACCCGGTGCGGATGGAGGTGGAGCGGGCGTTGGAGATCGGTCTGCGCGTCGTGCCCATCCTGCTCGAGAGCACGCCGATGCCGGGTCCCGACGAACTGCCCGGGACGCTCGGCCGGCTCCCGTTCCTCAACGCGGCCGAGGTTACCGCGGGGCGTGAGTTCGACGGTCAGATCGACCGCATCATCCGCTTCATCGACCGCACGTTCGCCAAAATCGAAGCGCGCCGCGCGCGCGAGCCAAAGCCCGAACGGCCGCCGGTACGCGTTGACGACCCGCCGCCCGTCGGGCCGGTCACCCCGACGCCAATCGTCGGGCCGACCACTCCGCCGCGAACCGTCGCCGCACGCTGGTCGAACAGGGCGCTCGTCGTGGGCGGCACCCTCGTCCTGGTGTGCGTCGTCGGAATCATCGGACTCATCGGACTCGTGAGGTCGAACGGGCACTCCGGCGGGTCCATTGTTGCCGTCGCCACCGAACAGCCGACAGCGGCGGCCACCCTCCAGGTCTTCTCCCTGCCGACCACGGCGCCGGCCACCGAACGGCCGACAGCGGCGCCGACGCTCAACATCTTCTCCCTGCCGGTCGGCGCCGCGCCGGCACGGCGCGGCGCCGCGGTGCCGGCCGGATTCGGCGTCATGTACCCCCGATTGAGTGGCCTGTTTTGGAAGCCGACGCAGTGCCGCCAGAGCGGCAGCAGCGCGCAGGTCGGCATCCAGATCTTCAACGACTACCGCGCGAGCGTCAACACCGACGTCGCGTTGACGAAGCAAGTGGCCAAGTTGGGGGCAAGTGACTGGCTCCCGGGGCGTCGGCGTTTCGCACCGGGATTGAGTCCCGCGTTCGGCCGCACCATCGCAAACTTCAGGTGCCGGCAATCAGTGGTTTCGGGGCTGCGCAACGTGCGGTTCGGCGCAGACAGCGGGCCCTACGTCCGTTATTACTGAGTCTTTGCCGGCTGAGGTTCTGCCTGTGCAGGCAGTTTCTTGATGCTGTTGGTGGCCTGACAAGGAGCGAACTCGACGTCGAGGATGACGGCGGCCGGATGTTCGTTCGCGCCCACCAGGCGGTCGAGCACGCGGGCGATGTTGCGTCGATCGCCGGCAACGTCGGCGGTGTCCCACGGGACGTCGACGATCGCAACCTGCTGCGAGAACGTCGGCGCGTGGTGCGAGCTGAGCCATTCGAACACCGCCCAGTCCCACTCGTGGGGCATCCACAAGGCGGCCGCGGCCATGATGACACCGTACGCGGCGAGCAGCGCCGCGACGCTGCGCGCCCAGCGGGGCACGCTAAGACGCCCGCCGACTCATAAGCTACACGAGCTTTCCGGTCGTCCTTTCGAGCATCTCCCACCCTTTGGAATCGTATTGATCGCGCCACTCGCGATAGAGGCCCGAGGCGCGGATCACTTGGCTGAACGGTTCGAGCGCCGGGCGATTGAACACCATCCCGTCCGCGGTGAGCGCCGCTTCGACGCTGACTTCTTGCGTTGTCATCGACTTCGTCGCCGCGGTCGCGGCGGCCCCGAACTCTCGATCGAGAACGTCTTGCACGTTCTTCGGCAGGCGTTGCCAAGCATCGGCGTTCGCGAAAAGCAGGTACGAGAGGCCGCTGTGATGCGTCAGCGAGCAGTACTTGACCTGTTCGTAGAACTTGAAGTTGCGTACGGTCGGCAACGGCACTTCGATGCCGTCGATGAGGTGCGTCTGCAGCGACGTGTAGACTTCCGCGAGCGTGATCACCGTCGGTGACGCTCCGAAGGCCTTGAACGTGCCGACGTCGATCGGCCCCGGGGGGACGCGGATCTTGAGACCCTTGAGGTCCGCCGGTGCGTTGATGGGGCGGACGCGGTTCTGCACCTCGAAGAAGCCGCCGTAAAAGGACGTGTCGAACTTGCGAAGGCCGATCTTCGCGCCGGCCTCCCCGATGTACGCGCCGAGCGGACCGTCCGCGGCGGTTTGATACTGTTGCGGGCCCTTGAAGGCGAACGGCATGCTGAGCAGCGCGGCCGACGGGATCACGGATCCCATGATGTTGTTACCGATCTGGACGAACTCGATGGCGCCGGACCGCAACTGCGCCAGCATCTGCGGGTCACCGCCGAGCAGGCTGCTGGGGAACAGTTTGATCTCGATTTGGCCGCCCGAAGCGTCCGCAATGCGTTTGATCGCCTCGGCCGACTGGACGTTCATCGGGTGCGTCAGCGTCTGATCGTTCGCGAGCTTGTAGGTGAATTGCGCCGCGTCGCCCGGCCACCGAAGGACGCCCACGGAGGCGAAGGCACCGGCACCGGCACCGATCGAGAGCAACCGTTTCCGAGAAAGAGTCATCGCGAGCCGCCTTTACGCCGGTTTTGCTGCTGTTGGTCCTGGATTGTTGAACAAGTCTGTAACAGACCCTGGCGGTCAAGCCGAGGCCGCTCCAAGGGGGCGGCGAAGGACTGCGACGGTGAGCCGTGGAGAGACTCGTATGCGCGAACTCGAGGGCTCTGTCGCGATCGTCACCGGCTCGTCGGACGGGATCGGCTTGGCCACGGCGCGCCGGCTGGCGGAGCTCGGCGCGGCGGTCGTCATCAACTCGCGCTCTCAGGAGCGCGCCGACATCGTTGCGCGCTCGCTCTGCGACGACGGCCTGCGGGCGATCGCCGTCGGTGCCGATCTCAGCTCGCCGGCAGGGGTCGACCAGCTGATCGCGGGCGCCGTCGACGCCTACGGGACGATCGACGTGCTCGTCAACAACGCCGGGATTCCGAGCGTCTCTCCCGCCGAGGATCTGCGCGTCGAGGCTTGGCGCGCCGTTCTCGACCTGAACCTCACCGCACCGTTCCTCTGCGCGCAAGCCGCCGGCCGAATCATGCTCGCGAAAGGCAAGGGGGTCATCGTCAACGTGGGGTCGGTCTTTTCACGGCTGGGAATGCCGGGACGCGTCGCCTACAGCGCCAGCAAGCACGGCCTCGACGGGCTCACCGCGACGCTCGGCGTCGAGTGGGGACCACGCGGGGTGCGCGTCGTGTCGGTCAATGCGGGCTACACCGCGACGGCGCTCGTGCAGCGCGCGATGTCGACGGGGGGCTTCAGCGACGACGACATCGCACGGCGCACGCCGCTCGGGCGGCTGGCTTCGCCGGCTGAGGTCGCGAACGTGATCGCGTTCGTGGTCTCCGACGCGGCGTCGTACGTCAACGCCACACACATCTACGTCGACGGCGGCTGGACCGGTTACGGCGGATGGTGAGCGTGCTCGATCCGTCCGGCACGCTTGCGCCGGGCGCGGCGGCGCCGCTCGACGACGACGACGTTCTCGCCGCCCTGCGCCTGATGAAGCTCAGCCGTGCGTTCGATGCGAAGGGCGCGAGCTTGCAGCGGCAAGGCCGTTTCGGAACCTTTTCGCAGGTCGGCGGGCAAGAGGCGTCCGTCGTCGGCTCGGCATGGGCGCTCGATCCCGCGCGCGATTGGATCGTGCCGCAATACCGGGAGCTGCCCGCGCTGCTGCGCCACGGCTATCCGCTCGCGCACTTCATCCGGTATTTCCAGGGGAACCCCGCCGGCGGCGCCATCCCGGACGGCGTGAACATCCTTCCGATTCAGATCTCGATCGCTGCGCAACTGCCCCACGCGGTCGGGCTCGCGTGGGGATTGAAGCGACAGAAGAAGGATGCCGTGGTGCTCGTGTACTTCGGTGACGGCGCCTCGAGCGAAGGCGACTTCCACGAGGCGTGCAATCTCGCCGGGCTGGTCGGCGCTCCGGTCGTGTTCTTCTTGCAGAACAACGGCTGGGCGATCTCGACGCCGCGCCGCAAGCAGAGCGCGGGCCGGACCCTCGCCGAGCGCGCGCCGGCATACGGCTTTCCCGGCGTTCAGGTCGACGGCAACGACCTCTTCGCCGTCTATGCGGCGGCGTCGCGCGCCGTTTCCCGCGCGCGAGGCGGAGACGGTCCAACCCTGATCGAGTCCGTCACGCGGCGCCTCGGACCGCACAACACGGCGGACGATCCGACGCGTTACGTCGACCCGGCGGACGCGGAGCACTGGCGAGCGCTCGACCCGATCGACCGCCTGGAGCGCTATCTCGTGCAGCGCAGCGGCGATCACCGCGCGCGCATCGCGGCGTTCGAGGCGGACGTCGCAGGTGAGATCGAACGCGCGCTCGCGGAGGCCGCCGAGGGTGATCCGCTCAGCGCGGATCAGCTGTTCGCACACGTCTACGCCGAACCGCCGGTCCGTCTCGCGCGCCAGCGGGCGGAACGCGCGCAGGGTCGTCCCTGATGCCCGTGATGACGATGATCCAGGCGATTCGCACCGAACTCGACGAGGCGCTCGAGGCCGACCCGCGCGTGATGATCATCGGTGAGGACGTCGGCGCGCTCGGCGGCGTGTTCCGCGCGACGGACGGGCTGCAGGCAAAGTACGGCGACGAGCGCGTGGTCGACATGCCGCTCGCCGAAGCGTCGATCGTCGGCGCGGCGCTGGGACTTGCCGTCTCCGGAATGCGGCCGATCGCGGAGATCCAGTTCCTCGGGTTCGCGCATCAGGCGTTCCATCAGATCGGTCAGCAGGTCGCGCGGATGCGATTCCGCTCGCAAGGCCATTGCGCCGTGCCGCTCGTGCTGCGCGCGGCGTTCGGCGGCGGGGTGCGCACTCCCGAGCTGCACAGCGACGCGTTCGAGGCGTTCTACGCGCACTGTCCCGGGCTCAAGGTCGTCATGCCGGCGACCGCCTACGACGCGAAAGGGCTGTTGGCGACCGCGATCGCCGGCGCCGATCCGGTCTTGTTCTGCGAGCCGTTGCGCGGATACCGGCTCGTGAAAGACGACGTTCCCGGCGAACCCTACCAGGTACCGTTCGGGCGGCTGCGGATCGCACGTCCCGGCCGTGACGTGACGCTCGTCGCGTGGAGCGCCGCGGTGCAGCTCGCGGAACGCGCTGCCGACTCGCTCGATACCGCCGGTATCAGCGCGGAGGTGATCGACCTGCGGACGCTCAACCCGCTCGACGTCGACGGCCTGGCGGAAGCGGTGGCGCGCACCGGCCGCTGCGTCGTCGTGCAGGAAGCGCCGCTCAGCGGCGGATTCGGCGCCGAAGTGGTCGCGACGATCGTCGAGACGTCGTTCTACGACCTGCACGCTCCGATCGAGCGCGTGAGCGCCCCCGACACGCCGTATCCGTTGGCCGGCGTCGAGGATTTCTATCTGCCGTCGGTCGACGACGTCGTCCGCGCTGCACGGCGCACGCTCGCGGGCGCGTGAACGAGCCGGCGCTCGTCGAGCTGAAGCTCGCCGACGTTGGCGAGGGGCTCGCGGAGGCGGAGATCGTCGAGTGGCTCGTGCGGCCCGGCGACATGGTGAAAGCGGATCAACCGGTCGTGATCGTGATGACCGACAAAGCGTCGGTCGAGATCCCCGCGCCGGCAGACGGGCGCGTGCGTGAATGCATCGGCACGCCCGGCTCGATCGTCGCGACCGGTTCGGTGCTGCTGCGGTTGGAGAGCGCCGCGCCGCGTGCTCCCGCTCCGCAGGCGGCCCCGAGCACGCGCCGGCGTGCCGGGGAGCTCGGCGTGGATCTGCGGGCGGTCGCCGGGAGCGGTCCGCAGGGGCGCATCCTGATCGAAGACGTCGAGCGACACGCTGCGTCGTCGCAGCCTTCACCACGCGACACGGACGACGAGATCATCCCGCTGCGCGGCTTGCGGCGCCAAACGGCGCACGCGGTCGCGCACGCGTGGCGCACGGTGCCCTCGATCGCAGAATTTCGCGACGTCGATGCGACGGAGCTCGTCCGCCTCCAAAGCGAGGTTCGCGCGCGCCGAACGCCGGGCGATCCGCCGTTTACGTACCTGCCGTTCTTCGTTCGCGCGGTCGCCGTGGCGCTGCAGCGCCACCCGCACTTCAACGGTTTTCTCGATCTCGAACGCGGCGAGATCACACGCCGCAGCGCTTGCCACATCGGCATCGCGACGGCGACGGAGGACGGCTTGATCGTCCCCGTGTTGCGCGACGCCGCGCGCTTGGAACTCGACGAGATCGCGGCGGAACTCGACCGGCTCGTCACCCGCGCGCGCGCGGGCCGGCTGCACGCCGCCGATCTCACCGGGAGCAGCGTGACGATCACGAACTTCGGCAGCTACGGCACGGAGTTCGGTCTCCCGATCGTGCGCGCAGGAGAGTCCGCGATCGTCGGCTTCGGCCGGATTCGCGACGCGGTCGTTCCGCGCGACGGCGTACCCGCGGTGCGTCCGATGCTGCCGCTCACGGTGTCGGCCGATCACCGGCTCAACGACGGGCGGCACCTCGCGGCGTTCGCGGCGACGATCGCCGAATGTTGTCGCGATCCCGCTGCGCCGGGGAATCGCTAACTACGTCTAAACGCCGAGTGCGGTGAGTCCGGCCCGAGCCGGTTCGCGCTGGAGAACGTCCGGACAATCGTGCGCGGCGAGCCCGTAGAGCCGCGCGGCGTCGTCCTTCGAGCCCTGCAGTGCGTAGTATTCCGCCGTGTAGTAGTTCGCCAAGCACACGTGAACCCGTTCCGTCACCGGATTCGGATTTCGCGCGGCGGCGAGCGTCGCGGCCGGCGAGCTCTGCCCCAGGAAGAGCCGCACGATCGGAGCCGGCCAGGCGTTCATGTCGAGGCGCTTCGCCGCTTCGGGGAGGCGGCTCGGCACGTGGCTCCGGCGATCCACGAGCTCGACGAGGAGCGCAGCGTACGCGTTCGTGGGATCGACGGAGGCGGCTTTTTCGAAGTCCGCTCGTGCTCGACCGAGCGGACCCGCGTACAGAAACGCCATCCCGCGCACGATGTAGGGGTACGGCAGGTTGGGCGCTACCCGAACCGCGGTCTCATAGTCGGCGAGCGCGCGGCCGCGGTCGTCTTTCGCGCTGTACGCCAGCCCGCGATCTTCGTAGACCGCGGCCACCGACGGATCGAGGCGGAGCGATTGCGTGTAGTCGTCGATCGCCCGGTCGAGATCGTTCTTTTCGCTGTACGCCAGCCCGCGATAGAAGTATCCGTCGGCCATCGCCGGATCGACACGCAGTGCGGCAGTGTAGTCGGCGATCGCCTTGTCGACGTCACCTTTTCGTTTGTTCATCACGCCGCGATTGAAAAAGGCGTCGACGTTCTGCGGATCGAGGCGAACCGCCGTGGTGTAGTCCGCGATCGCGCGATCGTCGTCTTTCCGGTTGCCGTACGTGATCCCGCGGTTGTAGTAGAAGTCCGCTTCCGACGGGTTCAGCCGTATGGCCTCGTCGTAGTCCGCGAGGGCGCGGTCGTAGTTCCTCAGCAGGTCGTAGGCATCACCACGATCGCTGTACGCGTCCGCGAACTTCGGATCGAGCCGAATCGCCTCGTCGTCGTCGGCGATTGCTTGCTTGTAGTCGAGCTTGTTGTAGTAGACGTCGGCTCGATTGTAGAACGTTACCGCGTCGAGCGGGTTCAAGCGAATCGCTTCGTTGAACGTCTCGAGCGCGCGATCGTAGTCGCCTTTGTCGTCGTAGAGCACGCCGCGATTGTTGAGCGCGGACGCGATACGTTCGGGATCCCCGCTCTCGCGGGCCAGGGTCAGCTGTGCATCGTAGAGCACCTGCGCTTCCGTGGGCGACCGAAACGTCTTGGCCGGCGTCGGCGCGTCGGCGGCAAAGGACACGCTCGCTGTACGAGCCGGCGTTATGACGTCGACCGTTCGGACGACGTGAGACCGGGCCGAAGCGGCGGCAGCCGATGTCTCCGAAGATTGCCGCGCCGTCGCTCGACCGGGTCCGCTCGCCTCGTCGATTTGAAGTCTTGCCGCGTATCCGACGTCGACCGCGCCGCGCTTGCACGCGAACGTCACCTTCCGCCCCGACGTGTCGACCGAGAACACGGTGCCGCGCGCCGACGCGGTGAACGTCTGACCGTATTTCACCTGAAAGAAATTGAGCGCGCCGTGAACGACCGAGAACAGCGCGCTTCCGTGCGCCATACTCGAACGCTCGCCGGCACCGGTCTCCACGAACGTGAAGCTCGTATCCGGGCGAAGCGTCGTCGTGCTCTTCGCATCCGTCGAGGCGATCACGACGGTCAACCCGAGGGGGACGTCGATGCGTGCCCCGTCCGGCAGTCTCTGCCGCACGGCCAGCGCCTTGGGACCGCCGCTCGGAAGAGTCACCGTGGCGAAGCGGGTCGCGCCGGGCTGCGTGTGGATCTCCGTCACGACGTGCTGCCGAACGGCGGCGCCTGCCCCGGCGTCCCCGAACGCGACGAGGGTCGCGGCGAGGCTGAGACAGAGAAGCACGGACTTCGTCGTCGATCCCATGGCAAGGAGCCTCCAGCGACACGATTCGTGCAGCGCGGCTCCATTCCATTGGCTTGGTCCGAGCCCGGGGCGGTCAGGGCCGGGCGGTGCGACTCCAACTGCTGCCGTTCGCGAAGTGCACGTAGTCGACGAAACAGTCGTTCCGATCGGATTGATACGCGAAGAGGCCGCCGCTGACCGTGCGCCGCAGGTGTCTGGTGACGTCGACCCCGGGCGGGAAGACGCCCTTGATATCGAACGTCGCGCGCTTCTCGTGCCGGCCGTACCGTGCGCTGATACGGATCTCGTCCGCCGACAAGGCCGCGCCGTTGCGGAACGTGACGTCGTACGTCGCGATCTCCATGAGCTCGATGCTCGTGATTCCACCGCTGCAAGCCGAGATCGTGACCGGCGCCGGCGAGGCGAGAAAGACGGCGACGAAGGCGATCGTGAGCGAGAGCATGTTGAGCACCTCGAGCCTACGGAATCTGCGTTTGACGGATCGCCTGTTTCCAGGTGTCGCCCTCGACACCCATTGCCACGGCTTCGAACTCGCGATACAGGCGCACGGGGTCGCGCATGTCGCGAATCGCGCCGGTCGACAAGAACATGGTGCCGAATCCCAGCATGCGCCCGAGGAATCCCTGCGACATCGTTGCGCCGGCGAGCGCGGTGTTGCCGACCGGGGTCACCCGGCGCCCGAATAGCCCTTCCACGATGAACACCCGGCGGTTCGTCGTCACGATGCGGTAGGCGCGATAGTGAAAAAGGTGACCGAGTAGCGCGACGATCTCGCGCAACAGAAGCAGCCCGCCGACGATGATCACCGCCGTTCGCGCGATCCCCGTCACGAGCGGTATCATGACGTGGTGACCACGAACGATCGGGTGCGTCTCCCACGCGAGCACGACCGCCAGGATCGCGGCGATGATGACGATCCGCACGACGGGATGGACCAAGATGATCGGATGCGGCGAGCTGGCGAACGTCACGGACTCCGTCGGCAGCAGCATCCCGGCGAGCTCTGCCGGAGGCGCGGGCACCGTTACGGCCGGCGGCGCGGCAGCGTATGGGACGACGCTCACGTCGCGCGCCGCGGCGTCGAGTGGTGCGGCGGGACCGGTCTCCGCTCGGGCTAGCCGGCCGGGTTCGTCATTGGGTCGCATGGTGTGCCCTCACCTTTCCCTCAATCGCTGGCGAGGATGACGTTCCGCAGGACGGGATAGATCTGGGCGCTCCAGCGAAGTCCGCTGAAGACGCCGTAATGGCCGACGCCGGCCTGCAGATGGTGGCGCTTCCGGTACGGGCGCAGGCCGCTGCACAGCTCGTGCGCGGCGAGCGTCTGGCCCAGCCCGCAGACGTCGTCTTTCTCTCCCTCGACCGTCAGCAGCGCGGTCCGCGCGATCGCGCGCGGTTCGACGGGCCGGCCGCGCCACATGAATTCTCCGCGCGCCAGCGTGTACTCTTGGAATACCGTGCGGACGGTCTCCAAGTAGAACTCGGCCGGGAGATCGAGCACCGCGAAATACTCGTCGTAGAAGGCGCGCGTCGCACGGACCTTCTCGTCGTCCCCGTTCACCAAACTCCGGAACAGGTCCTGATGTGCCTTCACGTGCTTCTCGACGTTCATGCTCATGAACGCGAGCAGCTGAACGAAGCCCGGGTACACGCGGCGCAGTGCGCCCGGATAGCGCAGCGGGACGCCGGCGATCAGGTTCTGCTCGAACCATTCGATCGGGCGGCTGACGGCAAGTTCGTTGACCTTCGTCGGGCTCACCCGCGCGTCGATCGGCCCCGCCATCAAGGTCATGCTCCGCGGCTGCGCCGGATTGCCGGCCTCCGCCATGATCGCAACGGCGGCCAGCGCGGTGACGCACGGCTGGCACACCGCGACCACGTGCGCTCCCGGACCGATCGCTTCGAGAAACCGTATGATGTGATCGATCGAATCGTCGAGGCCGAAGCCCCCGTGCTCCAAGCTCACGTCTCGCGCGTTGTGCCAGTCGGTGAGGTAGACGTCGTGCTCCGGGAGCATCGTGCGGACCGTCGCACGCAGTAGCGTCGCGAAGTGCCCCGAGAGCGGCGCAACCAGCAGTACCCGCGGCTGCGCCGTGTCGACGTCCTTCTTGAAGTGCAGCAACGTCCCGAACGGCGTGACGAGGACAGGCTCCTCGCGCACGTCGACCTGGCGGTCGCCGACCTTGACACTGTCGATCCCGAAGGCAGGGCGCGTGTGACTCAGCCCGGTGCGCGCAACCAGCTCGTACGCAGCCGCAAGATTGCGGATCGGCTCGGCGATGAACGGGACCGGCACGAACTGGCTGAGCATGCCGCCGGCGACCCCGGCGAACGCGCGAACCGGCCCCAGCATGTCGACCTGTGCTTGATACATTTGGTAGATCATCGTCTCATACTTTTGGATAACCAGAGTGGTCGAGGACGAGCCGGAAGGCGAACGTACGCCAAATGGCCGCAACTCTTACGATCAGCAGCAAGAATTATTCGTCGTGGTCACTGCGCGGCTGGCTGCTGTGTAGGATGGCCGGCCTGGACTTCGAGGAGAGACCGCTGCCGCCCGACGATCCGTCGGCCCGCGCGGAGTTACTGCTCTTGTCGCCGTCCTTTCTTGTCCCCTGCCTCACCCATGACGGCGTCTCGGTATGGGATACGCTGTCGATCGCAGAGTATCTCAACGACGTGACTCCGGATGCGCAGCTCCTGCCCGCCGATCGTGCAGCGCGCGCACGCTGTCGTTCGATTTGCGGCGAGATGCACTCGGGCTTCGCAAACTTGCGCTCCGCGTTGCCGATGAACCTCAAGGCGCACTACTCCGGGTTCACCGTGTATCCCGGCGCGCGTCCCGACATCGACCGCATCCTGACCATCTGGCGCGAATGCCTCTCCGGCGGCGGGCCGTACCTCTTCGGCGCGCGCACGATGGCCGACGCAATGTATGCGCCCGTGGTCACGCGGTTCCTGACCTACGACGTGAAGCTGGACGCGCTGTGCACCGCGTATTGCGAACGGATCATGGCGTTGCCCGATATGGTTGAATGGATCCGAGCAGCCAAGGCAGAGCCGGACGAGGTCGAAGAGCTGGACGTCGAGTTCTAATGGATCAATTTGGGAGCCCGCGGCCGGTCCGAGGCCGGATGGGGTGCCAGGGCTGCGGCGCGATGGCGATGGCGTCGTTGGCGTAGCCGCGTATGTACTGGAACGAGACGAACCCGTAACCCTTGGCACCAAAGCCTGTGCCCATGCTGTTGCGAAAGATGAAATACCCGCCGCCGGGGAACGCGCGCGACTCGCGGAAGCCAACGAGGTCGATGGAATGACCGTCGAACATCGGCGGATTGGAGCCGGTGTTGGCGCTCCGTGGATAGTCCTTGAGCAGTGGGACGCCGCCGACCGTTACCGTGGCGAAGTTGTTGAGCCACCAGATTCCCGTCGCCACCGGACGGCCGGAACGCAAGATCGCGAGCGTGTTTTGCAGCTCCGCGGCCGTCATCCCGTCGTATTGTCCCAGACCTTGACGACCGTGAACGCATACTTCACCGGGAACATCGCCTGAGCCGCGGCAATGGCGGCATTGTTCGGTGTAGCGGGATGCTGGGGATCGTACGCCGCACGATAGGGCATCTGTCGTACGTTGGCGATGCCATGCGCGCTGTACCCGCTCATGAACTTGGTGAAGAATCCGCCGTCGGCGTCTTCGCCCGTTGCCTGGTTGCCGGCCCAGTTGAGATACTCTTCCGACAGATTGGGCCCCCCGCGCGCGGGTAGCATCCCGGCCTTCTGGTACTCGATCAGAAAGGTCGTGGCAAAGACGGTGCACGTGCCGCGGTTGCCCTGATCGCGCACATGCAATCGGTACTGCCTGATCTTGGGGCGAAGGTCGACCTCCGGCGCGAGACCGGCGGGGAAATGCTCGATGAACGTGAGATGGACCGGTACTGCCGGGCGCCACGCGGGGGAGGCGGCCTGCGCAACGCCGGTCATCAGAAACGCCGACACGAGGAACGAAGCGAGAATCTTGTCCATGAGCAACGCCTCCTTACGAGGTGCGCCGGACTTCCCCATCGGTCATCGACAGTCCGTCGCCGCGACCTCGAATCCGTACCCGTTAGCGGTTCGCCAGGCCGGCCCTCCGTGTGCTACTGTGAAGAGATGAGACGCAGCACCTTCGAGAAGGCCGGAGCAACGTTCTTTTATTCCGCGATCGCGGACTTCTTGTTCGTGAATTCGTGGTATTCGCTCGTCAGCAAGCTCGATAAGAACGGCGAAGAGACGTTTCTCAACTACGGGTTTGCCGACCTCGACGGTGCCAAGATCGAGCTCGCTCCGGAACTCGAGGTCCATCGGTATGCTGTTCAGCTCTACCACCACGTCGTGTCGAGGGCAGCCGTTCGAGGGAAAAACGTGCTCGAGATCGGCTGCGGCCGAGGCGGCGGGGCGTCGTACGTGGCTCAAACCCTGCAGCCGCTACGCTACGTCGGCCTCGACATCAACAGGACCGCCATCGCCTTCGACCGGAGATTCTACCGGAATCAAAAGAACCTGGAGTTCATCGCCGGCGACGCCCACGCGTTGCCTTTCGCCGACGGCGTCTTCGACGTGGCCGTCAACGTCGAGTCGTGCCACCACTATCGTGACTTGGACACGTTCTTGGCCGAAGTCCATCGCGTGCTCGAGCCGGGCGGCACCTTCCTGATGGCCTGTTTTCCCCGCAAGAACGAAATGTCGCTGCTGCGAGAGCCGCTTCGTCGGTCGCGCTTCGAGTGCGTCCTCGAGGAGGACATCACTTCGAACGTGTTGCGTGCGCTCGAGACCGACAGCGCTCGGAGAGAAGACGCGGTGCGCCGCCTCTGCCCAGCGCCCTTGCGGACGTTCGGACGGGAATTCGCCGGTGTCCGGGATTCAGAGCTGTACGAATCGTTTGCGTCGGGGAAACGCCCCTACTTGAACTTCGTGCTTCAGAAGAGCACGTGAAGCGCAGCGCTCCCTACCGGTAGAAGTCGCGTTCCCAGTTTCGTTGATTGTCCTTGGCGTCACGAATGAAAGGCGATCGCGCGGCGACTTGTAGAAGGACCCAGTTCACGACGTTCGCCGGAAACCTCAGTGGCCGCACGAAGTCGGCGAACAAGACGACGCGCAGCAGGCCGCTCCGGTTCCAGGCTTCGTGCTCGTACGAGTCGTCGAAGATGAGCGCCTTGCCTTCATCCCAGTGGCAGACTCGCGATCCGACGCGGATCGCCACGTTATCGCTGGTGTCCGGGACGATGAGGCCGAGATGGAGCCGTAACAGCCCGTTATAGGGGCCGCGATGCGGTTCCAGGTGCTTCCCGGGTTCGAAGATCGAAAACATCGCCGTCGAGAGGCCCGGAATTTCTCGGAGGATGCGCCAAGTTTGCGGACACTGCTCGATGTTGCGCTTTGCCCTGATGCCGACTCCGATCAGAAGGAACGACTTCCAACCACGGTCGCCCGTCACCAAGCCGATGTCCGGCAAGATATCCTGAAAGCACGGCAGCTCGTCCTTGCGCGTCAGGACACGATCGAGCTCGGCCCGAATCGTGCGCCAGTCGCGCTCGAGCCTCGGCACCCACGCAAAAGCCGCCGTGTCGAGCACCGCGTCGTTGGAGACTTTCGAACACGTGCGATTGAGCCGTTCGACGAAGGGAAGAATGCGAACGAGAAGACGAGCCGTTAGCGTCAGCTTGGTCTTCCCTTGAGAAAGCCAGAGGTACTCGTCCGTGCGGGACGCCACGTCTATTTGATCGATCACGCCCGCTTCGAGGCCCGACTCGACCATCCTTGAATGCGCAGGAGCAGTATCAGCGTTCGCGCTTCTGGTCTTTCACGGCGCGGGCGACATCCCCACGCGAAAGAATGGTGCCGGCTTCCTCGAGCCCTGAGCGGATTGCATCCGGCGTCGGGGGACAACCATGGACGAAGATCGCCGCCTCCAACTCGACTCCGGCTCCCTCGCCCGCTTCGGGCGCACCTGCCCAAGGGCCGACGCCTGCGGCGCAGTCGCCGATTGCCACGACCACCCGGGGAAGGGGGACGGCGTCGACGGTCTGTTCGGCTGCGGCACGCATCGCCACCGTCATCGGACCCGTGACGGTGATGACGTCGGCATGCCGCGGTGAGGCGACGATGTCCCAGCCGTCCCGCGTGATATCGTAGTAGGCGTTGTTCAGGGCGTTCATCTCGTGCTCGCAGCCATTGCAACTTCCGCACACCAGGTGTCGAATACCGAGCGATCCGCGGAAACTCGACTGCGTCATCGGTCGGCACACGCATAGCAGAGATTGAAGCTCTTGTTGACCAATGGAAAATCAGGAACGATGTTGCCGTCCATTGCCGCGGCGACGATCGGCCAGTTGCGATACGAGGCGGAGATGACGTGCAGCCGGCTGAGGCGGCCTCGATCGTCGACATGGACGGCGACGGTCTCTGCGCCGCGCGGTCCTTCGACGACGCCGATCGCAGCACCGGGCCCGAGGCGCGGCATCTTGGGCGCGCTTGGCCGCGCGTCGCCAAGCTGCGCGAGCGCCTCGTCGATGGCGCGAAACGAGCCTCGCAGCTCGTCGCGCTTGACGCAGCAGCGCGCGAACGCATCTCCACTCGCGGCGGTGGCGGCGTCGACGCGGATTCGTCGATAGGCTCCGTAGGGAGCAAACGCGCGAACGTCGATCTTCCCACCTGACGCGCGACTTGCCGGACCGACCGCGCCGAAGGCGCGCGCCATCTTGCGGGAAACGACACCGGCGCGTTCCCAGCGGGCAACGACGGACGGGTTGCCAAAGAGCGCCGCGAAATAATGTTCGGCGGAACTCGCCAGCACACGAAGAGTCGCGCGGAGTTCCGACGGCTCGCGCAGCGTACTCGGCCCGACGCCACCAGGAACGATCGCGTCGAAAAGCAGCCGATGCCCGCCTCCGAGCCGGCACGCGCGCATGGCTCGTTCCTTGAGCGCCATCCCCCTGGCGAACCCTGGTCCCCAGCCGGCTCCGGCGGCGCTGGCGGCCAAGTCCGCAAGGTGATTGTAGACGCGTTCGAGCTCCACTACGACGAGCCGGGCGAGCTCGACACCGGGATCGAGCTCAATGCCGGCGAGCTGCTCGAGCGCCTGCGCATAGGCCAGCGATCGCGATGCGCTACAGCTGCCGCAGATACGGGCCACACCGGCCGCCGCCTCGAGAGCATCGGTCCCGCAGAGGTGCCGCTCGACGCCGCGATGCGAATATGAAAGCTGGGCATCGAGATGGACGACCGTTTCGCCGCCGGAGCTGAAGGTGAATCGTCCGGGTTCAATGATCCCTGCGTGTACTGGGCCGACGACCATGTGCATGAGCCCGCCACCCGTCGCCAGCAGAGCGTCCGGCATGCGGCCGTCCTGTCCCCGCAACGGGCGTGGATCGGGCAGATCGGCGAAGCGCACGTTCCACTCGTCGCGCATTTCGCGCTCGTCCCACGAAAAAAGCGGAAACGTCGCCGAGAATGCCGTCGCCGCTCGACCGTCAGCATGCGGGCGCTCGAGCGCAAAGGCTCCCCGCGCCCCGAGGAAAAGATAGTGCACCGCATCTGAAGACGCGTACGCGCCCAGCGGAACGCCGCTTTCACATTCGGCGCTCACGCCGCGCTCGAATGCGCTCACGTCGAGCTCGTGCGACGGTCCGCTCATGGCGCGGACTCGAGTGTTGCGGCAATGCTCGCCAGCGATGCTCCGAGCGAGGTCCACGGGACGACGGCGATGCTCAGAGCTCCGATGACCGCGACGGCGATCGCGCCGCTAGCGACCGACGCGAGGAGCGCCGCGATCCGTTGCTCGGCCGTCCGCGGTATCTCGTGAGCGGGCGAGCTCTCGACCCCCTGCGCCTTCGGAGTACCGGATTCGATCTCGATCGCGCTACGCGCTATCGCGGCAAAGGCCAGGGCTATGCCGGTGAGGCCCAGCCCCAAGGGAACCCATTGATGCGCCGCGATCCCGGCGAAAACCAAGAGCAGCTCGCTCACGAACAGTCCGAACGGTGGCATCCCGGAAAGCGCGACGAGCGCCGCGAGCAACAGCCGGCCCGAGCCGCCGCGCTGCCACAGGCCGCGCAATTTCCCCAGTGTCGTCGTGCTGAAGTCGCGCTGCACCATTCCGGCAGCGAAGAATGCGGCGGACTTCGCAAAAGCATGCCCGACGACGTGCAGCAGAGCCGCGAGAAACCCGAGCGAGCCGCCGAAGCCCAGCGCCAGCGCCACGATACCCGCGTGCTCGACGGTCGAGTACGCGAGCATTCGCTTCAAGTCTCGTTGCACCAACATGAGAGCACCGGCAACGATCACCGATGCAGCGCCCAGCCACACCAGGATCTGGTGAAGCAGCGGGGAGACGCCCAGCGCCGCCCCAACCTCGAGCGTGCGCATGATGGCGTAGAGCGCGCACGAGACGAGGACTCCAGAGAGAAGCGCGCTGATCGGCGCCGGGGCCTTCGAATGCGCGTCGGGTAGCCATGCGTGCATGGGGAAAAGCCCCGCTTTGGTGGCGAACCCGACGAGCATCAGGACCGTTGCCAACTGCGCCAGTGATGGAGCGGCCGGCGTGGTATGGCCGGCGATCGCGGTCCACGATAGCGTCAGCCGCGGATCGATCCCGGCCGCGATCGCGACGTGCGCCAATGCGACGATCCCGAGCAGCGCGAAGCCGATCCCGACGCTACAGAGCACGAGATACTTCCAAGCAGCTTCCAGCGCGGTCGCCTCGCCGCTGAAGCCGACGAGGAAGGCCGTCGCGAGCGTGGTGGCCGAGATCCCCAGCCACAGCGCCGCAAAGTTATCCGCAAGTACGACAAGCAGCATCGCACTCCAGAAAGCGCCGAGGAGAACGAAATACACCGACTTGCGAGACCAGATCGCACGCCCGACCCCCCAGTCGGGCGCGAACGTTCCGGTCGAGAACGCCGTGGCCAGGAAACCGAGCACGGAAACGATTGCGGTAAACGTGCCCGAAAGACCGTCGATCGTTCCAGCGAGCGAAAGCGGTAGCGCAGCTGCGACCGCTGCAAGGACGACACGCGCAAACCGCCGCGCCTCGCGATTCCGAAACGCGATCGTCAGAATCGCCGACAAGAGCGGTGCGGCGATCACCCACGCCATCATCCGCGCAGTCTCCGCAGGGATTCGACATCAAGCAGAGGATCGTGCACGACGATTGCGCGCACGAGGGCTAGGCCGATGACCGTCGCAACGAGAGCATCGAACGCCGTACCAAGCTCGATCGGTTCCGGCAGACCCGGTGCCAACATCGATGCGGCAAGTCCGATCCCGATGCTGAGCACGAGTAAGCCGACCATGTGCGCGAGCAGGTTCCTATGGATGATGAGCATGCCGACTCCGCACAAGACGACGAAAGCGACGAGGTCGGCCATCGGGACCGTCGCCACCGCCGGGAGACGCGTCACGATCTTGGCGAGCACCGCGAACGCGATCACGATCAGAAGACGGCCGGGAGCGGAAATCGAAGGCCGCAGATCTGCCGCAGCCGGATTCGCGCGCACGAACAGCACGATTCCGAGGGGCGCTAGAACGACTTTGAGCACCGTCGCAACGGCGAACAGCGCAAAGGTTGCGGGCGAAGCGAGAGCGGCGGTGATTCCCAGCGCACCAACCATCACGGAAAGAACGACGTAGGCGATCAAGACCTGGAACGTGCGACCGTTCACGAGCAAGACGGTACCGGCGACGAGGACGACAACTGCCATCGTCACGCGAGCCCTCCCAGCACGCGCAGACCGATGCTCGCCACAGCGAAGATAAACGCCGTGCCGAAGAGTTGCGGAACCTCGAAGAGCCGCAACTTCGCGAACAGCGTTTCGACGACGGTGACCGCGCCGATGAGGCCGAGGATCCACGGCAGATGGCGCCAGCCCTCGGCACCGCCCGGAAGCAGCATCGCCGCCAGCACGAGGAAGCAAAGCTGACGGATGTAACCGGCGTACTGGAGCATGGCGAGTTGCCATCCGGAGTATTCCAGAACCAGCCCCTCATGAATCATCGTGAGCTCATAGTGCGTTTCTTGGTTGTCGATGGGAACGCGCGCGGTCTCCGCAAGGAGCACCAAGAAGAAAGCCGCAAACGCAAGCATTCCGGCGAGTCCGAACGGCGCATCCAGCAAGAACGATAGGTGCGTTCCCCGGCCTAAGACGGCTCCTCCGAGGAGCGCGAGGAGCAGCGCAGGCTCGACGAGGCTGCCGAACGCCATCTCGCGGCTGGCTGCCATCCCGGCGAAGGAACTTCGCGTGTCGAGTGCAGCTAGTGCGAGAGCGAACCGCCCCAGCCCCAAGAGGAAGGCCAACGCGATGATGTCGACGATGCTCCCCATGGCATTCGGCGCGACGATCGGCAGCACGGAAGCGAAGGTAACGGCGACGCCGAGCACGATCCCCGGAGCGATCAGCGGTATCGGTGAGACGCCGTACGGGAGCAGCGCCTCTTTGTTCAAGAGCTTCGCCAGATCGCGATACGGTTGCAGCGGAGACGGCCCGGGACGGCCTTGCAAGTTCGCGCGCAGCCGTTTCATCACTCCCTGTACCAAGGGGGCGAGCACGGCGATCGATACGACCTGAGCGAGAAGCTGCATCATCGAGCGAGCGCGACCGTGACGATCAACGCGGCTAGAGCATACGCGAGGTACATTCGCAGACTCCCGCTCTGGACCAGGCGGAACCGGCGCGCGAACCGCAGGACCACCGCCGCAAAGTGTCGCGCTCCTTCGTCGACGACATAGCGGCTTTCGGTCCGATACGAGATCCGCTCCGGGAGCCATCGGGACGACCCCATCTGGTAGCGCCGCTGGCGCTCGGGAAGCAGGACGAAGGCGAAAATCGTGCGGAGCGGCTTGGAGAACGCAGTGGCCGTATATTGCGCCGCCACGGTGACCGGCGATCCGCAGGTCCAGGTCGGCACGAAGCGTATGCGTCGCCGGGCCGCCATGGCGACGCAGAGGAGAGCACCGGCGAGTGGCAGCAGCACCAGTGTTGCCGGCAGCACGGGCAACGCCTGCGGAGTAATCACGACCAGGCCGAGTGTTTTTCCGACGACGCCGGCCAATGGAACGACCGCAAGCGTCGGGACGACGCCGAGCACGATGCAGAGCCCGGCGAGAAACGCGACTGCCATCGTCGACGCGTCGAACCGCTCGCGAACCGCGGGACGCGCGTTGAGACGTCGCGACTCGCCGAGGAAAACGACTCCGAAGACCTTGACGAAACAGGCGGCGGCGAGCCCTCCGGTCAGCGCGAGCCCCGCGATCGCTGCAACGAACACGAACGTCACCGTCGGGCCGCCGCCGGAGACGCCGCCGACGAGGCTCTGAAAGGTGAGCCACTCTGAGGCGAATCCGTTGAACGGCGGCAGACCGGTGATTGCGACGCAGCCGATGAGAAAGAACGGCGCGGTCCAAACGAGCTCGCCCCACAGACCACCCAGACGCTCGAGATCGACCGTGCCTTCCACATCGTTGACGGTACCGGCACCCAAGAACAGCAGCGCCTTGAACAACCCATGGTTGATCGTGTGGAACAGCGCCGCGACGAGCGCCAATCCCGCGAGAGCGGAGCTTCCGGCGGACCGAGCCAGGAGAGCGACGCCGATGCCGATCACGATAATGCCCACGTTCTCTACCGAGTGGTATGCGAGCAGCCGTTTGAGGTCGTGATCGACGAGCGCGTACAGGACGCCGCCGACAGCGCTGATGGTGCCGATCGCAACGAGCGCAAGGCCCCACCAGGACGGCCCCGGGGCGGCGAGCTCCAGCGTGACCACGAGTAAGCCGTACAGGGCGACCTTGAGCATCGCGCCCGAGAGCATGGCGGAGGCACTCGCCGGCGCAACCGGATGAGCACGCGGCAACCAGAAGTGCAACGGCATCAACCCCGCTTTGGAGCCGAAACCGAGCAACGCGAAAACGAAGACCGTGTCGCGCAATCCGGGCGAAAGTCGGGTCGCGTGCGCCGCGATTCCGGCAAATGACGTATCCCCGGCCGCCAGCGCGAGAAGCGTGAGGGCGACGAGCACGCAGAGCGCACCGGTCTGCGCGACGACCAGGTACGTGAAGGTGGCGCGGCGGACGCCGCGGCGTTCGTGGTGCGCGGCGACCAAGAAGGCGGAGACCAGCGACATCGTTTCCCACGCGAAGAAGAAGAGTGCGGCGCTCCGGGCTACAAGAACCAAGAGCATCGCGGCCGTGAATAAAGCGATCAGCAGTGGCTCGCCCGGCGAGCCCCGGCGCATGCACCACAGGGCCACCGCCGTGGTGAGAATCGCCAGAAGCGCGCAGAACGGCGCGCTCAACGGGGTTACGGCGAATCTCAGCGCCAGTGCCGGAACGGTGCCTTCGAGCGTGTAAGCCGGGATCTCGGAGCCGTGCGAACGAAAGCCGATCACCGCGACAGCGGCCGCGAGAATCGCGACGGAGCACATCGCGACGACGCCGGCACTGCGAAGCATGGCTACGTCGTTAGCGGTTTCCGCGGCCGGCCCTCCGCGTGCAAGCGCTGCAAGAGCGGCGTCAGCCGCACGCGCGTAGCGCGATAACGAGCAGAATCAGCGCCCCCGCGATTTGAGCTGTTCGGACCGCCGCTCGCCTGACCTTCATCGCGCTGGTTGCGTCGAGTGGCTGCTCGCTCCAAGATGAGGAGGCCTCACCATAAAGCCCGGGCGCCTTTGTCCAAACCGTACCGGCGTCGGTCACCGCGATTCCCGCGCCGGACGCGATTGCCGCGGCGATGTCGTCGAGAGGGAGTTGGGCCGCCGGACCCATTGTGTTGCTGAAGAGCCCGATCCGTTCACCACCACTGGTCACGACGGACAACGAGTCTCGAAGGTTGATCAGGCCGAACGAACGGAACGCCTCCTGCCGTCTCTCGACGGACCGGATCTGCCCGAGCGGAAGCGCGATCACGCGGAACTGCGGTACGAGCAGCCAGCTGTGGCGTTGAGGCACCGTTGCATCGAGGCTCGTTCCTTTGATGCTGATTTGGGTCCGGACGACCCCGATCAGCCCAAACGTCATGAAGAGACCGAATCCGGCCATGATGACGCCGGTGATATCGATGATGGCGTTACTGCTTGGATCGCTTCCACCAACCAGAAGCGGTAGGCTGAAGAGTAAGGCGGCGACGGCGAACATGAATACGGCCGCGAACCCGAGCATGATCCGCATGCCGGGATCGAATCGCCACGTCCGATCTGCCGCAGACATCAAGGAATGCGCTCCGGTGCGGAGTGATGAACTGTCAGTGATCGATAAAGTTCGACGCTTCTTTCATCGTAGGGTCGAGCCGCAGATCTTCATGAGCATATTTTCGGTCTTCATGCCCTCCGGAGACCTCGACTCGCACGAGGACTTCGTGAGGCTGAACATCTTTAACGGTCCCTTCTTCCTTGGTTCCGTCAATGTAGACCCTATCGCCGGCCTTCAACATCGCTGTTCCCTCCAACCGAAGCTGCGCTAGCGCAGTTCGCGTGCCGCCGGTACTGCGGTATTCCTGAGTAACCTCAACAGATTCACGCGGAAGGGGCACGGGCCTTCTACGTGGTCGGAATCTGACCGAAGGTGGTGACAACGCCGCTATCGGGCGGTCGGAAGCGCGCTGCGCTCGGTAAAGTCTATTCTGTATCTGATTCTGGGCGCATCTGCTGGGAACATACTTGATTGTACCAGTCGTCAATTTGCTGAAAGCAGTGTCATGACCACGAACGCTACGATTCCACAGACTCTCGCAGTTCCGCCCACGACGGGCGGGGCTGCGGTCACGATGAAGGCGCTCGTCTATCTCGGCGACGGGAAGAAGGGCTACGAGGACCGGCCGAAGCCGAGGATCTCGGCACCCACCGACGCGATCGTCAAGATCACGAAGACGACGATCTGCGGCACGGATTTGCACATCCTCAAGGGCGACATGCCGGGTGTTGAACCCGGGCGGATTCTCGGACACGAGGGCGTCGGCGTCATCGACGAAGTCGGGTCAGGCGTGACCGCTTTCGAGCGCGGAGATCGCGTCGTGATATCCTGCGTGACGGCGGATGGCACGTGCGTCTACTGTCGCAAGCTCATGTTCTCGCACTGCGTGAACGGCGGGTGGATCCTCGGCAACACGATCGACGGCACCCAAGCCGAGTTCGTCCGCATCCCGTACGCGGATACGAGTCTCTATCCGATTCTCGATGGCGAGGACGAAGAGCCGCTGGTCATGTGCAGCGATATTTTGCCGACCGGTTTCGAGTGCGGCGTCCTCAACGGTCAGGTCACGCCGGGGAGCACGGTAGCGATCGTCGGATCGGGGCCGGTCGGGCTCGCTGCGTTGCTCACCGCCCAGTTCTACTCGCCCGCCGAGATCATCATGATCGATCTGGACGACAAGCGCCTCGCGGTTGCGACGAGCTTCGGCGCAACGCACGTCATCAACAGCCGTGACGGCAACGCCGTCGAGGCGGTACTGAAGATCACCGGCAAAGACGGCGTCGACACCGCCATCGAGGCGGTCGGCATTCCGGCCACGTTCGAGCTTTGCGGACAACTCGTCGGGCCCGGCGGGCACATCGCCAACATCGGCGTGCACGGGAAGCCGGTTTCGCTCCATCTCGAGCAGCTCTGGGACCGAAACATCAGCATCACGACGCGGCTGGTCGACACCGTCAGTACGCCCATGCTCCTCAAGCTCGTGCGCGCGCACAAAATCGATCCCAAACGCCTCATCACGCACCACTTCAAGCTCTTGAACATCATCGATGCGTACGACGCGTTCGCAGATGCGGCGAAGAGCGGAGCGCTGAAGGTTCTCATCGAGGCGTAGCGACCGAATCGCCAGGTCCGATCTGCTGCAGACAACAAGACTCAACGCCGATCGGGGTGCGGCTTGAAGTTCGGATCCCAAGTAGAAACTCGCGCCGCTTACAAGGGAGGGAACGAGCGCCTCGCTCGATAAGTCGCTGACGCTCGCACGGCCTGGGGGTAGGGAGGCGAACATGCAATATACGCGCGGGAACGTCTGGGAACTCGGCGGCGACTGGGCAGACCCGATCTTATGGTACGCGCGCGGCGTGGCAGCGATGAAGGCGCGGAAACTTGCCGAACCGACAAGCTGGCGCTTCTACGGCGCGATCCACGGCATCGATCCGGGCCTCTGGCAGCAACTCGGCTATTTGAGTTTGTCCGACCCGATGCCGAGTAACGCCGACGTTCAGCGTTTTTGGAAGCAGTGTCAGCACGGCAGCTGGTATTTCTTGCCGTGGCATCGCGGTTATGTCCTCGCCTTCGAGGCGAACATCCGCGCGATCGTGACCAAGCTGGGTGGACCGGCGGACTGGGCGTTGCCGTACTGGAATTATTTCAAGCCCAACCAATATCCGTTGCCGCCGGCCTTCGCCTCACCGAACTGGCCCGACGGACAGGGTGACAATCCGCTCTTCGTCCAGCAACGGTATGGACCGCAGAGCGACGGCAACGTGTATGTGCCCGTCGACCAGATCAACCTCGATGCGATGACCGATCCTGATTTCACCGGGGTCGCGAGCGGTGGCAGCCCCGGCTTCGGCGGCGTCGACACGGGATTCGAGCATGGAGGACCCGTCCACGGCGGTATCGAGTCGCAGCCGCATGACAACGTGCACGGTCTGGTCGGGGGAGGCGATCCGGACAATCCACAGCTTCCGGGCCTGATGTCCGATCCAGACACGGCCGGGCTCGATCCGATCTTCTGGTTGCATCATGCCAATATCGACCGGCTGTGGGAGGTATGGCAGCAGAACCCTCCGGCCAATGTCGACCCGACTGATCCCAACTGGATCAACGGTCCCGGTAACATCGGCGAGCGCGTCTTTTCGATGCCGATGCCGAACGGCAATCCGTGGGACTATATACCCGGTGATATGGCTGATCTCGGGAAGCTCGACTATACCTATGACGATCTATCGCCTGCTGCGCCCGCGCAGCCGGGTCAAAGATTGCTGCAGTTCGGAGCGAGCCCCGAAGTGGTAAAGGCGATACAAGGAGCTGGTGCCGTGCCGAGCGGGAAAAACGTCGAACTCATGGGTGCAAATCAAGGGTCTCTCCGAATCAGCGGCGGCGAAGCCGGCACCTCCGTTCAGCTCGACACAGGCGTGCGCCGCAAGGTCACTGCGAGCTTTGCCGCGGCCGCAGAGGCGACCGAGCCCGACCGCGTTTTCCTCAACCTGGAAAATGTCCGCGGGCTCGCCGACTCCACAGCGTTTCAGGTGTACGTCGGCCTGCCCCAGGGCGCGAACCCCGCCGATCATCCCGAACTACGGGCGGGCAGCGTTGCGCTGTTCGGCGTGCGCAAGGCGAGTCTGACCGATGACGAACATGCGGGGAAAGGCCTGACCTTCGTGTTGGAAATCACCAAGATCGTCGACGCGCTGCACCTCGGCAACGCGTTCGACGTCGGCGCGCTCGACGTTCGAATCGTGCCGGTGAGGCCCGTTCCCGAAAATGCGCAAATCACCATCGGGCGTGTCAGCATCTTCCGCCAAGGTCGCTGAACAGGTTCCCCGATGACACCCGCCGTCCGTGAGCGCTTGCAGGTCCGTGCGCCCCTGCTGTTGATCAGCGCGGCCGCGTGGACACTGCTCGTGGTCGAGCCGGGCGGCATGACAATGCCTGTCTACTGCTCAGCTGCGCCGGGGGCAATGCCGCCTGCATCGCTCGACCTGCTGTTGGCGCTCAACCCGCCCGCATCACTAGCGGCGGGCTGGGCACTGATGCTGGCAGCCATGATGGTGCCGCTGCTGATCGCGCCTGTGCGCCATATCCGTGATCGCAGCTTCGCCCAGCGGCGTATCCGCGCCATCGTGCTCTTCGTAGCAATGTATGGCGCGATCTGGATGGCGGCCGGCGTCATGCTGCTAGCATTCGCGCTGGCGGTTCGGCTGGTCGTTCCTGGATCGTCGGTGCCGGTGGCGCTGGCGCTGGCGGCGATGATCGCGCTTGTCTGGCAGCTTTCACCCGTCAAACAGCGGTGTCTCAATCGTTGCCATGCCCAGCCCGCACTAGCAGCCTTCGGTCCCGCGGCGGATATCGGCGCGCTTCGGTTCGGGTTGACGCACGGGATCTGGTGCGTCGGCTCGTGTTGGGTTCTGATGCTGCTGCCCATGCTGGTTTCGGGCGGGCACGTCGCTGCGATGGCCGCTGTGGCGCTGTGGCTCTTCGCCGAACGGCTCGACTCGCCGATGCCGCCGCGCTGGCGCTTCCGCGTCCCGGGTAAGGCGGTGCGAATAGCGATCGCGCAAGCGCAGATGCCGCTGCACCAGTTCACGCGGCCGCAGGCGGCGAAATAAAGCGTCGCCATTACCCCCGACGACGCGCATGTTACTTTTTGGGACGCCGCGCGGCCACGGCTTTCCAGTGCTCCTCCGACATCCACGCCTCCGCGAACAGCGAGGCCTCGTTCTCGAGACATTCATCGTCGTCGCGGCGCGGTGCGTCGACCATGCGCTTGATGGTTCGTACGGCGAGCGCGGAGTTGTCGGCGATCGTTGCGGCGAGCTCGATCGCCGTGTCCAGGGCGCGTCCGTCGTCCGCCAGCCGGTCGACCAATCCCCAGCGCAGCGCGTCTTCCGCGCCGAAGCGCTCCCCCGTCGCGAGCAACATCAATGCGCGCGAGCGTGGCATGACCTCGCGTAGCCGAGTTGCGCCGCGCCAGGCAGGCGTGATCCCCAGCTTCACCTGAAAGAAGCCGAACCGGGCGCCGCGTACCGCGACCCGAATGTCGGCGGCGAGCGCGAACTCGAGTCCGCCGCCGTACGCATCGCCGTTCATCGCCGCGATCACGATAACGGGTGAGCGTCGCGCCGCGCGGCTGACCCGCTGCATGCGCAGCGACATCGCGATCGCCGCTTCCCGCGTCCTGATCTCACCGAACTCGTCGAGGTCCCCGCCCGAGCAAAAGGTACGCTCACCGGCGCCCGTGACGATCAAGCACGAGCAAGCATCCGCTTCCGCCTCGGCGAGGATTCGGCCGATCTCGTCGATGGTCGCGAGGCTCAGGGCATTGTGGACCGCGGGGCGGTTCAGGGTCGCGATGCGGATCCCCGGCTGGCCGGTCACGATCACCGGCGGAACTTCATGCGTCACAGCTCTTGCCTCCGGTAGAAATTTTTTGTATGTTGCTTTTACCTCGGCCGGTCCCTCCAGCCGGCGCAAGGAGCATCCCTGGTGGCCATCGACCCGAACGAGCGGGCGACCCCGTCCGGAATCCCGCGTAAGGCATCGTACCTCGCGTCCGATTGGCACCCCGACGACGCCGGCGCTGATGCTGCGCCCGGAGCGTACCCCTTCACGCGCGGCGTCGCGCCCGACGGTTACCGTCGCAAGCTCTGGACGATGCGCCAGTATTCGGGCTTCGGCACCGCCGCCGAGTCGAACCAGCGATATCGGTATCTGCTCGACCGCGGTCAGACGGGACTGAGCGTCGCGCTCGACCTTCCGACCCAGCTCGGCTACGATTCGGACGATCCGCGGGCCGAAGAAGAGGTCGGCCGCGTCGGCGTCGCCATCGACAGCTTGGCCGACATCGAGACGCTGTTCGACGGAATTCGATTGGACGGCATCACGACGTCGTTCACGATCAACGCGACCGCGAGCGTGCTCCTCGCGATGTACGTCGCGCTCGCGAAGAAGCAAGGCAGCAGCCTCGCTCGCATCTCGGGGACGATTCAGAACGACATCCTCAAGGAATACGTCTCGCGCGGGACGTGGATCTATCCCGTGGAGCCGTCGCTGCGGCTGATCGTCGACACGATCGAGTACTGCTCGACGGAGGTGCCTCGCTTCAACGCGATCAGCGTCGCCGGCGCGCACTTTCGCGACGCCGGGGCGACGGCGGTTCAGGAGCTGGCGTTCACGCTCGCCGACGGCATCGCGTACGCGCAGCGCTGCGTGGAACGCGGCCTCGACGTCGATTCCTTCGCGAAGAACATCAGTTTTTTCTTCTATACTCACAGCGACTTTTTCGAGGAGATCGCGAAATACCGGGCTGCCCGCCGGATTTGGGCGCGCACGATGCGGGAGCGTTTCGGCGCCGTGCAGGAGCGCTCGCTGCATTTTCGGTTCGGCCTCGTCTGCGGCGGCAGCACGCTCCAGGCTGCGCAGCCGATGAACAATGCGATCCGCGTCGCGTACCAAGCGATGTCGTCGGTGCTCGGCGGCGCGACGTCGATCTTCACCGCCGCATGGGACGAACCGTTCGCGATCCCGACCGAGGAGAGCGCGGAGCTGGCGCTGCGCACCCAACAGATCCTCGCGTACGAGACGGGCGTCCCGGACGTCGCCGATCCGCTCGGCGGCTCGTACTATGTCGAAGCGCTCACCGACGCCACCGAACGCGAAGTGCTCCGGCTGCTCGACGAGATCGACGCGCAAGGTGGCATGGTCCGCTGCATCGAGGACGGAATCGTGCAGCAGATGATCGCCGACGAAGCGTACCGGAAGCAGCATCGCCTCGAGCGAGGCGACGACGTCGTCGTCGGCGTGAATCGCTTTCAGACGCAGCAGCAGCGAGAGCTCACGCTGTTTTCGCTCGACGAGGGACTGCAGCGCACGCAACTGGAGCGCTTGCGAGCGGTGCGAGCCGCGCGCGATCCTGTGGCCGCCGAGCGCGCGCTCGAGCGGCTGCGCGAGGTGCTAAATTCCGAGTGCAATTGCATGCCGGTCCTCATCGAGGCCGCGGAGGCGTACTGCACGATCGGTGAGATGTGCGGGATCATGCGGTCGGTCTTCGGAGAGTTCCGCGAACCGATCGTCGTCTGATGCGCGTCATCGTCGCGAAACCCGGCCTGGACGGGCACGACCGGGGCGCGAAGATCATCGCCCGCGCGCTGATGGAGGCGGGGATGGAAGTGATCTACACCGGGCTGCGTCAGACGCCCGAGCAGATCGTGAGCGCCGCGATCCAAGAGGACGCCGACGCGATCGGCCTCAGCATTCTCTCGGGCGCGCACGTGGGGCTCACGCGCAAGATCGTCACGCAGCTTCGTGAACGGGGGTCGGACGACATCGCGGTGCTCGTCGGGGGCGCGATCCCGCCCGCCGACGTCGCGGTGCTGCGCGAGGCGGGCGCGGTCGAGGTCTTCCCGACGGGCGCGCTGCTCGCCGACGTCGTGTCGGCATTCCGGCGTCATGGCGAACGCCGCGCATGAAAACTCGGTTGGGCGTGCTGCCGGTGGACTCGTCGTCGCTGTCCAGGCGCGTCCTCGCACAACTGCGCGATCGGATCATCGGGGGAGCCGTCCCCAGCGGCACATGGCTGCGGCTCGCCGACCTCGCGAGCGAACTCGGGACGAGCATCACGCCCGTGCGCTCGGCGCTGGCGGAACTCGAAACGCAGGGCCTCGTCGATGTCGCGAAAGCGCGCGGCTACCGCGTCATCCCGCCGACCGATGCCGACATTCGCGATGCCTACCTCGTCGTGGGATTTCTCTCGGGCGAGCTGAGCGCTCGCGCCGCAGCGCAGGCAGACGACGCCTTCGTCGAGCACGTTAAGGCGCTCGCCCGTGCCGTCGTCGTCGCGTCTCGGTCGGGTTCCGCCGCAGAGGTGGACGCCGCGAATTGGGCGTTCCACCGCACGATCAACCTTCGGGCCGGCGCTCCACGCCTCGCCCGCCTGCTGCGCGGGGTGACGCACAGCGTGCCGCACGACTTTCACCGGATCGTCGGCGGCTGGACGAACGTCGCGATCAAGCACCACCGCGAGCTCGTGCGCGCGCTCGCGGCTCGCGATCCCGTGCAAGCACGGGAGGTGGCCCTGAAGCACGTCGCACTCGGGTGTACCCACCTGCTTCGTCATCTGACAGACGTGCGGAAGGCCGAACGCGGCTGACCGGACGCAGGTCGCTCCAACGTCACTTCGAGGAGATCGTCTATGAGGCTCATATTGCTCAGTCGCGCCGTCGCCGGCGCCGTCGCGGTCGCCGTGCTCGGATGGGCGGCTCCTGCGCCGATCGCCGCTGCCGACCAGCCTCCGATCGTCATCGGCGCAACGATCTCGGAGACCGGCAGCTACGCCGTCGACGCGAAGTACGCGCTCGAGGGGTACCAGCTGTGGATCAAGGAGCAGAACGCGAAAGGCGGCCTGCTCGGCCGCAAGATCGAGCTGAAAACGTACGATGACGCGAGCGATCCGGCGACGGCGGTGAACCTCTACGAACGCCTGATCGATCAAGACCACGTCGACGTCATCGTCGGTCCGTATTCGAGCGCGATCACGGCCGCTGTGGCGAACGTCGCCGAGAAGCACAAGATGCCGATGATCTCGCCCGAAGTCTCCGCCGCCGCGCCTTTCAAACGTGGCCTGCGCTACCTCTTCATGGGGATCGCGCAGTCGACGCATTACGTGGAAGGTGTCATCGCCTTGGCGAAAGCCAACGGCTACAAGCGGATCGCGGTCACCGGCGAAGACAGCGCCTTTCCGCGCTCGATCGCCGGCGCGCTACCCGACTTGGCGAAGGCTGCCGGATTGGACATCGTGTACTCCGAGCTCTATCCGCACAATGCGTCCGACTACTCAGCCGTCACGCAGAAGATCAAACAGGCCAACGCTGACGCGCTGTTCTCGATCTCCTACTTTCCCGACGCGATCGGTATGCTGCGCGCGCTCAAATCGGCAAACGTGCCGCTGAAGCTCGTGTACTTCGCGGTCGGACCGTCCGAGCCGAACTTCGGCAAGGAGGCCGGCAAGGATGCCGACGGCGTGCTCGCCACGACGAACTGGAGCGCGAACCTGAAGACGCCGAACAACGGTGAGTTCGCGCGGGACTTCGCCGCAACGTACCACAGCGCGCCGGACTACCATGCCGCCGCGAACTACTCGGCCCTCGAAGTGCTCGGTGCGGCGATCGCCCGCGTGAAGTCGCTCGACCAGGAAAAACTGCGCGATCAGTTCGCGAACACGAAGATGCAAACGGTGATGGGAAGCTACGAAGTCGACCCTGCGACTGGACTGCAGCTCGGCTACACCTCGCTCACGCTGCAGTGGCAGGGCGGGAAGCAGTACATCGTCGCGCCCCCGGCGATGGCGGAGCGGAAGCCGATCGCGCCGTTCCCTGCGTGGTCGGCGCACTGATGCATCCGGAACTCGCCGCCCAGCTGACGGTCGACGGACTGTTGCTGGGGGGCGTGTTCGCCCTCGCCGCGCTCGGACTCAACGTCATCTTCGGCGTGACGCGGATCGTCAATCTGGCGCACGGCGAGATCATCGTCCTCGCCGCGCTGTGCGCCGCGGTTGTGTTTCAGCGCTTCGGCATAACGCCGATCGAGCTGCTGCCGGCCGAGTTCATCGCCGGCGCCCTGCTGGGCGCAATCCTCGAGCGGCTCGTGTTTCGCCGCCTGCCGCCCGATCCGGCCGGTGCGGAGACGACGTCGCTGCTGCTCGCGTTCGGGGTCGCGTACTTCATCGTCGGCTTCTCGCTGGCGGTGTTCACCGGTGACTTCCGATCGGTGGCATATCTCACGTCGAGCTGGCAGCTCGGTCCGATCTCGGTCGGCCAGTCCCGGTTCGTCGCGTTCGTCGCCGCACTGGCGATCGCCGGCGCACTGGCCGTTCTGCTACGGTCCACGGCGCTCGGCCGCGGGCTGCGCGCGGCCAGTCAAAACGTGGAAGGCGCGCGCGCCTGCGGGATCGATATCGGCCGGATGCGGACGATCAGCTTCGCGCTCGGCAGCGGCGTCGCGGCGGCCGCGGGCGGCCTGGTCAGCATGATCTATGCGGTGAACCCGGACTCAGGCTCGCAGCTGACGCTGCTCGCGTTCAGCGTCGTCGCGCTCGGCGGGCTCGGCAGCTACGCGGGGACGCTGATCGGCGCTGCGATCCTGGGCGTCGCCGTTTCCTTCGGGGGATTCTTGGGGAGTGCGCAGATCGGCCAGCTCATTCCCTACGTCATCTTCATCGCGGTCCTGCTGTTCCGTCCGTCGGGGATCCTCGGGAAGAGCGCCACGTGACCGATCGCCGCATCGCGGCCAGCGTCGCGATCCTGGCGCTCTGCGCGATCCTGCCGCCGCTGGGCAGCGGGTACGTGCAGTCCGTCTTCTACATTGCGGTGCTCTACATCGCGCTCGCATACGGCTGGAACGTCATCGCTGGGTACGGGGGCTATCTCTCGTTCGGCCAGGTGACGTTTTTCGGGATCGGTGCATACGCGGTGGCGCTCGGCGTGACGCAGTTGCATTTGCCGTGGCTGCTGTGCGCGTTCGCGGGAGGCGCGATCGCGGCGGTGCTCGCGGTGCCGCTCGGGTACCTGATGCTGCGCTTGCGTGGACCGTTCTTCGCGCTGGGGATGCTGGGACTGGCACAGACGACGCGGATCGCCGCCGAGGCGGCGCCGTTCACCGGCGGCAGCGCCGGGATCTACTTGCCGCCGGGGTCCAACACGCTCCCCGCGTACTATTGGACGCTCGCCGTGCTGGCGCTCGCGATGGGGATGACGCTGTGGGTCGACCGCTCGACGTTCGGGCTGCGGCTGCGTGCGCTGCGCGCCGATGAACGCGCCGCCGGAACGCTCGGCGTCGACGTGACCCGGTTCAAGGTGATGGCGTTCGTGATCAGCGCGATCGTCCCGGGGCTGCTCGGCGGCGGCTACGCCTGGTATCTGACGTACGTCGATCCGGCATCGGTGTTCTCGACGCACATCGAGCTGCAGACGGTGGCGATGGTGATTCTCGGCGGGGTCGGGACGTATTGGGGTCCCTTCGTCGGCGGCGCGCTCATGTCGCAGGTCTCTCAGTCGCTCGGCGCGCGCTTCCCACAAGGCCACCTGATGATCTTCGGCGGCCTGATCGTCGCGCTGCTGATCGCGCTGCCGCGCGGCATCGTACCGGCGCTGACCGCGGCCCTCGCGAGAAGGTCGGCCCGCGCGTGAGCGCACTGCTGGACGTCGACGACGTCGCGCGCTCGTTCGGCGGCGTTCGCGCCCTCGACGGCGTCAGCTTTCGGGTCGACGAGGGCGAGATCGTGTGCATCATCGGCCCGAACGGCGCCGGAAAGACGACGCTTTTCAACGTGATCAGCGGCGTGATGCGGCCGTCCAAAGGCGACGTGCGCTTTCGCGGTCGTTCCGTGGTCGGCATGCCGTCCCACCGCATCGCCGCGGCCGGCATCGGCCGAACGTATCAGGTCGTGCGGCCCTTCAGCCGCCTCACCGTCCTCGAGAACGTGATGGTCGGCGCGCTGCTGCACGAGCGCGGTCTCGCGCCGACCCGCCGGACGGCAGCGACGATTCTGGAAGCCGTCGGCCTGGAGCGGTTCGCCGACGCGCCGGCCGAGTCGCTGACGCTCACCCAGCGCAAGCGGCTCGAGGTAGCACGAACGCTCGCGATCCGCCCGAAGCTGCTGCTGCTCGACGAGGTGATGGCCGGTCTGACGCCGACCGAGGCCGACGCCATGTGCGCGTTCTTGCGCACGCTCCACGAGCAAGGGATCGCCGCGATCGGCGCCGTCGAACACGTGATGCGCGTAGTGATGAGCATCTCGCACCGCATCGTCGTGCTCGACTTCGGCAAGACGATCGCTCAGGGAACTCCTGCCGAGGTCTCCGCCGATCCCGCCGTGATCGAAGCGTACTTCGGCGCGACGCCGTGAGCAGGCTCGAGGTGCGCGATCTGCGCGTGAGCTACGGCGAGTTTGCGGCGCTCCAAGGCGTCTCGCTCGACGTCGAGAGCGGCGAGATCGTGGCGATCGTCGGCGCGAACGGCGCCGGGAAGAGCACGCTGCTGAAGGCGATCGCGGGGCTCGTGCCGGCGCGCGCCGGGACGATTGCGTTCGACGGCCGGCGGTGCGACGGGTGCAGCCCGCGCACGCTGGTCGAGCGCGGGATCGCGATGACGCTCGAGGGCCGGCAGCTCTTCCCGGAGATGACGATCGAGGACAACCTGCTCGCCGGCGCCGAGATCCGCCGTGGACGCGGGCGCGCGAAAGCCAACCTCGCGGCGATCTACGATCGGCTGAGCGTGCTGCGCGAACGGCGGCACCAGCTGGCCGGGACGCTGTCGGGCGGCGAGCAGCAGATGGTCGCGATCGGCCGGTCGTTGATGTCCGAGCCGGCGCTGCTGCTGCTGGACGAGCCGTCGCTCGGGCTGGCGCCGCGCATCGTGGGCCGCATCTTCGAGTGGGTGCGCGACATCAATCGTGCTGGAACGACGGTGGTGATCGTCGAGCAGAACATCGCCGCATCGCTCGCGCTCGCGTCGCGCGCGTACGTGCTCGCCGAAGGTCGCGTCGTGATGGCCGGAATCGCCGCCGACATCGCGCGCGATGAAGGCGTGCGCGTCGCGTACCTCGGCGGAGCCGCCCCGTGACGGGCGGCGTCCTGGACGGTACGTTCGTCCTCGACCTCACGGTCAGCGTTGCCGGTCCGATGGCCGCCGCGATGCTAGCCGACGCCGGCGCACGCGTGGTCAAGATCGAGCGGACCACCGGCGAAGTATCGAGCGAGTGGGACAGCGTCGTGCACGGTCTGAGCTCGTACTATGTCGTCAACGCGCGGAACAAGGAGAGTATCGCGCTCGACCTGCGCGATCCGGAAGCGCTGGCCGCGGTCGCCGCGCTCGCGCGGCACGCCGACGTGATCCTGGAGAACTTCTCGCCCGGTGTCGTCGATCGGCTCGGGCTGGGATATGAGGCCGTCGCTCGGGACAACCCCGGCGTCGTGTACGCGCATATCTCCGGCTACGGCCAGCAGGGCCCGTACCGCAGCGAGAAAGCGTTCGATCTCCTCATCCAAGGCGAGAGCGGCTTGCTGACCCTAACCGGAACGCCCGACGAGATCTGCAAGGTGCCGATCTCCGTCGTGGATATCGCCGCGGCGATGTATGCGAATCAGGCCGTGCTGCTCGCGCTCATGCACCGGGCGAAGACCGGCGAAGGTCAGGAGATCGATATCTCCATGCTGCACAGCATCGTCGCGTGGCTCGGTGCGATCCCGTACTTCCATTGGTTTCGCGGCGAGACGCCGCCGCGCACCGGCGCGAAGCACTACTTGATCGCGCCGTACGGTCCGTATCGCTGCTCCGACGGAAAGTACGTCAACTTCGCCGCCGCCAGCAACGCCGCGTGGACGGCCTTCGGCACGAACGTCATCGAGCGCCCCGACCTGGCCGAGGATCCGCGCTTCGCGACGAACGAGGGGCGCGTCGCGCACCGTATGGAGCTCGAGCGTGAAGTGGCCGCAGCGATAGCGACGCGCACGCAGGACGCGTGGATCGCAGCGATGCACGCGCACGACATCCCCTGCGGCCGCGTGCGCGACCTCGGCGAGATGCTGCAGCATCCGCAGCTCCAGGCGACCGGCGCCTTCATCGAGCAGCCCTCGCGCGTCGGCGCGATTCCGTTCGTACGCAGCCCGATCGAACTGCCGCGCGCGCCGTCGCGACGCGGCCCGGTACCGCTGCGGGGAGAGCACACCCGCCCGATCCTGGCTGAACTCGGCTACGACGAGCACGCGATCATCGGCATGCTGGAACGAGGCGCAGCCCGCGAACCCGACTGACTCACAACAGCTCGGTTGGCGTGTGGGATTCACGCCTCGCGAACGCCGCGAACATCGGGCCGGGTCGTGATCTTCATGTGGCCGAGTCGCTGCGTCACGACGAGCGGCTGGACGCCGGCGGCGAACATCAGCGTTGTCGCTGTGGTCTTCCTCAGCTCGTCGCGCCTTTCAATCAATATATCCGCGACGCAATGCGAAAACCGCAGGTTCGCCTACCGTTGCAGGTGCCAGAGCTGGTTCGGAGTGCCGTCCTGGTGCCACTGGATGAGCGGCGTTCCTTGGGTGGTCGAGCCGCCCGCGACGCCGATGACCTTCCCGGAGCCCCGATTGACGAGGAGGGACCGCCCGCCCCCGCGACGTTCCCAGCGCCATTGCTGGTTCATTGACCCGTCGTCGTGCCACTGGACGATGTTCGCGCCGTCGGCGGTCGAGCCCGCGGCCACGCCGACGCACAGCCCGCTGCCAGCATTGACGAGCTTGAACCAACCCGCGCCCGTCGGCGTGATCGACCAGCTCTGGCTCGCGTTGCCGTTGCTGTGCCACGTAATGAGCTGCGCACCGTCGTTGGTCGAGGAGCCCCGCACGCCGATCACGAGACCCGTCGGGACATTCACGATCACTCCCGTTGCTTGCGCCAACGCCGCCCCGGACGTTGCAGCCACGATCAGGAGGGTCAGCCACATCGCGCGCGTCATAATGCTTGCTCCTTCGACCGGTTCGGTCGGGTAGCGCTAACTGGCCCAGGCCTTGGACGACCGCTTGCCGTTTTCCCACCTTGAGCGCAGGGGCCTCGCGGCACCGACCATCCGGCGCTTTACACGGCTTGGGAAGCATGTGGCGCCGAAACACTGATCGACGCCAAGAGGCATGAGGACGAGTGGAATGCTCGCGTTCCCGCTGCGTTGCAAATGCACCACTTTGCGGAAAAGCTTGAAATTCAAAAAAGCACTTGGCAACCGCTGATGCATATACTCATTGGATTTACCGGCAGCAACGAAAGCGCTCACCAGTATCAGCGCGACAAGTTGGGCCGGGTTGATGGCGATATGGCGCTGATCGAGCTCTCTTCAACCCGGCTCGGCCCATCGTTGGTGCTGGAAAACCGTTGACTATTGAACGATTTTCGAAAGGCTGGAGAGCTCTTGCGAACGCGCAGAAAGAACCTTGCGCGCGAGTGTTTCGTCATTCGCGTCCCCAGACGTTAGCCCGATCGTCGCCATCGAAATCTCCATTGCGTCCAAGCGCATCAGCGCGGGGACAAAGCCCTTATCGACGTTCGATGATCCCCACCAGAACGATCGCCCTCCCATCATCATCTGGTAGCTATCGCCTTGCCCCATCATCGGGCCGTACCACGGGCCGCTCCCTTGCGCGCGCGGTCCGCCGTTCTGACCAGGACCGTTACCGCCCATCATGCCTGGGCCATAGCCACTTTGCGCGCTCTGTCCGCCGTTCGGACCAGGACTGTACCCGCCCATCATGCCTGGCCCGTTGCCACCCTGACCATAGCCGCCCATCATGCCAGGACCGTATGGGCCGTAGCCACTCTGCGGTGAAGGCCACGCCGGCGGTGCTTGCCCGTAGCGCTCACTGTACGCCGAACGTACTGCCGCAATGTCGCGCGAACGCTCGCTAGCAACCCGAGCAGCAAACTTCTTTATGGTGACGCTCGTTGCATTCTGCTGCGCCGTCTGCGCCATGGACAGCGCAGCCTGATCGAAATGGAGCAGCATGATCTGGAGGTGCTGAGCGAAGGGGTATGCTGTACCGGTCCACGATGGATATCCCGGCGCGCCTGACGATGCCGGCTTGGGTTGCGCTGCGACCGGCACAGCGAGCCCGAGGCAAAGCGCGATGCTTGCGAAGTTCAACAAAATACCACGTCTCATGTTCATTTGAATGTTCCTGTTTAAGCGTTGCATCTTTATTTGGTTACGATTCATAGCTAATAACCGTTGCCATGCCACCATTCATGTGTTGCTCGTTGTGGCAGTGTGTAGTGGAGTTGATCCGCTCTCGTGGAGAGGTTTTGATTGGACATCAAGCGGCTGCATTCATGCGCCGCTCGTAATTGTTGGGTGAGAGGTAGCCGAGGGCCACCCAGAGCCGCACGCGCTCTCCGGGGCGATACGGGGCCTCCAGGCGCTTCGCGACGATTCCCTCGAGTCCCAAGGCGCTCGGACTCTGCCGGCGGCGACGATCAGCGCGGCCATCGCCCGCCACATGCGAACCGCTCGCTTCAGTCACCAGAGCTTCCGCTTCCCGGTCACCGCTCGCCATAGCACCGTCTTGGCCTTGTACCGCGCGCGCGTCTTGATACTGCGCGCGACGGACTTGACGTTGCCGGTCAGTATAGATTCAGCGAGATGCGCGTTCGATGTCGCGCGCGCGCTCTTGAACAGCGCGGATGCGAGCATGCCGAGAAGCGAGCGCGCCATTTCTATCTCACTCCCATCGGCGCCCACTTTTGATGCGACGCGATGATGCGCGCGAGGCTCTGGCGGTCCTCCACGTCCCGGCGGCGCGCGTCCCGCTCGCCGCAGCTACGGCCGGCGTCGCATCGCGTCTGGTGGGAACCGTTCAAGCGCATCAGCGCGGCGTGAACCCGTGCTGCATGCTGCCCGACGGAACACCGCCCGTCATCATCCGATGCATCATTTGAGTCATCATTGGACCGCCGCCAATCGTCATGCCGCCACGAGCCATCATGCCGCGCATCATGCCCATGCCCATTTGTTCCGTGGGCCCATGGCCCGCGCCGCGATTGCCCATCATCGGCCCGCCGTTGGCCATGACGCTGCGCATCAAGGCTGGCATCCCCTCGCGCGCCAGGTCGCTGACTTCGCCCGCGTGCGCCTGCAGCGCAGCAACGGTTGCCGGATCGCTCGACGTCTGCGTGAGGATCACGCCCGTAGGCGTTTGCAGGATCTCGGTGTGGATCTTATCCTTGTTCGCAAAGATCGTCGGCAGCGTGTGGCTAGCCACGTTGAATACTTTGCCGTCCTTTAGTCGCTGATCCATGCTCGCTACATGGGCCTTGATTTCTTTCGCGACCTGCGGGTCCTCCGACTCCGTCACGGTGCGGATACCGTTCGGCAGTTTGGTCACGGTGCGCTTGATCTTGTTATGATCGGCGAGCAGCTCATGGACGACGCCCATGTCGGCGCCGAATGCGTTGTCTTGCTGCGAGCCGCTGATCAGCCCGCTGGACGGCGCTGCGCCACCCTGGGCGCGCGCGATGTCGGGTCCCGAGACGGCCGCCGTGACGGCCAATGCCGTCAAGGCTCCCGTGGCGAGGAGTGTAATGAGTTTCAAGAACGTGATCTCCGTTGGTCGATCTGGTTAGTGCGTCATCATCATGGCGTGTGCGCCGTGATCCGAGATTTGTGCGGCAAACCACCGGTGGACCGCCGCGATCAACGTCGGGTCGGCGGTCTTGTAGCGAATGCTCGCGCCGTTCGACGTCGGCGCGTAGGTAACGACGATCTTGTGAGCGCCGGCGCGGAGCTGCGCGAGTCCGGGCATGGTCTTTCCATGGATCTCGGCCGGATCGGCGAAGTCGCCGCGAGCGAATGCAAGAGCTTCCTTGCGCAGATGCGACCGCACGAGCGCGATCTGCTTCGGGTCGCCGTCGTGGACCCGGACCGTCTGCACGCCGCCGTCGGACGAGGGTCGAAAGATATGCATCGTCCGGTTGAGGTCGAAGGGCATCACGTGCTCGCTGCGGTCGTCGACCATGGCCTTATGCGCAGACGCCGAGGACGACGCATCGGCGAGCGCAGGGACGCCGGCGTATGAGATTGCAATGCCGGCGACAATCGCAGCATAGATCTGAGGAAGCTTAGGTTTCACGGATCACCTTGATGAGCGTATCGAGGGCGGTCGCGACGAGGGCGCGCTCCGGCCTCGGAATCGCTGCGAAAATGGTTGAGAATTTGGCTTGACGGGATGCCGCGAGATTCGCGGCCGCGTCGCGACCGTCGAGCGTCACGTGGACGTGGACCATGCGAGCGTCACCCTTGTCGCGGCGGCGCTCGACCCAACCGCGCCGTTCGAGGAGCGTTACGATGCGGCTCACGGTGCTCTTGTCGAGCCGCAGCCGCGCGGCAAGGCCATTCTGCGTTAGACCCGCTTCGCGGGAAAGTTCGAGCAAAGCATGCGCCTCGGCGACGGCCACCGGCTGACCGCATGGTGTGCGATCAGGCTGATGGAGTCCCAGTGCCCGCACGAGCGAGACCATCGAGTCCTGGAAGGCGACAGCTTGCGCCGGGGGTCGGCGCCGGCGCCGTATAGTTTGACTTTGCAACGGTTTGATTATGCAACGGTCGGACGGCGGGGGTCAAGCGCTTCTCACCAGAGCCTCATTCACGGGTGCCCGCCGGTCGCGCCTGAGCGATCGCCTACATGCGTCGCATCCCTGCACGTGTTCACGTCGATTTCCCCGGTTCTTCTCAGCATCCGCGTACGGTGTGAACCAAGGAAGAGACGGTATCGGTTATGAGAACTCTTCTGCGGCTGGCTTACAACAATTTCGCGAACGTCTCGCCGAGCCGGCGCAGCTCGCTCTCGTCCGCGGTGCCGTCTTCGGGCCGCAGGCACTGCGCCATGCTGGACACCATGAGATGCACCATGCTGCGGTCGAGCGCGGCACGCGCCGCGGCCATTTGCTGGACGATGGCATGACAGTCCGCGCGCTCGTCGAGCATCCGCTCGATCCCGCGGACCTGGCCCTCCAACCGGCGCAGCCGAGACCGCAGGCGTCGTATTTCGTCCTCCGGCAGCTCCAGCGGCTGCGGCTTTCTTGCTTTCGATGCCACGCTGCCAGTATACCCCCGGTAGTAGCCTTGTGCATACCCCCTGGAGTATGATACGAATAGAGTCATGAACGTGCCGGCCCGGCTCGGTCCCATCGCTCGGGTCGTCCGGGCGTTCCTCGACGCGAAGATCACGGCGGTGCTCGTCGTCGCTACGACGCTAGTCGGTCTGTTCGCTATCGCGATGACGCCGCGCGAAGAGAACCCGCGCATCACCGTCCCGACGGCCATCGTCACCACGAACGACCAGGGCCGGTCGCGTGCCGAGATCGAGCAGCTGGTGACGGTGCCGCTCGAACGGGTCATCGGTCAGATCGCCGGCGTCGAGCACGTGTACGCGACGTCGCAGGACGGTCGCTCGACGATCACCGTCCGGTATCGCGTCGGCACCGACACGACGCAAGCCTACGTCGACCTCTACACGCGGCTCCTGGGTAACCGCGGCGTCATACCGGCCGACGCCGCCGATCCCATCGTCACACGCATCGACGTCGACGACGTTCCGGTCGTGGTGCTGACCCTTTCGAGCTCTTCGCTCGACGAAGGCGCGCTGCGAGATCTCGCCTATCGGATGAGCGACGCAATCGCACCGCTTCCGGGCGTTGGCGGCGTAACGCTGTACGGTGGCCGTAGCCGCGCCGTGAGCGTGGTGCTCGATCCGCAGCGGCTGCGCGGGTACGGCATCGGTTTCTCCGATCTCGACCCCGCCCTGCGGACGAATGCCGAGCAGCCCGCCGGATACGTGACCGACGGCACGACGCGCACCGATCTGCGCGCCGGGCAACCTTTCCACAGCGCGTACGACGTGGAACACGCGATCGTCGCGATGCGGGAAGGCGTGCCGATCGAGCTGCGCGAGGTCGCAAGCGTGCGCGCGGGCTTCGCAGCGCGCGAATCCTACGCATGGTACTCCGCGCCCGGCGGACCGGTCGGACAGAACGCGGTGAGCATCGCCGTTGCGAAGCGCAACGGCGCGAACGTCGTGCAGGTCGCGGGCGCGGTCCTCTCCGCCGCAAACGCATTCACGCTGCCTGCATCCGCGAGCCTGACGGTGACCCGCGACGACGGCGCCAAGGCGAACGATGCCGTCAACGAGCTTCTGCGCCGTCTTCTCGAAGCGATCGCGATCGTCTCGATTCTGCTCGTGCTGACGCTCGGCTGGCGCGAGGCGGCGGTCGTGGCCCTCGCGATCCCGCTCACGCTCTTCATCACGCTCGGCGCGGCGATGCTCATGCACCAGACGATCAACCGCATCACGCTGTTCGCCCTGATCCTCTCGCTGGGAATCCTCGTCGACGATGCGATCGTCGTGATCGAGAACGTCCATCGCCAGCTGCGCGGTTCGGTCGGAGATCGCCGCGCGATCATCGCCGCCGCCGTCGGTCAGGTCGCGAGCCCTACGATCCTGGCGACGCTCACCGTGATCCTCGCCTTCCTTCCCATGGCGTTCGTGACCGGGCTGATGGGACCGTACATGCGCCCGATTCCGTTCGACGTTCCCATCGCAATGCTCGCGTCGCTCGCGGTCGCCATCATCGTCACGCCTTGGGCTGCGCTGCGGCTCGTCCGCGTCGGGCACGCCGCGACTGCGGCGCGCGGCGCGCGCTGGGAGGCGTTCTATCGCAACGCGCTCGGCGGCATGCTGGACAGCAGACGCCGGCGCCGGGTCTTTCTCGGCCTCGTCACCGTGGCGCTCGCCACGGCCATGGTCCTCCCGCTCGCGCAGCTCGTGAAGTTCCGGATGCTGCCGTCCCAGAACGAAAACACCTTCGTCGTCGCGATCGACGAGCCGATCGGCACCGACCTCGAGCGCACGCGCGCCGCGACGCGGGCCGTCGAGGCGAAGCTCCTCGGCGATCCGAACGTGCGCAACGTCGAGGCTTTCGTCGGCCATCACGCCGTACCCGACTTCAACGGCGTTTTGCGCGGATCGTTCTTCCGCGACGCGCCCTGGTTCGCCGAGCTGCGCGTCAACCTCGTCGACAAGGCGTCCCGCCACGCCAGTTCCGAGGACATCGTGTGGGGGCTGCGGCCGGTGCTGCAGGCGGCGGGCGCGCCGTTCGCCGCATCCGTGCGCCT
>OCZT010000324.1_pt1 | contig 46331 bp, 32 predicted proteins | sample 1539031 | NCBI WGS metagenome assembly OCZT01 (sample SAMEA3539308, study PRJEB22396) | soil metagenome | biome: tundra; feature: field; material: soil | place: USA | collected 2010-05 | depth 0.15 m
CGAGGCGACTCTCTCCGTGGAGAGTCGTAGCCTCATTATTGTTAGCGTTCATAACAGATGATGAAAATTTTCACCTTTTTCTTTTAAGTTTGATTGTTTTAAATTAATACTGTTTATTTAAAATAATTAGCCACGAAAATATATAATCTATAAATACATTGTATCATTCGACCCCCAGAAATATTAACACTATTAGCATTTTATTAACAATCGATATTTTTTACTCTGATTTTTATTGCTGTATAGTATTGTTTGATAATATTTTATGCTGAAGACTAAACAAATCTAAATTAAAAATAAATTTGGTAATTTTTTGATATAAATATTTCGAATCATCCTGAAATACATTTAAAAGTTCATTTTAAAGGCTGTTTTTTTATATTGAAATTCCTGTGACTAATATTAAGAACAATCATACCATAATATCAGATAGTCCAATATTGAATATTATTAAGCTTCGTTTACGAAGCATAAACATGGATCAACGTGTTTTGTTCGTCCACTTTAAACGCCGGACAATGCTGATAATTAAATCTTAATTTCTCTGAATATAATATAGCCATTTTGTTAATTTGAAATATTTTTATTTTCAACCTTATAAATTAAACATTAAGTATTCCAGTAGGTTATATAAAATAAATTATTTCTTATTGCGCTCAGTAGAATATTATAAATGAATATCGAAAAGACAAGCATTAAAAAAGTGAGAAGATTAAGATCATTTTTCAAAGATGTAACTGAGGCTATTTCCGGAACAGAGCAGGATTTTACTGAGGGAAAACTTAGTCGAGCAATTCTATTGCTTTCTATTCCCTCAGTTCTTGAAATGGTAATGGAATCTGTTTTCGTCATTGTTGATATATATTTTGTTTCTAAGTTAGGTGCCAATGCGGTTGCAACAGTTGGCATTACCGAATCGATGGTGACAATCATTTACGCAATTGCAATTGGTCTGGGAACAGCAACAACATCAATAGTTTCGCGAAGGATTGGCGAAAAAAATCCTGACGCTGCTTCAGTTGCTGCATTTCAGGCGATTCTGACCGGTATGGTTGTTTCTATTCTAATTGGATTACCTGGTGCACTTTTTTCTAAAAAGCTTCTTGGTTTGATGGGTGCGTCAAAACCAATTGTAGACAGCATGTCAGGTTATACCAGGATAATGCTTGGTGGCAATATGGTTATTATGATGCTTTTTATTATTAATGCCATATTCAGAAGTGCAGGTGATGCTGCTATTGCGATGAAGGTTCTGTGGATTGGCAACATAATAAATATAATACTTGATCCATGTCTGATCTTTGGGCTCGGACCATTTCCTCATATGGGTGTTACAGGAGCAGCTGTAGCTACAAATATTGGAAGAGGCACCGCTGTTCTTGTTCAATTTTATCTGCTCTTCTTCGGAAGGAAGCGAATCAGACTTTCAATTAAACACCTTTTAGTCGACTTCAAGATAATGGTTAAATTGCTCAAATTGTCTTTTGGCAGTATAGGACAAAACCTTATCGGTACAACAAGCTGGATTGCTCTTGTCAGGATTCTTTCAATCTTCGGAAGCGAGGTGGTTGCAGGCTATACAATAGCAATCAGGATAATAGGTTTTACACTATTACCATCATGGGGAATCAGCAATGCTGCTTCAACTCTTGTAGGACAAAACCTTGGTGCAAAAAAACCTGACAGGGCTGAAAGAGCAGTATGGGTGACCGGATGGATAAACATGATATTGCTTAGTATGATAGGATTAGTTCTTCTTCTTTTTCCTGAGACTTTTATACGTTTTTTTATAACTAATGAAAACGTAATAAAGTCAGGAGTTCCTGGTCTTAGGATTATAAGTATTGGTTTTATAGCCTATGGTCTTGGTATGGTGCTTGTAAATTCCTTTAACGGGGCCGGAGATACATCTACGCCTTTGAAAATCAATATTTTTGCTTTCTGGTTAGTCGAAATTCCTCTTGCCTGGTTACTGGCAATAAAAGCCGGGTTCAAAGAAGAAGGGGTATTTATTGCCATTGTAGTTGCCGAATCACTAATGACTCTTATTGCCTGGCTTGTGTTCAGGAGAGGAAAATGGAAACTTAAAGAAGTGTAACTTATTATAATTCACCCGATAACTAACTTTAATTGACAAGCGAAATACATGTAAATAAATTAAATCTGAAATGATAAAATTAATTGCTCATGGCTTAATTACTTTTGCCACCCTTCTGTTCTCTCCTTTTGATAAGACTACAAAATATATTCCTGAATGATCTGATGAAATATCAAATATGGTAACATTACTTTCTAAAATTTTGCTTGAAACTAAACTACCCTCGAAGTTGTACAAACCAGCTTTCCACGAAATAAATTCATCGGTTAAGTTAATTTTTATTTCATTGCAAGTAACAATTATTTGCAGGGGTTCAGACTTTACCAGACTACCCGGAATACCTGTTATGATTTCTTTTTCGGAAGAATATATACGCGCGCCAACCTGCCATGTACCATTTTGATCTGTCATCTCAGGATCTGTTCCGTCCCATATTGCATCAATGGAAAGTCCCGTCTGCCATTTAGAGCCTAAATTAGTTCCATAGTCAAGACGTACTCTTGGAACGAAATCAGTATAATCTATAAAATCAGGATTTATAACGATTGAGTGTGTATCATAACCCAATGCCTGCCATTGACAAAATGTTTTTGTCACACCATTTATGACAAATGTTGGCTTTCCAGCTTCGCACCAAAAAATATTATAATCGCTCTTAAAGTTAGTCAAGCAGCCAGATTCTATATTGATCATTGGTATTTGAATTGTGGAATAAAATATATTATTAAATAATCTTGAATCGGTTGATGGAGCCGGAATAACTCTGTCTCCGTTGGAAGTAATTAATAAAAGATTCCATCCAAGGCCATCTCCACTATAAAATGTATTATTATAAACATTTACTCCATTCATTCCCTTTATTCTTATAGCATATTTTTCATTTTTGCAAATATTATATGCGCATCCTCCGGAGGTAAATGTCATATTTATCCCATCATCAGTTCCCGATTTAAAAACTATTCCGTATGGTGCATTATTCAGGTAATTATATTTTACCATACAGTTTTTATTATAACCTGTAAATAATCCATGAGTAATTACAGCAGGATTATTTGAACCGTTCCAATTAAATTTATTTCCGGTTATTACACTTCCGTCAAGATCATTATTATCAGACGTGGGCCCTTCATCACCGGCCTGCAACATATAGCCACCAGTATTTATTGACGTTATAGTGTTATTTTGATATGCAAATTTAGTTGGTTGACACCGTGGTACTATAACTCCTGACCATGTTCCAGGTTCTTTATTATTTACAACTGTTCCTTCTATTGAAAGTGTGATTTGAGCAGATATAAAAGTTGAATTAATAGCGAAAAATATTACAGACAGGATATTTTTCATTGTATTCTGTTAAATCTAAAATTATCCGCATTTTTTTGCCATTCGCAAACCATAAACTATTATTAAGCAAATTTAAATATCTCTGTCAATAGTTATTCAAATAAATTATTAACATTTATGTGTTTATATAAACATACTTTTTTAAGTGGTCCCTCTAATATATTCAAAACCAGATGTTTCTGAAAGTGTTGGAAATATTACAATCTTTCAGGAGAAGATTTCATTCATTTGAAGATTCACCAGTTTGCTTTCTTAGTTTTTTTAGATAACCCCGGCTCCGTTTCAAATCAAGACGTTTTAACTTCGAGTTTAGGGTGGGTCTTGTTGATCTTCTTTTCACAGGTATTGTAAGCGCGTTTGAAACAAGATCATAGAACTTTTCAGTTACATCCACTTTATTCATTAACTGGGTCCTTTCCGATTGTGAGACAAGTATTATTTCACTTTCTTTATTAATCTTGTTCTTAAGCCTGGTGAAAATAATTTCTTTTTCATTTTCTGAGAATCCTGAAGTCAGAAGCAGGTTAAATCTTAACTCCACTTTAGTGTTCACTTTATTGACATTCTGGCCTCCTGGTCCGCTACTTCTGGAAGTTGAAAAGATGAATTCACTTTCAAGATTCCGGTTTTTTAGTTCTTCAGGATTCATAACTTCTAATTTGATCTACAGGAAAAAGAGCGCAACACCTGCAACACTGATTATTGCTCCTAATATTTCAGGAAGTGTGACTTTCTGCTTAAAGAATACAACAGCCGGAAGGATGATGAATACCGGAACGAGAGCCATAATAGTTGAAGCAATTCCAGCCTCAGTAAACTTAACAGCTATAAGTGAAAATGAGACTCCCAGAAACGGGCCAAAGAAGGCACCCAGACTTGTTAACATCATACCTGACTTATTATGAGTTGCACTTATTACATTCTTCCAACGTGCCATAAATGTAACAAGAATTGTGTATCCGAAGATCCCTGCTATTATTCTTATCTGGGTAGCTGCAAAAGGATCATAGTTCTTCATTCCAAATTTACTCAATACCAGTCCGAGAGCTTGCCCGACTGCACCTCCGAACGCAAAAAGAATCCCTTTTGGTGCGAGTTTTAAAGTAAGTTTTTTTCCTTTGGCCGGACGGCTGAATATTGCCATAGCTATGCCAGAAAATGTTAAAGTCATACCCAGATAATGAAACAAAGTAAGGCGTTCACCAAGAATTGCAAAGCTAAAAAAAGCAGTAATAAGAGGGACCAGCGTCATGATCAGCATAGAGAATCTGGATCCTATCATTGTGTATGATTTGAAGAGGAACAGATCTCCAAAGACAAATCCAACCAGCCCCGACAACGAAAGCCACAACCAGTTCTCCATACTCGCATCAACAGGTAATACTAACCCTCTCCTGATAAATGTGAATACACTGAGAAAGGCAAAACCAATTATAAGTCGAAGAATATTGACTGCCACCGATCCGATTTTGTGACTGGCGGACTCAAATGAGAGCGAAGTAACTGTCCAGAAAATTGCAGTCAGCAGTGCAGCAAATTCACCAAGATGATTATTAAAAAAACTCATTGCAATACCAGTATAATAATAAAGTCTTAATTATCTTTAAAGCCGGTAAAATTATAACTATTTGTCTAGAATTTACCTGGAATTTTCAACAGATCGTAAGATTTTGTTAATGAATTGATTGATAAATTTTACTTAAAAAATGTATCATGAACCTTGAAATTAGAGATCATTTCATTCAGCAATGGAAGAAGTACTTTAACAATGCTGATCTTCCTATTACATTTTATTATACCGATTATCCTGGTAATGCTTCTGTCATGTCATCCACAGGGAAGTGGAAATGTCTTATTTGTCAGCTTCAAAAGGTAAGATCGGGTCAATCGCTGGCTTTTAACTCCGAGTCACTGAAATGCGGAGGAGCAAAACGTTACCTGGGATTTGCCGATAAAATACGACCGAATTTTGAGTATTTCCTTTCGTGCGGGATTGAAAACGAAATGGAAGGTGAGAGGTACATTCGAACTCCTCAACTCGTTAAAGAGTTGATGAAAAACCAGAAGAAACTAAATATTCCCGGGAAATTCATAGTATTTAAAAGATGGGACAATCTCAACGAAGATGATAACCCTGAGGTCGTAATATTCTTTGCTCCACCTGATATCCTTTCCGGACTTTTTACCCTGGCAAACTATGACCAGTCTGAACCTGACAGTACTATTACTCCGTTTGCCGCAGGATGTGGGTCTTTAGTCTATTTCCCGTATATCGAAAAAGATTCCGGGCGGCCCAGAGCAGTCATCGGAATGTTCGATGTATCAGCCAGGCCATGTGTGCAGGAAGGAGTATTGACTTTTTCGGTTCCGATTGTCAAGTTCACCAAAATGATCAGCTATATGGATGAAAGTTTTCTCATAACTGATTCCTGGAAAAAAGTTCAGAATAGAATTATTTGAGAAAGTCCGAAGTCAGAAATATTCAAACTCTTCCGGCTTCGGGCTTCGGACTACTTAGTCAGGTATTTCCTGGTTTATTCTGCAATCTCAAAAGTATATTCTCCTGAACCGGCCTGCATAGTAAGTTTTTTATCCGCGGTCTTTATATCTTTTAAATAGATGTTTTGGGACAATGCTTTACCTCCCTCAGTAACCTTGTCCTGACCAGTGGCCGGAAGAATAATTGTAGCTGAAGTATTTACAGGTACCTTTACCTTTATTATAACTTTCCCATCCTTTTTTTCCCATCCGGAAGCAATTGTACCATACGAACTTTCAAAAGAAGCTCTGGAATATGCAAGCTTATTGGTTGGATGTGGCTGAATAATTATATGTTTATATCCGGGTCCCATCGTTTCAATCCCTGCTGATACTCTATACATCCAATCGCCGATAGCGCCATATGCATAATGATTGAATGAATTCATGCCAGGATCCTCGAAAGTGCTGTCAGTTTTCTCTCCGTCCCATCGCTCCCATATTGTGGTGGCACCCATTTTAACAGGATATAACCATGAAGGATAAGATTCCTGAAGTAAAAGATCATAGGCAATATCTGTATATCCATTATCCGATAACACGTGGCATAGATAGGGTGTTCCCAGGAAACCTGTAGAAAGGTGATTATCCCTCTCTTTAATGTCAGTAGCCAAAAACTCTGCGGCTTTACTACGAAGGCTATCAGGTAAAAGTTTGAATTTTAGAGCTAGAACATAAGATGTCTGAGAATTGGTTCCCACTCTCCCGGCTTTTGTAACATATTCATTAATAAATACTTCTTTAATCTTATTAAACAAATCGGCATATATTTTTGCATCATCTGTTTTACCAAGAGCTTTTGCAGCTTCAGCAAGTATACTGGTCGAATATGCATAAAATGCTGTAGCTATAAAATCATGCTCAGTATAACCATCAGCTTCTGTATGATTATTAACGGGAGGATGATAAAACAACCAATCCCCGTATTTGCTCCCGCCTTTCCAGATATAGCTGTCTCCAGCTTTTTTTCGTATATATTCTACCCATGCTTTCATGCTCTTGTATTGATTTTCCAGAAAATTTTTGTCTCCATAAACAAGATACATGGTCCACGGAGCAATTACGGAAACATCACCCCAGCCAGCCGACGGTTGGGCCGTAGTAGAACCTTGTTTGTTCAGAATATCGGGAATAACATCAGGTACTTCTCCGCCTGGTTTCTGGTCAGCGGCTATATCCTTCAGCCATTTTGTAAAAAAAGAGGATACATCCATATTATATGCAGCTGTCCTGCAAAATGCCTGGGCATCTCCGGTCCAGCCGAGTCGTTCGTCTCTTTGTGGACAGTCGGTCGGAACATCGACAAAATTGCCCTTTTGACCCCATTGAATATTATGCTGTAACTGATTGATAAGCGGATTGGAACATTCATAGTGCCCGGTTACGGACATGTCGGAATGGACAACTACACCTGTCAGATTATCGGTCGTAAGTTCTCCCGGGAACCCGCTGACCTCAACAAACCTGAATCCCATAAAAGTAAACCTTGGCTCATAAATCTCTTCGCCTGTACCCGCAAGAGTATATGTTAACTGACATTTTGCAGCACGAAGATTTGTTGTATAGAACTCTCCGGATTTATCGAGCACTTCAGCATGTCGCAATGTGATGACTGTTCCTTTATTTCCAGTGACCTTTAATCTTAACCAGCCAACCATGTTCTGACCCATATCCACAATCAGATTTCCTTTTGGAGTCCTGAATATTTTAACGGGTTTTATTTCCTGAATCTTTTTTATAGGGGATCCTTCAGAAGCGATCAGGTTGCCATTATTATAATTGCCAGTTTTTACACTCTGCCAGTTTTTATCATCGTATCCTGGGTTGTTCCAACCCGTGAGTTTTTTAGTTGCATCGTATGTTTCGCCATTATAAATATCATTCATCCTGATAGCTCCGTCATTGGTAGATTTCCATGTTTCATCACTAACAATCATTGATTCGGAACCATCTGTAAAGGTGATTTTTAACTGAAGAAGAATACCAAGTCTTTTACCATAAATTGCCCAGTTATTTCCCCAGGCAAGCGTTCCCCTGTACCAGCCGTCGCCAAGAACAGCCCCAATGGCATTATTACCTTTTGATAACATATTAGTTACATCATATACCTGATATTGAAGTCTTTTCCCATATGAAGTCCAGCCCGGGGTAAGTACCTGGTCCCCAACTTTCTTTCCATTCAACTGTAACTCATAAAATCCATGCGCTGTAATATATACTCTTGCAGAGGTAATAGCTTTGGTTAACAGGAATTCTTTTCTGAAGTGGGGTGAAGGAGAATATCTTGAAGTATCGCTTTCCATTTCAATCCATTTTGCTTTCCAGTCAGATAGTGACAGAAGTCCCATTTCCCAGTAAGCTACGGAACTCCATTTTGATTCTTTTCCGTTATTGTCCCATATTTTTACCTGCCAGAAATATCTTTGTCCTGACTTAAGATCAGGGCCTTTATAGGACTGAAGAATAGATTCATCCGATTCAACCTTACCAGATTGCCAGATAATTTTTAAGGGTGTAAATTTTTCATCTGTCGCTACCTTTATTATATAAGCAGTTTGCATGATATTATTTCCGGTTGCGCTTATCTTCCATGAAAATCTTGGTTGTTTATTGTCGATACCTATTGGATTTACCTTATGATCCACAGTCAGATCTTTAAAGGAAAGATCCTGGGCAAAGGTGACACCGAAAAGACAAAGAAAAATAAGTGTTAGTTTGAGTGATTTCATGATTTGGAAATATTTGATATTTAGAATCAAGGTTATAAAAAATTGTCTGAATAAAAAAATATCTTTAAACTCTTTTTCATGGCCGAAAGTTTATAAATTGCACATCATTCTAATTAAAGAATTTTACATGAATCCATTAGCAGGTATCTTACTGATAGCATTGGGAAGCATCGGCGCAGCAAGCTTTTATGTGCCGTTTAAAAAAGTAAGACTGTGGGCATGGGAATCTTATTGGCTAAGTCAGGGTGTTGCTGCCTGGCTTATAGCACCGGTATTATTCGCATTTATATTTGTTCCAAAGGGAGAGCTCATGCCGATTATTCACGAAGCACCATCCTCTGCTAAATTGATGGCAATGTTTTTTGGAGTTTTATGGGGCTTTGGAGGACTTACATTTGGCTTAAGTATACGATATCTGGGGGTAGCTCTGGGCCAGAGTATTGCATTAGGACTTTGTGCAGCTTTTGGAACATTAATTCCTCCGGTTATTGCCGGAGATAACCTTTTTTCGTCGACTGCCGGAATATTAACTATCGTTGGAGTTTCAATTACGGTAGTTGGTATTGCAATTATTGGTTATGCAGGCTCACTTAAAAGCAAAGAGATGACCGAGAAGGAAAAAAGAGCGGCAGTTAAAGAATTTGCTTTGAAAAAAGGAATTTTTATTGCCGTCTTCGCAGGGGTGATGAGCGCTTGTTTTAATTTCGGATTCGAATCGGGTAAACCCATTGAATCCGTAGCTCTGGCCCATGGTACAAATCCTCTTTTCCAAAAAAACCCTTCGCTCATATTCATCCTCTTTGGAGGATTTATTACGAACCTTATTTATTGCGGTTACCTGAACATCAAAAATAAAACTTACAAGGATTATTTTACTGTATCCGGGAGTGTATTGCTTAATAACTTGTTTTTTACCTTCCTTGCAGGTTTCCTTTGGTTCCTGCAGTTTCATTTCTTCGGGATGGGCTCTAGTAAACTTCCGCAGGGTATGGCCGTTTTTGGCTGGAGTATTTTAATGGCCCTAAACATCGCAATAAGCAATATCTGGGGTATCTTCCTGAATGAGTGGAAGGGAGCCAAAAGAAAAACCCTTATTGTCCTGTCAATCGGAATTATCATTCTTATACTATCAACATTTGTTGTTAAATTAGGTTAAGTGATATGGAGACAAAAAGATTTGGTTTTAAAATGAAAATGCTCCCCGGTTTCAAGGAGGAGTATAAAAAACGTCATAGTGAAATATGGCCTGAACTCGTAGGGTTATTGAAAAATGAAGGTATTGGAAATTATTCTATCTTTCTCGATGAAGAAACTAATACCCTCTTTGCTTATCAGGAACAATCAGGAGAGAACTCTTCGCAGGACCTCGGAAATACAGAGGTTGTTAAAAAGTGGTGGAAATATATGGCTGATATTATGGAAACAAATCCTGATAATTCTCCGGTTACAATCCAATTGGAAGAGGTATTCTACATGGAATGATCGGGCGACTTAAATATGACATTTTAAATGAGAACATCCCTTTGGCTCAAAAATCAATTTATTTACCTCATCCCCAAGGGCAGTGAATTGATTTTCTTCGCTCCCCTTGGGGGCGGGGTAAACGAAGAAAATCAATAAAAGAACTACTTTAAAAACTAACAAATATGAAAAAAGAACTTATTGAAAAATCATATCAGTTGGCAAAGGAGCAATATGCTGCTTTAGGAATTGATACAGACAAAGTACTTTCCGAAATGGACAATATAAATATCAGCTTGCACTGCTGGCAAACTGATGATGTAGGTGGTTTTGAAAAACCCGGATCCGTACTTGGCGGAGGAGGTATTCAGGCTACCGGAAACTTTCCCGGAAAAGCAAAAACTATTGAACAGATGAGATCTGATCTTGATAAGGTAATGTCACTTCTTCCCGGAAAACAAAGATTAAATCTGCATGCAATTTATGGTGAATTCGGTGGAAAGCTTGTTGACCGCGATCAGATTGAGCCAAAACATTTTCAGGGATGGATCGACTGGGCCAAGAAAAGAGGTATTGGCCTTGATTTCAACTGTACATGTTTCTCCCATCCTTTAGCTGATGACGGATTTACTCTTTCAAGCAAAAATGAAAAGATCAGGAAGTTCTGGGTTGAGCATACAAAAAGATGCAGGGCTATTGGAGCTGAAATGGGAAAACAACTGGGAACTCCTGCAGTTCATAATATCTGGATACCAGACGGGATGAAAGACACTCCTGTTGACAGAAACACCCTGCGAAAACAATTAAAAAAATCTTTGGATGAGATCTTCGCTGTTAAGTACCCAAAAAAACATCTTAAGGATTCGGTTGAAAGTAAGTTATTTGGCATCGGTTCTGAGGCGATGGTAGTAGGATCACATGACTTCTATCTTGGCTATGCAATAAAAAATAATACTTTGATAACTCTCGATAATGGTCATTTCCATCCCACTGAACAGGTAGGGGATAAGATTTCTTCTATTTTGCATTTTGTAGATGAGATATTATTGCACTTAACACGTGGTGTTCGCTGGGACAGTGATCATGTTCTTACATTTAACGAAGAACTTTTACTTATAACACAGGAAATAGTACGGGCAAAAGCACTGAACAGGGTGAATGTTGGTCTCGATTTCTTTGATGCAAGTCTCAACCGTATTGGCGCTTATGTTATTGGAACACGATCTGCCCAGATGGCTTTTATGTATGCTCTGCTTGAGCCTTTTAAAACACTTGTTAAGTATGAAGAAGAAGGTAAAAATTTTGAAAGGCTCGCATTACTTGAGCTTCTTAAAACAAAACCTTTCGGAGCTGTTTATGATTACTATTGTATAAAGAATAAAGTTCCGGTGGGGCATGATTATATAGATGAGATTGTGAAGTACGAAAAAGAGGTGCTTCTAAAGAGGTAGAAATTTTATGAAAGAGACAGTTATAGCAATTTATGACATTGGGAAAACAAACAAAAAGATAATTCTTTTTAATGAAGACTTTAAAATAGTCTCAGAAATCGAGGAGAAATTTGCTGAAGTTCAGGATGACGATGGCTTTGAATGTGATGATATTGAACATATTGAACGTTGGGTTAAGGAGTCGTTGACCAGATTAGTTCATTCAGATAAATATGAACTTAAGGCTGTTAATTTTACTACTTATGGGGCAACTCTGGTCTATCTTGATGAAAATGGAAACAGACTGACTCCTGTTTATAATTATCTTAAACCTTTAGACGAGAAGATCGCTGAAAGCTTGTACAAGAGGCATGGCGGGAGAGATGAGTTTTGCAGAAGAACTGCTTCTCCTGCCCTGGGAATGCTCAATTCCGGTTTACAGCCATTATGGCTCAAGACAGCTAAACCGAAAATATTTGCTAAAATAAAGTATATCCTTCACTTCCCGCAATATCTATCATATATAATCACTGGAAAGATTTATTCAGAACATACTTCTATTGGATGTCACACTGCATTATGGGATTTTGATAGCATGAATTATCATCCATGGATTAAAATTCATGGGTTGAACCTTCCTGATCCGGTTCCGGTTGAAACATTGAATGAAACAGTTGTTGATGGGAAAAAACTTCAGATTGGCATAGGAATTCACGATAGTTCAGCCTCACTGGCACCCTATTTCTCAGGCAGAAAAGGTAAGTTCATTTTAATTTCTACAGGAACATGGTGTATTAACATGAATCCGTTTAATATTGAAAAACTGACGGCAGATCAGCTCGACAAAGATTGCCTCTGCTATATGAGCATAACCAGGCAACCGGTAAAATCTTCGAGGTTATTCCTGGGTTATTTGCACGAAACAGCATTGAAGCAAGTATGTGATCATTTCAGGAAGGCAGAAGATTATTATAAAAAAGTCAAAGCCGATAATCAATTATCAACATTTTTACAATCAAAATTCACCGGGAAAAAAGTATTCTTTCAAAACGGTCCATATTCACGTGATTTGAAAGATTTTATTGATATGTATGAATTCAGTACTTTCGAAGAGGCTTATCATCAATTAATGAATGAATTAGGTGATCTTACAATAGAAGCAGTCAATTTGGTCCTTCCACTAATTGATGATACTGAAAATATTTATATAACAGGAGGATTTTCCAAAAATGAACTTTTCCAGAATTTAATCTCAAAAGCCTATCCCTCAAAATTCGTATACACCTCGGAAATTGCCAATGGATCAGCGCTGGGAGCCGCTCTGGTCGTTTCTGGTTCAAAATCTTCCCTGAACCTTGGACTTACCAGATGTCAAATTTGATTAAAAACATAGTTCCCTTATCAATAAATTCTTTCGCCTAATGCTGCTTTAAGCTTATAAACGCTTGCAGCATAATCGATTCTGGCTTTAAGCAGCATTAAACTGCTTTCCGAAACTGAAGTATTGGCATCAAGTAAATCAAGATTTGTTATAATGCCTGACTTAAAGCTTATTTCAGCGAGCGAATAAGCTTTTAATGCCTGTTTTAATTGAAGTTCCGACTGGTTGACTTTTTTGTAGGCTGCAAACATAAGTGCCTCTGATTCATAAACTTCATTTGAAATATTTCGTTTTGTAAGTTCAGATTCATATGATATCGATGTTATCCCGGATTGAGCCTGGGCAAGATTATACTTGTTTTTCATACCGTCGAAGAGAGGAACTTTGAGGCCCAAGCCTACAATATAATTTGGTGTGAATTTGGCGAGATCCGGGATATAACCGTTTTTTGCCCCACCGGATGCCTCAAAGCTTAATAATGGTTTATTCTGCAACTTCGTCATCCCCAATCTTAGTTCGGCCAGTGAAGTTCTTTTCTCATTTATAAGAACTTCATCCCTGTTATGAAATGCATATGACAAGATTGAATCAGAAGGAACAACAGGAGGCTCTACAATGAGTTCGTTCCTGACAACAGGAGAACTGACCTGTTCATTTCCAAGCAACGAGTTAAGAGCTGCCTGTTGCGCTGTCAGAGCAGCAACAAGATCAACCTTTTGACTCTCAACCGTAGATATTTTAACTTTTGTTGTAAGAACCTGGTATTCTGTTGCTGATCCGGTAGCCATTACTTTTTCAATATACTGAAGATGTTCATTTAATGTTGTCAACTGTTCGTCTTTAATTTTTATTGCAGCTTGCAGAAAAAGGAGCGTATAAAAATTATTTATTGTGTAAAGCGACAGTTTCTGCTTAACCTGTTCAAGTGTCTGTTCACCAATTGCCTTGTTTTCATTTTCAAGTTCTATGTTCTGATGTGTCCTGCCAAAATCATATACAAGCTGCTCATAATTAATTGAGGCAGAATAATTGTTTGCCGGGTAAAGCTGAAATGTTCCAAGCGTTGGAAAAGTAAGTTTAGTCACTGGCGCCAGATTGGCAAAACTAGCTGTAAAATCTACTACCGGATTATATCCCGTCTTAGCTAACCCTATCCTTGAATCTGCGTTCCTGATTGCTTCTTCTGCGACTTTAACTGACGGATAAGTTGTAATGACCTGTTTAATAATACTCGTAAGCGATAAGGAATCAACTGAAGATTTCAGGTTATCAGTTGCACTCTGACCAAAAACAATGCTGTCAAGAGATATAATCAGCATCAGGAGAGAAAAAATTGATTTTTTATTTATTTGACTATTCATTTGCCGGAATATTTTTATTTTTTAATTTTTTTGTATGCAGAAAAATTATAGGGATCCCCCCCAAAAGGGTTATAAGACCTGCCAATAGAAAATCATCATCAATACCTTGTATATAAGCCTGTTTGTTAAGATTTGAAAGAAGAAAAGCCTGGCTTTGCCTCGTAGCGTTTGCCGGAGAGCTGCCAGCTTCATTTTGAAGATGATATTTTATTTTAGTTGTTGTCTGCTGATAAATTTCAGTACCGGGTCTGATCGCGCCACCAAAAACCTGAGCATGATAATTAACTCTTGTTGTCAGCAATGTGGCAAGTAATGCAACCCCCAGGCTACCTCCAAGTTGCCGGATAGAATTCGTTATAGCTGATGCCTGCGCCATCTTTTCACGTGGTATTTCAGAAAGGGATACTGTTGTTAGCGCAGTGAACATCAGCCCCATCGCAAGTCCTCTAAGATATAATGAGAGCATGATGAAATTCAGCTCAGTGAGCCATGAAAGATTCGAGTTGAGATAGAAGCTAAAAGCAAAAAGGACAACTCCAATAAATAGGGGAAGCTTTGGATTCAATTTATCCGAAATCCTTCCTGAGATGGGAGCAATTATTCCCTGTATAATACCTACAGGAAGAAAAACTGAACCGGCTTGCAGCGCTGTATAACCTAAAGAGTTCTGCAGATAAATGGGCAATAAAAATGTACTACCGAACATTCCGAGACTGAATATAATCAGAATAATATTAGCGATACCGAAATTATGATTCTTAAGAAGCCTGAGATCCAGAAGGGGCTCTTTAACTGTTAATTCAGCGGTTATAAAAACCGCAAGCGCAATTAAGGCAATTGCACCGTAAGCCAGTATAAAAGGTGCATGCCAACCTGCTGAGTTTGTAGCTGCATTTCCCTGAGATAGTATATACAATGTCAATGGAAGAAAAATAGTCACGGAAATGAATCCTACAATATCGAATTTTCTTGCGCTACTGTTTATATATTCGCTCTGAATTATTATAGTGAACAGCATTGCTAACATCCCAATTGGTATATTAACATCAAAAATCAGAGGCCAGCTGAAACGGTCGATCAGGAAACCTCCAATCAGCGGACCGAATGAAACTGATGCTGCGGCAGAAATACCCCAGAATCCAAGCGCTATACCTCTTTGGTTAGGTGGAAATTCCCTGGTTATTATAGCCATTCCCAGCGGCTGGATTGTACCGGCTCCCAGACCCTGGATTACCCTCGATGCGATCAGCATATTCTCATCTGAGGACCTGCCGCACAACATTGATCCTAACGTAAAAAGAAATAATCCGATAAAATACAACCGTTTGTAACCAAATTTGTCGGCAAGCCACCCCGAAGTAGGAAGGGCCACAGCCATTGCGAGCATATATGCAGTTACAACCCATTCAATTTTATCAAGCCCGACACCAAATGATGCCATGATTTTAGGTAATCCAACATTAACAATAGTGGCGTCAAGGACAGCCATAAATGTTCCAAGCATGATATTGGCAAGCAAGAACCATTTGTACGACAGATGTTTAGGATGAAAGGCTGAATTGCTGTTCCTGATAAAATACCTGATCCGGTGAGATGGCGTTCTTCGTCTTTCCATCCTATTATTTTATAATCTTTACAACAGCAGACATTCCGGAAAAAATATTGAATTGGGAGATGTCTTTGTGATTATCAGCACTTTCAATTGAAATCCTGACAGGAATACGCTGAGTAACCTTGGTGAAATTACCAGAAGCATTATTAGCCGGTATCAATGAGAACACTGATGCAGTTGTTGATCCAACAAGGAATACTTTGCCTCTGAATCTGATTCCTGGAAATGCGTCAATATTGAATTTTACATTCTGCCCGATATGAATTTCTGAAATTTTAGTCTCTTCGAGGAATGCCACTATCCAAAGATTCTTACTCATAGTCAGAGTAAAAACAGATTGGCTTGGCTGAACCACATCCCCCTGAAGAAGCCATCTTTTTGCTAAGATTCCGTCTGCAGGAGCAAAAAGTCTGGTATTCTTCAGTTGGGTATTTAGCACATATACCTGTGCATTAGCCGTTTCAACTGCTGCCGTAGCAGTTGAAATCATCGATTTTGAAACCAGGAGTTGAGCTTTTGCTGCATCCAGCTGAGCTGAAGCTGTCTCAAATGCTTTCTTAATATGGTCAAACTGTTCAGTTGTAATAACACCACCATCTGACTGACTTTTTGCTCTGGTCATATCTTCATTTGCTCGCTCTAAGTTTATCTCCAAAACCCTGATACCCTTCTGATCGGAGCTATATTTGACCTCCGATTGTGATAAATTAGCCAGTGCCTGAGTTCTTAAGGCAATCGACTGATTTCTCTGGGCTATAAAATCAGAGCTGTCAATGTCTGCCAAAAGTGTTCCTTGTTTGACCTGATCTCCTTCATTGGCATAAATAGAAGATAATCTCCCCATTATTTTTGCTCCGACACTTACATTGTCAGCGTCCACATGTGCATCATCAGTAGTAATGTACATCGAATAATCTCTGTACCAGTACCATGCACCTGCCAGTACAATAAAAATAACAAAAGCAAGCGGAATGTAGACTCTGAGCCGGTTTTTCTTTGATTCTTCTTTCATGGAATTGTTCTGAATTAAATTATGTCGCTAATTATCAATATATTAGATTATTTGTATTTCAACCCTTTAATGAAAAAGTTTGTAAAAGCAATAGTTTTCTCAAGTAGAAGATCGAATTCTTCCTGTTCTATGAATAGTGTTTTCTTTTCATTAACCAATGTGGTTCTCAATCCCTTAAGAAGGTCAAGATAAAGAGTGGCTGTCTGATCTGTATCGCTTATAAAGAATATGCCGCTGCTGATACCCTTTTCGAATATTCTTTTTATAATTTCCTTTTCTTTTTCCTTGAATATCTGAATTGTCTCCATGAACACCGGTTTTAGCCCGGAATAAGCTTCAAGTCTCAATCTTCTTAAATTCAATAATGTACGGAAATATGACAGGCGCGCATTTGCATATTCCAGAAGTAATTGCTCAGGTTCCTGGATACTGAAAATTCTTTTTGAAATTTTTGCAATGAATTCGATCTGTTCTTTTTCAACAACAGCTTTATAGAGGTTCTCTTTATCAGGAAAATAGTAGTACAATGAGGCTTTTGATAGGTTAAGATCATCTGCGATTTCGCGCATTGATGTCTTCTCAAGACCATATAAGCCGAAACGTTTTTGTGCGACTTCAATTATCATCTGCACCTTTTCGCTTTTATCTGAACCGGATTTTGTGGTATTCATTTTATTAAAAAGATGCAAATATAACAATCCGCCTGACTATCTTGTTCAAATGGTCAGAATAAAATGATTTTTAATTTTTTACCAGAAGTAATTTGTTTATTTACCTCAGGTTAATGATAAATTAATCAGCTTAGATGTTTTTTAAACTTTTTGTTGACTGTCTTTGGATAAATCAGGAACCATTGGGAAAAAAGGCTTACAGCCGGGATGGAATTAAAGATTGCTAAATAATCATTAATTTGTAAAGAAAAACAGCATTGCTACGGCAACTCCCATGAGAAACAGACTGATAGGTAAACTAATGTTTAAAACCTGTAACGGATTCAATTCATTAACTATCCCCGATTTTCTTATGTTTCTTAAACTTAAAAATAACCCTGTGAGTACGGCAACTGCCTGAAACCATGGAATAAACTGTGGCAAAAACTGGTGCCACGGAGTATTTGCTGTCCCAAAGAAATCCCATCCCCATCCAAACGGATCAGATATTGATTGAATTATAAATGTGACATTTACGAACAGCATTGGTATTACAAAAGCTATCCAGATAAACAGGGCAAGGGGTAAAAGAGATCCCGCATATTCAAGAAATACTTCCCTGGGTATACATTTAGTTTTTGAAAGTCTGACGCCAAGAAGAGAAAGAAGATAAATAATTCCCGGGACAACGATCAGTACAGATGACCACATTATCAGAGAATATATTCCAAATAAGCCCCAGTTATGCTTATCAAGAATATTCACGTAGTCACGAACAACGGGCCATGGTCCAAGGTACAAAATACTATATATAATAGAAATTGTGAATGTTGCCATCGTCATCCAGGCCTCACTCAGATTCCGGGTTCCTTTTTCAGATGCGAAAGGTCTTTTATATAATGATATATTATTATAAGAACAGCTTCTCAAACACTCAAGACATAGCCCACAATCTGAATTTTCCTTTATTTCACCAACATTAAGACCATATGGACATGCCCATCCATTTGTATTTCCATTCTCACAATAGTGAGGTTTGCATTGATCACAGACATCCTGTGATTTATTTCTGAGAGACAAGGTACTCATCCTGGAAAATGGTCCAACAAAAACACTTACCGGGCATACATAACGACAAAATGCCCTGAGCTCCCAAATCCCTGACATCACTGTTGGAACAATCATCAACATAAGAACTGTGACACCTGAAATAAAGGGTGTGGCGACAAGCGTAGTGGAAAAAGTCGCAAGTAACAAAAAGACAATCAATCTTAACCAGTCGTTTTTTAATCTTTCAGGCCACTTCAGAAAAAGTCCTGAAAATTTATTGTTAAATTTTTTTGTTTTGCCTTTAAGTGGATTAAAAAATGATTTTCGCTGGATCATATCTCCGAAAAAAGGAAGAGGGCAGATTGTACACCAGAATCTTCCGAAAAATGGAGTTATAATCGCAACCAGGGCAAATAACCAGATTGCCCACATTAAAAGGACCCCGAGGTTCCTGCCAGACACTTTGGTGCCAAAAACAGAGGTCAGAATAACAATATAAATCATGACCATAGTAATAAGGGTAAGAGTTGCCTGGGTATACCTCGATACTACTATTCCTTTAAAAAAAGCTGATTTTTTTAGTAAATCTCTATAACCTGACTTTTCACTAACACTTTTAATATCAGGATTTACTTTCCTGAAAATATTAACTAACCAGATGAATAATATTCCTACAAGACTTCCGAGACTGAAGATCAGCAAGGTATTAGGTAAGATAATAAGTTTACCCTGTTCAAAAGCATGCATTGGCCCACACCAGATATGGCAACGATAGTTACTCTTTGAAACTATGTAGTTAAATATTCCGGGATGCCTGGTAATGAGCGTAACTTCTTTTGTAAGAAGCGGCTTTATTGTGGGGTCACTAGTTTTAAATACTGAAACCTCATCCTTAGAAGGGCTTATCTTTACATCGAGATCAAATTCTTGAAGAAAAAAGGAATGTCCGGTATCATCAGTTGAAAAAGTCAGATGAAGAGTGTCACCTCTGTTACATCTGATAACATATGGATCTTTACCATAACGAAAGCTCCTGATATGGATATGCCGGTTGGTTGGTTTTTCAGTAAGAAACTGACATACAATAGCCGGGATCAAACCAAAACCAATGATTATTAAGAGATTAAGAAAATGCCTTGCGGTAACTTTCATCTGAAGAAAATATCATTAAATATTCTGATTTTCACAACTCAAAAAAAGAGGATTCTATAATTTTCAATGATAATTAATTTATTTCAATGCAGTGCTGTCATAAAGCACAATTAGATTATTTTTGCGTTTAATATTTTATTATCTGCAAGTATTAAATAAGATTTTATGCCAAAAGATAAACGTCCACCTGTAAATCATAAAAAAGGGCTGAAAACCTTTATACTATTAATTATCGTATTCTTCATGATCATTGGGATCCCGTTTCTTTTAATAAGTTATCAGGCGAAACAAAAAGGGATGACCAGAAGCGAGGTTATTACCCGGATCGTTAATAAATCTGGGACAAAAAATAAAACATCAGTAGAATTTAAAAATAATACTGTAGGAGCAAAGATAGATTTTCTAAACCCTCAACCTGTAGGCCAGACCTTTACAGAAGCGCCTCTGATATCAAATGTTCAGGCAGTAGACCTTGACGGAGACGGATTACTGGATATTATTGTATGTGATTGCAGGAGCAACTCAGTTAACTGGATCCGGCAGTTTCCTGCAGGTGTTTATACAGAAACAGTTTTAGCTGATGGTCTGAATGCGCCAGCCCATGTTCAGGTCATTGATTTTGACAAAGACGGAGACAAAGATATTCTTGTAGCGGTGCTAGGTTTACTTTTTCCGAGTAATGATAAAATAGGCTCTGTTATTATTCTCGAAAATGATGGTAAAAACCATTTCACTAAACATGTTGTTGCTGAGAATATTGCACGTGTGTCAGATGTCAGGGCAGGTGATCTGGATAACGATGGGGATCTGGATCTTGCTGTTGCGCAATTTGGTTATGATGATGGAGAAACCCGATGGATTGAGAATCTTGGAAACTGGCAATTTAAAAGCCATATTCTGCAGAATCTCTCAGGTCCAATTAATGTTATAATAGACGATATTGATAAGGATGGAGATAATGATATTATCTCACTTGTCAGTCAGGAATGGGAGGAGATTTATATTTTCATCAATGACGGAAAGGGGAATTTTACATCTAAGTTGATTTATGGCTCAAATAATGAGGACTTTGGTTCGAGCGGGATTTACATCTGTGATCTCGACAAAGATGGAGATGACGATATATTATACACAAACGGAGATGCCTTTGATTATATTCCTCCCCAGGGTAAACCATGGCACGGAGTTCAATGGCTTGAAAACAAGGGTAACCTTAAGTTTGAATACCATAGGATTTGCAACTTTATTGGAGCGTATAATGCCAGGCCGGTTGACATAGATAATGACGGTGATCTGGATATATTCTGTGTAAGCGCCTTTAACTTATGGGATAAGCCTGAATCTCAGAGCTTTATATGGTTAGAGAACACCGGTAATATGCAATTTGTTCTTCATAATATAGCCAATGCACCTACCCACCTGTTAACACTTGAGTCAGGTGACTTCAATAATGACGGATTAATGGATTTTGTAACCGGAGGAATGCATGCTTATCCTCCTTTCGACAGAATGGGCAGAATAACTTTGTGGATGAATAATGGAAAACTGACAAATAAGCAATAACCTGACGTCTGACAACCTCAATAAGAATATGAAATTCCATCTTCAGTCTCTCGGAACAATTATTGCTTTATTCATTCTTTCACTTACTCTCAAAGGACAAATAAAACCGGAACGTCAATGGCCGGGATTTCGCGGGTATATGGCATCGGGAGTTCTCGATAATGCAAAACTTCCAGAGTCATTTGACCTTCATAAAATGATTAATGTGAGATGGAAAACTGAGATCCCCGGTCTGGGCCTGTCAAGTCCTGTTATCTGGGGCGATAAGTTATTCATCACTACTTCTGTAAGCAAATCAGATAACCAGGGGATCAAGACTGGCATTTATGGAGATGGCATGCCGGTTGCTGATAGTTCGGTTCATGACTGGAAAGTATTCTGCATTGATAAAAACTCAGGCAAAACGATCTGGCAAAGGACAGCATACACAGGTATCCCCAAGATAAGACGTCATCCCAAATCTACCCACGCCAATACTTCCGTGGCAACTGATGGCAAATATGCTGTTGCCTTCTTCGGATCTGAAGGTTTATACTGTTATGATTATGAAGGAAAACTAATATGGAAAAAGAATTTTGGTGTGCTTAAATCTGTTGCATACGATTATGTTGCTGCTGAATGGGAGTTCGCCAGTTCCCCTATAATATATAATGGTGTATTGATCATTCAATGCGATGTTCTTGAAAATTCATTTTTGGCCGCTTTTGATCTGAAGACAGGAAAGGAACTATGGAAAACCAAAAGAGACGAATATCCCGGATGGTGTACGCCAAATATTTATAAAGACGGAGATAAAACTCTAATCGCCGTAAACGGATACAAACACAGGGGTGGATATGATTTTGAAACAGGAAAAGAAATATGGTGGATGTCGGGCGGGGGCGATGTTCCAATTCCGACTCCAGTTATTGGCAAAGACCTGATATATTTCAACAGCGCCCACGGTCCCTCTTCACCAATATATGCGATTAAAACAAATGCTTCAGGGGATATTACAACTAAACCGACTGGCATTCTGAATGAATATGTAAAATGGAGTATTCCGCGTGGTGGTTCATATATTCATACTTTACTTCTTTACAGGGATCATCTTTATAACGTAAATTGGAACGGTTCTATAGTCTGCTATGATGCCGGTACCGGGAAAGTGCTCTATAATGCAAAACTGGGCAATGCCCAGAGCTTTATTGCCTCTCCGGTTGCTTCGGATGGAAAGCTTTACATTATTGATGAACAAGGAAATGTGTACATTATTCAGGATGGTATCACTTTCAAACAACTTGCTGAAATACCTTTGAATGATATTTGTTTAACTGCTCCTGCAATAACTGACGGCATGATTTTCTTCAGGACTCAAAAATATCTTGTGGCAGTAGGTAAAAAATAATTTTTTCTATTCTTTTTTCAGACTGGTAATTAATGAATTCTTTGTTACTGATCTCACTGACAGAAAAAGCGTAAATAAACCTGTGATCACTATTGCCAGAATCATCAGGATGATAAATAACCATGGTATATCGGGGCTATTTTTTATTGACGGTGACGTTGCAACAAGAGCAGAAGTAATGCCTGATGATACTCCGGCAAAAAGAATTAAAACTTGTTCTGAAAGAATCATTCTTCTGATTCTTTTTATATGAAAACCCATGGCTATCATAAGTGCATATTCATGTTTTCGCTGATTATAGTTCCGCAAAAGAACAAATCCAAGTCCAATAATACCAATAATCATTCCCATTGCTCCAAAGACCCCAAATACTGAGAGATATGTATTAGTAACTTTATAGAAAGATGCAAGGCGGTCAGATGATTTTTCAATGTTTATACCATAATTTTCCAGCCTCTCATTCAAAGTGCTTTTGTATACATCGGTTAATGCTCTGTTACCATCAACTAGGAGCACCTGGCTTCCCGAAACAGAAGGATAATACTTTGTGAAATTCTCCTTTCCAATCAATACATTGCCCTGAAAAACAGATGACTGCAATCCTGCCGCAATAATTATATTCATCGGTTGTCCATTCTCAGCTCTGACGATTAAAGTATCTCCCGGTTTTAGATTTAGGCCCCAATCCAGAACAGTCTGATCGGCAATACCATAAATTGTATTGGTTTTTGAATTAAGATTTAAACATTGCCATGGATTTTTAATACTGTCAGAAGCAAGTACTTTAGAAAAAGAGAAAGATTTTTTAACTATAAAATCATCAGGATCAATGCCAAGCAAAGGAGGTGCTGCTATATGGTTAAGATTAAGACAGCTCGCGTCATTGCCTGATGACCTTTTAATCTGAACAAAGCTCATCTCCGAAAGCTGATCGTTATCAAGACCCATTGTTTTTCTGCCGGATTCAGTATTCAGATCCTCTTTTACAGGGATTGTGTTCTCGCACCACAGAAGATATCCTCCGGTCCCCCCTGATCTTCTCATCTGTTTTTCATTAAAATTCATCTTATTTGTACCGGTAATAAAGACAGTAAATATTCCTGCAGCTATAAAAAGGATTGGAGTTACTGCATTGGACGGGTTAAAAGAGTAATAGAGGTGCGATAAGTGCTTCCTGTTTATTATTCTATGGGAACTATTAATAAACCTGCCGAGATAAAGCTGCCTGCATAAGATAATCAGAGTAAATAAAAGCATTGTTCCTGCTGCAAATGAAAAAATGAGTCGCTGATCCTTGAATAGAACAGAAATAACGAGTAATAAAATTGTTAAAAAGGCCGATACAAACAATCCAATAAGATTTTTAAGGGCTGAAGGAGCAGTGTAGATCTCCTTTTGCCTTTGATTCAACCTTTTCAGGTAACGCTTAATTTTCACCAGCATAAATATCATAATGGTAAGGAATGTCAGCAGGAATCCTGTAAGCATTGGTACAATATTAAAGTATGCATAAAGGGCATCAGTCTGTACGGCCCCGTTCCAAACGGTATTTAGAGCCCTGGTTATGAAAATATTAACCAAATAGCCGGCAAATACGCCAACCGAGCAGCCTGTCAAACCAATAAATCCGGATTCAAAAAATAATAGTTGTGCAATCCACCGGTTTTTAAATCCCAGGGCAAATAATGTATTAATATGCCCTCTTTTAGAATCAAAATATGAAGAGGCAGCAAATGATAATAAAACCAAAGAAGAAAGAATCAGGAAAAATCCAAGACTCAGGAAAAGAGTACTGAAATCAACACTCTTATTGGCCGCTTTAAAAGATTCTTTTGACAGATCTGTTATTGTGAAGCCCATTTTCTCAGGATCAAGGGATCCGTCAAGTTTATCCTCAATCTCTTTTTCGGTTACTCCCGCAGGATAACGAATGGCTGTAGCCGGACCAAAATTATTTCCCCATAACTCCTTGCCCTTCTCATAACTTATAAACGCTTTAGGTGTACCCTTGTATCTTTTCCAGTAATCCTCATCTTTAGTACGAATTTCGTGCATTTTTATAGGGACACCAGCATCCCAGTCAGAACATGATTCTTTTCCAGAGATTCCCGGAAAATCAGGCATCAATAGGGAATCTGACCAGATACCCTTCAAATCGACAATACGTTTAACAATAAAACCGCTGTTTTTTTCAATAAGTTTATTCAAAGAATCAGGTGAATACCAATACATTTGAATCGAGTCCCCTACATCTACAGAAAGATCATGAGCCATCCAGCTGTTTATTATCATTCCATTGCTTCGGGTAATATCGGGATAAAGTGAAGAAGGCAGTGCTGAAACAAATGAATAAGGAGTTGATTTAGTGCCTGCATTAAACTTGTTGCCAAGGTATGTTATGACAGAGGCTGAGTTAGGTAGCAGGTTATCAATTTCTTTTATTATTGCTTCATCAATAAAGATTCTGTCAGATGTCAGTTCATATTGCTCATTCTTCTTTACCATCTTTAGCTTTAGTCCAATATCGGAAAGCTTCAAAAAATGTTTTAACGCTTGAGATACCTTCTTTAATGAATTGATATTGTTTCTGTTAATAAGCAGCCTGTTGATTTTATGAAGGTTACCCTGACTATCTTCGATATCCGAAATGTTTATGAATATATTCATTGGTGTTATCTGGCTGATTGACAATGAAAAATTGCCGGTATGATTTGGTTCCAGAATGCTTCCAATCCTCATTACAATTGACTTTCCGGCATCACCCGATAGTGCAAACGGAGCATCAGAGGGTATGTCGCTTATTGCTTTGAATCGAATTATAATATCGTCACCCTGTTTAACTCCAAGATAATCTGCTAGCCTTTTATTAACAGCAACTTCCCCGGGCCTGATTGTCATTGAATCAAAGCCCTGAAAAACAAAAAAGTCCTTATTAACACCGAAAATATGAGTATTGAATGCTCCTTTTTGAGAATTCAGACTCTGGCTGTAGCCGTTTGTTTCAAGTATACCCGTGCATTTTATATCAGAGCTATCTTTAATTCTATGAACAAGATCAGGATCAAAGTATCGAATACCTGAACTTATGAGAATACCTGTACTTCCAAGATGCTCTAAAGCCGACCTTTTAAGACTCTCTTTAACAGATCTGCCAGTAAGCAGCGACCCTGTTATTACCGCACACAGCAACACAATTATAAGAACCTGGTACAGAACCGGCTTTTTATAGAAATTTATTGATTGTATTATTATCCCGAAAATTCCCGGCATTATAAGCTGTTTTTGATTCACATCAGACTAAGAGTTTACCTTCCTCAAGATGCAGGATTTTTGACATTTTTTTGGCGAGGTCAATAGAATGGGTCGCCAGAATAATTGTTATACCATATTCTTTGTTCATATCGAGAAGAAGTTCCCCGAGATTTCCTGCATTCTTTGCATCAAGAGATCCTGTTGGCTCGTCCGCAAGAAGAATTGATGGATTATTAGCCAGGGCTCTCACCAATGCAACTCTTTGAGCTTCGCCACCCGAAATACGAAACGGATATTTATCCATTAGATCAGAAATACCTGTTTTTTCCATCAATCCATTTAAGTATTGTTTTTTAACAGAAAGTTCTTCATGGGAATGCTTTGAGGCAAGTAAAGGGAGAAATATATTTTCTGATACTGTTAGATATGGCAGCAAAAGATGCTCCTGGAATACAAAACCGATATTCATGTTTCTGTAATCGGCGGACTCATTCTCAGTAAAACTTGCTATTGAAGTTCCCCTGAAAATGATCTCTCCGGCATCAGGTTTATCAAGTAAACCTATTATATTCATGAGAGTCGTTTTCCCTGAACCCGATGGACCCATGATAGCAACTGTTTCACCTTCATCCACTTCAAGCGAGAGATTGTCAAGAACTAAACCTCGTTGAATAAATGATTTTGAAATTTCTTTTATTGAAAGCATAGCGAAGAAAATCAATTTAATCAATTATCATATTAAATTAAAGAATTATAAACTCTAGATAGTCCTTCTGACATTTTTTCAAGAGAAAGTTCAGTCAGGACTTTTTCTTTTCCTTGTTTGCCAAGGCCAGATCGAAAATCATTATCCTTTAATAATTGCAGAAGGCTCGTCGAGAGCTCCGTAACACTGTCAGGTGAATAAGTGATTCCGCCCATTGTTCTTGCAACGATTTCAGGAAATGCCCCTGTTGCTGGCTGAACAACTGGAACCCCGGCAGCGTTGGCTTCAAGTAAATATAATCCATAACCATCATGTTTCCTGACGGGTACACTCATAACATCTATATTGCTGAAAAACTCCTGTTTGCTGTTCCCATGAAATTCAGGATAAATTCTTACAAAGCTTTTAAGTCCGTTAGTTTTTATTTTCCTTATCTGATCAGCAATAAATGGTTTATCATCACTTGTATACCCGCCTGAAACATGAAGAGTAAGTCCGGGCAGATCATTAGCTGTTTTCAGTTCAATAAAAGCATCTACCAGCTTGTCAAAGCCGTTCTGGAAATTTATCCGGCAGAAATATCCGATTGCCGGGTAGTTATCTCTTTTTTCAATTTTCGCCAGGTCACCGGGATCAATTCCCAGCGGAATAACTTGAAAATTGTCACCTGAGATTCCGGTTTTTGAAATGAACATCTCTTTATAGTAATTACTTGGAGTCAAAAATGCATCAACATTGGATGCTTCCTTCGATATCAGTTTCCAGGCTCGCGACTGGTAAGGTTCAGCCATCTCATCTATCCAGTCATCTTCATTTAGCAGCGAACAAACAATCTTAACATCCAGTTTTTTCTTAATCCGGCGTGCAAGTCCGATTATAAGAGCATTTGACAAATGAATAATATCCGGTTTCCCATCTCTGGTAAGATAATCTACTAGTCGCTGCAGCTCCTTTTCAGGAAAAGCATTTTCTCCTTTAATCATATTCAGGGTCATCTCTTCAAGCCCTTCAGTACGTGTTGATCCAGCCCTGTGTGCAGCTATCTTAAGCATTGGGGCAGAATCAAACAGTTTATCCATGAATACAGGCATATTCCTGAGAAAAGGTACTTTTTCTCTCAGATACATTGAAATAGCGCCGAAGAATACCTTCTTATCAAGACCTGTTTCGATATTCGTATCGTCAGGAGGAAGATATAACGGTATAGCTGAAGCCGTTATTCCAGGAACTTTACGTATTGCTTTTAGGTAAATCATATCGCGATAGCAATTACCGCAATAAAATGAACCTCCTGAACCTGTTATCAGATAAACAATTTTCATTTTGTTATATTTCTTCTCATTGTAACTCTTTGAAACTCAATGTACTCACCCACTTGATCCTCCTCTCTACTTTGTAAAGAGGGGGAAATAATTAATATTCAGTGCATTGCGCCCCTCTCTAATCCTTATAGACAGGGACTGGGGGGTCAGTTCATTCTCCCCCGAAAGCCAGCAACCTTCCATCTTCAGTCAGAATGAAAAACTTTCCGTCAATAACTGCCGGGGAACTGCTCACGGGAGTTCCTGCATTGAAACTCCATAGTTTTTTGCCATCTGCTAGTCCAAGAATATAAATAAACCCATCCATACCTGCAAAGAGAACTTTTGTCGATGATAATACCGCTGAGCCAATTATTCTTCCATTGGTTCGGTATTTCCACTTCAGTTTTCCATCGGTAGAGTTATAACAATAAAGATATTTATCTTCACTTCCAATTACAACTGAATTATTTCCGATTGCAGGAATAGCCAGGATCGAACCGGATTCCTCGTTTCCAGGGATCTTCCATAGAATTTTTTTTGTATTAATATTTACACAATATTTTGTGCCGTCATAATCTCCGAAATATGCCAAATCATGTGTAAGGGCAGGGGAGGAAGCAATATAAACTCCAATATTAATAGTATCTTTTTGTTTCCCTGTCAGTGGATCTACAACCCTTATCATTCCATCACATCCACCGAAGACAATTTTCCCGTTGAGTATTGCTGGTGTTCCATTGATGTAATTTTCAGTCTCAACTTTCCACAGAGATTTTCCTGTTTCAGGATCAACGCAGTGCAGGAAAAAATCATAGCTTCCTGCAACGATTCCGGCTTTGTTACCGGCAACCCACACATTTGCCGAGCCTGCTATCTGGTTATCGGTAGTATAAGACCAGAGCAATTTACCTGAAATTTTGTCAACGGCTTTTAGAATTCCTTCACTTGTACCGAAAATAACTTTATTGCCGTATACCATAGGAGCAGCATCGATTGATGCTCCGGCTTCATATTTCCACTTTATTTTGCCATCAGTGTCAATAGCAATCAGGGACCCTTTATCATTTCCAAAATATGCAATTCCCCCGCTTATTACTGTTGATGATTTTGTGGTTCCTCCGGTTTTAATGCTCCATAAAAGCTTAGGTGATACCGGAAGTTCAGATTCAATCTTTCCTGCCAGATCGGACTTTCCTCTGAATAAGGGCCATTCATTGTTGCTATTCTGAGCTTGAGAAGCAGAAATAAGAAGAAAAAGAAGCGTAATTGTGAAAAAATATCGCATTTATCAAAAATTATTCAATCATCTTAAATCAAGATCAATTACTCTTCGCTTTTGTTTTACCATTCTGACTTCCGCCAATTGGTGGAGAGAATCAAACAAAGACTTTTGAAAGTCCCCCTTGGGGGATTTAGGGGTATAATATATTAAAACATACTTAATGCTCCGGTTGGACATATTGCTATAACTTCTTTGGTTTTTGTTTTAAGGATATTATTAAAATTCTCAGTAAGAGGCTCAGAGATAATGCTTACAAATCCCCTGTTAATAAAACATAGAGAAGGTTCATTCTTTGAATCCTCACAAAGCCTTACACAGAGCCCACATTTAATACATTTTGCATTCTCAAAAATAAGTCCGGAATTAATATTTATTTTCTTCTGTATAGGTGAATTTACAAGTTTACCTCTTGGATCTTTAAGAGAAAACTTCTCAGCAATATCCCGGAGACTGCAATTATCAGCAGCACGGCAATCGCAGTGCATACAGCTCTCGGATTCATTAGCAGCAGAGTCTGAATCGGATATTTCCCTGACCCTATTTATATCATCAGAACATTCTTTTAGCCATTCAGATAATTCGCTTGGATCAAGTTTTCCGATATGGGATGAGAACCGTTTGGGAGATTTTTCCTTGTTCTCCTTAAATGATATAATGTATTGATTTAGAGTGTTGTTTTCCTGTTTAATCTGTTGCGAGATAAATATTTGCATATTTCTTATTGAAACAGGAGTGTCAATTTTTTTCCTCCGGCAGGCATTCTCACAATATCCCGGACAATCAGTACAAATTAAGCCGGAGGATTGAAGCTGCCCAATTGAAAGTTTTATTGCACCAGTAAAATCTTTTGCGCTTAAAAGCCTGTTCATTAGAGGAATATCATAGCCACCCGGACATACAACTTTGCATGGAGCCTCACATTCAGCACGATGCTCCGAGAGAAGTAGTTCGATTGCTTTCCGCCTTAGGAAGGTAACCTCCTCTGACATGCAATCAATGTCCATGCCATCCCGGGCTAAAGCTGAACATGATGGTAAAAAATTTCCTGTTCTTTTATCCTTAACCATACAAATCATGCATGAAGAGAAATGAGGAAGTCCATCACAATTACAAAGAGTAGGGATATCTAATCCGGCACTTCTTGCAACATCCAGAATGGTTAATCCGTCCTTGACTTCATAATCGTTACTATTTATCTTCAGCTTAACCATTTATATTAATAATTTCGATCGCCTTTTCAGGACATACAATTCTACAATTATCGCATTTTGTACAAATTAGCTGGTTTATCTCATGTTTTTCATAAGGTTTAAAAGGAATTGCTTTTACCGGACACTCCTGTGAACATTTTGTGCATCCTGTACAATTGTCATTTACACTATATCTTATGAGATCCCTGCATTTGTTAGCCCGGCAGATTCCTCTTGTATGTTCTTCATATTCCTCTCTGAAATATAACAGGCCGGTAAGAACCGGATTAGGAGAAGTTTTTCCAAGACCGCATAAACTTCCATCTTTAACCAATTTGCAAAGCTTTTCAAGTTCTTCTATATCTTCAAGTGTTGCTTTACCCTCAGTTAAGCCTGTAATAATATTCAGCATCTGCTTCGTGCCAATTCTGCAGAATGTGCATTTCCCGCATGACTGTTTGTGAGTGAATGTCAGAAAGTATTTTGCCATATCAACCATGCAATCTGTATTGTCCAGCACAACCATACCACCTGAACCCATCATAGCACCTAACTTTGTAAGTTCTTCATAATCAATGGTTGTATCAGCTTTACTTGCAGGAATACATCCACCAGAAGGACCTCCAATCTGAACTGCTTTAAAAGTATTGCCATCAGCGACACCATTACCAATGTTTTCTACTATTTCCCGAATTGTTGTTCCCATTGGAACTTCAATGAGACCACCTTTGGAAATCTTTCCGGCAAGGGCAAATACCTTTGTTCCTTTGCTTTTTTCAGTTCCAATGATGTTGAAGGCTTCTGCACCATTTGCTATAATCCAGGGAATTACTGAGAGAGTCTCGACATTGTTAACCAGTGTTGGCATATCCCTGAAACCTTTGACCGCAGGATAGGGAGGCCTCAGATGCGGAGTACCACGCTTACCTTCGAGTGAAGATATCAAAGCAGTTTCTTCCCCGCATACGAATGCCCCGGCACCTTCAAATATTTTAATATCGAATGAAAAAGTACTGTCATAAATATTATTTCCCAATACTCCATTATCATAGCATAATTTAAGAGCCAGCCTTACTCTTGTCACTGCCAGCGGATATTCCGCCCTGATATAGAAAATCCCTTCGTTAGCGCCCGTTGCGTATCCTGCAATGATCATCCCCTCAATTACCCTGAAAGGGAAAGACTCAAGAAGCATTCTGTCCATGAAGGCCCCAGGGTCTCCTTCATCTCCGTTGCATACAACATACTTTGTCTTTCCTTCTGTATGTAATGAAATTCCCCATTTTTTCCCGGTAGGAAATCCCGCACCACCTCTTCCTCTTAATCCGCTGTCAGTTATGCTTCTGATAATTGATTCCCGGGCCGAATCCTTAATACACTTCCTGAGTGCCTCAAAACCACCTGATAAACAATACTCCTCATATGATTCGGGAGAAAGAACACCGCTGTTCTCGGTAGCAATATGCACCTGATGATTAAGGAAGTTATTAAGATATTTCTCTCTTAATTCAACCGGAATATTAACCTGCCCGGAAAGCTTATCATCTGACAGAAAAGTATCGACAAGATCATTAATATTATATTTAATCCGTTTGTTTAAAGTCCTTGGCCTGATGTGTTTAAGGAGTATCTCTTCAACCTGCGGTTTGCTGACTTTTGTATATCTTGAATGTATGTTCTCTTTTGTAACTATTTCCATTAATGGTGTCTGGTTACACACCCCGACGCAACCTACAGGTTTCAACCTTATATTCAGATTATACCTCTCTTTTACATCAATTATTTCAGAGAGGATCTCCTTACTGCCTCCGGCAACACAACATGAACCAATCCCTATCCTGATTTCAGCATCAATATCCTGGCTCAATTCAGATTCAGTTGTCTTTATGCTTCTATTTCCTGAATTAAGAAAATCATGAATTATCTCATCTGCATGGGTTGGTTTAACATGACCATATGTTTTACCGTCAATCTGAACAACCGGCGCAAGAGTGCAGCAACCAAGACATGCAACTTCTTCAATTGAAAACAGGTTATCGGGTGAAGTGTTATTTGTATTGTCAATTTTAAGAACTCGTTTAAATGCCTCGGATATCAAAGGGCTTCCTTTCACATGGCAAGCCGTTCCAGCACAAATTTTTATTGTATGCTTTCCAACCGGAAGATGCCTGAACTGAGAATAAAATGTTGAAACTCCGGAGATCTGTCCGGGGGTGATGTCAGTTACTTTACAAATATATTTAAGAGCTTCAGAGGGCAGCCAATTAAGCCTCTTCTGGACCTCCTGCAGTATTATAATAACCTTCTCGGGGTCTCTGCCTGTCAATGCTACAACTTCGTCCACGACTGAAGTTATATCCTGTTGAGAACTCTGCTCACATGTGCAGTCATTGATCAATATGTCTGGCTTATCTTGATTCAATTCTTCGATATACAATAAAGGTTTTTCTTTCCCCGTATATAAATTTTTTTGTCTGAAAAGGCCGGGGTACAATCTGTAGCTTCACCAAGTGACGATTCAGCGACAAGACCGAATGAAGTTCCTGCCTTTACTATATGCATTATACCACTTCTATCAAGAAGATAAACCATATCATCAGCTATTACAGGTGAGGCGTAAAAAGGATTCTGAAAATAATGTGTCCACAATGTATCTCCTTTTAGCGCATTATAACATGCAACATCACCGTTTCCAGTTGATACGAATAAGAACTGATCAGTGGCAACAGGACTTGAAACATCAGGAGTATAAGTGTTGTCTTCCCATAAAACCGAAACTCCATTGGCAGGTTTTATTGCCACAAGTTTTGCATAATCAGTTACAGCATAGGTCATTGTGCTGTTTACTGCCACTGATGGAGCGACATCACCGCTCATACATTCTATTTCCCAAAGTTCTTTACCAGTTAAGGGATCATAACCACTTACTGTCGGGTTTCCGTTTATGATCAATTCTGATTTTCCGGCAAAATATGCTATTACAGGAGAAGACCAAACAGCATGTCCCTGTCGGAGGGTTTCCCACTTCTGATCACCTGTCTCCGGATCAAATCCGATCAGAGATATCTTCACATTACTGTCGAATTGCAAGAGCAGAATGTCTTTATAAATTATCAGGGAAGATGTGTAACCATAGCTGCTTTCAGGAACCCCTATGTTTTTTGCCCATTTCTGTTTTCCATCCATATCGAAGCAAACAAGGTTTCCGTTTGAAAAAACTGCACAGACCACTTTCCCATTTGTAGCTACAGTTGAAACAGCCAGCCCTGCTTCCTGATCCATTTTAGGCAGTATGGCCGGTTCACCGGGGATGTTTGAAGCAGATCCCGTCCAAAGCATTTTGCCTGTTTCCTTATCTATGCAATAAACCTCACATATTTTTTCCTGTGCTCCTGTAATAAAAATCTTATCACCCCATATTACAGGAGAGCTTTTGCCTTTCTTAGGCACTTCCATTTTCCAGCCGATATTTTTTCCATCTGCGGAATTCCATTCAGTTGGATAACCAGTACCTCCAGCAATGCCTCGACTATCCTGTCCCCGGAAAAACGGCCAGTTTGTTTTATCTGGTTTTTGAGCTTTTTCATTGCCACTTTCCTCTCTCTTAGCTGATCGTGTGGATTTTCCAGATATGTCAGGAAGATCGGCACGCAGAAGAAATGATGAAGCAATAGCAGAAATGAATAAAAGAATTGCCGCTGATATCAGATATTTTCTGTTTTTTTCTCTGCGTAATGAAGAATTTGGTTTTGAATCAGCAAGGACTGGTATAAGTTTTTCATGCTCTGTAATAATCCGCTGACAGAAAATAAAAATAATGACTCCGGCAATAAGGAGATAGGAACCTGTTTCCACCTGCCATCTTGAACTGAAGTAAGCTTTTCTTGCCATCAGATCAATTGCCCGCACCTGCTCAGCTTTAGCCGCATTCGACGGATCCTTGTCATATTGTTCCTTAATTGATAATAACACGGGATTGTCCAACGGATTCACCGTTTTTAACTGTGCCAGGCTAAAGATCATTGTCATGGAAACTATTGCGGCAAAGCCTGCTGCAATCTGACTGACAACTTTAAGAATACTGATATCTTTTTCAGTAAATTTAACCTTCATTTAAGCCTTCACTTTAATTGGACAATATTTAAAACATCTCCCGCAACTATAACACTTCCCCTGATGCGGTTTATATTCGCTTCGCTTACTTCTTATCGTTAGTGATATCATTCCTATTCCGAATGAAATTCCCAGGAATGCTCCGGCCCATGGCGAACCGTTCCGGAATCTTTCGGTTATCAGCTCTTCTTCACTAAATAATTCCAATTCTGTCTTTCCCGATTCTTTGAATGCTGCAACATCTTTCAGCTCTGATTCAATTCCGGTTTTCTTTTCAGTCCTGATCTCTCTTGCCAACCTGACAGTATTATTTGCCCCAGACAAGGCAGGAGCTAGGTTATAAATTAAGACAGCTCCGGCAACTGCAAACAGCGGAACCATGAGAAAATAGAGTATGAATCGCTTTCTTGATTTTTGAGGCTCTTCTCTCTGCTGTTCGGTATCTGAAGGAATTATTGCATCATAAGGGCAAACCTCTTCACAAAGCCTGCAATTTGTACATTCAGCAGGAGTTATCGTAAGATGTTTCCCGGCAAACCTTGAAAAAATATTAAGAAGCACACCATAGGGGCAGAGGAACCTGCAATACGGTCTGTTGACAAATATTCCGGAAAAAAGCAATAAAGCTCCGAAGATTATCATAGTGTAAGGAGCATCCAGTCTGAATATTCCAACGAAAGGATCATATCTGCATATAAGAAACTGGCTGTTAGTAGAAGCAAACAGAATAGCGATTGCAAGGTAAATGAATGGAACAAATGCCAGAATCACCTCAACAGATTTTGGAAGTTTTACCGGTTTAATGCCTGTTAGCTCCTGAATGGCTCCGAGGGGACAAACTCCTGCACAGAATACACGACCATAGGCAAGTGCAAACAGCAGAGGTATTATAAAGAATAGGAGAGCTGTGATCGGAATTGAATATCCTGTATTAAATAGAGCAAGTGATACGTTCTGAACCGATCCGACCGCACAGATACACCCTTGTCTGTAAAAGCCAAAATATGCCAGAGAAAAGACAGACATCCATATCAAACCCTGCCTTGAACGCTTTTTTAATGCCAGCCAGGTTGTCATTATCAAAGCACCTATCAATACTATAACATCAAGATATTCCCAGCCCGGAGCTCTGGGAGTGGGCATCTGGTTTGTAGGGTAAACATGTCCCGATTCAAATTCAGGTCGCGGAAACCGATCCTGGGCATAAAGTACCATGTGCCAGAAGAACAGCAATAAAAATATCATATAAGGAAGGGCTTTCTTCATCTATGAGTTTCGTGTTTCGTGTTTCGCGTTTAGGGTTTTTTACCTTCTACTTTTACCTCTTTACTTTTTACTTTCATCTTTTGTCTTTTGCCAAATATGCAATGTTCGCAGGTATGCGTGATATGGCATTTGAAGGGCATGTCCGTGCAATTGAGCATTCGTTGCAGTTCACACACCTGTCATGTCTTATCTGCATATAAAGTGACCCATTTCCAAAATCGCCGCATCCCTTTACGCATTTTGCACACCCATCACATAATTCTTCATTGATTGTATATTCAAAATATGGTTCTTCTACAAATTTTCTTGTGATTGCTCCTGTTGGACACAGCTGATTTTCTGCTCCCGTACTGATAGTTTTCACTCCCTGACGTAAATAACCTCCACAGAGGTCACAATAACCACACATACGGAAAGCATGAACACATTTTGAGGCAGAAGGAGTAAGTATGCAGTTAGTCTTGCATTGACCACACTGCGTACATTTTAAAGGATCTATCTGCCAGACATAACCTGAGGCTGAGGTCTTTTTTGCAAGAAAAACAGGTATGATAATCAGAGGTACCGTAACTATCAGCTTACCCGCGATTCTTACAAAATCCCTCCTTGACTGATATTTATTCTTACCTTCCTTCATTCCATCTGTTATAGATATTTATTACAGTCAGTTTTCCCATTACAAATCCCCTTGCCAGGGCAGGTAGTGCAAGCATTTCCGCTTACAATCTTTTTTCCAAGAGAAATTACAATAATAGCAATCAGCATCAGTAGAATATATCTGCCTAGTTTTTTTATTAATTCATTTCTGCTCATATCTTAGTGTTTCGTATTATTCGTTTCTCGTTTATTATTTCTCACTTATCATTTGTTTTACCCCCATCCCCCCCAAATGGGGGGCTAAAAATATGATAGAGAGTAAATCCCCCACGTGGGGGATTTAGGGGGTTGTATTTCTATTAAATATATAAAGCTTAGAGTCAGCCGGGTAGGCCCCATAAATTGTTTTCCCGTCAGCTGAAGCAAGATTCAAAGGAACTGACTTAATAAAGTTATTTTTTGAATTTACAAACTCAACAAATTCACCTTTTTTATTGAGAATCTTGATCCTGTTAATTCCCTTTTCTGCAGTTACGAATCCTTCCGGAATAAGTGCAAAATGGGGAGGAGCACAGCATCCGCAAAATGAACCCGGAGCAGTACCTGCTTCGCCAAACTGACTCTTTAAAACCCCATCAATAGAATAAGTTTCAATTCGATGCAAGCCTGTATTTGCTACGAATACATTATTCTCATTATCAAGTGCCACCTCAAAATATGGACTCGGGATAACAAAATGTCTGTCATTCTGGCCAATCATTTTTTTAACCTCACCGCCTTTGTCTAGAATGAAAACCATTTTATTTCCTGCATCGGCAAAAGCAACATATTTTTTGTTTGAACTCACAGAAGTAATGATGCAGCTATCCTCAAATGGCCCCCATTGATTTAGTATCTTACCAGCCGGACTCATAACAAGTATCTGTTCCATTGTTGATGCGAAAACTGTATCACCGAAGTTCGAAAGCGATGTCACAGGTGATGGAGTTTTTACATTCCAGATGAGTTTCAGGTCTTTATTATAGCATGATACAAAAGAATCACCACCAAGATAAATCTTACCGGCAGCATTAACTGCAACGGCCTTGAGGTATCCTTCATTCACCTTGAACTCAGTTGATACTTTCCAGGCATCCGGTATTTCTACAATGGCTGCATTTTTTGTTTCATTTTTAACTGAACCAGCCGGTTTAACAGTATCAAAGATTATGTACCCGATGAAGACGATTATAATTGAAACAGATAAAACCATTATTAATTTCTTGTTCATATTCAGCTCATTTACCAATATTAAGACAAAGCAAATTTCTTGAATCCCTCATAATGAGGTATTTACCAGCAATTGCCAACGGGCCCCAGGCTTCAATTCCTTTTATAATCTTGTGACTTGCAATTAAGGAAACCTTGTTATCCTGGATTTTATAAAAGTAGAGTTTTCCGTCATCATCGAGAAGATATAATTTATCTCCGCTTACAATATATGGTCCCAGCCCTCGTCCAAATCTGTTTTCTTTACCACTTGACCATACAGCTGTTAATAGATCAGATTTTTTATAACAGACCAATTGCTTTTTAAGTGCACCCGCGTTCTCGGGCAAAACGCTCCAGATATAATTTCCAATTATTACCGGTGTTTGCTGATCACTGGCAAGTCCATTTGTTGCTTTATGTTGTTCCCTGACAGATGCTGAATAACCCGATCCCGTGTTATTTATTACAATCCGAGCTCCTCCGGCGCCATAACTTCCAAATACAGCAATTTCGTTATTCCCAAGAAAAAGGGGAGAAGCTGCAGTTGTTGCCGGACTCCATTCAGTTGTCGTCCACATCAATTTTCCAATATCAGCTTTTTCTGCAGAAATGCCACAAACTCCTCCAACTGCGTTATAAACATACATTCTTTTCCCATGAATTATCATCGGTATTATCGAACCATGAGACATCCGGAGGGAATCAGGGTTTGAGGTTTGCCATAATATTTTGCCGGATGAACAATCCACACCTATCATCAGGGCTTTTCCGCCAGGTGCCAAAACAGCTACATTATCATCAATCAATGGACATTGACCTGTATAAAAATCAGGCGTGATTCTTCCTTTTTCTGTTCCCGGAATACCAAACTCTTTTTCAAGATTGATCGACCATAACAATTTTCCGGTAATCGGATCAACACACATCACATGCGATCTTGGACCAATTGTGACAAGATATTTATCAGTCACTGCCGGAATGGTTCTGGAATATCCATGATTTCGTTTCAGATCAACATAATACCAACGCCTCCAAAGCTCTTTTCCTGAAGAAAGGGAAAAACATCTTAGAGCATCTGCTTTCTTTCTTTCGTTATAATCAAGAAGGTAAACTCTTCCATTATGGACAGCAGGACCTGCATACCCCTCACCCAGTGTAGTTCTCCAGATGATAGATGGTCCGGAACTATCCCATGATTCGGCAAGCGGTGTAGTATCTTTACTTATATTATCCAAATCTGTTCCTCTGAATCTTGGCCAGTCTCCGGCAACTATTGCATCCATTTGTGCGAGGGTATCGAAGAACTGACCGATGATAACAGTATCTGATTTTGCTTCCATTTTAGGCCGGTCATCCATTCCGGGAATCCTTTCACTCAGATCTAAAGGCTGATCTTTCAGCAACCAGAAGAATAAAATAAATGCAAAGACTAATACAACTCCAGCGACGATTAAGGTTCTTTTCTTTACGTGTAATAACATCAACTCTATCCGCTATATGGTAAATGTATTTGTATTTGTATTTGTATTTGTATTTGTATTATCAGTGAGCAAAGCTACTATTAATTACCTTTTGTCCAATTACCAGATTTGCCCAGATTAGAAAATCAGAAAAACCTGAATTTCATCACTACAAAGTATTAAAACGGGCTTTAATAAAACTAATTGCTTTTAATATTGAAAGCCATAAGAACTTTCCCATGCCGTATGTAAAGGATTCCGTTATGAATTACAGGATGTGCCCAATAAGGTCCGGATCCTTTTGAAATTTTAAAACTGGATATTAAATCAAATTTTTCCGGATTAGCTCTAACCAGCCCTACAAATCCATTTCGTTCATCATAAATATACAGCAAGCCTTCTGCTGAAATGATTGAACCTTTGCATTTCCAGTGCTCTTCGTATTTTTTCTGGCCAGTATTCCAATCGATACAACACCAGTTTCCATCACTGTTGCTTAACCAGTTGGAGCCATAAATATACCCGTTTAATAAAACAACACCTCCATGATGTACATCCAGAACCTTATCGGTCCATGCGACGGTAGCTTTGTTGCCTCCGTCAGTAAGACTGAGCATAAATCCTCCATGATCATAACCACCTGTTATATATATTTTCCCATCATGATAAACAGGAGTAACACATTTTATTACCTCAGCTTTTTCAGGATTAATATCCAGGTGTTTTATTTTCCAAACTATTTTCCCGGTTGAAGGATCAACTGCAAAAACATAGCTGGCTGATACATTGACTATAAACTTCTTGCCTGAATAGTTAATTAAAATGGGAGAGACATAAGCAGGATTATCATTCAGACTTTCAGATTTCCAGATCATATTACCAGTTTTTTTATCCAGAGCAATAATCATGGTCGCAGGTCCGCCAGTTGTAAAATAAAGTTTATTTTCGTCGATGATAAGTGATTCAGCAATACCCCAGGGACCAAAGGTTCCTTTGTATATTTCACTTGCTTTAAGTGACCATATAATAGTTCCATTTTTTGCATCAATACATGCTAAATCGCCCGATCCGCTGCTTACATAAACCCGGTTTCCCTCAACCGTCGGAGTACACCTGCTTTCAGGATTAGATCCATTCCATGAACGGCCATATGGTACCTTCCATTTGATTTTACCGAGTGTATCTAAAGCAATCAAATTATCTTTGTTTTCGCTCATTCCGGTCAAATAAATCAAATTATTTCCGAATGTTACTGATGAAAAACCTGTCGGCAATTCCTCGTTGAACCATATCATTTCCGGACCATTCTGAGGCCATGACTTTAGCAACCCTGTCTCTGCCGATACACCGGTCCTGTGCTCAGGTCTCCATTCACTTATTTTTTGACCATTAATTAATAGTATAGAGTTTAAAAGAGACAAAATAATTAAGAAAGTAATTTTCATCTTTGATAGGATTTGTTTCACGGGCAAATTAATTATTTTATTATTTATGATACTATCCTTATATGTTAAATGAATCTTAAATGTTGCAATTATGATTTTTGTTATATTAATAATATTTAATAAATGCAAATATTATATGTCAAATATTTACTTATTATATATATTTACTTAATTAATTTACATATTTTGTCATAAAATATATCAATTTGAATAATGATTATTAAAATATTATTAGCTTTGCAACCTGAGATTTAGAAAATAATTAACCGGTCAATTTATATTAAATTAATAATATGTGTGGAATTGTAGGCGTTTTTGATCTGAAAGTCAATCATATGGAGTTGAGGGCAACTGTCCTTAAAATGTCAAAAAAGGTAAGACACCGTGGTCCCGACTGGTCAGGAATATTTTATTGCGAAAAAGCAATACTTGCTCATGAAAGATTATCTATCGTTGATCCCCAGTCAGGCAAACAGCCATTATACAGTAAAGATTGCAACCTCATTCTTGCAGTAAACGGAGAGATATATAATCATCAGGAGATAAGAAAACGCTATGAGGATTCTTACGAATTTCAGACTCATTCCGACTGCGAAGTGATTCTTCCTCTTTACAGGGATAAAGGTCCGGCATTCATTGAAGAGCTAAATGGAATCTTCGCTTTCGCATTATATGACAGGGTAAAGGATTGCTATTTCATTGCCCGTGATCATATTGGTATTGTACCCCTCTACATTGGCTGGGATTCATTCGGCAATTTTTATGTTGCTTCAGAGCTTAAAGCTTTGGAGGGTGTTTGCAATAAGATCCAGGAGTTTTTGCCTGGGCATTATCTCTATAGCAAAGACGGCGTAATGACAAAATGGTACAAAAGGGATTGGGAGGAGTATTCTGCTGTTGAAAATAATAGTACAAGTATTGAGGATCTTAAAGAAGCGCTTGAAGCCTCTGTTCACCGTCAGTTAATGTCGGATGTTCCGTATGGAGTACTTCTCTCCGGTGGTCTTGATTCATCAGTGGTTTCAGCAATAGCGAAGAAATTTGCACCAAAGAGAATCGAATCTCAGGACAAAAGTGAGGCATGGTGGCCCCAGTTGCACTCTTTTGCAGTAGGGCTTGAGGGTTCTCCCGACCTGGCTGCAGCACGAAAAGTAGCTGATCATATTGGAACGATACATCATGAAATTAACTTTACAGTTCAGGAAGGGCTCGATGCAATCAGAGACGTTATTTATCACATTGAAACATATGATGTTACAACTATCAGGGCTTCTACTCCGATGTACCTGCTGGCAAGAGTCATCAAATCGATGGGAGTAAAGATGGTCCTATCAGGTGAAGGCGCCGATGAAATTTTCGGCGGTTATCTCTATTTTCATAAAGCTCCCGATGCCAGGGCATTTCACGAAGAAACAGTAAGAAAGATAAGCAAACTTCATTTATATGACTGTCTTCGTGCCAATAAATCTTTGGCTGCATGGGGCGTTGAGGGCCGTGTACCTTTTCTTGATAAAGAATTTATGGATGTTGCAATGCGTCTTAATCCAAAGGATAAGATGATAAACAAGGACAGAATGGAAAAATGGGTCCTGAGAAAAGCCTTTGAAGACTACCTTCCAGCAAGCGTGGCATGGAGGCAAAAAGAACAGTTCTCCGATGGAGTCGGGTATAACTGGATTGATAGTTTAAGGGCGCTTACATCAAAAGAAGTTACTGACGATCAGCTTGCAAATGCAAAATACCGCTTTCCAATTAATCCTCCTATGTCGAAGGAAGAATATTTCTACAGATGTATTTTTACTGAGCATTTCCCATCTGATTCAGCTGCATCCTGTGTTCCGTCGGTTCCATCCGTCGCCTGCAGTACACCTGAAGCTATTGCCTGGGATGCCTCATTTAAGAATATGATTGATCCCTCAGGAAGGGCTGTAAAAAGCGTTCATGTTGATTCGTATAAATGAATTTTACCCCCTATTAGTTTTTTACCCCCATCCCCCTAAGGGGGGCTAAAAAAATGGACTTATAAGTCCCCCCCTGGGGGGATTTAGGGGGTCAAAAAGGTCGAGGAAGTTTTATAATGCAGCTGGCAAATCACTGGAAATTATAATTCCAACTTGCGTTACAAATATTTATTCTAATTTTATCTTGCCCGGAAATCAGAATTCCTCCAAACTGATTCACCTTAAAGATTTGAATTAATGATACCTGAATTTCAAAATCTAAAACCATCTGAAAGGATTCTTTCTCTTAAGAATAAGACTTTAACCGCAGTCCGGTATCTGTCAATCGAACAGGCTAAAATAATCACAAGGGTTTATAAGGAAAATGAGGACCTTCCTGTAATATTAAAACGAGCTGAATCATTAGCCCGATCGCTCTCAGAAATGTCTATAGCAATAGATCCGGAAGAGCTTATAGTTGGTAACCGGACACCAGACAACAGGGCAGGGGTTGTATTTCCTGAAGCTGGTCTTAACTGGCTGGTTAATGAGATTGAGACTCTGCCCGTCAGACCACAGGATCCTTTCGCTGTGAGACAAAATGATATCTCTTGTTTCAAAGATTTAATTGAACCTTACTGGCGCGGGAAAACACTGGAAGATGATATTTACAGATCTTATGGAGAAGAAATATCCGCAATTGAAAAAGTAGTAAAAATTAATCAGAAAGATCATGCGCAGGGTCATATATGCCCCAAAGTTGAAGATTGGCTCAGATTTGGTCCCGCCGGTTTGTTGAAAATTGCGCAAGATAATCTTTCATCAGCTCCAGATGACCGGAAAGTATTCTATAAAAGTGTTGTCAAGGCTCTTGACGCAGCATGTAAGTTTATCTACCGTTTTGGTGCACTGGCTTCAGATATGGCTAAAAATCAGAATAGGGACGCTTTGAGAATGAATCTTGAAGAAATTGCAGTTATATGTAAAAGATTGTCAGATAATCCTCCTGAAACTTTCAGAGAGGCTTTGCAATCTGTCTGGTTTCTCTTTGTAATCCTCCATATGGAATCGAATGCCTCTTCATTCTCTCCGGGACGTTTAGATCAATATCTGTACCCATTTTATAAAAACGCTATTGAATCGGGAAGAATAGATTCTGAGAAAGCTATTGAGTTGCTGGATGCATTATTTATTAAATTCAACCAGATTGTCTATATGCGCAATGTACACAGCGCTAAGTACTTTGCAGGTTTTCCCATCGGGTTTAATGTAACTATTGGAGGACAAACGAAAAATGGAGTTGACGCTACAAATGAATTGTCTTACCTGATTCTGAAAACTCAGGATCATATCAGGTTACCGCAACCAAATATTACAGCCCGTCTTCATAAGAACTCTCCTGATGAGTTTATAACTGAATGCACGCGGGTCATAGGTCTGGGCAATGGGATGCCTCAGATCGTTAATGATGAAAGTATTATACCTGCTTTAAAAACCATAGGTATAGATCACGACGATTGTATGGATTATGCCCTTGTTGGTTGTGTTGAACTTAGCACCCAGGGTAATTATCTGGGCTGGAGTGACGCGGCAATGTTTAATATGGTGAAAGTACTTGAATTGACACTGAACGATGGCAAATGCCTGTTATCTGGTAAACAGATTGGCTTAAAAACAGGTTCTCTGGATAATTATACCGATTATAGATCGTTTGAAAGCGCATATAAAAAACAAATAGATTTTTTTATAGAAAAGATGATCCTTGCCTGTGACACAGTTGAGAAATCTCATCAATCACATCTTCCGTCACCATTCCTGTCAAGTGTTGTCGATGATTGCATGACTATTGGTAAAGACGTGACTGAAGGAGGTGCAAAATATAATATGTCGGGAATACAGGCAATTCAGGTAGCAAATATAGCTGACAGCTTAGCCGTCGTGAAAAACCTTGTGTTTGATGACAAATTCATTAAAAAGGAGACATTGCTTGATGCATTAAGGAATAATTTTTACGGAAATGAAACATTAAGACAACTTTGTATAAACCGTGTACCAAAATACGGTAACGATATTGCATGGGTAGATGAACTTGGGGCAAAGTGGATAACCTATTTTGCAAGTAAGATAAAACAATACAGGAACTTCAGGGGTGGAGGCTTTCACATGGGGCTTTATACTGTATCGGCACATGTGCCAATGGGACAGAATGTTGGAGCAACCCCTGATGGCAGATTTGCTCAGACTCCCCTTGCAGATGGAGGAATGTCACCAATGTATGGACGCGATAAGCTGGGTCCTACTGCAGTTTTGAATTCAATCAGCAGGATACCTTCTCACCTGGCAACCAATGGAACGCTGCTTAATATGAAATTTCTTCCCTCTTTTTTCGATAATCATTCTGACAGAGAAAAGTTTGCTTCACTGCTTAAATCATTTGTATGCCTTCCGGTTAATCATGTCCAGTTCAACGTCGTAACGGCACAGGAATTGATAAATGCGAAAGCTGATCCTGAATCCTACAGGGGACTGACTATAAGAGTGGCTGGTTATACAGCTTATTTTACAGAACTTGCTGAAGATTTGCAGGATGAGATAATCAAAAGGACCACACATGGAGAAAACAACTGAAAGCACAGGAACTATTTTCAAAGTGAAAAGGTTTTCTGTCCATGATGGACCAGGGATCCGAACCTCGGTATTTCTGAAAGGATGTCCGCTTAGCTGTATCTGGTGCCATAGCCCGGAGGGAATAAGTTCAGACATTTCACTCTGGTATGATAAAAATCTTTGTATTGCCTGTGGCAATTGCGTCCTGGCTTGTCCAAATAATGCTTTAGAGCTTATTCAGGATGCTGAACCACATATAAATATTGATCAGAAATTATGCGATATATCAGGTGATTGTGTAAAAATATGCCCTACCGGTGCAATACAATTTACAGGATCATCAACCAGCGTATCTGATGTAGTAAATGAAATTGCAAAAGACATTTTGTATTACCAGATATCAGGGGGTGGTGTTACACTAACCGGTGGAGAACCTCTTTACCAACCTGATTTTTCAATGGCAATTTTGAAAGCCTGCAGGAAAAGGAAAATTCATACAGCTATTGAAACCTGTCTCTTCTGTGAAAGAGATGCAATTGTCAGTATTTCAGATTATCTGGATCTGTTTATAATTGATATGAAGATTTTTGACATGACGCAACACGTACACTATACAGGCAAATCCAACGAAATTATCAAAGAAAACTTCAGATACATTGCAAAATCAGGTAAACCTGTTCTTGTCCGAATCCCTATGATAAAAGGCATTACCGATACTGAAGAGAACAAGAATGCATGTGTGAGATTTGTACTCGAAATCGACTGTCAAATCCCAATTGAGTTCATAAGCTATAATCCCCTTGCTGAAAACAATTATAAAAGATTGAATATGCCATTTTTACTTAAATGCTAAATTTTATAAACATTTAAGACTCCTATTTTATGAGTTACGCTTTCCAACTTCTACATCCTAATGACTGTCCACAAGTGTATTATTCTGAGACACAGATTAATTTATAGATAATTCTAAGTATCATATAATCTGGATTATACATTATTGGCATGAGTATTGACTTCATATATCCTTATACGAATTACGTCTTATTATATGGATCGTCCGGTCTTAAAAGAGCATAAAAGAAAACTTTCGGTAAGGAAATTACTTTTATTTTCATTTATAGTTATACTTCTATTTTCTTCGAAGGAAATG
>OCZT010000325.1_pt1 | contig 46331 bp, 40 predicted proteins | sample 1539031 | NCBI WGS metagenome assembly OCZT01 (sample SAMEA3539308, study PRJEB22396) | soil metagenome | biome: tundra; feature: field; material: soil | place: USA | collected 2010-05 | depth 0.15 m
GCAAGACCTACACCCCGCCGGAAATCAGCGCCATGATCCTGCAGAAGCTCAAGGCCGATGCAGAGGCTTATCTGGGCGAGAAGGTCACCGAGGCGGTCATCACCGTTCCGGCCTACTTCGACGACACGCAGCGCCAGGCCACCAAGGATGCGGGCCGCATCGCCGGCCTGGACGTCAAGCGAATCATCAACGAGCCCACTGCTTCGGCCCTGGCATACGGCCTGGACAAGAAGCACGACGAGAAGATCGCCGTCTACGACCTGGGCGGTGGCACCTTCGACATCTCGATCCTGGAACTGGGCGAAGGCGTTTTCGAAGTCAAGGCCACCAACGGTGACACGCATCTCGGCGGCGACGACTTCGACCAGCGCGTCATCGAGTGGCTGCTGGCCGAGTTCAAGCGCGAGAACGGCATCGACCTGCGCTCCGATGCCCAGGCCCTGCAGCGGCTCAAGGAAGCCGCCGAGAAGGCCAAGATCGAGCTGTCCACCACAAGCACAACCGAGATCAACCTGCCGTACGTCACGGCGGATGCGACCGGGCCGAAGCACCTCGTTGTCACTCTGTCGCGGGCCAAGCTGGAAGATCTGGTTGCGGACCTGATCGACAAGACTCGCGGTCCGGTTAGCCAGGCTCTCCGCGACTCCGGCCTCAAGCCGGGCGAGATCGACGAAGTGGTTCTCGTCGGCGGTATGACCCGAATGCCGGCCGTCATCGAGGCCGTCAAGCAGATGTTCGGCGGCAAGGAGCCGCATCGCGGCGTGAACCCGGACGAAGTCGTGGCCATCGGCGCCGCGATCCAGGCCGGCGTTCTTGCCGGTGAAGTCAAGGACGTCCTGCTGCTGGACGTGACTCCGCTGTCTCTCGGCATCGAGACGATGGGTGGCGTCATGACCCGGTTGATCGATCGCAACACGACGATCCCAACCAGTAAGAGCCAGGTCTTCTCCACCGCGTCGGATAGTCAGAGCCAGGTGGAGGTCCACGTCCTCCAGGGCGAGCGCGACTTCGCGACGGACAACAAGACGCTGGGTAAGTTCGTGCTCGACGGCATCCCGCCGGCCCCGCGCGGCATACCCCAGATCGAAGTCACCTTCGACATCGACGCCAACGGCATCCTCGACGTGAAGGCCAAGGATCGGGCAACGAGCCGCGAGCAGCAGGTCCGGATCACGGCCAGCTCCATGCTCTCCAAGTCGGACGTGGACCGGATGGTCAACGAGGCCGCCGTCCACGCGGATGAGGACAAGAAGCGCAAGGAAGAAGTCGAGGCCCGCAACCAGGCGGACGCGCTGGGCTATCAGGCCGAGCGCACCATCCGGGACCTGGGCGACAAGGTATCGTCCGAGGACAAGGCGGAGACCGAGACTCGGATCGAGGCAGTTCGTACGGCCCTCAAGGGCAATGACCTGGCCGCGATCAAGACGGCCAGCGACGCACTCATCGAGCAGTTGAACAAGGTCAGCACTGCGGCCTATCAGGCCGGAGCGGCTGCGCCCGACGACGGCGGCTTCCCGGGCGGTCCGTCGGGTGAGGACGGCCAGTCCGGACCTGCGGACGGCGCGACCGATCAGAGCGACGAAGGCGTCGTCGAAGGCGAGTTCAAAGAAGCGTAGACCGTAATCCAAGCCGGATAAATTGAGAGCCTCGGGCGTCGGCCCGGGGCTCTCTGCTTCTCAGCCGATGCGGGCTCAGCCGATGCGGCCTGAATCGGACCCGGGGTAGGGCCCGCCGAAGCCCGGGTCGCTGGGGCCGGAGCCACCTGCGAGGCGCGGGTCTTCGTAGACCGGGCCGGTGGGCTGCGTCGGGCTGGGAGGCGTCGGGCTGGGCGGCGTCGGGCGCCCGAAACCCGGCCCGCTGAAGCCCGGGGCGGCCAAGCCCGGGCCACGCATGCCACTCAACCCGGGGCTGCCGAAGCCACCGGGGCCGCCCATACCGGGGCCGCCCAGACCGGCTTCCGGAACCGGTCGTCGCTCGACAATTCTGTCGTCGTCTTCATATCCACCGTAGTGAGTAGGCGCCGGTCCCGCCGGGCCGCCCAGGCCGTCCGCCCCCTGATGGCTGTAGGTGCCTTCGCCGGGGCGCGCCACCCAGGATCGGGCTCGGCCGACGCGCACAAGCGTCTTGCGCGTTCGCTGGCGTTGCACGAGGCCAAAGCTGAGGGGCACGAGCAGTGCGATCGAGACGATGCTCAGGGCCGCAGCAGCGACGACGACCGCCGCCACGATCCACTGGCCGACTCCGATCGTGGATGAACCCCAGCCGATGACTTCTTTGTGTCCTGCCAGGTTGGAGACCGAGTAGACCCCAAATCCGATTGCCGGAATTGCCGCGCAGCAGATGACGAGCCAGTTGGCGAGGCGGAAGCAGTGCAACCACACTGAGCCGGCCGGCGAGGACACGGAGTTGTCTATGCCGAGCTTGGCGTATAGGTCCGCGAGATGCCTGGCAGGCCGCTCCAGCCAGCCGCCCCCGTCGTCGAGGTGGCGGTGAGCGATCTCCAAAGCCACCATTCCGGCGATCAGTCCGGGGATCGTGTATCCCTCCCACAGGAGGCCGGCCGGGGCGAGCAGACCCACTGTGATCCTGACCTGTGTCCAGATGAGGCCGGTCCAGCAAGTAGTGGCTCGGTCCGGCGCCAGCAGTGGCTGGTCCGCGCCCAGGCCGGTGGCGTTGTGAGTAGAAAGGCCCACGAAGATCGAGAAGACAACCAGCGTCAGAGTGCCCGTCACCGCGAGCGCGACCGCTAGTTTCTTGGTCAGTTCCTGCCCGCCGTCGCTGAGCTGCGCCCAGGCCGCCGACAGGTTCGCGTGCTGGAGGAGATGAGTGCCCACGGGTATCACGGACATCACCAGAACCGTGGCAATGACCAGAACCACAACGAGCAGGGCGCAGGTCAGGTAGCCGATCGGCGCGACCGACACGGACTGGCGCATCGCCAGTGAACTCGCGATGCGCTTGCGAATCGCCGAGAACGGGTTCGGGGTGTGGGTCGGCTCGGTGGGGGCGCGGACAGGTTGCGGTGCCGCTGTCCCCGGCCGGAGCGAGACCGGCCGATTGAAGGAGGATGGGGACTGGCCCCGCTGCGACCCGTAGTCGGTCAACTGGCCAGGCATCGGCGGCGGTGGCGGGACTGCCCCGGGCGACCTCAGAGTCTCAACGACCGGAGGCTGGCTGCCGTACTTCTTCCGGCAGCTATAGCACTTGTTCGAGCCGGACCGATTCAACGACCGGCAATGTCCACATACCCAGAATTCGTCCACGCCTCATCCTTGCTGCTCAAGTGGATGATATGCGCGTCCGGCCCGGCGCGGGCCACCGCCGGCGCGTACCGGGACTCGTGGCCCGCGAATCAGGCTGTCGCGAGCCATTGCGAGGCCGTATTCGCGAGCCTTCATGCGTCCCCGGCGGTACCATCGGAGCGTGTCCACGACCACCTCCGTCTCGGAACCCTTGATCCAGGCCCGCGGGCTGACAAAGCGGTTCGGTACGTTCACAGCCGTCGATGGCGTGGACTTCGAGGTGGCGCCCGGCGAGGCGTTCGGTTTTCTGGGCCCAAACGGCGCGGGCAAGACATCCACCATGCGGATGATCGGGACTGTGTCGCCGGTAACTTCCGGAACTCTGACGGTATTTGGGCTGGACCCGGCCCGAAATGGAGCGAAGATCCGGGCGCGCCTGGGCGTGGTTCCCCAGGCGGATACGCTGGACAACGAACTCAGCGTCCTGGAGAACCTGCTGATCTACGGCCGCTACTTCGACCTGTCCTGGGCCGAGTCGCGCCGCCGGGCCAAGGAGTTGCTCGAGTTCGTCCAGCTGACCGAACGATCGAACGACAAGGTGGAGCCGCTTTCCGGCGGCATGAAGCGCCGCCTGGTGATCGCTCGCTCACTGATCAATGAGCCGTCACTTCTTCTCCTGGACGAGCCCACGACCGGCCTGGATCCGCAGGCTCGCCACTTGCTCTGGGACCGGCTGTACCGCCTCAAGCAGCGTGGCGTGACTCTTTGCCTCACGACGCACTACATGGATGAGGCCGAGCAGCTTTGCGACCGGCTCGTGGTCATGGACAACGCCAAGATAGTGGCCGAGGGCTCGCCTCGCCAGCTAATTGACCAGTACGTCACTCGGGAAGTCCTGGAGTTGCGTTTCCGCCGCGCCGACGACGAGACGGACGACTCCGCCCACATCGCCGGCAAGCTGGATGGCCTGGCCGATCGCGTGGAGCAGCTACCGGACCGGGTCCTTGTCTACACCGCGGACGGCGAGGCAGCCGCGGCCACGGCCTATGAGCGCGGTCTCCGCCCGGCCAGCGTGCTCGTCCGCCGGAGTTCGCTCGAGGACGTTTTCCTCCGCCTCACCGGCCGCAGTCTGGTCGAGTGATGACGGCCATCGGGCGAGTGGGGTGGCGCCGGCTGATCGGCCGCCCGGGCGCCATCGCAACGCGTCGCTCTCTGCGCGTCCTCGAGCGCGATCTGCTCGTGTTTCGACGCAGCTGGCACGGCTACCTGCTCTCCGGCCTGTCGCAGCCGTTCCTGTACCTGTTGGCTATGGGCGTCGGGCTGGGCGTATATGTGAACCGTAACGGCGGTCTGCCGGGCGGGGTTTCGTATCTGGCCTACATCGCGCCGGCGCTGCTCGTGACCCAGGCGATGATGGCCGCGGCCTTCGAGGCTGCCTGGCCGATCATGGGCAAGATCCACTGGGACAAGACATACATGGCGGCGCTGAACACGCCGCTCGGCGCGGCGGACTTGCTCGCCGGCGACCTCATGTGGATCGGCTTCCGGGCGACACTGCTGTCCGTTCTCTTCCTGATCGTGATCGTGGTGTTGGGGGCGGCAGCCTCGCCGATGGTGGTTCTGGCCGTGCCTGTTGCGGTTCTGACGGCCATCGCCTTCGCCGCGCCGATCATGGCCTTCACCGCCACTCAGACGGGCGACAGCGGCTTCAACGCCCTCTTCCGCTTCGGCATCACGCCGCTATTCCTCTTCTCCGGAACATTCTTCCCGATCGAGAAACTGCCGTCCTTCCTGCAACCACTGGCCTGGATCACGCCGCTCTATCACGGAGTGGCCGCGGTGCGGGCCCTATCGCTGGGTCAGGTGGACCCGGTGGGCTTGGCCGTGCACATCGCCGTCCTCGTGGTGACCGCTGTGGCAGGACTAACCGTCGTCCGGATCACCTTCCGGCGCAGGCTGGTGGTCTGATGCTGGCAGTCGCTCGCATTTCGCTACCGTCGGCGCTGGCCCGCCCCACGCGAATCGTCCAGCGCAACATGCTCGTCTATCGCCATTCCGTGCTGGTCATCGTTTCCGGCTTCTTCGAGCCGCTGTTCTACCTCTTCTCGATGGGCTTCGGCGTGGGCGCGCTGATCGGCAACGTTCCGCTCGGCAACGGCCACGCCGTCCCGTATGCGGTCTTCATTGCCCCGGCACTGCTGGCGTCCTCCTCGATGAATGGCGCTATCTACGAGACCTCGAACAACTTCTTCTACAAGCTCAAGTACGCGAAGCTCTACGACGCCGTCATCACCACGCCGATGTCCTTGAGCGACGTTGCCCGGGGCGAGATGATGTGGGCGTTGATGCGCGGCAGCCTGTATGCCGTGGGGTTCCTGGCGGTTATCGCGGTGCTGGGTCTGGCCGGCATGGGCCTGGTCACCTCGCCGATGGGCCTGCTGGCCTTCCCCGCCTCGATGGTCGTTGGTTTCGGGTTCGCAGGCGCCGGCATGGCCGCCACCACCTTCGTCCGGCAGTGGCGCGACTTCGACTACCTGCAGCTCGCGATCATGCCGATGTTCCTCTTCTCCGGAACCTTCTACCCGATCGACGCATACCCGCCTGCGCTCCAGGTTTTCGTCCAGTGCACGCCCTTGTACCGCGGCGTCCATTTGATCCGGGCGCTCACCACAGGTACGCCGGATGCGGTGCTATTGATCGACGTGGCCTATCTCCTGGCTATGGGGTTGATCGGGCTGGCCATCACTTCGCGGCGGCTGGGGAAACTGCTGACGTCGTAAGCATGAGCTTGGCTTCGGTGAACGCCTATGCTGCCGCCATGACAGAACCGACAGATCGGCCTCGGCTAATTGGTGAGCTGACGCTGGTGCCGATCGAGGAAGGCGGCCGGAAGCGAGGGATCGTGTCGGGTTATCGTGGGCAGGCGCTGCTCAGCGGAGTGCGCGATCTATCGGCCGCAGCCTCGCGCGTCGGCGTTGAGTTCAACGACTGCCGGCTCGATTTCGGCGAAGCCATTCTCGAGCTGGGCCAGAGCACAACCGCCATGGTCTACCCGCTTGTTGCCAAGCATTGGATAGACGTCGCGGCCGGCGATGTTGTCGGGCTCTACGAGGGCTACCGACTGGTTGGGAGTATTCGAATAACGAGGCCAATCCGTAGCTGAGCCAGTGCCCCTTCCGCGCCGCCGGAACCGCGGGATCGAGTCCGGACCGGACGGAGACCTCGAAGTCACGGAGGCGTGGCCGGTCGAGAAAGGCGTCGTGATCCTGACCTGCGGCGGCCCGATTTCGCCGGCCAGCTTCTTGTGGCTGAGGCGGCGGGGTAGCCAGCTCTGCCGCGACGAAGTTCCGACGAAGGGCTGTCGGCAGTCGTCGACCAACCAGTGACCGCATCTCGCGTATTTCCACGTGGTGTGAATAGGATCGGGCCGGGAGGCTGGTCGGAGAAGCAATTGGGGTCTAGAGGCCGCGATTCGCCGGCCAGATTGGGCCAATCGGCCACAGAACGAGCTCGAGCATTGCAGATTCGATGGATTCGGCGATCAAGGCCGACTTGTGGTGGGGGAAGCCCTAACCATATTCACGTGTCGTGAATATCTGCAGGATCGGCCGGCCGCGACCTAATCACGCATTGCAGGTGGAGGCAAGTCGCGCAGTCGACGACCTGCCCCGGTACACGAGGATTCCCGGGCCGATCCTGCCAAATGCCAATGGGGGCAACGCGCGGCAGGTATTCGTGATGGTTCCCGGGCCGATCCCGCCGGCGAACCGGGAACCGCCTCACGGTCTATTCGCATTTGGCAGGATGTCGGGCCGTGAAACGGTCTCGGCCCTGGAAATTCATGTCTCGCGTTGCCCGGGTTCGCATTTGGCAGAAAAGCCGCCCCAGGCGGGCGCCGCAGACTGGCGGGCCGGGCCGCTGCGCCCCAGATCGCCCCGCTCCACTGAACCGCTGGACCGCCCGAAACTCGCCGAGCTCGCGCGTCTCGTATCCTTCTCCACGAGATGGCCACAGAACGCAGCTACTACGAACTCCTCGGCGTTGAGCGCGATGCGACGGACCTCGACATCAAACGCGCCTTCCGGAAGCTTGCCCAGCAGTGGCACCCGGACGTCAACAGCGACGACGAGGCCGCAGCCCGCTTCAAGGAGATCAACGAGGCCTACCAGGTTCTCAGCGATCCGAAGCGGCGCCAGGTCTACGACATGATGGGCAAGGCCGGCCTGGGCGACATGGGCGGCGGCGCGGGGTCGCCGTTCGGGGAGGGCTTCGGCGGCTTCGGCGATCTTTTCGATGCCTTCTTCTCGGGGATGGGCCAGCAGCCCGGCGGCGCCCGACGAGGCCGCCACGCGTCCGGCTCAGACCTGCGTTACGACCTCCGCATCACTTTCGACGAAGCCGTCAAGGGCATCGAGAAGGAACTCGAGTTCGATCTGCTGGACAAGTGCCTGACCTGCGCCGGCAGTGGTGCGACGCCCGGCAGCACGCCGTCCACCTGCGCCACATGCGGTGGGCGCGGCGAGGTCCGGAGCGTCCGCAACACGATGCTAGGCCAGATGGTCAACGTCACGCCCTGCACGCGCTGCAACGGCGACGGCCGGGTCATCGTCTCTCCCTGCTCCGCCTGCCGTGGCGACGGGCGCGTCCAACGCCGCAAGAAGATCCGCGTCACCGTCCCCGCCGGCATAGACGAGGGCCACCAGATCCGACTCTCCGGCGAGGGCGAGATCGGTCCTCGCGGCGGTCCTCCCGGTAATCTCTACGTCGCCGTTCACGTGACGCCGCATGCGCTTCTACGCCGCGACGGCACGGAGATCTACCACGAGGTGCATGTCTCGATCGCGCAGGCGTCGCTTGGGACGCGAGTCCGCATCCCCACGATCGAAGGCGACGAAGAGCTGGAAATTAGAGGCGGCACCCAGCCGGGCGCGGAGATCCGGCTGCGCGGCCGCGGAGTGCCGCATGTGCGCCGGCCCGGAACGCGCGGGGATCTGCATGTGACCGTCCACGTCGTCGTGCCCTCGAAGCTCACCAAACGGCAGCGCGAACTGCTGGAGGCGTTGGCCGCAGAGTCGGGCGACTCAGTTCTGTCGTCGTCGGGCGGCATCTTCGATCGGATGAAGGACGCAATTGGCTAAGAAGCAGATCGAAAAGCCGGAGATCGACACGACCGGCCCGGCCGACTTGTCCGTCCTTGGGCCCGGGGTGTGGGTGGAGTTGTCGGTAGCGGCCGACATCGAAGCCGTCGAGGCAGTCAGCGAGATCCTCACCCGTTTCGCGCCCGGCGGCACGAGCGTTGAGCCCGGTTTCGGACTGACGGACGAGGGCCTGGGTGCTGTCGTCGACACGACCAAGCCCGCGATCGTGCGGGCGTACCTGCCCGGTCTCGATCCCGCGGGTGTCGAAGTCGCGATCGCGGAGGCCACGACGGCTCTCGGCCACCTCCAGGCTTTCGGCCTGCGCCCGATCGGCGACCTGCAGACGCGCCTGGTCCGCGAGGAAGATTGGGCCGAGGCTTGGAAGAGCCACTTCCCCGTCCTGCGTATCGGCCGGCGGATGGTCATCCGTCCCACGTGGCGCCGCCATCACAAGAACCCGGATGACGTGGTCCTGTCGCTGGACCCGGGCATGGCCTTTGGGACCGGCCTCCATCCAACCACTCGGCTGTGTCTGGCCGCCCTCGAGACCCTGGCCGATGAGGGGCATCTCGCCCACGGCACCGGGCCGCGCGGAACCTGCCGCGTCATCGACGTCGGCTGCGGTTCCGGCATCCTGGCGATCGCCGCCGGCAAGCTCGGCGCCGGAGAGCTCCTCGGTGTGGACACGGACCCGATCGCCGTCGAATCCACCATCGCTAACGCCAAACTCAACGCTCAGACGCGCCGCATCACCGTTCGCCAGGGTAGCGTCCCCTCCGGTGACGGCCAGTTCGATCTGGTTCTGGCTAACCTGATCGCCTCGCTCCTGGTCAAGCTGGCAGTGCCGCTACGCGACGAAATGGTTCCGGGCGGCCGGATCCTTGCCTCGGGCATCTTCAAGGATCGCGAAGGCGATGTCGTGGCCGCGTTCCAGGCCGTGGGCCTGCAGATGGGCCGCCGCTGGGCCGAGGAAGACTGGGTTGCGCTCGAGGCGATCGCCCCGGCCGGCTGAGCCCCGTTCGCCCTTAGGGCACGATCCGCGAGATGTAAACGCCGCTACCCGCTGCCCTGTTGTCTCCGTACGCGTAGTAGAAGACGCCGCCGGATGCGTCAGCGCATTCGCGCAGTCCAACGCCGTTGATGACACCCGAGTCATACCACGACGTGTTCGTCACGCGAGCCGCCGGCAGAAAGCTTCGGCCGCCGTCATAGCTGAGCGCGTAGTACGTCCACGTGTTGCCGTCTGGGTCCTGGGCATGCCAGCCGAGGAAGATGGTCTTGCCGCTGATCGCCAGCGAAGGCTTGATGCTGTATTTGCCGTTCACCTCGAACTGACGCCAGCCGCCGCTGCCGTTCCCCAGGCTGATTCGACCTTCCGACTCGACGGCCAGCCAGCGCCGCCCGGAGTCGTCGATCGCAAGGCCGGAGTCCCACTCGGCCTCGGTGTGGTCCACGATGGTAGCCCAGTAGGGCGGGTCGGCCGTCAGGGTCTGCCCGATGAAGTGGATGTGCGAGATCTCGAAGCCCATCCGCCCGATATTCGATGGCTCGCCCTGATACAGCATGTTGCTCTCATGCCAGGACTTGAGATCGCTCTGGTAGAACGAGACGTAGGCTGTGCCATCGGGAGCTGCCTTGATCCGATAGCCGATGCGCCAACCATACGGATATCCCGGCAGCGTGCTGAGAGCCACCTCCGTGTGCGCCCAGTTGGTTCCGTCTCGTGAGGCCATCACCGCGACGCCGGGCCCGTAGCTGTTGGGCAGCCAGTTGTAGGACACGTACACGGCCCCGAAGCTGGGGCTCTCCGGCCAGGTGTCGACCGCGATGGCGGGAAAGCAGCCGGACCACGGCTTGGTGAAATCCTGCACGACTGGTGCGGACCAGTGCGCTCCGAAGTCGTCGCTGTGGCTTACGGACATGGCTACGTTTCCGCCGCCAACGGCGACGGCGTCACCGGCCCACAGGCGTGAGTTGGGCCCCCAAGCCACGATGGAATGGATGTCCTGGCAGTCGCCGCCCCAGGGGTAGGTGGGCGCGGCCCAGGTGGCCCCTCCGTCCTTGGAGACGCGGATCGCGGGGATGCTGCAGCTCGCCTTCGCCGACATCGTGTAGACGTTCTGCGAGGCGATTGCCAGCACTCCGGGGTGGAATGGATCGGCCGTCACGGTGGGTTCGGTTGCCTTGGCCACGTAGGTCTCCGTGAGCACCGGCGACCGAATGGGCGTTGGGGTCGGCGACGGGACGGCAGTTGGCGTGGGCGATGCGTCGGTGGTTGGCGCCGCCGTGCCGACATCGGTAGGCGAGGGCGCCGAATAGGGCGAGGCCGATGCCGTTGTCGATGTGATCGCGGCCGCGGTCGCGGTCGCGGTCGCGGTTGCGCTTCTCGACCCGGACGTCACGGTGACTGCGGCCGCCACCAGCGTCATGATCGCCAGTACGGCGATCCCAACAGCGGCCGCGCGGAATCTGGTCCGGCGACTCGGCTTCAGTGTCCGTTCCTCGGTAGCCATTGCTCCTCGATCAAACCCGGGCTTAGCCGTTCGCATCTGATACTACGTTCGCAAAGAAACGGGCGTGCGAGGCGGCCGCGGCGCTCCGGCTACGCTGCATGCAGATCGGCACTGGCGGTGAGGCCTCGCAAGTAGCAAGATCGACACAGCCACCAGGTCGCGTTGGCCGCTTCAGGAGTGCAACATGCCGTCCGACTGTCTGTTCTGCCGCATCATCGCCGGCGAGTTGCCTTCGTCCCAGGTCTATTCGGACGACTCGGTGGTGGCCATCCGCGACATCGCGCCCCAGGCGCCGACGCACATTCTGCTGCTGGCACGGAAGCATCTCGCTTCGCCGGCGGATCTTGGCAAGGCGGATCTCGCGCTTGTGGGCAAGATCTGCGGAGTCGCGACCGAACTGGCGAAACGGGAGGGGATCGCCGAGGGCGGCTATCGTCTGACTCTGAACGTCGGCCGAGACGGCGGTCAGACGGTCGATCATCTGCATGTTCACATGCTCGGCGGGCGCCACATGGCCTGGCCTCCGGGCTGATCCTCGGCCGGGCTGGGCGGCCTCCGCGGCGCCGGCAGCCTAGGCTACGCCTAGCGGCGCTGTTTCGGGCGCCCAGCCTCGGTCGGTCGCCCGACTCGCGCCAGAGAGTGTCCATCTTCCCGGACTGGGAGCGGCTCCTTGATGGCCGCCCACGTCCGCACCTGGTCCCGCTGAATCTTGAAGGTGTGGGTTCGGGGAAAGTCCGCGTCCGGCCATAGCCGCCAGGCATCCACTCGGCTGTGGGCGGCCAGCGTCTGGTTGGCGGCCTTGATCGCGGCGTCAATTACCGCCCTCACATGCGCCGGGTCGTGTAGGTCGGGCGCTCGGGTGGTCTCGGCTAGCTCATGTGGCTGGGGCAGAACCGGCACTCCGGGCGCTAGGACTATCGCCTCGATGTGGCCCGGTCTGGTTTCCACAACTACCGCGTCGCGCATGCCGGCCGTTCGGAGCGCGTTCTCGATGTCTTCCGGATAGACGTTCAGGCCGTTGGGCAGGACGATGATGTCCTTCTTGCGGCCCATCAGGATCAGATGGCCGGAGTCGTCGTGCCGGCCGATGTCGCCTGTCTTGTAGCCGCCGTCCGGCGTGAAGGAGGCCGCCGTCGTCACCGGGTCGCGCCAGTAGCCGCCGAAAACCGTCGGCCCGGAGACGATGATTTCGCCGTCGTCTGCGAATCGGACATCGATGGGTGCGATGGTTCGCCCCACCGTGCCCAGGCCATGGTCCTCCCGGCTCGTCACGGACGCGACGCCGCACTCGGTGGCGCCGTAGCCCTGCATGACCACGACGCCCAGATCCTCCCAGGCCTGCTGGAGGCTCGGCGGCAGGAAGGCGGCCGCGGACAGGATCAAGTTCAGAGAGCCACCCAGCTGGCTGTGGACGCTGCGGAACATGCGCCTTCGAAGCGGATAGGGGAGTCGCCTGGCGACGGGCCGCATCCGGTCGAAGAGGCCCTGCCGCCCCCGCGCCGCTGCCTCTCGCTCGATTGCCGCCCAGAACAGGTCCATTACTTGCAGCACAACCACAAGCGTCGTGGTGCGGTGGTCGCGGATCGCCTCGAAGATCACGCGCGGGTTGCGGCTCCGGACGTACATCACGTGAGCGCCGACGGTCATGGCATAGAAGATGAGAGTGACCTGCTCAAGCAGGTGCGAGAGCGGAAGCAGGGAGACGGCGCGGTGCTCCTGCTCGGGAACCACTGTGTCTGCCACTTTCACGGTGCCGATCAGGTTGTCGTGCGTCAGGACGACGCCCTTGGGCTCACCGGTGGTCCCTGAGGTGAAGACGATTTCGGCGATGTCGCTGCCCTTGGGCCGCGGCTAGGCGTTGACCTGAGCCTCCCAGTCTGCGGGGAAGGAGGAGTCAGGATTTGCAGCCAGCTTCTCGACTACCGACGATGGGAAGTGCTCCAGCTTGGCGTCGGCTGGATCCGGCGTGTCGCGGCCCGTGCCCAAGACGAGGTGGCTCGCATCCGCTTTGGCTACGATCCGTTCGATCCGGATGACATCCGCAGGTCTAGCGGCACAAGGACCAATCCCGCCCGCATCGCCGCGAAGTAGAGAGCGGGGATGGCCGGGCTCGAGGGGGCCCAGACCAGTAGCCGATTGCCTAGGTTGAGGCCCAAACGCCGCAGCCGCCAGGCGATGATCCGGCTCCGGAAATTCAGTTCGCGGTAGGTCCATTGCTCGATCGAGCCGTCGTCGTAGCGCATGCCGAACGCGAAACGATCGCCGTAGCGACCTTCGCCCTGGTCGATGATGTCGAGAAGGCTTTCTAGCTTGTCCATGGCCGTCATCGTAGCGGCGTTTGCCTCTGGGGCCGGCGCGTACCGGTTCAAGCCCGCGATTGACCCGACACGAGAGGCCTCTAACAGACCCGCAAGGCGGGCCCACGTGCCGAACATGTTCAATTAGTCGTCGGCGCAGGTGATAACCTGCTGACGCGGAAGGTAGCGCCAGCTCAACTGGGGCCCCATCCCGATCCGCGAGCGACCCAGCGATTGGGAAGCGGACACTAGAATCACTAGATAGGGGAGATTGACTGTGGAACAGAAGTCTTGGACAACTACTTTGATCCTTTCGATCCTGCTCGGCTCGCTGGGGGTCGACCGGTTCTACCTTGGCTACACGGGCCTAGGAATCCTTAAGCTGATCACCTGCGGCGGCTGCGGCATCTGGAGCCTCATCGACATCATCCTCGTCGCGACTGACAAGCTGCCCGACGCCAAAGGCCAGCCCCTCGCGCACTGATCTAGATCTCTTTGGACTGGGGGTCCGGCTTGCCGGGCCTCCAGTTCTGTTTAACGCCGGTGCTCAGCGCCGGTAGCGTCATGTCCCGATCGAGCGCCGAGGTAGCCGCAGGCAGCTCTCGGTAAGGCCCCTTCAGATCGACCGCGTGGTTAGCCGGTTAGGTCCGTTAGTCGTTGGGGTGCAGATCGAAGGAGCCGCACTGGTAGCCGGCCAGCTCCAGGGCGTGAGACCCGTCGACATCATTGGGGTCGTAGCAGACCTTGGCCGACGTGAATTGATCCTTGGACCACTGGCGTTGTGCCTTGCTCTTGTGGAGCTGCCCGCTCGCCGTGAACGTGTAGGTGACCACAGCGACGAGGTGGCCTTTCACTTCGCCTCGGGCGCCCACCGGCCCGTAAGCCGTCACCAGATCACTGTCGACGATCGTTGGCTGGGCGATGCTCGTGCGCTGGGCCGATTGGAGAAGACCCGAAGCTGCCGCATAGGGCAAGAGCACGGCGGCCAGCACCAGCCCGAGCTTCGCTATCATCAGGTTGCTGCGCCTCGGCCCTACGTCCGTCAGTTCGTGGATGTGCCTGTTGTGGGTTCGAGGTGCCGTCCTGAACTCGAGCACCGCCACCAACGGCGCGACGACCAGCACCACCAGGAGCCAGCCACCCGCAAGTACTCCGGCGAGTGCACTGGCCGCTCCGACCAGACCCCATCGAGCCGCGTGGCCGTGCCTCAATGCTCCCTCTGTCGCGCAAACGGAGCCGATCACAAACACGATCACGACCAGCGTGGCGATCACAGCGGCCATATGTGCGGCGCTCAGGTTGGACCTCCATCTCTCAGGGCGCGCCACGGCGCACCCAAGTAGAGATTAGCGAGTGGCTCGTTACCAGATGCGGCCGGCGGTGCGGCCGCCACTCGCGCCTCTGCTAGACAGTATCGCGACTCTCGGGCTACACTCCGCGCGCCCTGCTCGTGGGCGGTTTGTGCGCACTTTTCGGAGGGCGAGGTCAAGCCGTTGATCGCGAGCGAGCCCCTAAGGAGGTGATTTCCGGATTGGCAGAAGTCCGTGTGGGTGAAAACGAGAGCTTCGAGAGTGCCCTGCGCCGTTTCAACAAGAAGATTCAGCAGAGCGGCATCCTTGCCGAGGCCCGTCGCCGTGAGCACTATGAGAAGCCGAGCGTGAAGCGCAAGCGCAAGGAAGCAAAGCGCAAGAAGGTCGCGCGTCAGGTTCAGAGCTAGCGAGACCTATTCACGCCGTCGATTGGTGCGCGGCTCATTGCTGAACGCGCAACCCGCCCCGAGGTGCCAGCCGGTGTCTCTCCGCGATCGACTCGACGAAGAGTTGAAGGCCGCAATGAAGTCGAGTAACGCCATGCGCCGCGATTCGCTGCGCATGGTACTTGCGGCTGTCCAGAAAACCGAAAAAGAGACCACGCGCGGGCGTGCGCTGACGGACGACGAGATGATCGGCGTCCTCACGCGCGAGCTCAAGGTCCGCCATGAGTCGCTAGAGCTCTTCCGGGCGGGCGGCCGAGAGAATCTCGTGGCCCAGGAAGAGGCAGCCATCGCGGTCGTCTCCGAATTCGTGCCGCAGCAGTTGACCGAGGCGGAGCTGCGGGCACTCGTAGACCAGGCCATCACCGAGACCGGCGCGGCATCTCCGCGCGACATGGGCAAGGTCATGGGCTGGCTCTCTCCCAAGACACGAGGCAAGGCGGATGGAAAGGCCGTCAGTCAGCTGGTGACCCAGTTGCTGGCAGCCCGCTCTGCCGGATCGTGACGCCCCCGTGTTGAGGGAGCCGTACGAACGAGCTGGTCCGTTCGGCAAACGAGACGCGATACGGCTCGTCGTTGCGGTACTCCTGATTGTCGTTGCCCTCGCGGTCGGCGTGCCGGGCGACTTCGCCCCCGTAAGCCCCGGCTATGCGGTTGGCGTCGTGGCCAGTTCGGCGATCATCGCCCCGCGCGACGGCGTCGTCCCCAACTCGGTGGAAACCGCTGCCGCGAAGGTCGCGGCTGCAGCCAAGGCGCAGCCACAGTACGACTTCTCCAGCGACCGGGCTACGCTCATCGCCTCCGTGCAGGTCGCAGACCTGCAGCTAGCTCTGAAGCCGCTGGACGCCGCCTTCGCGACCTCAAAGACACCCGAGGCCCTTCGGGCGGCCCTGCAGATGGCCTTGCCCACGGCTCTGCCGCTCCTGTCGTCGGACGGACGGACCATGCTCCTGACCCTCGACTCGACTCGCTGGGCGCCGGTCGAGCATGCCGCCGAGGGCTCCGTCTACGCCGGCGAGCAGACCGAGATCCGCGACGTGGAACTGGCCGCAAGGCTCCCGAGCCTGGCCATCACCTACATACTGGCCGGGTCCGGGCTCTCCGGTACGGAGCAGCAGTTGGCCGCGGCTATCGCGACGCCCTTCTTTGTGGCCAACTCGACATACAGCGCGACGCTCACAGATCAGGCCAGGACCGCCGCTGCGGACGCTCAGGGGACCGTCTCCGACTCGATCAATGCCGGTGGGCTGATCGTCGCGGAAGGGCAGCGGCTCACCGAGTCGGACATGATCAAGATCAGGTTCTTCGGCCTGGACAAGTCCACGGCCGACTGGAGTCGGGCTGCGGCTTGGATGCTCCTGGGGACCGTGGTCGCGGTCCTTATGCTTTGTTGGCTGTGGCGCTTCCGCCCCGAGTATTGGGCCCGCAGTCGGACGCTCGCCCTGATCGGGTTGATCTTCGTCCTGGCGGTTCTGGCCATGAAGCTGTCCGGTGGCCACGCCTGGATTCCCTATGCGATCCCCGCGGCCGCCGTCGGAATACTCCTGACCTTGCTACTCGACTCGGGCATCGGCATCGTGGCGGTGGCCGTTCTGGCCATACTCGCCGGCCCGGTCAGCGGTTCCTCGGTCGAGATGACGGCCTATATCTTCCTGGGTGGCTTCGCCGGCATTCTGGCCATCCGCAAGGGCGAGCGCCAGCACCTCTTCGTTCAAGCCGGCCTGGCCGTTGCCGCCGCGGATGTAGCCGTCATCGGCGCCTTCGCTTTGCTCGGTCAGTACGACATGACCGGCATGCTTCAGCTTTGGGGAGTTGCGGCCGCCAGCGCTCTGCTGGCCACGATCATCTCTTTGGGTAGCTTCTCACTGCTGGGGAATCTCTTCGGCATCCTGACCGGCTCGCAATTGCTGGAGTTGGCCAATCCCTCTCAGCCGCTACTGCGACGTCTGCTCATCGAGACGCCCGGCACCTACCACCACTCGCTGATGGTCGGCAATCTGGGCGAGCGCGCCGCCTCGGCCGTGGGGGCCGATCCGCTCCTGGTCCGCGCCGCGGCGTACTACCACGACATCGGCAAGCTGGTCAATCCGCTCGCGTTCATCGAGAACCAGGCCAGTGGCGAGAATATCCACGATCATCTGGATCCGGCCGACTCGGCCACGATCCTGCGGCAGCACGTCTCCGACGGCGTGAGTCTGGCCCGCAAAGCCGGTCTGCCAGACTCTCTGATCGCCTTCATTCCGCAGCATCACGGGACCGCGATCCTCAGTTTCGTCTACGGCAAGGCCCGCGACGAAGCGGCCGAGGCTGCCGGTGGGATGAACACCGCTGCGGGCAAGGCTGCGGCCGATGCGGTGGATCAGCGCCTCTATCGCCACAGTGGCCCAAAGCCCCAGTCGCGCGAGGCCGCAATCCTTATGCTTTCAGATGGCGTTGAAGCCTCGGTGCGCTCACTTTCGAGTCGCGATGAGGCCACAATACGAGCGATGGTCGATCACATCCTTCGGGAACGATTGAACGACGGCCAACTCAACGAGTGCGATCTCACTATTCGGGACCTGGAGAACATTCGAGAGGCTTTTGTCGGCCAGCTTCTGGGCATGTACCACCAGCGGATCGCTTACCCGCAGAACAAGGTGGTCGAGTCCGGGGTGCAGCGCGACAATAGTCAGCGCTAGGGAGGCCAATTCACCCATGGGGGAATCACACATCGGCTCACCCGGGCCCAAGAACAACAAGTGCCTCCGATGAGCAAGCCTCCGAAGGACGCCCAGGACACGTTCGATCCGGCGTTGGTCGAGGCTCTCGAGGAGCTGGCGGAGACGGTGGAGGGCCTGACCTCATCCGTCTACCTCCCGCCATTCCGGATTGACGTCACGGTTCGCCCGGAAGTGCCCCATGTCGTCGCCCGCAGCCGTGTTGCTGCGGCCGTTCGTGCCGCGCTGGAAGCCGCGGGAGCTTCGGGTCCGGCTTCCATCAGCGTGATCCTATCCAACGACAAAGAGCTAACCGAGCTGAACGGCGAACACATGGGCGTATCCGGTGCCACAGACGTGCTGTCCTTCCCGTTCTTCCCGCCCGAGGCTTTCGCACCTCACGAGCGTGGTGGTGCGGCCGCGCGTGATCCGTGGGTGGCCGCGGCCCTGAAGCAGGCATTCGCGCTTCCGCCCGGCTTGAGGGCCCATCTCGGAGACATCATCGTCTCCGTCGAGAGGGCTGCGGCTCAGGCAGAAGAGGGCCGGGGCGGGAACACGGGCGATGTTCTCTGGACCGCCGTAGAAGAATTGCTGTTGCTGACGGTCCACGGAACCCTGCATGTCTGCGGCTGGGACCACGCCGAGCCTGTTGAAGAGGCGGCCATGCGGGCATTGGAGCGGACGCTCATGGCGTCGCTGGCGCACGACGGGCATCAATCGGCGCACGATCCAATGGTTTTGGGAGCAGGTTCTCCGGCCGCGTCAGAGGGGTAGGCTGACCGCCAACGCCTCGCCTGGCGCCTCGAGCGGTCTCTTATCGGGCCAGGACTAGCGCGGCTCCTGATACCATCCGCGCAGGCCCTCCAGGTGTGGATTAGCTCGGTTGCACCGGTCACGCGAGGCAGATCGCCGGTCCGACGAGCGCAAGCCAAGGCGGCGACGAGCATCGCAGCGAGCGCACCTGTCGGTGCGTGAGCGAGAAGCGCAGAAGCCAACGCAGGAATGCGGCGGCTGAGCGGATGAGATGCCCGCGGCGATCCGGTGTAACCGAGCTGAGGGCTAGTTTTGCGTGTCGCGCGGTAAGCGCGGCGGCCCATGCTGGAGCAGCGGTGAAGATCGTCGTTGGCCTGGGGAACCCCGGCGCCCAATACGAGAAGACGCGTCACAACGTCGGCTGGATGGTCCTGGATCGGCTGGCCGATCGCGCTGGCTGGGGCGGCAAGGGCAGAACTCGGGATTCGTCGGCCGTCGTCGGTGGCCGCTATCGCGGCCTGGACCTGGTGCTCGTCAAGCCGCTCACCTTTATGAACGAGTCCGGGCTGGCGGTGCGCAAGGTTCTGGCCCGCGAGCACGCGCCAATGGTCGAGATGCTCGTGGTCTGCGACGACTTCTCGCTGCCGTTTGGCAAGCTCCGATTCCGCGAGGGCGGCAGCGCCGGTGGGCACAATGGGCTCAAGTCCATCATCGGAGAGATGGGCAACGAGCAGTTCAGCCGGCTCCGCGTGGGGATTGGTGAGCCGGGGCAGGACGCCATAGACCACGTCCTCAGCCAGTTCGCGAAGAGCGAGAAGGCTCGGCTGTCCGAGCTGCTCGATGCCGCGGCGGACGCGGTGGAGGCCTGGGCTCGTGACGGGACGAACAAGGCCGCGAATCACTTCAATGCCTTTGAGCTGCGTCCGGCCGACGACGATCGATCGGCACCTCCGGGTGCAGTCGACGGCCCGCCTGGACCCGACGGCATCCGGCGCACCAAGACGGGCTGGCGCAAGTCCAAGCCGCCGGAGGGCGTGGAGTGAACTCGCGCGGCGGCCGCTCCATGCGCCGCCAGATCGAAGCGGCCCTCAGCGGCGCCGCCGATCCGCTGGGCGAAGAAGGGCTTGGCCTCCCGGACAAGCCGGACGACGCCGACGACGAGTCGGAGTTCGCGTCCGACGGGGCGACACCCGGGGCCCCGATCCGGAGGGGCAAGGCGCCGGCCGCTCCTTCAGTGCGCGGCAGGCGGGGCAAAGCCCGCCACGTAGACGAAGAAATCAAGGCCGCGTACCAGGCCTCGCAGGAGGCGCGGGCCGCGGCCAACGCTGTGGTTGCCGCCGCGGGTGGGGCCGCTGGGCCGTCGGCTCGGAAGCTGCCGGACCTGCACGTTCTGCCTTCGCTGTTGCACGCCAGCGGCGCGTTTGGGACGCTGCGGACTCGGCTCGGGGCGGAGGATGCGGAGTTGCCGGCCGGCGGGCGCCACGCGTCTCTGGCGGCGGTGCCGCACGGTGCCAAGTCATACCTGGCCGCGGCACTGGCGATCGGGAACACGCCCCGTGAGAGGGTTGTTTGGATTGCGCGTGATGCCGAGATCGGCGATCGCGTGGCCGAGGAACTCCAGGCCTGGCTCGGTGACCCGGAGGCGGTCGTGGTTCTGGAGCCCCGGACGGCTCTCGCGTACGAGCGCAGCGAACTCGTCCGGGACGAGACCGCGGCCCGCGTAGCCGCCCTCGCCGCGTGGCGATCCGGCCGGGCCAGCGTCATGGTGGCCAGTGTTCAGGCCCTTCTGCAACACACCCTGGATCCGCAGGAACTCCCCGCAGAGCCGCGCACGCTCCGAGTGGGTGCCCGCGTCCGCCAGGACCAGCTCCTCCACGACTTGCTGGCGCTCGGCTACGACCCGGTCCAGGAAGTTGCCGGCCGGGGTGAGTTCTGCCGCCGGGGCGGCCTCGTGGACGTCTTCCCGTCCGCCGCGCCGCTGCCCATCCGCATCGAGCTTTTCGGCGACGAGATTGACTCCATGCGCGTCTTCGATCCCACGGATCAGCGCAGTCTCCGCCCCATCGACGAAGTGGTCCTGCTCCCCGCCAGTGAGTTCCTCGTCCCCGCCGGTGGCCCGGCCGAGATCCGCGCTCGCGTAGCCCGCCTCCCCGGACGTGGCAAGCTCCCGGAGCGCCTCGCCGCCGATTTGGCCCGCTTCGAGGAGGGCGTCCACGCCGGCACGGGCGAACTCGGTGCCCATTCCGGCCACGAGCACGACGTCGGCGCCGCCGCGCGTGCTCTCGAGACCGGCGATGCTGCGGAGGTTTGGGCCGCCGTCCTCTGCCCCGCGACGGCTCTGGATCACGTCCTGGCCGGAACGCTCCTCGTCCTGGACGAACCCGCGGATATCGCAGACTCGGCCGACTTTCTCTGGCGCCAGGCTCAGGAGCGCCGCACGGAATTGGTCGCCGGCGGCGACCTCCCCGGGGAGTGGCCCGAGGCCTATCTCAGTCCCCGCGACTGGAAGTCGCGCCTGCTGAAGGGCCGCACGCTGGAGCTCACCTGGGAGTCGGAGGCCGCGGCACCAACGGGCGGCGGCACGCCGATGGGTGACCTCTTCGGCTGGCGCGAGCCGTCGCTGCCCCCGACACGGACCGCTCGGCTGGCAGAGGCGGTGACCGGCTGGGCCGCCGAAGGCAGCCGCGTCGTGCTGGCCTCGGATCAGGCTCCTCGCTTGTCCGAACTGCTCGAGGAGCAGGGTCTGCCGACCGGTGTCGTGGATCGGATCGTGGATGCGCCGCCACCCGGCACGCGAACCTTGATCGGCCGCAGCCTGAACGGCGGCTTCACCGACGGACCGGATGGACTGACGCTGATCACGGATCGGGAGCTGTTCGGTTCCGTGCGCGTCCGCCGGCCCAAGGCGCTGCGGCGCGTCGTGCCCCGCGACGTCCTGGAGCGCCTGGTCCAGGGCGACCTCGTTGTCCATGTGGATCACGGCATCGCCCGCTACGAGCGGATGCTCCGGCGCGGCGCCGCCGGCGACGAGCGCGACTACCTGGAGCTGAGCTTCAACGGCACGGACAAGATCTTCCTGCCAGTGGAGCAGATCAATCGCATCAGCCGCTACTCGGGCGGGGAGAACCCGGCGCTCTCCAAACTGGGCGGGGCGGAGTGGCTCCGGACCAAGCAACGGGTCAAGAAGGCGGTCACGGACCTCGCCAAAGAGTTGCTGGAGATCTACGCCGCTCGTGCCTCCGCCCCGGGTTTCGCATTTCCGGCTGACACTCCGTGGCAGCAAGAGCTCGAAATGTCGTTCCCGTACGAGGAAACGCTCGACCAGCTCCGCGCCGTGGCCGAGGTCAAGATCGACATGGAGGCCGGCCGGCCGATGGACCGGCTGGTGGTGGGCGACGTGGGCTACGGCAAGACCGAGGTGGCGCTGCGCGGCATCTTCAAGGCGATCCAGGGTGGCAAGCAAGTGGCGGTTCTCGTGCCGACGACCGTTCTGGCGGCGCAGCACTACTCAACGTTCAGCCAGCGATTCGCGGCCTATCCGGTGACCGTCCGGCTGCTGTCGCGATTCGTCCCGGCCAAGGATCAGGACGTCACGGTGGAAGGGCTGGCTGCCGGATCGGTGGACCTGGTCATCGGGACGCACCGGCTGCTCAGCAAGGACGTCCGTTTCCGCGACCTGGGTATGGTCGTGGTGGACGAGGAGCAGCGATTCGGTGTGGCCGCCAAGGAGCGGCTCAAGAAGCTGCGCCGCGAGGTTGACGTGCTGACGCTCTCCGCCACGCCGATCCCGCGCACGCTGAACCTGGCGCTGGCCGGCGTCCGTGACCTGAGCCTGATCGAGACCCCGCCGGAGGATCGGCTGCCCATCCAGACGCGCGTCGCCGAAGCATCCACCGGCCTCGTCCGAGACGCCATCCTGCGTGAGCTGGACCGCGGCGGCCAGGTCTTCTTCGTCCACAACCGCGTCGAGACGATCGAGGCCCAGGCCGAACAATTGCGTCAGTTGCTGCCGGGCACGCGCATCGGCGTGGGTCACGGCCAGATGCCGGAGGGCCATCTGGAGAAGGTGATGATTGCCTTCGCCGAGGGCGAAACCGAGGTCCTGGTCTGCACCACGATCATTGAATCCGGCCTGGATATCCCCAACGCCAACACGATCATCATCGATCGGGCGGACACGCTCGGCCTGGCCCAGCTCTACCAACTGCGCGGTCGGGTCGGCCGATCCTCGCGCCGTGCTTACGCGTACCTCTTGTATCGCCGCCGCGAGAAGCTCACAGACATTGCCCGCAAGCGGCTGCAGGCGATCTTCAACGCCTCGGAGCTTGGTGCCGGCTTCCAGATCGCGCTATCGGACCTGGAGATTCGAGGCGCCGGGAACATCCTGGGCGCGGAGCAGCACGGCCACGTAGCGGCCGTCGGTTTCGACCTCTACACGCGTCTGCTGGCCGAGGCCGTAGAAGAGCAGAAGGCCGAATTCGAAGGCCGCCCGGCCGAAATCGAGCGCCCGGGCGCCACAGTCGACCTTCCGGTCGATGCCCACCTCCCGGACGACTACGTCCCCGAAACCTCGCAGAAGCTCGAGCTCTACCGCCGCCTGGGCCGCGTCAAGACGGCGGGCGAATTGGCGGCGTTCAGGCAGGAGCTGGTGGATCGCTTTGGCCCGCTTCCGGCCCCGGTTCTGCGCCTCCTCGAGGTCGTGGAGCTGCGCATGAAGGCCGAGTCTGCAGGCATCGTTTCCATCTCCCGCGAGGAGGGCGAACTCGTCGTCAGGCTTGGCACGCTGTCCCGTTCCTCCGCCATGCGAGCCCTGGCGCCGATGGGCCGCGACGTGGTCCGGTTCGGTTCAAACCAGGCCCGCATCCGCCTGCCGCGCGACCCGTCCCGCTCCTGGAGCCTGGCCCAATCCGTTGTCGCTCGCCTCATCCCAGCGGCGGAAGAGCAGCGAATCCAGCGCGAACGCGCGGCGGCCGCCCAGTCGTAAATGCCGGACCGGGCGATCTTCGCGTAATCTATAGGCGGTTCGTGTCCAGCAATTGACGCACCCGATCCCGGTGGGGTTTGTCACGGGAAGCCGGTCCACTCCGTCGCACCCGCGCCTCGGCAGCCACCGGAAGGACGTGGGATGCATCGTTCTCAAAAGCCCGTATCGGGCGTGGCTCATCCGAAATCAAGACACGACGGCGGCGACAAAGACGGCTTCCGCCCGGACATCGAGGGCCTTCGCGGCCTGGCGGTGACGCTGGTCGTTCTGTTCCACGTTGGCCTGCTTTCCCAGGCCGGGACTCAGATCACGGGCGGCTTCATCGGCGTCGACCTGTTTTTCGTGGTCTCCGGCTTCCTGATCACCGGGCTGCTCATACGCGAACGTGAGCGCAACGGCAAGATCAGCTTCTCTCGCTTTTACGCCCGCCGAGTTCGGCGAATCCTACCGGCTTCGATCGTGGTTCTGCTCGTCACGCTGATCGCGTCAAATGTGCTGATCAACATGGTGGACCGGCCGTCGGTGATGCTGGACGGAGCCGCCTCCGCCCTGTCCGTCGCGAACATCCGCTTCGCCATGACGACGGACTACTTCAATCCGGTCAACTACTCGCCCTTCCTGCACTTCTGGTCGCTCGGAGTGGAGGAGCAGTTCTACTTCATCTGGCCGGCGCTGCTGGCGCTCGTGGCCTGGAAGATGCCCCGCCTCGGCGCCGCAGTTGCCCTGACTGTGGTTGTAGTTGCCTCGTTCGTCTTCAGCTTGATCATGACGGACAGCTCCGCTCCCACCGCCTACTACATCCTCCCGACGCGGGCCTGGCAACTTGCCGTCGGCGGGCTCCTAGCCGTTGGGTCCGGCTCGCTGGACAAGGTTCCGGATCGGATCTATGGCCTCTTTCGCCAGATCCTCGCCTTTGCCGGCTGGGCCGCTCTAGCCGCCCTGATTACCACGGCCTTCAATATCGATCAGAGGACCACCGTCTATCCCGGCACCGCGGCCCTGATCCCAACTATCGCCGGCGTGCTTCTTATCGCCTCCGGAACCGAGAGGTCCGGCCCCGGCATCCTGTTGCGACTACCGCCGATCCGGTTCCTGGGCAAGATCAGCTACTCGCTCTATCTCTGGCATTGGCCGATCCTCATCCTTGGCGGCTTGTACCTCGCCGGCCCGCTCGCGACCATGACTCCGGCCCAGGGATTGGCGCTTGCCGGCGTGGCCGTTCTTGTGTCCACGGCGAGTTGGGCTCTGATCGAAGAGCCGTTCCGGCGCGGCATAATCCCTCTCCCCAGGCCGAGTCGAGTGGTCTCTGCCGGAGTCGCGGTCATGCTTGTCGTTGCGGTCGCGGGGACCGTCTTTGGCATGGGCGCGCAGTCGGCGTTGGCCAGCCTGGATGGCGGCAATGATGCGACTCCCACGGCCACCGATATCGCCACGGCCATGGCCACGGCCACGCTCCCGCCGGTCTCCCTGGTGACCCCTGCTCCGGACGCTACGCCGACGCCTGTTCCTCAGATGACACCCGCCCTGACTCTCGCCCCCAGCGTCGCCGACTCCGGTTCCCACGCCGTCACCGGAGCCCTTCGCCCGACGTTGGGTAACGCGGCTACGGACTACGAGGCCCCCTGGCACAACAACTGCCTGGGCTGGGAGAAAACGACTGTCCCGGATACGACCGGCAAGTGCGTCTACGGCAATCCGAGCGGTGCCTACACGGTTGCGCTCGTTGGTGATTCCCATGCTTCGGCGCTTTTCCCCGGCGTGAACGAAGTCGCCAAGGCCCACGGTTGGAAGCTCATTCCGTATCTGAAGATCAATTGCCCGTTCCTGGACCTCAAGCTGGACTGGTACGGTCCGCCCCGCCACGAATACCCCGAATGTGAGGCCTGGAATCCGGTTGTGTTGAGCAAGCTCCAGAAGAACCCGCCAGACCTGATTCTGATCTCCAACAGCCGCTGGATTGCGACAACCAACGACGGCGATGGGAACGTCACCAGCGAGGCGAACTCGCTGATCCGGATGATCCGCAAGCTGCCCTCAAGCTCCAAGGTCGTCATCATTCAGGACCCGCCACTTCCCACAGCCTGGAAGGTCCCGGTCTGCATCGCCGCCAACCTGAGTGACTACACCAAGTGCAATTACCCGCGCAAGACCGGCTTCGGCTCGGCTATGGGTTCGCGTGAGGCGGCAGCGTCGGCGGCAACCGGCGCCGGTCTGATCGATCTCACCGCGGCTATCTGCCCCGGCACCGGCGACTGCCCGGTGGTAATGAACAACATGATCATGTGGCGCGACGACCACCACTTGACCGCCACGTTCTCGGCCACGCTTGGGCCGGTGATCGACGAGCAGTTGGTCAGGATTATGGTGGGATGGGACACTCCGGCAGCCGCGCCGAGCCTCCGCTAGGGAGAGCCTCGCCAAAGGTGGGTTCAGGCGGCACCGGCGCTGCGGTAGACTTTCGCCTGCCCACCCAGCCGAAGTTGCCTGGAGGATCGCCTCGACCATGACTGCCGAGGAGCTGCGCGCGAAGATTCGCGAGATTCCCGACTTCCCCAAGCCGGGCATCCTCTTTTACGACATCACAACCCTGCTCAAGGATCCCGCGGCGTACAAGAACGCCATCGATCTGATGATCGAGCCGCACCGGAATTCCGGCGTAGACCTGGTCGTTGGGATGGAGTCTCGCGGCTTCATCTTCAGTGCCCCGATCGCCTACCAGCTCAACGCCGGTCTGATTCCGGTCCGAAAGCTCGGCAAGCTGCCGGCCGAAACCATATCTGTGGAGTACGCGCTGGAGTACGGCTCCAACACCCTCGAGATTCACAAGGACGCCATCAAGCCGGGCCAGAAGGTCCTCATCGTGGACGACCTCCTTGCCACCGGCGGAACGGTTCGCGGGACCATCGAGCTGGTCGAGCGTCTGGAAGCCCAGATCGTCGGTCTCGCGTTCCTGGTCGAGTTGTTGTTCCTCCAGGGTCGCGAGCGGCTCCAAGGCTTCAACACGACGAGCGTCATCAAGTACTGATCCACGGATGGTTTGGTGAGCGAGACCGGTTTCGGTGTGTCTGAATCGATGGCTGTCTCTACGGTTGCGCCCGCCGTTGGGTTGAGCCGATGACAACGGTGGGTCTGGCCCGTCGGGATCGCGCCTTGGTGGTGCAGGAGACTTCGGACCGGGCCATGCTCCGGGCGTACCTGGAGACGGACCGGCTTTACTCGGCCTACGCCTTGTGCGATCTGGACGACCGCGAGTTCCTCCGGACGCGTTGGGGAGTGGCCCTGCTCCACGGCGAGCCCACGGCCGTGGTCCTGCAGTACGCGGGCTACTCGCCTCAGCCCATCTTCGTGATGGGCGATCCGGCCGGGGTCCAGGCGATCCTCAACGACGTAATCAAGCCTCGGACCGCCTACGTTGCTGCGCGGCGCGAGCATCTCGGTCCTATCGGTGCCATCTACCGCGTGGAGTCGGGTCCCCCAATGCTCCGGATGTGGGTTGACGCGGAGCATTTCAGGCCGTTCCCGGCGGACGTGCAGCGAATGCTGCCGGTGGAGATCGGGGAGCTGAATCGGCTCTACCAGCTGGGTTTTGCGTCGTGGCTGCCGGCCAGTGCCATCAGCGACGGGCTCTACTTCGGCCAAAGGGTCGGGGGGCGTCTCGTGGCCGCGGCAGGAACCCATGTCATCAGTCCGGCCGCTCGGTTGGCGGTGGTCGGCAACGTGATGACTCACACGGAATTCCGCGGACGCGGGTACGCTACCGCAGTAACCGGCGCCGTAACCGCAGAGCTGCTGAAGTTCTGCGATCAAGTCGTCTTGAACGTGAGGGCGGATAATCCGCCGGCCCTGGCCGCTTATCGGCGGCTCGGCTATCAGGTCAACGTGACATTCGAAGAGCGGTTGATCCACCGTTTGGAGCTGCCCTGGAGCGGCTGGACGGGAGCGGTTCGCCGCATGTTTTCTCGCAAGGAGTCCTGAACCAACATGGCAATCGCAAGTCTCCCGCTGCACGACGTGGCGGATCTGAACCTGGCCGCCGAAGGCAAGCGCCGCATCGAATGGGCAGAGCGCGAGATGCCGGTCCTCCGGCTGATTCGCGAGCGCTTCCAGAAGGAGCTGCCGCTCAAAGGCATCCGCATCGCGGCCTGCCTGCACGTCACCACCGAGACCGCGAACCTGGTCCGGACCCTCAAGGCTGGCGGCGCGGACGTGGTTCTGTGCGCCTCCAACCCGCTCTCCACGCAGGATGAGACTGCAGCGGCCCTCGTCGCCGAGTACGGCATCTCAACGTTTGCCCGCCACGGCGCGGACCGCGACATGTACTACAAGCACCTCAACGCCGCCGCGGACATCCGGCCGCACATGACCATGGACGATGGCTGCGACCTCGTGACCCTCATCCACCAGGAGCGCCGCGACCAGCTGACCGAGATCTACGCCGGTACGGAAGAGACCACGACCGGTGTAATTCGGTTGAAGGCCATGGCTGCGGACGATGCGCTCGGTTACCCGGTCGTTGCGGTGAACGAGGCGCTGACCAAGCACCTCTTCGATAATCGATACGGCACCGGCCAGTCCACCGTGGACGGCATCATTCGCGCCACCAACCTGCTCATTGCCGGGCGCCACGTGGTTGTGGCCGGCTACGGCTGGTGCGGCAAGGGCATCGCCTCGCGCTTCCGCGGCATGGGCGCACAGGTTGCGGTGGTCGAGGTTGACCAGGTCCGAGCCCTCGAGGCGCTCATGGATGGCAACCTCGTCATGACGATCGGCGACGCTGCATCCTGGGGCGACATATTCGTGACCGCCACCGGCGACATCCACGTCATCCGGACCGAGCACTTCAGTAAGATGCGCGACGGCGTGATCATGGCCAACTCCGGCCACTTCGATTGCGAGATCGACATCCCGGGCCTGGCCAAGCTCGCCGGTGACAAGGTCCGTGAAGTCCGCGAGAACGTCGTCGAGTACACCATCGGCGGCAAGCGCCTTCACGTTCTGGCCGAAGGCCGACTGGTCAACCTGGCCTGCGCCGCCGGTCACCCGGCTTCGGTCATGGACATGAGCTTCGCCAACCAGGCCCTCGCCGGCGAATACCTGGCCAAGAAGCACGCCGATCTGCCGAAGGGCGTCTACGACGTGCCGTCCGACATTGACGTCGAAGTGGCTCGCCTCAAGCTCGCGGCGCTGGACATCGTCCTGGATCCGCTTACGCCCGAGCAGGTGGAATACCTCCACTCCTGGCAGCACGGGACGTGATCCGCTAGCCATCAGTCGGCCGATTCCCAAAGCCAGCTCGCCTGGCTCGTTGGCGTCTGCGGTCCTCGCTTACGCACCTTTGGGTGCGCGCGCTCAAAGCCAAGCTTGCTTGGCTCGTCCTCGTCGCCGCCTCGGTATCGGCCGCCGGCCGGCCAGCGGGGTTACGGGGTAGCCGACGGCCTTGCTCATCTTCAGCGTGGGTGATCCAAAGTACGGTCAATCTGTCCCGATGGCGGCGGATTGGCCCTTTGGTCGCGTCTGTGAGGGTGGATCCACAACGACCGCGGCCGAGGCACCTCGCGGGAGGCCTCGGCGCGTGCTTTGCATTACCCAGGGTGAAGATGAGCAACTCGCCGAGGAGCCGAGGAGCCGAGGAGCCGAGGAGCTACGAACTCTGGAGCGCGGTTCCCGCGGACGGCGCCCCCTCGCATGCTAACCTTCGCGCAACGCAAGTCGAACCAATATCCGCGCGCCGGCTAGGCGCCCTGGGAGAACTATGACCAGCATTCTTGACGACCCGTCGTATCTCTTCACGTCCGAGTCTGTGACCGAGGGTCATCCCGACAAGATGTGCGACCAGATGTCGGACGCGATTCTGGACGCGATCCTGGCCCAGGACCCGATGGCCCGAGTGGCGTGCGAAACCGTCACGACCACCGGGCTCGTCCTGGTGCTCGGTGAGATCACCACGTCCACGTACGTCGATTTCCAGGCGATCGTCCGCGACACGGTCAAGGAGATTGGCTACACCAACGCCGAGTGGGGCTTCGATTACCTGACCTGCGGCACGCTCGTGTCGGTCAAGGAGCAGTCGCCGGACATCGCCCAGGGCGTGGACGACGCGCTCGAGGATCGCGGGCACGGCAAGACCGAACTCGGCGCCGGTGACCAAGGAATGATGGTCGGCTTCGCCTGCCGCGAAACGCCGGAGCTCATGCCCCTGCCGATTGCGCTGGCCCACCGCCTGGCCCGCCGCCTGGCGGAAGTCCGCAAGAGCGGCCAGCTGCCGTATCTCCGCCCGGACGGCAAGACTCAGGTCACCGTCGAGTACGACCACGGCGTGCCCAAGCGAATCGTGAATGTCGTCGTCGCCGCGCAGCACGATCCGGACGTCTTGATCGAGAAGCTCCGCTCGGAGATCATCGAGTCGGTGATCATGCCGATCATTCCGGCCGAACTGCGGGTCAAGGACCCGGTCATGCACGTCAACGCCACGGGCCGCTTCGTCATCGGCGGCCCCATGGGCGATGCCGGTCTGACCGGACGCAAGATCATCGTCGATACATACGGCGGAATGGCCCGCCACGGCGGCGGCGCCTTCTCGGGCAAGGATCCGTCCAAGGTGGATCGCTCGGCCGCATACGCTGCCCGCTGGGTCGCCAAGAACGTCGTCGCTGCCGGCCTGGCGGACCGCTTCGAGATCGAGCTGGCCTACAGCATCGGCGTCGCTCGACCGGTTTCGATCTCCATCGAAACCTACGGCACGGAGAAGGTCTCGGACCAGAAGCTGCTGGCCGCGATCGACAAGGTCTTCGACCTGCGCCCTTCGCACATCATCGAGGCGCTGGACCTGCGACGGCCCATCTACCAGGCCACGGCCGCCTATGGCCATTTTGGCCGCACCGATCACGACTTCCCGTGGGAGAGGACCAACAAGGCTGCGGCTCTCGCCGATGCATGTGGAGTGGCGCTGCCCTCGGCAACCGGAAAGTAGGGAACCGTGTACGCCGTCGTTCTGGCCGGGGGAGGCGGAACGCGACTCTGGCCTCTCAGCACACCGGAGTGTCCTAAGCCGTTCCTGAAACTTCTCGGCGACGAGTCGCTTATCCAGGGAACGGTTGCCCGGCTGTCGCCGCTGGTTTCGCCGCTGGATGTCTATGTGATCGCGGATCGGCGCCATTTGGCGCTGGTCGCGGAGCAGTTGCCGTCCGTCCCGGTCGGCAACATCATCGGCGAGCCGATGGGCCGAAACACGGCCGCGGCAGTTGCCCTGGCCGCGGAGGCGATCGATCGACCAAGTGACGAGGTCATGCTCGTCCTCGCGGCCGATGCCAACATCATCGATGAAGAAGGATTCCGGGCTGCATTGATCGCTGCGGCTGAGGTGGCTCGGGGCGGTCTTCTGGTGACACTCGGAATATCGCCTGATCGGCCGGAGACGGGCTACGGCTACGTCATGGCACGACCGCCGGCCCGCGAGGTCGCCGGTCTCCAGACTTTTGGCGTGGATCGTTTCGTAGAGAAGCCCACGGCCGATCGAGCGGCGGAGATGATCGCCACCGGTCTGGCAAGCTGGAACGCCAGCATCTTCGGCTGGACCCGCGGCACGATTCGCGACCGACTCGAGCGACATTCCCCGGACATCCTGCACGCCGTCCGCGCCATTGTCGAGAACGGAACCGCAGAGGCGATGGCCGCGGGCTATCCCTCTATCCGGGCCACTTCCATCGACTACGCGGTAATGGAACCGGCATCTCTGGAAGGCGCCGTCGCCGTTGTGCCGATGAGCGTGGGCTGGAGCGATTTGGGCAGCTGGGCGGCCCTGCGGGATGCTTGGGGCCAGGCGGCAATAGAGACCCCGGTGGGTGCTACCGTCGGTTTAGGTAATCGTCGTGACATAGGCTCCAAGGACACCCTGGTTCTGGCGCAGGGGCGCCTGGTGGTCACCATCGGACTGCGCGACGTAATCGTTGTGGATACTCCGGACGCCCTGCTCGTCTGTGCGGCCGAGTACTCGCAGGAAGTGAAGAAGATCGCCGAAGAGATCGCAAGGACGAAGCGAGACTCATAGGCGCTAGAGGAGAGAAGTCTTGAGCGGCACGGATTCCGATGCCCAGGTAGCGAAGCTGGCCCCGTTTGTTCCGACGAAGATCGTCTTTGGCACGGACGGCTGGCGGGCGAAGATCGCCGACGAGTACAGCTTCGTCAACGTTCGCCGTTGCGCCCAGGCTGTCTCCGAGTGGGTCGTCAGTCAGGGCCAGCAGAGCAAGGGCATCGTCTTTGCCTACGACCGGCGCTTCGCCAGCGAACATTTCGCGGTCGCTGCGGCCGAGGTAGTCCTGGGCCACGGCATTCCGATCGTCTTCGCCGAAGGCGCTCTGCCCACGCAGATGTCGTCCTTTGAGGTTGTCCAGCGCAAGGCCGCCGCCGGGATCGTGATCACGGCCAGCCACAACCCTTGGACGGACAACGGCTTCAAGATCAAGTCACCGACCGGCGCCGCCGCGGGGCCGGAGATGCTGGTCGAGATCGAGCGTCTGATCGCCGAAGGGGCGGGCAACGCCATCGTCAGCCGGCCCTTCGCCGATGCGGAGGCCGCCGGACTGGTCGAGCGGTACGACTCTTTCAACGCCTACCAGAAGTTCATCGGCACCAACCTGGATCTGGACCGCCTTCGCGCCGCGGACGTATCTGTCCTGGTGGATCCGCTCTACGGCTCGGGCGCAACGTGGATCCCGCGGCTCCTGGCCGGCGGCAAGATCCGCGTTACGGAGATGCATTCCGAGCGCAATCCGTATTTCGGCGGCGTGAACCCGGAGCCGATCCCGCCGAACGTAGACGAGGCGCTTGCGAAGCTCGCGGCCGGCGGATACGACGCGGGGCTGCTGCTCGACGGCGACGCGGATCGATCCGGTCTGGCCGACGAACGCGGCACCTTCATCTCCACGCTCCAGATCTACGCCTTGCTGATGTACTACCTGGCCGAGTATCGAGGCCTGCGCGCCCCGGTCGTCAAGACGGTCAACGAGACGGCCATGGCAGAGCGGCTGGGCGAGCGCTACGGCATTGAAGTCTACGAAGTCCCCGTCGGCTTCAAGTACATCGGGCCCAAGATGATCGAAACCGGCGCGATGATGGGCGGCGAGGAGTCGGGCGGCTTTGGGTTCGGGATGCACCTGCCCGAGCGTGACGGCATCTTCACGGACCTGATGTTGCTGGATCTATTCCTGCGCGAGAAGGACGCCGGTCGCTGGCCAATGTCCAAGGCGATCGCTCATCTCCACGATATCGCGGGGCCCTCCTGCTACCGCCGTGTGGACATCCATTTCGATCGGGCGATCTACCCGGCCCTCAAGGATCGGCTGCTGGTGGAGCTGCCGCAGCGCGCCCCGACTCAACTGGCCGGCCGGCCGATCGTTCGGACTCAGGCGCTCGGGACCAACGACGGATTCAAGTTCTTCGCCGACGACGGTTCCTGGCTTCTTGTTCGATTTAGCGGCACGGAGCCTCTTGTGCGGGTCTACACAGAGGCTGTTTCTACCGCCGCGGTGGACGCTAACCTCATCGCCGGAGAGGCCATCGTTCGGGCCGGATAGGTTCGTCGGAACTCCGCGGGCTACGTTGTTTGGCGGCCGCGAAAAAGCCTCACGATTCCTCCACAAGTACCAGCGCAACGACCCTTCACTTGTCGCCTCGCAGCTGTACAGTGAACGCCTAGCTGCCCACCGTCGCGACCCCGCGACAGGGCAGTGACCTCTTCGGGACAATGCAGGGCGACGGAGGGTAACAGGCGATGCACAGCAGTCTCATTGGGAAGGTCGAGAAGGCCAACCGCTACGCCCGCGAGCTGGATCGGATCTCATTCGAACAGCTCGCGGTCACGTTTAAGGGTGACAACGACACCCACACAGTTCGACTCGAAGGCGAAGCCTGGCACTGCACCTGCCACTTCTACGCGAGTTGGGGATCTTGCGTTCACGTCCTCGCCCTGCAAAAGATCCTGGGCGTGATGCTCCCCGATGCGGCGCAGGTGTCCATCCTGTCCGCCCAGCCGGCCGTCCCTGCCTGACGTCGGCGAACGTTCCCGGGCCGGTACGGCTCGGTGTTGAAATCCTCGCGTGGCGTTTCGATGCGATACTGGCGGTAACGAACCGCACCACCGAGGATTGACCGTGAATAACCGACGCTTTCGCGTGGTCGCTGTGGGCGCAGCCGCGGCGCTGCTGATTTCCGTTGCCGCTTGCGCTTCCGCCCAGCCGACGCCCACGTTTGTGCATGTGACCGCAACCCCATCGCAGGCCGCTTCGGCGACTGCGACTGACACGCCCGCCGGCACGGGCACTCCGTTCGTGGCGCCGACTGACACGCCGGCTTCGTCGCCGACAGCCGTCGTTTCTGTTGCGCCGACTCCTACGCCTACGCCGACTCTCACGCCCAGCCCAACGCCATCGGGGCCGGCGGGCGGCTGCTCCGGATCCGACGACAACAAGGCCTGGTGGACAGCTGAGCCCCCGCACTACACGTGGGCGGTGTACTGCGGTGTCATGCCGGGCGGCTGGTACATGACCGGCGGCAACGACAACTGGAAGAGCGGTGGCAAGCTCGACGCCACCTACAAGGGTCCGGCCGGCGGGCTCTTCACTATCAACGAAGGCGCTTTCTGCACGACCAGCGTCGCTGCTTGTTCGCCCCACACCGGCGCGTCCCTGGGGGCGGCCAGCTTCGGAGACCAGAGCGGGCAGCTCTATGCGCTCTCGGGCGGCGGCTTTGCGATCTACGTCGCTCCGGGCACGGCCCACGGCTACACGGCTGTCGGGAAGAGCATGAGCCAGGCCACGTTCGTTGCTCTCGCCGCGGCGCTAATGAAGGTGCCCAAGGCCTGATGGCGGTGGCGCCCAGTTCGCCAGGACCACAGCACGGACCACACAAGGAGCCGTGGATGCCCGTGAAGCGCGGTGGACTGCGCCTGACCGCTATGGTCGCGGCCGCGACGATTGTGGGCCTGGCAGCCACAGGTTGCGCCAAGACGGCGCCGACGACCAGGTACGTGATCATCACGCCGTCACCGATTCCGGCAACCTCGACGCCGTTGATCGTTGTCAGCGACACCCCGAACGGGAGCTCCTCCGCAACGGCCTCCGCAACGGTCTCCGCAACGGCCACACCGGTTCCAACTGCGCTCCCATCGGCGACGGCCGTCCCTTCCACCGCTTGCACCGGATCAGCATCAAACCAGGCGTTCTGGGCTGAGGCGGCCAGCGCAACGAAGTGGGACGTCTACTGCGCGGTCCTTCCGGCCGGTTGGTACACGAGCGACGCTTTCTATGAGGGAACGAGCAGCGGGACGATCCACATAATCCTCAAGGTAGCCGGCGGCCCCAAGGTTGAGATCGACGAAGGATCGTTCTGCACCACTGATGCCGCCACTTGTTCGCCCCACGAGTCGTTGATAGGGAAGAGCGCCTTCGGCGATCTGCTCGGCGACTTGGACGCACTCTCGGGTGGCGGTTTCGCGATATACGTTAATCCGGGAACGGCCAAGGCCTACAGCATCAAGGGCTCCGGAATGAGCCAGGACACTTTTGTGGCCTATGCTGCTGCACTTGCGAAGGTAGCCAGGTCCTAGTTAGTCTCCCCTGGATGCGCCAATTCGGCGCCAATTGAGAAAGGATGAGGGGCACCCAATGAAGACACAGACATTTGTGAGAAGTGCCGTCGCGCTGGGGCTGATCCTGGCAGTAGTTGGTTGCGCGAAGGCCGCCCCGACAAAGGGGCCGGTTGTCGTGACGCCAACGTCCCGGGCAACCCCAACGGCCGAAATCACGGCCGAGCCCACTCCGTCGCCTACCGCGTCGCCTACCGCCAAGGCAAGCGCCAAGGCAAGCGCAACTGCAGTCGCAACCTCGACTTCGACCGCGACCGGGACTGCTGTCGGTTCCGGCCTGGCGTGCACCGGCACAGCCGAGCATCTGGCCTTCTTTGTGGAGGCCGCCAATGCACTCACCTTCAACATCTACTGCGCAGTCCTGCCGTCGAGCTGGTGGCTCTCTGCCATTGAGTATAGGCAGCCGGACGGTGGCTATCTGGCCATCTCGTACAAGAACTTGAGCGGCGGTGTCATCACCGTCGGAGAGGGCAACTTCTGTGCCGGTGCGTCCGCATGCTGGGCCTCGGCCTCGGATCTGGGCACGGCCTCGTTCGGCGACAAGTCCGGCCTGCTTAAGCAGCTCTCCGGGGGTCGGTACGCGGTGTTCGTGGATCCGGGTACAGCTTCCGGATATCAGATCACCGGCAAGGGGATGTCCCAGGCCGACTTCGTGGCCATGGCCGCGGCGATGGCGAAGGTCCCCAAGTCCTAGCCTCACCGGCCCGAGCGAAGCTCCGGCCCGGTTTCACGTATCTCAAGCTGCTGTCGCGAGTCTTTTGCGGCAGCAGCTCTTTTGTTGGGCTAGTTGCCCGGGGTGGCGTCCTTGGTTTCAGCCGGACGTGGTGTTTGGCGCCGTCGCTCCAGGTTGGGCTGACCCTCAGCCGGTGGGGTCGGCTCCACTTCGTCGTCCTGGCCCGCTTGAGGCAGCCGAGGAACGCGGACGGGGCGGCCCATGCGCTCCTCCACCATTCGAGCGGCGCGGAGAGCCACGGAGCTCGAGTCCGTGTGGTGCCCCAGGTAGTAGAAAAAGAACGAGGCGACTACAGCTGCGATCGGGATGGCGAAGATGGCGCCGGGGATGCCGGCCAGCTTGCTGCCGATCATAACCGAGCCCAGAACGACTACCGGATGCAGCCCAACGGCCCCGGCCATCAGCTTCGGCGAGATGACGTTCATGACGATGAACCAGGCCACAACCATGATGACCAGCATCGGGATGGTGGCTTCCGGCTTGAAGAAGACCGCGGCGAGCACCGGCGGCGCCCACGAAATGAAGGGGCCGAAGAAGGGAATGGCTTGGAGAATGCTCGATGAGGCGGCCGTGACCGGCATATACGGCACGCCGAGGATCAGGCTGGCGATCATCGAGATAGCCCCGTACATGACGCCCATGACTGCCTGGCCGCGCAGGAAGCCCCCGAACGAACGCGAGACGCTCTGCTCGAGCAGCCGGGCTTCATCGGTGTAGTTGGGCGGCACGAGGCGGAAGAGGAAGCGGGTAATTCGTTCCTTGTCCACTGCCATGTAGAGCGACAGGAAGAAGATGAAGAGCAGGTTGCCGAAGATGCCGAGGCTTGCAAAGGCAATCTCGCCGATCGGCTTGGCCAGTTCGCCGGCTCCGTTCTTGACGTTGGCCAGCAGCTGCTTGACCTGCTCGTACAGATTGATTTGCCCGGCGCCGAGCGAATTCAGCCTGTCCTGGTAGGGCGCGAGGAAGTCGCGCAGATGTTGGTCGTCCGGCACCTGGCCGACAAGACCGTTGATCGACGCGTAGAGCTGCTGCGCCACCAGCAAGATGGAGGCGGCCAGGACCACGATGAGCAGCGTGTAGGCGAGGATGACCGCGACGGCTCGAGGAAGGCGCGGCACGAGCCGAACTATCCCGTTTGCGACCGGGCTCAGGATGAAGGCCAGCAGCCAGGCCAGGAAGAAGACCATGATCACGTCGCCGAAGAAGGCGACCCACTTGCCGACGTAGTCCACCACGACGAACCCGAACGCCAGGGTCGCCAGGATCAATAGGGCCGAGAGCCAGCGATGGTCGCGCGGGCTCAGCTGAAGTGGTGCTGCCGCCGGTTGCTCGCTCATCGTGGCTTGCTCCCTCGCTGCTATCGGAGCCCCATCTTCAGGCGGACTTCGTCCATGGTGGCCTGAGCGATCGGCCGGATCCGTTCCGCGCCTTCCTCCAAGATGCGGTTCAGACGGGTGGTATCCGCCATCAGCTCCTTGTAGGTTTCGCGAGCTGGGGCGTAGTGGTTGATGATTCGCTCGGCCAGCAACTTCTTGGTGTCCACGCAGCCGGTCCGGGCGGTTCGCTCGCCGTCCCAGATCTCTTCGTAGTCCTCGCCGAAATGGCGATGCATCTGGCAGACGTTGCAGACCTGGGGCCGGCCCGGATCAGATCTCAGGCCGCGCTGGGTGTCCGTGACCATGGACATGACCTGCTTCTTGATCACGTCCGGCTCGCCCAGGATTTCGATGGTGTTCCCGACCGACTTGCTCATCTTCTTGACGCCGTCGGTACCCAGGACGACCGGCGCTTCGGTGTAGACGGCCTTCGGCTCCGGGAACGTCTCGCCGTATCGGGCGTTGAAGGCGCGGACGATCTCGCGGCTCAACTCCAGATGAGCGGCCTGGTCCTTGCCGACCGGCACCAGCGTCGCCTTGTACAGGACGATATCTGCGGCCTGCAGGACGGGGTAGGTGAGGAGGCCGTGGTTGATGTCGTCGGGCTGGTTGGCGCGCTTCTCTTTATACGTGGGCGTGCGCAGCAGCCAGCCCACGGGCGTGACGGTGTTGAAGAGCCAGTTGAGCTCGGTGACTTCCGGGCGATGCGACTGGACGAACAGCGTGCACTTGTCCGTGTCCAGGCCGAGTGCGATCAGCGAAGCGGCCATCTCCAGCGTGCGGCGGCGGAGGACCTCCGGGTCGTGGCTGCTCGTGAGAGCGTGGTAATCCACGATGCAGTAGATGGTCTCGAAGCCTTCCGCGGCGCCGCGATTCTGAAGCGTGACGTAGTTACGAATGGCGCCCAAGTCGTTGCCCAGGTGGGTGATGCCGCTGGGCTGGATGCCGCTGAACGCGCGCGGTTTGGCGGGAAAGGTCGAAGGCTTGGCGGACGTGGCTGCTGGCTCGGTCGTCATGCTGCCGAGTTTAGCGGACGGACGCGTGCTCACGACGCCGAAAGGGCGGGCGGCGCGAGGCAGGCCGCGGTCAGCCGAGGCAGCGCACCAGCGATGCCGCCTTGTGCTGGGTCTCCAGGTACTCGTCCGCCGGGTCCGAGTCCCAGACGATGCCACCGCCGACGCCGAAGCGGAGTTCGTGAGCATCTGCCCAGGCGGTGCGGATGACGATGCTCAGGTCCATCTGCGTGAGATCGTGGCTGAGCCACCCCAGCGCGCCGGTGTAGGGACCGCGAGGAGCCGGCTCCAGGTCACGGATCAGGTTCACGGCCGCGATCTTGGGGCAGCCGGTCACGGAGCCGCCGGGGAGCGTGGCCTGGAGGATGTCCCGGAGCGTGGCGGTCGGGCGGAGGCGGCCCTCGACGGTGGCGACGAGGTGCATGACCCGCGAGTAGCGCTCCAGGTCCGGGAAGGCGGTCACGCGCACCGATGGCACCTCGCATATGCGGGTGAGGTCGTTGCGGAGCAGGTCCACGATCATGGCCAGCTCACTGCGGTTCTTGGCGCTGGCAAGGAGTTGCGTGGCTGTTTCGGCGTCGCGGGCGGGGTCCGCATCGCGCGGGGCAGTGCCCTTGATCGGCCGAGTTGTGACGACGCCGTTGCGGATGCGCAGGAACGACTCGGGGCTGGCGCCGACTATGGCGAAGTCGGGGTCGACGATGACGGCGGAGTGCGGGGCCGGGTCCGCCTCGGCCAGACGGCGGGCTAGCGTGAGGATGCTGCCTTCGTAGGCCCATGCCTCCTGGCGGGTGAGATCGACCTGGTAGACGTTGCCAAGTCCGATCTGTTCGCGGATGCGCTCGACTTTGGCCTGGTAGCCGGCCGGCGTGTCGGTGTCGCGGAGTTTGCGGGCCTCGAATCGACCGGGCTTGAGCAGGCTCGGCCTGGCTTCGAGCCGGCGCGGCGCCCGGCGCTCACCTTCGTACAGCAAGCCGGCTTCTAGATCCCAGATTCGAACGCGGGCGTAGAGGACGAAGCGGAAATCCGGCACGGCCAGCGGGCTCCAGGCCGGTTGTCGTGGACTGGTTGGGCCGCACCCGGCGTCGTGGCCGTAGCCGACAAAACCGATAAGGTCCGGCAGGATCGGCGGCACCGAGCCGGAGCGCTCGAAGCGCATCGGTTCAACGGTCGGCGTGTCGAAGGCCGCCAGCGGGTCCTCGGCCAGGATGACAAAGCGGCCCTCGCCGTGGAGTAGGGCAAAAGGCCCGGTCTCCGGGAGCGGCGGCAGGCCGGTTGCGGGATACGCGGCCGGGCCGACCACCCAGCTCTCAGAAATGTCCATGGACCGCGTTCCACAGCATCTTGCCGCCGTCTTCCGTCAGGAACGAGTCGGGATGGAATTGCAGGCCGGACAAAGGTAGGCGGCGGTGGCGGAGGGCCATGACCGTGCCGTCCTCGGCTGTGGCGCAGACCTCGAAGTCCGGCGGCACCTCGGTCACGCAGAGGGAGTGGTATCGGCCGACCCGTACCGGCGAGGCTAGGCCCTCGAAGAGGCCGCGCCCGTCATGGGCTACCGCGCAGGACTTGCCGTGGACCGGCTGAGGTGCTGCGCCAACTTTGCCGCCGTGGGCGACGGCGAGGACCTGCAGCCCCAGGCAGATGCCGAGGATCGGGACCTCGGCGCCCATCGTCCGGGCGATCTCAAGGCAAACCTTCGCATCTTCCGGTCGGCCCGGCCCCGGCGACAGCACGATCATGCTCGGCTCGAACGCCCGAACCCCCGCCAGATCGATCTGGTCGCGCCGCCGCACCTCAACGCTCGCACCCGCCTCCACGAGGCCGTGCAGCACGTTGTAAGTGAACGAGTCGAAGTTGTCGATCAAGAGGATGGGGCGCATCTGGGCAGGGTAGCGGAGACGGGGATGAGCAGCGGCCGAAGGACGCAATAGAACCCGGCGTCCGAACCCTGCCGACCTGGAATCCCCGGCGACCGACACATCTAGCGCGACTCTTGCGTCAGGCGACTATAAGCTCATCGTCACCGGCGGCGAAGGGCATGGCGAAGCGAAGGGGAGCGACATGGCGGGGAATCGGCAGCACATCCGTTGGCATGATCTGATGATCGGCGTCCTGCTGGCGGCGGGACTCTCCGGCTGTGTGGCTGCCACGGCGACGAAACCCGGAGTTCCCAGCGCTCTGCCCTCCGCGTCAAATGCTCAGCCGAGTACGACTCCTCCGGCCGGCGATACGGAGACGGCCATGCCCTCGCCGACCGGCGATACGGAGACGGCCATACCATCGCCGACCGGCGCGTTGCCATCCATCACACCCAGAGTCGCCGGCACCATCAGTTGGACCCAAGTGGATCTGCCGGCCGGACTCGCGGTCACGTCCGAGTCGAGCTCTCAGAACGCTTTCTTCGGCTGGAGCAAGGGCTACGTTGGCTTCAGTGAGAGTCTCAACGGGGGCCCAATTGTTCCCTGGGACTCGCCCGATGGCCGCAACTGGCATCAAGACAAGGCCCTTGACACCGCCGGTCTCACCGGAGGCGCCTGGGTCTCGGAGGTGGTGGAAGGCCCAGCCGGGCTGCTGGCGTTGGGACGGGCGCCCGGCTGTTTGATGAATGGAAGCGGCTGTGTTCCGACACCTGCGAAAGCCCTTTGGACCTCGGCGGACGGACGGACCTGGAGTCGGGTCGAACTCGCTGGGCAGTTCGGCGGAAGGGCCGTGGGGGACGTGTCGGCCGGGCCCAAGGGGTACATGGCGATCAGTCGGTCCAGCGAATCGGCGACGTCCGACCCTGCGGTCTGGTTGTCTGCCAACGGTCGATCGTGGCGGTCTGTCACTTTGCCTCCAGAAGCATTCAAAGATGCATACCTGGCGTCGGGTTCCGTCTTGAGCGGCGGGTACCTGATCGCCGGCCGAATTGGCAGTGTGGCCGGGTATGGAGGCGGTGACTACCCGTCCACCACACCCGCCCTGTGGTGGTCGGCCGACGGATCTGCCTGGAGTCGCGTGTCTCTTGCCGGGGCCTCGGCGGCCCCCGAAGCCGAAGCCGCAGTCACGACGATCGCGAATGGGAGGCAGATTGCTCACGTGGTCCGCTGGGACCTTCGGGTTCCGCCCGACGGCGCCAACCAGACCTGGTCCTCGCCTGATGGCCGGTCGTGGACACCCTCGGGAGATGGCTTTCCTTCCCCGGCCGTCATCCTGACCGACGGGCATCAGGCGATGCAGCCCATAGCAACCGAGGCGGGGGTGACCGTGTCGACCTCACCAGACGGCTTCGACTGGACGCAGCGGGCCATCACGGGAACTGCTCCGCCCGATTCGTTCGACGTCGCTGTTGGGCCTTCAGGGCTGCTCGTTTCGTCAACAGATCAACGGGCCTGGCTCGCTGTTCTCACGTAGAAGAGTCGCCGGAGGCCACCGGGCTCACATCCCCACAAGGAGAAGTCTGGTGCCCGCGGCGCCGCGCAGTGGCTCGTGGCCTGGTTCTGCCAGGCGTGGCGAGAGCCCGACGCGACAGCGCATTAGTCGTCAGCCCAGCTTGCTGGGCCAGCGACTTAAGCGCAAAGCGGCGGGACTCCGGACGCGCCTGGCAGTCCACTCCCCGCCGGACGACCCGCGGCCCCTCGGTTACCATTCGACGACGACGCACAACCCGTCCGTCACCGTCGGCTGCGGCGCCATCTCGGCTCCGCTGGCCCCAGCCCACGAGGCCCTATGCCCTCCGAGCAACGACCACATGTCGCGCAACCGCGACTCCGTGTCGCGATCCTCGGCGTGGGCACTGTCGGCGCCGAAGTGGCGCGGGGCTTTCTTAAGAACCCCAACCGGCAGATCGGCCCGGCCGGCGGCCGAATGCTGGAACTGGTCGCTATTGCGGACCTGAACGTTCAGGGCGCGGTGGATCGCGGCATGCCACGCGAGCTGATGGTCACCGACGCGTTCGAGGCAATCCGGAGGGATGACATCGATGTTGTCGTTGAGTTGCTGGGCGGCAACGAGCCGGCTCGCTCCCTGATCGCTGAGGCGCTGGCCGCCAAGAAGTCGGTCGTGACCGCCAACAAACACGTGCTGGCCCATCATGGCCTGGAGCTGGAAACGATCGCCCGGGCCAACGGCACGGCGCTTCGCTATGAGGCTTCCGTCTGCGGCGGCACGCCGGTTCTGGACACGATGGCTCGCGGCCTGGCCGCCAACCACATCCGCCGCGTCCGCGGCATCGTGAACGGCAGCACCAACTTCATTCTCACGGAGATGATGCAGGCCAAGCGCACGTACGAAGAAGTGCTCGCCGCAGCGCAGGCCTCGGGTTATGTAGAGCGCGACCCGAGTGCGGATGTCGAAGGCCACGACGCCGCGAACAAGCTGGCCGTGCTCACGCGCCTGGCCTTCGGGGCCTGGCCGGAGATCGGCTCGATTGTCGCCAGCCCGCCGTCGCTGCGTGGGAACGGCAAGCCGGGCATCACCGGCGTATCGGCCAACGACATCTCCGGGGCGGTTGCGCTCAACCTGGCGATCCGCCTGGTGGCGACGGTGAGCTTGCCCGGCACGGCGGAGCCCGCCTTCGGCCTGGCCGGTTCCGTCATGACTTGCGCAGTGCCGGTCGCCGCACCGCTCGGTCGAACGGATGGCGTGCTCAACCGCCTGGAAGTCGACGCCGACCCGGTCGGTCGCGTGTCGATGGAAGGCCCAGGCGCGGGCGGTTCGGCAACGAGCAGCGCAGTTCTGGCGGATCTCCTCGAGATTGCCCGCAGCGGTCTGAGCACGTGGGCGGACCTGCCCCCGGCCGCGCCGCAACTCATCACCCTCGCCGACGACCGCGATACGGTTCGCCGGCCCTGGTACGTGTGCCTCCCCGGCGTTCTGCCGGAGGAAGTGCCCGGCCGCCTGGCCGAAGAGATCAGCGCCCCGCCGCCGAGCAGCGTGCCCCGCCACCGAAGCCGAACATGGACCGCCGTCCAGACGCGGCCGATGCCGCTCGGCGACGTCCGCGAGGCGATCGGCCCGCTCATTTCCGACGACCGCGACATTCCCATCTACCCGATCCTCACCTCGTAAGCCGGAGGCAGCTCAGTGTCCGTTTCGCCCATCAACAGCTTCGCCCCGGCACGTTTGGGCGCCCGCCCGCGCCTCCTCGAGCGCTACGCCGAGTTCCTGCCGATCACGGAAAAGACGCCGATCATCAGCCTCGGCGAGGGCAACACACCGCTCGTCCACATCGAGCACATCGGCAAGCGGATCGGCGTGCCGAACCTCTTCGTGAAGTACGAGGGCATGAACCCGACCGGCTCCTTCAAGGACCGGGGCATGGTCATGGCCATCTCCAAGGCCGTCGAAGAAGGCTGCAAGGCGATCATCTGCGCCTCCACCGGCAACACGTCCGCGTCCGCAGCGGCATACGGAGCGGTCGCCGGGCTGGAGACGATCATCGTCCTGCCCAAGGGCAAGATCGCTCTCGGCAAGATGATCCAGGGGATCGCCGCCGGGGCGAAGGTGCTCGCCGTCGATGGCAACTTCGACGACGCGTTCCGGGTCGTGCGCGCGATGGCCGAACAGAAGGATCATCCGGTCACGCTCGTGAACCACATAAACCCGAACCGCGTCGAGGGTCAGACCACTGCGGCGTACGAAGTCTGCGACGACCTTGGCCGCGCGCCGGAGATCCTCGCCCTCCCGGTCGGCAACGCCGGCAACATCACCGCCTACTGGCTCGGTTTCAACCGCTACCAGGCCGCCGGCCGGATCGATCGCAAGCCGATGATGTACGGCTTCCAGGCTGCCGGAGCCGCGCCGATCGTGCTGGGTCACCCCATCGAGAAGCCGGAAACGGTCGCCACGGCCATCCGCATCGGCAACCCCGCTTCTTGGAAGCGAGCCGAAGCTGCGCGCGACGAGTCGGGCGGTCTGATCGACATGGTCACCGACGACGAGATCCTCGCCGCGTACGCGGAACTCGCCCAGACCCAGGGTATCTTCTGCGAGCCCGCATCCGCGGCCAGCGTCGCCGGCATCATCAAGATGGCCGCCCTCGGCCGCGTGCCCGCCGACGCGACCGTGGTCTGCGTCCTGACCGGCCACGGCCTAAAGGATCCGGAGCGCGCCGAGATCGTCTTCGCCAAGCCGGACTCGATTATTGAGGCGGAGCCGACTACGGCAGCGGTGATGAAGGCGCTGGGCTGGTAGAGGCGCGCTCGACGGAACCTGGAGAGTCCCGATGGCTGGCGACACCGAAGAGCCATTCCCGACGATTCGCGATAGCCTCGGATCGAGGCGAGGCGAGGCGAGGCGAGGTGTCCACGGGCGACATGGAACTGCCGATATCGAACTGGGCTGTCAGTGCCGTATGCGTGTCGCGCTTCTTGCCGTTTCTGCGCTTCCATTTCTACGGCACCGACGGCGACGGACGAGGCCTAGCCAACTCGGGCTACAACCTCGCGGTTTCAGGGCCAATGGTAGTTGTCACGAAAGGCGTCGAGCGAGGCATCGATCCGACAGCCGGTGAAGATTTGGCACACCTCGATATGGTCACGAAGACCGTGCTTCGAGCCTTCGCGAGCCAGGACGGCGGACTCGTTGTGACCTTCACCGACGGTGACCGCCTCAAGGTGCCGCCGGATCGATATGAACCGTGGCAGCTCGAGGGCGACGACGGCAGCTTGGTCGTGAGTGTCGCGGGCGGCGGACTTGCCGTGTGGGGACCAGATACGCCCCGGGCGTAAGTTCACGTCGCAAGCCACCAGGAGGCCTGGGGATTAGGGGCGGGCACTTCGCCCCTACGCCATCCCAGCCCGGATCAACTCCATGAACTCCGCGTACGTGTCCACGGCTGGGAACTGCGGGAACTGCTCGATGACGTTGGCCGGAGCGTGGAAGAGGATGCCAGTGTGGGCCTCGGCGAGCATGGCGGTGTCGTTGAAGGAGTCGCCGCCGGCGATGACGTTGTAGTTCATGGCCTTGAACGCGGCGACGGCCTCGCGCTTCTGCTCGCGGATGCGGAGCTGGTAGCCGGTGATGTGGTCGTCTTCGACGATCAGCTTGTGGCAGAGCAGCGTGGGGAAGTTGAGTTGGCGGAGTAGGGGAGCGGCGAACTGCTCGAACGTGTCCGACAGGATCACGACCTGGGTGATCGTGCGCAACTCGTCGAGGAACTCGCGGCCGCCCGGCAGCGGCGCCAGCGTCCCGATCACGGCCTGGATGTCCGACAACTTGAGCCCGTGCTGGTCCAGGATGGCCAGCCGCCCGCACATGAGCTTGTCGTAGTCCGGCTCGTCGCGCGTGGTTCGGCGCAGCTCGGGAATGCCGGTCTTCTCGGCGACGGCAATCCAGATTTCGGGCGTCAGGACGCCCTCCATGTCCAGGGTCACGATCGATTGCTTCATGGGATGGGAGTCTAGCGGGAGCGGGGGCGGGCCGGGTGGCGGGGCGGGGAGGGTCGCGAGAAGGTCTGCCGCGCCCTCGTGGTGCCGGGTGGCGGGGCGAGTAGATACAGCGCCACCGGCCCTGATTGCCTCGCTGCCGAGACCGCGGCCCTGATGCGCAACGCCCAGGAGCGCGGGCACCCCCGGATCGCCATCGACCCGGCCGTGGCCAACGAGAGGGCGACCCGCGCGTACGAGCGGATCGGCTTCAGGCAGGTCGGCGTTATGCGCAGCTATGAGCGCGGTGCCGATGGCACCTGGCACGACGGACTGCCGATGGACTTGCTGGCGGGGGAGTTGACGGAGGGTGGCGAGTAGGGGCCCTCGAGGTGCGCGGTCGGGTGAAGAGCCCTGCCTTTATGACAAATGCCAACCCGGGTAGCACCGGGCAGGGACTTGTCGAGGAATTGGCGCCTCGCGGTGTCCGATTGGATCGCCAGTAGGTTGATTCGGGCTCAAGTAGGCCCAAACAGGGCGAAATTGGCGCGTGAGGAGGGGTCTGGGGGCCAATGGACCGAGGCGACTTGGACTCGCGCTACGTGGGTTGGCATTTGGCATGAACGCCCGGGCGCAGATCCGTTTCCATGCAAAGTACGTCCCGAGCCGGTGAACGAGCAGCGATCCAGCCTGGTGGTCAGACAGCATTCGATTTGGACGGCTAGCGGCACAACCGGGGCGGCGGCGCCGAGAGGCTGGTCGCCCGGCCGTCCCGCGCGCCCCGGCCTCTCCGCGCAGCCCTGCGCGCCCTGCCCAAGATCGGAAGAGCACACGGCTGAACTCCAG
>OCZT010000326.1_pt1 | contig 46321 bp, 58 predicted proteins | sample 1539031 | NCBI WGS metagenome assembly OCZT01 (sample SAMEA3539308, study PRJEB22396) | soil metagenome | biome: tundra; feature: field; material: soil | place: USA | collected 2010-05 | depth 0.15 m
GGCCAGGAAATCCGGGACGTCGAATCCGGCGCTGCGGCGCAGCATGCTCGGGACCCCCTCCTCCAGCAGCAGCGCCTGGATGAACTCCCCCTCGGCCAGGTTGCGAGCGCCCACGACCCGGATCAGGTCGCCCTCGGCGAACTGGGGCTTGATCTTGCGCGCTGCCGCGTGGCGCGGCGAGACCGGCCGTTGCGACCTCGACTGCGCGTCGTGCACCAGCGGTAGCTTGCAGCCGGGGCAGAACCGCTCGCGCGCATCAAAACTGGCACCGCAGCCGGGGCAGACGAGCGGCTCGGAGACCGTCCGCCTGGCCATCAGTCCACGCGGAGCTCCACCTCGGACACCTGGCCGTCGCGAATCTCGAACGCGCGAACCTGGGTCGCCTCCGGGGCCACCCCCACGATCAGATACACCGCGTCGGGATAGAAGGCAAGGTTGATGTCGGTCTGCGAGGGATAGGGGTCGCTGCGCGTGTGGGAGTGATAGATCGCGCCGAGATCCAGGCCGGCATCGTCGATCGCCATCTGGATCTGGTACTGCTCGGCGCCGTCGATCTCGTAGCGCAAGGGACTGGCCGCTGCGTTCTCGGCGGGATAGATTTTGACCGCCACGCCATCCCGCGTGGCGATCATCCCGCAGCACTCGTTCGGCGCGTCGGCCCGGGCGTGGACGACCATCTCGTCGTAGAGCGCGCGAGCGATCTGCATCGCGGCCGAGGCTAGCAGTGAGGCTGCCCAGGACTCGGGGGCCGTTACTGAATGCCCTGGACCAGCCCGTAGGGAGCCGCCTGCGCCCCGTTGCCGCGGTCCAGCAGATCGGCGATCACCGCCTGATGCTGCGCCTCGCTGGCCATGATCTGCGCGCCGAGCCGGATCAGCTGCGGATCGGCGAGCTTGGTGAGCGCCACGAAATAGGCCCCGGTCGCCACGCGCTCGATCGCCAGCAGCAGGCGCAGCGCATCGCCAGAGCTCTGGAGCTCGCCCAACCGCTCGGAGACCTGGCGGTGGATCAGATCGCGGTTGGCGGCCGCGACGCTGATCGGTGGAGCGGGGAGCGAACCTCCCAGCGCTCGCAGCCGAACGCTGATCGCGTTCACGTGCGCATGCTCGTGGGCCGCCAGCGGCACCATCGCCGGCCGGGCCTGGGGTGAGAGGACCGTCGAAGCCAACACGTGTTCATAGCAGTAGAGGACCAGCAGCTCCAGGCTGAGCAGCCGGTGGAGGCGGTCGGCCTCTGATCCCGTCTGCGCTTGGGCGGACGCGGGCGCCAGCAGCGCGGCCCCGGCGGCGCCGGCTACCCCTCCCGCGGCGGCCCTGGCGCTGCTTGCCAGCAGCTGACGCCTGGTCTGAGGGCTGGGCACCGCGCGCCCTACTCGGTTCCGGTCACGAACGCCGAAGGCGCGGGGGTGGCGCCCTGCGCCAGGCGCAGGATCGCGATGTGCTCCGCGTCGCTGGCCAGGATCGTGGCGACGGCGGCTCTGACCGGACCGGGCGACAGCCTGGGAATCGCATCCAGATAGCCGGCGATCTGCCGGCGCTCGAGTTCGTGCAGGAGCGTGAGCACCTCCCCCCCGTCGCGCGGGTGGCCGAGGTCGTAGCTGGCCGCGCGCGGGATCGCCTTGCCCTTGGCGGCTTTGATCAGCGCCAGCAGCTCGCCGGTGTGCTGCAGCTCTTCGTTTAGGAACTGCTTGGCGGTCTTGCCGTCAGCCCGGTTCAGCAGCGGGATCCCGGCGATGTAGGCCTCAACCGTGCGACGCTCCAGGTACAGCGCCCGGTTGAGGACCTCGACGTCGAGGCGGCGGGCGGGCGCCGAGGCCAGCTTGACCGACGGGTGCTTGGATTTCCCGCCGCAACCCGCCAACGCCACTGCCGCTGCGGCGGCCGCCGGGTAAGCCCCGCACAGGAGCCCGCGGCGAGACTCGCCGTCGTGCGGGCTCACCACCAGACGGTGGAGTCCAGGTTCTCGATCTCTTCGACTGGACGTGTGTAGATCCCCGACGACAGATACTTCGAGCCGTCGTCGCAGACGATGAAGACGACGTTGCCCTCATCGAGCTCGCCGGCGATTCTCACCGCCACGCGCGCGATCGCCCCCGAGGAGACGCCCGCGAACAACCGCTCCTCGTCGAGCAGCTTGCGCGTCCAAACGATCGCGTCGCGATTGGTGACGAAGATCTTGCGGTCCAGCAGCGACAGGTCGATGATCGGCGGGATGAAGCCGTCGTCGAGCGAGCGCAGGCCCTGGACCGGCTCGCCCTGCATCGGCTCGGCGGCGACGATCTTGACCTGATCACCGAGCTCCTCCTTGAGCCGCCGACCGTTGCCCATCAGCGTCCCGCCGGTGCCCAGCCCGGCGACGAACGCCGCCACCTCGTCAAGCTCCTCCAGGATCTCCAGCGCCGTGCCGTTGTAGTGCGCCAGCGGGTTGGCCTGGTTGCCGTACTGATAGGGCATGTAGTACGAGGCGTCCTGCTCGGCCATCTGCAGCGCCAGCTCGACCGCGCCGTTGGAGCCCTGGGAGCCGTCCGAGTACACGATCTCGGCGCCGTACATCTCCAGCAGCTGCGTGCGCTCCGGCGTCACGTTGTCGGGCATCACGACCTTGCATCGATAACCCTTGTGTCCGCAGATCATCGCCAGCGAGATGCCCGTGTTGCCCGACGTCGGCTCCAGGATCGTCTGACCCGGCGCGATCAACCCCTTTTCCTCGGCGTCCTCGATCATCGCCCGCGCGACCCGGTCCTTGACCGAGCCGGTCGGGTTGCGGGACTCCAACTTCGCCCAGATCCTGACCCCCGGCTTGGGGCTCAGGCGCTTGAGTTCGACGAGCGGCGTGTGCCCGATCGCCTGGACGATGTCTCCGTACCGCCCTCCGCAGGGCTTGTTCTGGAGGCGCTCGGCGGCCATTGCTTTACGAAGTATAGCGACGCATCAGTACCCGGGATAGGAGGGAGTGCTCGTCGTCGGAGTGGTCATCGTCGGAGTGGTGTCGGTCGTCCCCGACGACGAGCTGATGCCTGCCGATGAAGACCTGATCACGTGCCAGACGCCGTTGAAGCCATGCAGGCCTTCGCCCTTGGCGATGCCCTTCTTGCCCTTGTCCATCACGAACGTGTAGAGCGGATGGCCGCCCAGCGTGACCTGGAAGAAACCCTCGCGATGCCAGACGCCGAGCTTGCCCTTCAGCCCTGCGGCCTTGGTCAGCTTGGTATTGGCGGACTTGACCGTGACGGGGAACCAGAAGGCCTCACAGCCGTTGGCCTTGGTGCAGAGCGGGTGATTAACGGTCTCGGGAATCAGCTCATAGACCGCAATGCCGCGCGAGTTGACCGCGATCGCGGCACGCGTGGTACTGCTGGTGGTCGTGATCTTCACCGATTTGGCGACGCCGATCGTGTCGCTCGCCTTTGACAGCGCGGACGCGCTAAGCGCGGCGACGGCGAACGCCGCCAGCGCGGTTGTGAACAAGGCAACGGACAGCAGGCTCAGCCGTCGGCGGGAAGAACTTCGTGTTGAGGACATCGGGCTCCTTTGAAAGTGGACTCTGTCCACAAGGACGCCTGAACGGCCCAGCCCTTCCCGCGTGCGCATTAATCCGGTCCTGACGCGCCCACGACCGGCCCTCGCGCGCGCCGGGCGGCCCTCGCCTGCGCCGACCGGCCCTAACCCCCGCCGCCGGCCATCGCGGGCAGGATCACCAGCGTGTCATCGATGCCGACCGCGGTGTCCAGGCCCTCAAGCACACGCACATCCTCGTCGTTGAGGTACACGTTGACGTAGCGGTTCAGGCCGCCGTCGGCGGCGAACAACTGCGACTGCGTCTCGGGATGGCTTTCGGCGACCGAGCGTAGGATCTCGCCGACCGAGGCGCCTTCGGCGCTCAGCTCCTTCTCGCCCCCGACGGAGGGGCGCAACACGGGTGGAATTCGGATCGTGGCCATGGGCTAAAACCCTAGTGGGCCCCGGCGCAGAATGCCTCGTAGTCGGGGAACACGCCCAGCTCGTCGTCGGAGATCTGCTCCGGCTCGCGTGAGCAGATCGGGCACTCGGGGTCGCGGCGGACCTTGACCTCGGTCACGCGCGCGGCCAGCGCGTCGTACATCAGCAGGCGCCCGATCAGCGGGTCACCCTGATCGAGGATCAGCTTGATCACCTCGGTCGCCTGGAGCAGGCCCATCGTCCCGGGCAGGACCCCCAGGACGCCGTTGGCGCCGCAGGACGGGGCCAGCTCGGCCGGCGGCGGAACCGGGAACAGGCAGCGATAGCAGGGCCCGTCGTAGGGCTTGAACACCGATAGCTGGCCCTCGAAGCCGAGGATCGCGGCCGAGACGACCGGCATCTGCAGCCGCACCGAAGCGTCGTTGAGCAGGTAGCGGGTGGGAAAGTTGTCAAGGCCGTCGACCACGATGTCGTAGTCGGGCAGGATGTCCATGATGTTCTCCGCACCGAGGCGGACGGCGTACTTCTGAACGTTGACGTCGGGGTTCAGCGCCTTGATCGTCTGCTCGGCGGACTCGACCTTGGCCACACCGATGCGCTCGCTGTTGTGGATCACCTGGCGCTGTAGGTTCGAGAGGTCGACGACGTCGTCGTCGACGATCCCTAGCGTCCCCACGCCGGCGGCGGCGAGGTACAGCGCCGCCGGAGATCCCAGTCCCCCGGCGCCGAGCAGCAGCACCTTGGCGTCGAGCAGCTTCTGCTGCCCGTCGATGCCGACCTCGGGCAGCAGCAGGTGGCGCGAGTAGCGCTCGCGCTGCTCGGCGGTCAGCGTCCGGGGCTGGTCGACCTCGTAGCCGCGATCCTTCCACAGCGTGAAGCCGCCCGTCATCGACTCGACGTTCTCATAGCCGAGATCGTCGATCAGCGTCCGCGCCGCCCAGGCCGACCGGTTGCCCGACTGGCAGTAGAGAATCACGCGCTGGGATCGATCCGGCGCGGCGTTGTCGATCCGGGACTCCAGATAGCTCTTGGGCACGTGCTTGGCGCCGGGGATGTGCCCCGTCGACCACTCCTCGGCCTCGCGCACATCCACCACCACCGCGCCGTTGGAGACCTGCTCACGCACGACACCGGGATCGACCTCGTCGATCCGGCTCTTGATCTGGCGGAGAACTTCGGCTCCGGACGGACTCATCGCTGAAAACTCCTCAAATACAGTATGGATTCAATACTTCACCGAGTATAGCGGCGCTCCCTACTCCGGAAGCGGCGCCTTCGCCGGCAGTCCGCGCCGCTTGTACTCCTCGCAATACTCTCGCCATCGCGCGCCCGACACGGACCCGCGGGCCGGCCTCCGTCGACCACCTGGTGCAGCAAGTCAAGGCATTCGTCCCACCCCGCCGAGTCGCGTGCGGCCTTTGTCCCGCGCGTTTGGTGCCGGGATTCAGAAATTGCGCGCCACTACGATCGTCTCGCCATGCGTGCCCCCGTCGACCACATCGCCGCCCCCGCGTTCCCGGCCGGGGCGCCGTGGATCAACGTGGCCACGCTGCGCATGGATCAGCAGATCGGGCGCCCGGTGCTGATCGAGTTCTGGGACTTCTGCCGCCCCAACTCGTTGCGGACGCTCCCCTACCTGAAGGCCTGGCACGAACGCTACGAGGGCGACGGCCTGCGCGTGATCGGCGTGCACGCGTCGGGCTTTGCCCCCTCGGCGGATGCCGAGGCGGTCAGGGCGGCGGTCGCGCGGCTGCAGATCTGCTACCCGGTCGTGGTCGACGTCGAGTTCGAGCTGTGGCAGGAGTACGGCAACCTCGGCTGGCCGGCGCGCTACCTGTTCAACCAGCAGGGTCGGCTATTTGACTACCACTACGGCGAGGGGGGCTATCAGGACACCGAGCTCGCGATCCAGGAGCTGCTGGGAGTGCAGCGTCCGCTGCTGGCCCCGATCCGGCCCGAGGACGAACCCGGTGCGCTGCTGGCCCCGCAGAGTCAGGATGTTCCGGGCCCCTACAGCGGGCCCTATGAGGCCGGCGGCGCCTGGGCCGTGCTCGACGGCGAAGGCTCGATCACCGTCAACGGCCGGCCGCTAACCGTCGAGCATCCTGGCGCCTATGAGCTGGCCGGCCATCCGCGCAGCACCGCCGGCGAGCTTGAGCTGGAGCTCGGGCCGGGGGTGAAGTGTCACGCCGTCTGCTTCACCCCCGGGTTGGCGGACTAGATTCGAGGCGGGTCAAGCAGGTTCACCAACTCCGGCGGTCCCTGATCGCCCACCCAGACGCAGAAGCCCACCCGGTAGGGGCTCTCGCCGGGAGCCGGGCCCAGGAAGCTCGGCTCCTCAACCCAGCAGCCACTGTTGATCAGCCGGGCGCCGGAGCCGGTCTGCCATTCGCCGGAGTCGTCGCCCGGCATCGGTCCGGCCCGGTGAGTATGGCCGAAGACGACGTGCTCCGCCACCACGCCGAGCCGCGCCGCCGCCTCCTCCAGGCCGCGCAGACCGGCTTGGCGCAGCGCTGCGCCCGAGAGCTCGGCACGCAACGGGCCGATCCGCGCCCGGTTGAGCGCCGCCACCATCACGGGGAAGCCCGCCGCCAGCGCCCGCCCCCGCAGTCCTCGGCGGCCGGGGCCGGTTAGCGCCCGCCAGCCCCGGACCGAGCCGCCGTGCAACAAGCCGCCGCGCTCCGGGTCGACTCGCTGTGCGAGCGCGTGGATCCACGCATAGATCGGCGCCAGTGCCGCCTCATAGTCCTCGGCGCACCGCGGCCCGGACGCCGGTAGCCCGACGACCCGACCCATCACTCCGGCCGCCAGGCGCTCCATCGTCGGGATCGTCAGGTGCAGGTCCGCGTAGTGGCCGTGCATCGCATACACGTCCGGGCGCAGCCACATGCCCGGGTAGGCGGCGCTGACGCGGGCCGGGGCGAGCCAGCCGGCGATCGTCGCCAGCATGTCCCCCGGCTCCCACTCAACCGTCGCCTGGAGGCGCAGTGCAGGCGGCGGCGCCGATATGGCGCGCCGCTGCAGCCACGCGTCAAGCAGGTGATGGTCGTGGTTGCCCGGCAGGATGACCACCTCGCGATCCGGGCCGAGCACCGCGCCGAGCTCGTTCAACAGCTCCCGGGCCGCCTGCAGCGCGCTGCGTTCGGGACCGTGCCGGAGCTCGAGCAGATCGCCGAGCAGGATCAGGCGGTCGCAGGCTCCAGCGGCCTGGAGCAGCGGTCCCCGCGCAGCCGGGTCGCGCAGCACATCGAGCTTGGTCTGGGAGCCGAGATGGAGATCTGAGACGACCAGCGTTCGCAGTTACGGCCCCCGGTACAGCGGTATCGGATCAGTGCTCGGCGGCCACTTAGTGGTCGGCCGTATTTGCGGTGGCGACCACTTAGTGGTCGGCCGTATTTGCGGTGGCGACCACTTAGGCGGCGCTGGCCGCCATTGCCTGGCGGATCGCCTTGGGCAGCATGAAGCGGACGTCCTCCTGGACGACCTCCAGCTCGCGGACATCTTCGGTTCCGCGGGCGCGGAAGAACTCGACCAGCCGCTGGACGAGCTCCTCGGGCGCGCTGGCCCCCGAGGTGATCCCCACGACGCGCTTGTCGGCCAGCCAGTCCTCGCGCACCTGCGCTTCGTTGTCGATCAGGTAGGAGTCGGCGCCGTGCTCACGCGCGACCTCGACCAGGCGGTTGGAGTTAGAGGAGTTGCTCGAGCCGATCACCAGCACCAGATCGCACCGGCGCGCGAGCTGCTTGACCGCCGCCTGGCGGTTGGTGGTGGCGTAGCAGATGTCGTCGGTCCGCGGTCCGGTGATCGCCGGGAAGCGCTCGCGGAGCCGGTTGATGATCGCGCGGGTCTCGTCCACCGACAGGGTGGTCTGGGAGATGTAGGCGACCTTGCCGGGATCCTTGACCTCCAGCGAGTCGACGTCCGCCTCATTCTCGATCAGCACGATGTTCTCTGGCGCCTCGCCCATCGTCCCCTCCACCTCCTCGTGCCCGGCGTGGCCGATCAGCACGATCGTGTACTCGTCGGCCGCGAACTTCTTCGCCTCCACGTGCACCTTGGTCACCAGCGGGCACGTGGCGTCGATCGTGTGCAGCCGTCGCTGGAGCGCGTTGGCGTGCACGCTGGGCGATACCCCGTGTGCGGAGAAGACAACGGTGGCGCCCTCCGGCACCTCGGTCTCGGAGTCGACGAACACGGCACCGCGGGCGCGCAGCTGCTCGACAACATGCTTGTTGTGGACGATCTCCTTGCGCACGTAGACCGGTGCGCCGTAGAGCTCCAGCGCGCGCTCGACCGTCTGCACCGCCCGGTCCACGCCGGCGCAGTACCCGCGCGGCGCGGCGAGCAGAATCGTGTCGGGAATCGCGTTGCTGGCCATGACCACAGTGTAGGCAGGCCCGGAGGGCCGGAGTTCGTGCGGGGCGCCCGGGCGAGGTCAGGGCTTGGCGAGCGCGGCGACCCGCTTGCAGGCTGCGGTCATCCGCTTGGGCGCACCGGTCGAGGCATGCTCGGAGCCCGACGCGCCGAACTGCTCCACCGACGTGCCGCTGAGGCTGTTCTGCCTGAAGCCCAGGCGCGCGCGCCAGCTGGCGGCCAAACCGGTCCCGCCGACTGTTTTGATCGAGCCCGACATCGGGACGAACCCCGTTCCGGCGTACACGCCCGGCGTCTCGACATAGCTCAGACAGACCGTCCCGAGGCCGCGCGCCTTGAACTTCGCCACGGCCATACCGCTGACGTCGCCGTTGCCGGCGATCTGCCGGGAGACGACGTAGGTCCCCCCCTGGGAGATCTTGTTGACCGGCACGCCGGTGGCGAGTGCGATCAGCGCCGCGTCGAGCGCTGCGCCCGGGCCCAGCTTGGCCGAAAAGGCCCCGTGACCGACAATCCCGACGGTGGTCTGGCCGTGTTGGTGGCCATGGTTGGACTCGTCGTAGCTGAGCTTGGCGGTGTAGGGCTTTGACGCGCCCACCGAGCTGGCGCGCGGAACGCCGGCCAAGCTGGCGCGACGGGCGCCGGCGGTCCCGGACACCACCGAGACGAGCGCCGCGACCAGCACGATTGGCAAGAACAGCGCAGTTATTAGACGAACGCGTCGGCTGAGCATCTGACCCCGCCGCGATCTTAGTACGCCGACGCGTCCACTGCGGGTACGCTTGGACCTCGTTCGAACGCTCGTCGGGAGACGCCCATATGCCCCAGCAGCACCTCGACCGTCTGACCTCGATCGATGCGTCGTTCCTGCATCAGGAGGGGCCGGCATCTCACATGCACATCGGCGGCGTGCTGCTGTTCGCGGGACCCGCGCCGGCGTTCACCGACTACCTTGACCACGTCCGCGGGCGGTTGCACCTGGTGCCCCGCTACCGCCAGAAGCTCGCCACCCCGCCGCTGGAGACCGGGCGCCCGCTATGGATCGACGATCCCAGCTTCAACCTCGAATATCACGTTCGCCATACGGCGCTGCCGACGCCCGGAACCGAGGAGCAGCTGTTCCTGCTCGTCTCGCGGATCGCCTCGCAGCCGCTTGACCGTTCCAAGCCCCTGTGGGAGAGCTGGCTCGTCGAGGGCCTGCAGGACGGGCGCTTCGCCCTGATCTTCAAGACCCATCACTCGCTGGTGGACGGCGTCTCAGGCGTGGACCTTGCGACCGTCCTATTCGACCTGGCTCCCCAGGCCGAGGCGCCCTCGCCTGACCTCGAGCCCTGGCAACCCAATCCCGAGCCGTCCCCGGTCGATCTCGTGCTCGCCGGGGCGAGGGGCATGGTCACGACCACCGCCGCGATCGCCACCCGGGCGCTGCTGGCCGCGACCCGTCCCGGAACCACGCTCGGCCTGTTGCGCGACGCCGCCGAGGGAGTCGGCGAGATCGTCTGGGCCGGACTCAATCCGGCCCCCGAGACGCCGCTCAACGTCGAGATCGGACCCCATCGCCGTTACGCGGTGGTGCGCCAGCAGCTCGCCGATTACAAGGAGGTCAAGACCATCCTCGGCGGCACCGTCAACGATGTGGTGCTGACCGTCGTCTCCGGTGCGCTGGCCGACTGGCTGCACACGCGCGGTATCCGCACGGCGGGCCTGGAGATGCGCGCACTGGTGCCGGTCTCGGTGCGCACGGAGAGTCAGCGCGGCTCGATGGGTAACCAGCTGACGGTGATGCGCGGCCCGCTGCCGCTCTACATCCGGGATCCGGTCGCCCGCCTGCGCTACGTGAGCAACGCGATGGACGGCCTGAAGGAGTCAAAGCAGGCCGTCGGCGCGGCCACGCTGGCGGCCGTCAACAACCTGGCGCCGCCGACGGTGCTGGCGCAGGCGTCACGCCTGAACTTCTCCACCCGACTGTTCAACCTGCTGGTCACCAACATCCCCGGTCCGCAGCTGCCGCTGTATGTGCTCGGCCGCAAGCTCGAGGAGCTGTTCCCGCTCGCGTTCCTGCCCAAGGACCACGCGCTGGCGATCGCGATCATGTCCTACAACGGGGGAATCGACTACGGGCTGCTGGGTGATTACGACGCGCTGCCCGACATCGACGTGATCGCCGACGGCATCGCCGCATCATTGGAGGAGCTGCTGCAGGCCGCGCGCGGCAAGCAAGCCCGGACCAAGGGAGCGCCCGGTTCCAAGGAGGCGCCGCAGCCCAAGGAGCCGCCTCAGTCCAAGGCGACGCCGCAGGCCAAGGACTTCCCCGATTCCAACGCTCGGAGCTCCAACGGAGGCCCGCGTCCGATCCTCCCCACGGGCCGTACGCGACCCTCACGCGGGCCCGCCGCCGACATGCGCGCCAAGCGCGAGCGGGGCTCGCGACCGGTACGCAAGCCCCGGAGCTGACCGCCCGGAGTAACCGGCGGAACGGTGCCCGGACCGACCGGCGTGCCGGCGCCGGGACCGACCGGCGCCGGCGCCGGGACCGACCGGCGCGGGCGCCGGGACCGACCGGGCTTGCCCGGCGGCGCCGGTCCAGTAGCGTTGAGTGTCCAATGGCCGACGAATTGATCAAGCCCGGCGAGATCGCCTACCACCTGGAGCTGACCGCCGCTCAGTTGAAGATCGTCCACACGGCGCTGAAGTCCTTGTATGACGACCTGGGTCGTGAGGAGCATGACGTCAAGGGCGTCGTCGCCGCGGTGCTGGACAAACTCCCCGGGGAGCACGACATCCGCGCGATCGACCTCGAGCACGAGCTGCGCGAAGCGCGCGGCACCTAACCGACCCGCGCCCGCACACCACCAGGGTCGGACCTGGCCGACAAACCGGCCATATTTCATATTTTCGGCCAGGTTCTTCTTAGCCGACCCAGCGATCAGAAGCCGTCGGCTCATTCTCCGCGGTGCGGGCGCCTCGGGTTCGTGCGACGCGCCTTATTGCAGACGTTTTCAGAAGCCGAGCGCGAACTTGGCGTTATCCCGAGCCGTTCCGGACGCTTAGGCCGGTCTAGCGTTTTGCCTGCAAACCGTCGGTTTCAGTGTCGGATGCCGCAGCGTCGTTTCCAGCTGTCTCCGGGGCTCTTGCTGACACTCTGCTGACACCCTGGCCGGTTTCGATCGCGAGATCGAGCGGCTCGCCGAAGTCCTCGTCGAGCAGATGGACGTAGGTCTGGAGCGTGAACCCGGGCGAGTGATGGCCTAGCCATCGCTGCACCTGGACGGCGTTCTTGCCGCGGGCGAACAGCATCGACGCGCACGTGTGGCGGAACGTGTGCCAGCCCACCCACGGCACGCCGGCCTCCTGCGCCGCGATCTTGAGCATCCGGCCGCTGAGGTTCCGGTCGTGCAAGGGTCGGCCGTCAGCCGCGCAGAACACGAGATCGCCGTCCTCGGCCCACTCGCTGCGGGCCCGGTCGCGGCGAAGGTCCAGGACGAGATCGTGGCTGATCGGAATGTCGCGGCGGCCATACTTGGACTTCGGGGGGCTGTAGCGACCCTTCACGTACGCGCGCCTGATCTTCACGCGCGGCTGTGATCCGTCGAGAGCGACATCCTGCCAGCGGAGCGCGAGCGCCTCGCTAATCCGCAGGCCCGTCGAAGCAAGCAGCCGCAGGAGCGTCCTGTGGCGCTCAGGAGCCACGGAGAGCAGCACCGCGAGCTCGTCGCGGGACATGGCTCGCCGGTCGGGCTCGTCGTCCTCCCCGTCCTCAGCGGCTCGCTGCGCGTCACGGACGGGCAGCGCCGCGCCCGCGGTCGGGTTGTGGCGGACCAGGCCCTCGTGCATCGCGGTCGCGAGACACGAGCGGACGGGCGCGAGGATGCGCCCGACAGTGGCGTCCGCGAGACAGACGGGCACGGCGACGACGGCCTCAGCGTCGGCGTAGCGGCCCTCCTGCTCGAGCTGGGAGCGACGATGTTTCGCCGCGCGCTCGCCCTGCGCCTGCTCGTCGCAGAGCCAGCCGACGAACCGGGCGATGTCCCGCGGCGTCAGCTGCACGAGCGTCCGGCGCAGCTGCCCGTCGAGGAACGGGATCGCGTAGACCTCCAGGTCGCGCTTGTAGTCCCGGCGCGTCTGCTCGCGGAAACCTCGACGGCCTCGGCCTGGATAGCGACCGATCCAGTCGAGCGCGTAGGCGGCGAACGACAGCCGCGCCTGCGGATGGTCGACGCCCTCCCTGGCGTCAGACTCCCGCTTGGCTTTCAGCAGCCGCGCAGCGTCGTAGGTGGGCGCTGACTCCTGCCGCTGCTTGCCGTCTCCCCCGCGGTACTGAACTGCGTAGCGGCTCCCGCGCTTGTAGATCCCCGGCGTCTTGGTCTTGACGAGCGCCGCGGCCATCACGCACGCGCCCTTTGGCGCTCTGCCTTTCGCTCCTCCGCCGCCAGGGCTTTGTCGAGAAGACGACGGACGAACGCCTCGCGCGGGATGAGAGGGTCGCGCAAGCGGTCGATCCGCGCGACCATTTCGCGCGGGATCCGGACGGGGAGCGGCTTGGTGTCGGTCATGTAGCCGATGCTAGCAGGCGCTAGCTCGCCCTGCATGATTCTCGGGCGTGGCCGTTCATTCGGTCGACCGCGTGCACGGTGCCGGTGAAGATCCCGCGGCCGATCGCCACCACGCCGCCGGCCACCTCAGCGCTTATCCCGGGGCCTCGGCAGCCGCGATGGCTGCCGCGATCTCGCCCTAATGGCGCATCGGCCACGATGAACCGTGGGGCCGCCACCAGCGCCCTGCGTCAGGTCGGGCGACTTCGAAACAGCCGGGCGGCGAGGTCAGGCTCGAGGTCGAGCGCCGCGGCGAGGTTGCGGGCAACGGCGTCCGACGGACAGCGCCTTGCCCTGCTCGAGCAACGTGAGGTAGCCGGCGGAGATACCGACGCGATTCGCGTCTCGATCGAGGCGAACGGTCCCGGGCCGACGAGGCCGCGCGTAGCCGTCAGCGACCCGCAGCGGCCTCTCGTGCCTTACAGGCAGAGCACACCGGCTGCAGAAACGTAATGTTGTCGACGTCCGGGACGCCCAAAGCGACCAGCCGTCGGCGCGACGGATTGTGATGCACGGTATCCGCGAGCGTTCCGCAGCCTTTGACGCACATCGGCTTGGTGGAGAGCAGTTGGTCGCGTGCGACGTCAAGCGCCGCACCGTAGCCGCGGGCTTGCGAGCTGGGGCGCTTGTTGCTTCCCCCATGCTCAGAGCAATACCGGGTTGGTGAGATCGCACCGCAGACGCCGCAGGCAAAGATCACTTCTCGGGCTCCGTTTGAAAGTACCGCCGCCGGCTACGGGTGGCGGCTGGCGGATTCGAATACATGGTCGGTGTTTGAGCCGACCGTGATCGCAACCACGACAGCCGCTGGGGCGATAACCGCAATCAGAATTCTGTGTGCGGCCGTCGTCTGGCCGCGTTCGCATGCCAGACGTTTGGGGGCGGCGGGGACAGCTCGCATCTCTCTGCCCCCTTCGGCTATTCGCCCCGGAAACTGAGCGGCTCACCAGCTGTTGCACAGGTTCCGGGCAAGATGTTGCGCAGTAGTTAGCCCTGAAGAAGACGCAAATAGCGACATTTACTGAGTAGCGGTCGCCGGCGACACGTCGCATCTCGGCGCTGGGCGGCGCGGCAGGCGAACACCGGCAGCTGCGCGGGCTTGTGTCGCGGGCGCGCTCGGCGGTAGCCGGCTGCTGACCGCACGCTCGACGGGCCGTCCGTGGGTGCCTCCGCCCAGCATCGGGACGGCGTCGGCGTTGAGCGCGTCGGCGATCGCCTGCAGCGTGTCCCCGGCGACGCGCATGAGGCGGATGCGCTCGCCCGGCGAACGTCAGCAGCAGCGTCACGAGAAACCAGATCGCCCAGCCGGTCAGCACCAGCGGCCAGCAGACCACGAGGAAGATCAGGGCGCTCAGCGAGGGGCCCTGTGGATCGTTCCCATACGCAGTTTTCTTCGGCTGGTCGGCCCACGAACATTAGCCTTGGTGAAGATCTCGGTCATCACGCTGACCGAAACCGATCAGGTGGGAAGCGGAACCGGTGGTTAGTCGCGCCCCGGCGAGCATCCGAGCTCGCCGGGACACAATCGGTACAAAGCCCCCAGGGACGGATTCGACCCGCTCGGCGATTCCCTCAAACTAATGCCGGACTTCTAGACCGATGAAGCAGATCTCACGGCTTAGTGGGGAGTACTCGGGGGCCCTCAGACGCTCGCACGGGGCCCGGCCACCGACCAGAAGTCATAGCCCCAGCTTGAGCACCCAGGCGCTAGAAGAGCTGGTTCTCTTCCGGCCGTGATGGTGCGTGCTGGCCTGTAGCCGGAAGTGCCGGATTTGCAGGGGATTCGCGCAGCGCAGACCGGCGCCCATGACGGCGCATGCTGGTCTGTTCGGCTACGTTCGTGGACATCGCGTTGACAGAGGTCCTAGCCAGTCGTCCCCCTGGGCCTCGATGTAGTCGGGGTCGATCAGCGATCCTCGCACGTCATCAACGGGTCGGATTATCGCAGCAGCCAGCGCCTGCCATAGAACGTCGGGCCGCCCCCACACTGGGTCGCACGCGCTGACGTACCACGTAGCCAGAAGCACCTCGCGCATTTGTGGGTGGAGGCCCGGCCATGGCCACGAGTCGTCATCGTCGGCCGACGGTGCGTGATCGCCACACAGAATGGTGAAGGTGTAGTTCCGTGTCCGCGTGATCGGAAGTTGATACGGAGCGTCATAGCCGGCCGGTTGCGAGACGACGACAAGTTCTCCTCGAACGGAGAGGGACGCGAGCCGCTCGGCAACATCGTGCTCGCAATAGCCGCATACGGCCGCACGCTGCGCCCATTCGTCGTCGCTCTCGGCTGGCTGCGAGAAGTCGGTCACGAAACCTGAGCGGTTGAGTCGTGCGAGAACAGGAGCGATCGTCGCCGTCTCGGAGTCGGGCGGCCCGCCGTAAAACGGCGCGCTTGCCATCCGACCCTCGAGCCATTCGGCGACAAGCTCGCCCAACTCTCGCAGCGTCACCGCGCTTGCCCACCGCGGATCAAGAGCATCGTCGTTCGTCATGAGGGGCCCGGCCACGCGTCGGGGTTGAAGCGAAGCGCCCAGGCCACCCGCTCCTCGAGCTCGCCGAGCTCGATCTCGCCGCACGCATACGCGCGGCGCAGCGAAGCAATTGCCGCGTCCCGTTGGTCCTCAACCGGTCGCGTCGTGGTGGCCGGGTCGCCGATGCGCTGCAGGCGCGACAGATCCGGCCGCGACGGCGCGGGACGCGTTGGGAAGGCCGTCGCGACCATTGAGCCGAGCGCCACGGCGGCGGCGAGAACGAGCCCGCCGGCCGTCAGCAGGCACGCGAGCACGAACCAGATCACCCAGCCGGCCAGCACCCACGGCCAGCAAACCGCGAGGAGGATCACGGCGGCCAGCGACGGCCCCGTCCGTCGCGGCGGCGGCCGCGGGCAGGACACGTGAATGTGAATCTCCAGCCGATCCGGACCCGTCACCATCACGCATCGTCTCCATCGGTGTCAATGGCAGAATGAGCTTGAGCCCGGGCCGTGCGGCCGCGTCGGAACGACAGCGCGAACGTGGCGTATTCCGCGCCCAAAGCTCTCTCTTTTTGGTGCGCTATTGACGGAGTAGCCAACGGGTGTGGTGTCTTTGTCTCCAATGGTTATCACCGATGCACCAACGGCAAGGCTCATCGAGCGAGTAAGGGTGGCGCGACGGCTGCCGACTCCGGCGGCTGCGCGGGCGATCCGCTTGGGCGCTGGCGTCACTCAACAGGAGCTCGCCGGCGAGGATCGCTCGGCTATAGCATCAGCCAGGCGGCGAAGGCGCTCGGCGTCAGCGGCGGCACTATCCGCCGCTGGTCGGACATTGGCCGACTGGAGACGACTCGCACCCCGGGCGGACAGCGTCGGTTCAGCCAGGAGCAGATCGATCGGTTCGTCGGTTCGCTTAGCCCGACCCCGGGAAGCAGTCGATCAACGAGCCAGCGCGGGACGCCAAGCATGACGATCTCGGCGTCGGGGTGGGCAGGCGATACGGTTCTTGCGTCCATAGGAGAGCCCTCTCCTCTGTGGGCCATGCCCCGGGCCGTGGAAGCGGCGCCGGGGCGCTTTGTGTACGCGAAGGTAAGGGTCAGGCTGTACGCGAAGGTAAGGGTCAGGCTGTACCCGAGGTTGAGGTTCGGCGCGAGCTCGACGACGTCGAGCCGCAGTTCACCCCAGCAACGCGGCGTACAGTACGCATCGGGGGTGGCTCGCCGCCAGCCACGGCCTCCGGGCTAGGAGCGCTGACAGAGAAGCGCTCGGCGCCGGCCGAGAGGAAAGCGGCCGGCGCCGTGCAGCTCCTGGACCCGCGCGGAGGATGTGAGGAAACGCCGCACGGTTGTCCTGCGCGCCGCCCCGGCAGACCGCTGCATTGGAGCGGCCTTCTGACGGAGGAAATGACACCGCCTACCAGACGGATCTCGCGCAAGTTTTCAGTCGCGGATGCGCCCAGCCTTCAGGGCGCTGTCGCGCCAACTCGTATAGCCGCCGCTGTGGCGCTGGAGATGCGCACGCTGAAGCTCAAACGACGCATCCGCCGCCATCTTGCGAACCTCCGCGCTCTCGCTCTTGGCGAGACGCTGGCAGACCTCGTATGTCTTGGCGAGCTCAGCGCCCGCGCCGTCGCTGTCCTCCGGGCTTTCGAGCTCGCCCAGCTTCGCGATCAGGTCCGCGATCCGCGGATCGTCAGAGCCGTAGCCCTCGAGCACGCTCATCGCGCGCCGCAGGGCGCTCCTGGCGCCCGAGCTGACATTCAACTCACCGTTAGTCGTTGCCATCGTTCCCACATCCTTTCTCGATTGTTTGAACCGGGCGATGATCGCCCTCCACCAACGGCCGGCCGCGCGGCGCCCAGCCGCCCACGTCCAGCTGCAAGATCCCACGCGGCACCGCGCGCATCGCATCGATGAACGCCGCGTCCAACGCCAGCGAGCGATCACGAGCCGCGCGCTGTGCCGGCCGCCGGCCCGCCGCCTGAAGCTGGCGATCCTGCTCATCGCACGTCACCAGCCACGCCGACACCCGCTGAGCGAGCTTGATGAGCGCCACGTCGACCGCGGCGGCGCCACGCTCCCGATCGGCTTGTAGCGCCTGAGCCCGCTCCATCGCACGCTCTCTCGCCTCCCGGGCCGCCTTCTCCGCCGCCTCGAGCGCACGACGGCCCTGCTCCGTGTGGGCGAGCTGCGCACGCTCGAGCGCCTGCTCGCACGAGCGAATCTCCGACTCGACGTTCTCGAGCTCGGCTGCCACCGTGGCATCCGTGAGCGCGTCCAGGCTCAGCCGTGCCCGAGCCTCCGTCAACTCCCCCAGGGTCCGCTTCGCGTCCTCCTCAAGCGCCTCGAGGTCGACGGTCTGCTCTGTCGCTGTTGCTGTGGTCATGTGTCATTACCTCCAACTCGATTGTGGTTGATACGTCGGTCGGCGGATCGCGACGAACGACTCCGCGTCGACATCGCGGCCGCTGCGCAAAACGTGTGGAATAGGTGCACGTGCGTCAACAGACTCCAAGGGCACCACAAGCACTCCAGGCGCCGCCGGCAGACAGGGCCGACCGCAACGAGGACCCTCGCGCACGCCGCCGCAGACCGAACAGACCAGAACGCTCACCACCCACCACCACCCAGACCGCCCGCCGGACCATCGAACTTCCAGCGGCTGGGCCGGCGCGGCACCCCGAACGGCACCGCCCTGCGGGCCGCCTCCCGTTTTGCCCGCTCCCGCTCCCTGCGGCGCTGCCTGTTCCACGCCTGGCGCGCCATTTCAAGCGTCGGATACGCGTTCACGTAGTGGCTCGGCGGATCCTGGTCTTCGTCCTCGTCCGGCTCGGGCTCGGCCGGGCGGGCCGCGACAGGCGCCGGTCGCCGCCCGAACACGCTCCCATCCGGATCCCAGCGGGACCGCTCGGGCGGCGCGGCGAACGCCGGCGCGTACGACGATCCCACCGGGCGCTCAAGCAACGCCACCACCACCAACGCCAACGCGACCGCGCGATCGTCGTGGCCGCCGCGTGCGTGGTCAAACGTCCAAACGCCAGAGCGCGTCTGCACCAGCCTGAGCGCGAGCAGCTCGTCACGCAAGCCCTCAGCCTCATACAACGCCAAGTTGCCGACGTTGATCGTGGACAGCAGGGTCGCCGCGAGCCGCTGCTTTGACGCCGGGCTGAACGTGAACTCCTCCGCGCGAACGCCCTGGCCGCGAAGCCGCTGCGCGAGATCCAATCCCTGCCACGGATCAAGGCGCAAGGTGAATCCGAACCGATGATGCGACGCCACGATGAACTGCTCCACCTCGGCGAAGTCAACCGGCTGCTTCCGCGACCCCTGCCAGCACTGCATTCGATCCAGCTCCACCCGATCGCCGTCACGATGACCGATCGCGAGCACCGTGCGGTCGTTGACCGTGCCGAGATCAAGCCCCGCGACGTACTGGCCGTATTCGCGCTCGAGCGCCGGCCCTTCCAGGCAGAAAGCTGCGTCGATCACCGCCGGATCCAGAAACGCGCCCTCGGCCGCCGTCCACTCGTTCAAAAACAGCTGGCGGTAAACCGAGTCGGGCAACCGCTGGCGCTGCTCGGAAAGCCGATCCTCAGCCATCCACGGCGCCGGCCCCGGTCGCTCGCTGCAGCGCCACAGCGGCGACGTTCGCGCATGCTCAAGCACCTTGTAGGCGAAGTGGTCTGGCGAGCCGGCCGTCGTGAGGACCGCCATCCGCGCGTCTGGGCGCTTCGCGACCGCCGTGGATGCGGCCTCCCACAGTCTGCGGGCCGCGGCGCCGTCGCTCCAGTTCGCGAGCTCGTCGGTGAAAACCCAGTGCGGCGTCAAACCCCACGCCCCCGGCGCGTCCGCCGGCAACACCTCAAGTAGCGCGCCAGAGTCCCGCACCACCACCCGCCGGGCCTGCACCTCCACGCGCCCATCCAGCGCCGGCGTCCGAGCGACGAACCCGGCGATGCAGTCGACCGCGAGCGCACCCTGATCGGCGTCGGCCGCCAACCAATAGCACCGCATCCGGCCCTCTGCCGCCAACAGCGCCGCCAGCGCGACCGCCGCGAGATCCGTTGTCTTAGACGAGCCTCGGGAGCGCGTCAGGAAGCTGTACGGCTGCTCGCCCTCGAGCACCGCGAGCGCGTCCTCGGTCTGAAACTCATGGGCAGCATCGACCCACTTCCGACCGTCCTCCAGCCGCAATCCGCCAAGCACGTCACGCGCAATCACGACGCCTCCTCACCGTCTGCCTGCTCACGCCGACGCCACGCCTCCCGGCCCTCCGCAACAACCTCGGCCAGCGCGTCGTGCTTGCCGTGCTCCCGGCGCTCCGCCTCCGCCCGCTCGAACCACGCCTCAGCCTGCGCAGCCCACCGCAGCACCTTGTCGGCAATGTCAAACACCTGTCCATGCTCAGAGCGCACGACGCCGCCCTGCTGATCGAGCCACGCCGACCCGAGATCAATCTGCGCAAGCCGCTGCGCCTGCAACGCGATCCGCGCGCGATCGAAGCCAGGAAAACGCTCGGCCAAGTCGAGCACGTGCTGCTCACGAACAGGACTGATCCGCCGCTCCGAGTACACGCCGTGAACCATCGCCCGCTCATTCCCCGACTCCGCGCGATTCGGCACAACCCCACGGCCGGCTGACTCAACATCACGCACGAGCAGATCACGCGCCACCGTAGACCGGCCGACTTCCAGCCTGGCCGCGATCTCACGTACGCTCAACCCCTCATCACGCAACCCGCGCGCACGAGCACGACGACGAGCGACACGCTGCTCATACGGCGTCATAAGGCCCCCCGGGACAATGAGACGAAACGGGACACCAAAGCGCCCCGGCTGAGACCCACCCAAACGGGACACCCCCGCAAAATGGAGCTCGCCGGGAAGAGGCTCGCCCCGCCTCTGGCCGAACACATCGACGGTAATTCCTGGCGGGAGCCCTGCACGTGGCCGCGGGCGGCGGCGAGGCGAGCGTTTACACGGTTGCCGTCCGCTGGTCCCTGGCTCTGGAGCTCGTGCGTCATCGCGTGGCCTCCTGCGCTGCTTCGACCGGCTCGGAGCGCCTCTCGCAGCGTCCGGCGTGCTGTTGGGGTGCTCTGGCGGCGCGGGGCGGCTCAGCGGCCCGCTCGGGACCGTTCGGGGCGTGGGGGCCGTCGAGCGCTCGCACGGCGCCCGTCAGCGCCTCGTGCGCCTGCGCGCCACATCGCGCCACGAGCTGGAGCACCGCGCCGATGCGCCGCCGGTCGACATCAGCCAGCGGCTCGCGGTCGAGCGCCTGCTCTGCCAGCACGGCCCATGCGCCGACGTCGGCGGCCTCCTCGAGCAGCTCGGCCAGGTGGCGGCGGATGCCGATCCACGCCCACGAGTCGCCGAACGGCTCCTCGCCGGCTGCTAGGCGCGCTGCGGCGTGCTCGGCGAACGGCTCGTGGTGGCGTGCGGCATCGCGAAGGAACCGCTGCTCGCGCTCGGGGTCGCGCAAGCTCATGACGGGCGCTCCTGCTCGGATATCCATCGCAGCTGGCCCCGTGCCCCGGGCGTTGGCGCTCATGCCGCACGCTTCTGACTGTCGGATCGGCCCTTTACGGGCAGCAGACGCGCACCGCTGCCTAAACGATCCGGCCGGCGACGGCGGCTGACGCCAGGCGCTACAGGCGATTGCGGCACTTGCGACCTCTCGCTTGACGAGCGGCGGTTCCACGCCTCGAGTGCGGTTTCCGGGTCGAAGCGGAGCCTCGGCCGGCTCCCGCCGCCGACCTCGACCGCGCCGAGCTCGTCCGCGTGCTCGTAGACCGTGCTGCGGCTGATGCCGAGCAGGCGCGCGAGCGTCGACGAGTCCACGAGCGCTTGCGCGGGCGCCTCGGCGCGCTGGTCGAGCAGCTCGACGACTCGCTGAGCGGTGGCCTCCACGAGTGCCAGGTCCCGCGCCGTGAGCACCCCGGTCACGCCGCCTTCCGATCGCCATAGACGAAGCAGGCGCTGGCGGCGCACGCCGCCAGGCCGTGGCGGGACCGCCGGACCGGGGCTCCGCACGCGACGCAGCGGTCATCACGGACGTTGCCGGTCGCGAGCGCACAGGGCTGCGGCGCCCTCTCATGTTCTGCGGTCCAGGCCCGATCGGGACCAAGAGACGGGCGCGTAGGCCTCATGCCTCGCGCTCCTGGTCGACGAGGGCCTGGAGCTGCTCGTCGGTCCACCCGTCGCCTGGGGCTTGGTGGCCGTTGCTGGTCGCGTCAGCAGGGACACGTCGTTGGAGGCTGTCCCTGCTGTCCCTACTGGGAGTCGAATCTTCAGTGGGGACGGCCCTTCTTACAGTAGGGACATGGGGGTTGTTCGTAAGAGGCCCTACTGTGCTGTGGGCGCTGTCCCTACTGCGCTGCGGCTTGGTGTCCCTGCTGGAGAGCGTCCAGGTCGTCGTCCTCGGGAACCCTTCGGACGTGATGAGGATCTCGCCGTGCTCGCTCATCCTGACGGCCGTGCGTTCGACGGTTTTTCTCACGCATCCGAGCTCGCCAGCGACCTGCGCTTTGACTTCGCGGCTCGGTTTGGGCCCGTCCACGAGCGCTGCTCCGATCGCGTCTTCGACGTCCGCGCCGGTCGCTTGGTCACCTCCTCGTTGGAGGTCGTCGACGTTGATGCTCGTCTCGCCGGTGATCTCCATGTAGCCGACGTTGGTGCGCGAGCCGTCGTCGAGGTCGACGTCGCGCGAGTCGACGCGGGCGGCGAGGGTTGGTGCGGGCCGACCCCAGTTGCCGCGTACGTGGACGAGTACGCGTTCGTTGCCTTGTTCGCCGTCGGGGTCGTCGGGGCTCGGTGCGAGGACGAGCACGGAGCGGGCTGCGTTTACGAACGCGCCGGAGCCGCTGACGCGGTTGATGAGCCGGGTGCCCTCGTCCTTGGTCAGGTGGGCGACGACCACGACCACCAGATCGAGCCGCTCAGCCATCGCGGCAAGCGGGGCGAGCGCGCGCCTTACGGACGCGTCGCGGTGCGTATCCGTGGCCTGTGACAGGAAGGCGCTGATGGGGTCGATCACCATCATCCCGACGATGCGACCCTCGGCCCGCAGGCGCTCTATTTGTGCTTCGAGCAACGCAACGTCGTCGGGCAGCGTCAGGAGCGACTCGCCGGAATTGTCCTTTACGGTTACGCGGTGTACGCGGTCGAGGTCAGCGCCGTGTGCGATCAGCCGCGGCTTGACGACCGATCGCCAGTCGTCCTCTGCGGTGCAGATCAACACGTCGATCGGCTGACCCTCTAGCTCGCCGGGCAGTTGTCCTCTCGTCGCCTCAGCGGCGAGTCTGGCGTTCGTCAGGATCGACTTGCCGAGTCCCTTCTCGCCGGCGATCACGGAGAGGCTGCGGAGCGGCAGTCGGGGGCGCCAGAGCCACCGGATCCGTTCGGACAGGATCGACGTTGCTGACGTGAGCACGAGCTGTCGGCCTTCCGTCGCGTCGTCGGCGAAGTTGTTGACGTTGAACGTCACGCCGCGCTCCGGTTGTGGTGCGGCGGGTAGCGGCGCGCGATGCTGCGCATCGTCCGCTCGGCGTGCTCGAGGTCCAGCGGCTGGGCGGGGTCGTGCTGCACTTGGTGGCGCAGGAACGCGTGCCCGCACTCGACGATCGCCTCCTCGCCGAGACCGGTCGAGCGCAGCAGGCCGCAAAAGCTGACCAGCGCGTCGTGGCGCCGGCCGGCTGGTACGAGCGCCAGATCGCCGTCCGCGCCAGGGTGCGCGATCCTGCGTCCGTTCTGGCGCACGAGCTTGAGCAGCCACTCGGGCGCCTGCGCCGGATCCTGCTCGCCGGGCCCGACGACCCACGCGTAGCTCTGCCCGCTGACGTGCGGCGAGGGCGGCAGCACCAGATAACCGCCCGCGCCCCTGACATCAACGCCGGGCGCCAGAGCGCTGCGGGTGGGGACATCGTCGCCCTCTTGCGGCCACGTGAAGATCAGGTGCCAGCCGCCGGACCCGGTGCGCGAGGTGAGCGTCCGCGGCAGCGGGCCGTGGCGATTCTGCAGCTGTCGCAGCGTCCGCTCTCCGCCGTGGCGAGGATCGACGTCGAGCCCCCACAGCCCGGCTCGCGGGCGCACGCCAGGCCGATCCCGCGCACTCCGTGACGGTCGGACCACAGTGATTCGGCGGCCTCGACGGACGCGATCGTGCGCTGCCAGCCCTTCGATGCGGGATGCTTGCCCGCACAGTCCGTTCCCGCGCACGTGCAGCGGTCCTCGACGATCGGCAGCAGCGGGAAGACCGGCCAGTTGAGGCTGGCGTAGTTCATCGCGGCGTGGCGCATGCTCGAGGCGACGCTCATGCCCCCGCCCCCGGCGGCAGCGCCAGCAGCTCGGCGCGATCGAACTCCTCCCGCTTGAGCACCTCCGCGAACGCGTCCATGTCGAGCCGCTCTACGATCGCGTCCTCGATGATCTTCGCCAGCACGTCAGGCGCGAGCGCCTCCAGCTGGCAGGTCCCGCCGGACCAGTTCTTGGACCGGAGGTCCGACTTCTTCGGCGGAGCGGTCGGAAGCTCGTACGCCTCGATCTGCTCGACCGTGAGCGCGACCCTGACCGCCGTGAGCGACTGCGTTTGGATCACCCGGTCGGCCTCAACGAACGCGGCCGCGTCACTGGCCATCGACTCGAAGATCGAGACGCCGGAAGGGTCGAAGTCGCCAACGTGCAGAACAACCGTCGGCACGTTCCGGTCAAGCGCTCGGCGGGCGATCGAGTAGTTCCCGGTCAGCGAACCGAACCCCCCGCACGAGTAGACCGGGATCGAGGCAAGACGGGCGACGCGATCGAGCTGCTGGATCATCCCGCCCGCCTCGCACCAAAGCTCGATGTACCGATGCTGCCCTTCCTGGCGATCGCGCCGATAGCGCGTCGCCCGCCGTCCAGTCTCGTCGTGGAAGTCCTCAATCCCGCCGTAGTACGTGTTCTCGATCGTGACGATGCCGTCATCGCGGATCGCGTCGAACGGGATCATCTTCGCCCGCCGCGCACGGACGAGCGCCTCCACCAGCCGCTCGTAGGCGTTGTCGTCCTTCGGGTACTCGTACTTGCCGACGAGCCTGTAGAAGATCTGCCGGACAGTCAGCGGTAGGTGGTCCTCGTACTCCTCGAGGATCTCCTCGACGTATCCAAGAAGCACGCGCGTCTTGCTGTGCGGGTTGTAGTCGAGGTCGTACCCTCGCGGCCGCCTGGCCCCGTTTTCACGGCCCGCCGTGATTTCGGTCACAGCCCCCACGAGCGCTCCTCAGCGACGGCGATGAGGTAGTCGAGCTCGCCGGCAAGCACCGGGTGGCGAGCCGCGTCGATCGCTGCTCGCAGCTCGCAGAGCAGCGCGATCCCGAGTGTGGCGACCTTCGGCGAGCAGGAGCCTTCCGCCGATGCGCGCGTAGACTCAGGCCGAGTAAGCATCTCCGCCGCCGACCCCGGCGTGATGAGCCGTGACCGCGCCCGGATTCGCCGCCGGGCGCGCGTCGTCGGGGAGCATGCCGGGCGGTTGCTCCGGTGCTAGCTCCTCCAGTTGGCAGTTGAGCGCAAGGGCGAGCAGGCGCCGCGTCGAGCGGTGCGGTTGCCTGTGGCCGCCTTCGATGTTGTAGATCGTTCTCGCGCTGATGCCGGCGCGGGCGGCCAGGTCTTCGACCGTCCAGCCGTGCGCGTGTCGCAACCCGCGTACGGGCGAAGGCATCCCCCCCGGCGTGCATACTTGCGTGCAATCTGTCATGCCGAAGATGCTCGCCGATCGCTCCAGCCCCTTCCCATTGCGGCGAAAAGAAAAGGAGCTGCTCCCTCTGCGACTCCGTACCGGCGCTCTGGACGACCGCCGCGAGACCATCGACCCGCAGGACGACCGCTACGGACTGGTCGCGTCCGCCCACCGCGAACAGGACAGTTGGAGCGATGAGCAACACCGAGACTTCTGGCATCGCCACTTGTCGATCTGGCGCCCGCGCCGGGGCAACCGCACAAATCGGGAGGCGCTCGGTTTCGTACTCGCCCTAGCCCGCAGCATGGGGATCTCTTACGAGACGATGATCGTAGCGATGCCGGGACGCTCCCGCAACGATCTGCGCGACCGCGAAATCCTCGACAAAGCCGACCAGATGTATGGCGTGCTAACCGACCCGCTGGGTGTCGATGAGGGCAACCCACGATTCGACGGCCCCGGTATGTCCGTGGCCGAGCGTTTCGCCGGTCCAACGCATCCCGATCTGATCGCTGCGCGGCGGTGTCGTCTTCCGCGGGTTTGGGCGGAAGACGGTCGCGGCGAGGGGGAAGCGGCTCTCCCCGCCCCACTTGCCGGCTGGATCAATCTCGACCTGCACGGCGCTCGAGGGCCTTTCGAGGGCTCTTTCGCGCCGGTAGGGAAAGCTAGTCGCGCCGCGCTGCGGGAGTTCTGTGCCGCGCTAAACCATCTTCTAGAGGAGCAGCCGCCGACCGGTCACGAGCAAGCAGAGCCTCGTGCCAGCGCTCGGCCGGCGTAGGATCGCGCCAACGACAAAGGAGCCCCTTCGGTGGAACCAGGATCGCCAACTGTCGACCGGATGTGCAGCGAGCTCCTCGATGCGCTCCAACTCGGCGCGAGCCAGGGCATGCGTGAGCATCTCGACCCGCAGCTAAAGCAGCTCCTATCGATGCTGCCAGAGCCCGCCGCATGGGTGGTAACAACCCGGAAGGGAAAGGATCCGCGCCTGCTCGTGCTCGCCGCCGAGGCCCTCTTTGTCATACAGCTCCTCCGTGACAAATCGCTGTTCGTTGTGTCCCGGACGACGTGCCGAGTGCGCCGGGTAGAGCACTGGCGCGATGGCCGCAAGAGTTCGTGGAGGTTCGAGTTGAAACGCTGCAACGAACCGATCCGGCTCGAATCACTGATCGCCGACGACGGACCTAGCGACGTAGAGGAGTTCGCGCGCGCCCTCGCGGAGCACGCCGGCTGGGCCATCAACGACGCTTCGTCCGAGTAGCTACCGCATTGGGCAGCAACACGGTTCCGCTGCCCAAATCCCCCCGGATCGCCCTAAATCGCCGGACTCGGCCGCGACGGCCGAGAGGCCGAATCGCCCGTAAACACTGACGATCCGGCCTCTCCCCCACTCCGCCGGATGTATCCTCCGGAGCGGAAGGTCGCAGGTTCAAATCCTGCCGGGCGCATTCCCACGAAAGCCCCTCCGACGAGGGCTTTCGCATTATCAGGGGCAGTCGAGGCCGACGCCACGCAAGCACCGAGAGCAGCAAGAGGCCCCGCGAGATCGGGCGTCGGGTGCCCAGACAGTCCGATAGAGACCTCCGGCCCGGGTCGCGCAGCCGGCCCCAGCCGCGGGAGGTCCTTCATTCCGTCCGGCGCAGTCCTGCGCTTCACCCCCAAAGTTTCAGCAATCGACTGCGGGCGCGCGGCCGAGGCATCGGCCCGGCGTGCCTTTCATCCGAGCGTGGGTCAAGTTCTGCTCGGAGTGGCGACTCGACGTTCTACAGGCTATTCCGGACCGACGTTCTTATAGGTGACCGTGATGGTTCGGTCGCTGTTCATGTCGATGAAGCATTGCAGCGACCGGACGTAGGTGCCACCGCCCCCTCCGGGCACTGGGTCGTTGGTCGCGACCGAGCGATCGCAGCCGTCGATCGACGCGATGCCGTAGATGTCATTGCCCGGGCCGGGAGCGTCGGCGACGACGAACAGCGAGGTGACGTCAGTATCCGAGCGCTGGGCGATCGCTCCGGCCGTGCAGCTCGTGAAGACCTCGGTGGTAGGGCCGTTTGGCTGCGAGCCACAATCTATGCTGGGGTTGACGTAACCACCACCACCGCCACCGGACACGATGCCGTCGGGTTGTGCGTTGGTGACGGAAAGCATGTATACGGTTGGCGCAAAGTACGCCGTGAGCTGATACCCGGTCGTCGTGATCGGCACGGTGCATGTGGTCGAGGCGCCCGCGCAGAGTCCCTCATCGGATTGCCAACGATCGAAGTGATTACCTCTGGCCGGCGTCGCTGTGAGCGTGGTGGTGGTTCCGCACGGCCAGGGGCCGAAGTGCCCCGCTGACACGTAGTCGTAGCCGACCGTAGCCGTCTCGGACTGTGAGCCGTCGCTCGGCGTCGCCGTCACCGTCACCGTCCCCGCTGCCCACTCTTGGCCGAAGAACTCGCCCTCTAGCAGGACGTCGATGCCGCCGCCATGGTTCGGCTGGGGTGCCGTTGACGTCAACGGCAACGCACACGGAGGACGACGGGGCGCATGTCACGGCGTCAAACTCGTTCGCCCCCTCGATGTGCGCGGCATGCCACGCTCCCGGTTCGCTGCCGGGCGCCTGCGAGCTCAGAACGTTGCCGACGTTGTCCACGGCGACACACAAGCCGGCGCTCGGGCACGAGACGCCCTCAAGTTCGACGGATTTACCCGTAAAAGGCCCGTCGATGTGCGCCAGCCTCCACGGCGCCGTCGGGTCGCCCGGTCTCGATGAGGTCACAAGATTTCCCCGCAGGTCAACCGCGGCGCAGAAGCCGACCGAGGGACACGAGATGGACTGCAGAAGGCCGCCCTCAGAGTCCACGAGATTCTCGGTCCAGCGAGAGTGGACAAGGGGGTTTGCGACCTCAACCGCGTTACCGTTGGCCGGAAGCGCCACGCACAGCGACGTACTAGGACACGACAGGTCAGTGATGAGGTTCGCGGCGCTGACGCCAGGGGCGCTCAGCAGCGAGCCGACGCTCGCGGCGAGAAGCGCGTTCACCACCAGCCCTCTGAACGGTCGCCCCTTCATGCCCCACCCCTCCGTTTGCCTAAGCCGACGAGCGGCCGTCCTGCTGTTCGCCGAGGCTGCAAGAGCGTATCACGGTGGGTCCACGACGAAATCGAAGCAATCGCCGCTCACTGGAAACAGTACGGCTGGCCAACAGCGGGAGGAGGTCCAGACCGGCGCCGCAGCCGCAGCGCTCTGTTGCTGGACGGCAGTGTGTGCCAGGTGCTTAGGCGCTCCCCGCCGCAAGCACCGCCCGATAGTCCTCCCAGGTGTCGACGTCGAGCGGAGCCGGCCCTGGGATCGGCACGTCGACGACGTCGTCTCCGGCGCCGTCCAGCAGCTTCCATACGCCCCGGTCGCCGTGCAGAACAGCGAGTTCGGAGAAGGTACTGCGCGTAAAGGCCAGCGGATGGCCGCGTCCGTCGGCGTAACCGCACGCCGCCAGCGGCGCGCTCCCCCGCCCGTCGAGCAGCGCTGCGATGGTCGCGGCGCTGACGCCAGGCTGATCTCCGAGCATCAGGACCAGCACCTCTGACCGGCGGTCGACAGCGGTCAGCGCAGCCGCGATCGACGACGAGCAGCCCTCACCGAAATGAACGTTCTCGACGATCTCGACGCCGTCGAGGTCGACGCGCTCGCGGATCTCGTCCGAGCCGCCGCCGAGCACGCACAGAAGCTGGCCGAACTCGCACTCGCGCGCGGTGTCGAGAACGTGATCGAGCAAGAGCCCCGAGCCGTAGGGCAGCAGCTGCTTGGGCTGTCCTAGGCGCTTGGAGCCGCCCGCCGCCAGCACCAGGCCGGTGACGCGGCTGCTACCGGGCGCCAACGTCCTCGGCGCGTTGCGCGGCGTAGCGGTCGCGGCAGCCATCGCAGCAGAAGAACACCCGCTTACCGGCAACCTCGAGCTGTGGCGTCGCGTCGGTGACCGCCACCCGCATCCCGCAGATCGGGTCGGTCGCAACCTGCGTCACGACGGGCACCGGCACCTCGGCCACTGGGCGTCCCGGAGCCGGGTCGGAGTGGTGCTCGGAGACCATCTCAGCGAGAATCGAGATGGCGATCTCGTTCGGCGTCCCGGCGCCGATGTTCAGCCCCGCGGGAGTGTGGAGCTGCGCGCTGAGCTCGCCGGGAACGTCGAGCTCGGCTCGCACGATGGCGCCGCGCTTGGGGCTCGCCACCAGCGCCACGTACGGCACCCCGGCGGTCAGCGCCGCGGCCAGCACGGCCTCCTCGCCGTTGCCGTGCGAGGCGACGATCACCGCCGCCGCGTCGCCGACGTCGCCTGCGTCACCGGCCGCCGTGAGCGAGCTCTCGTAGCCGGCCGCATGCGCGAGCTGTCCGATCGCCTCGGCGATCGGCGATCCCCCGATCACCACGACCCGCGCCGCCGGGAGGTGGGGCTCGAGGAAGATCTCCAGTGACCCGCCGCTCAGGCACGGGTTGCGCTGCACCACGGCGCCTTCGATCGAATCGGCCCCCTCCCGCCCGTCGCCGTCCTCGCCGTTTCCGGGCACCAGGCGCAGCAGCAGCGCCTCGCCGGTCTCCATCGCCCGCAGCGAGTAGAGGCGCACCGAGGACTCGGCGCACACCCCTCCGATGAACCCGTCGATCGTGCCGTCCGGGAGGATCACCGCGGCGGCGCCGGGCCGGACGCTGGTCGGTCGCCGCGCCCGCACGACGGTCGCGAGCACGAATGGCCGGCGCTCGGCGATCAGGCGCTCAACGTGATTTGCCTGCTTGCCCTTGATCATTGCCCAGGCACCGCCTTTCCTTGCATAGCGTCCCACACCCGCGAGGGCGCGCATGGCATGTCGATGTGGCGCACCCCGAACGGCGCCAGCGCGTCGCAGACGGCGTTGACGATCGTCGGTGGCGAGCCGACCGTGGCTGACTCGCCGATCCCCTTGGCCCCGAACGGGTGATGCGGCGAGGGGGTCACGGTGAAATCGGTCTCCCAGTCGGGCACCTCGACCGCGGTCGGGATCAGGTAGTCCATCAGCGAGCCGCCGAGGCAGTTGCCATGCTCGTCGAAGGCGATCATCTCCATCAGCGCGATCCCGACGCCATCGGTCAGGCCGCCGTGCACCTGTCCCTCGATGATCATCGGGTTGATCCGCGTGCCGCAGTCATCGACCGCGACGAAACGGCGGACCTTGACCTTGGCGGTGCCGGGGTCGATCTCGACCACGCAGATGTAGGCGCCAAACGGGAAGGTCAGGTTCGGCGGGTTGTAGACGCTCTCGGCGTCGAGCCCGGTCTCCACCCCCTCGGGGAGCTCGATCGAGCCGCGAGCGGCCATCGCGATCTGCTGGATCGTTGCGCCCTGCTCCGGATCGCCGGTGACGAACCAGCGGCCTTTCTCCCATTCCAGGTCGGCGGGCGACACCTCGAGCATCGCCGAGGCGACGAGCCTCGCCTTATCACGGACCTTGCGCGCCACGATCGCCGTCGCCGCACCGCTGACCGGCGTGGAGCGCGAGCCATAGGTGCCGAGTCCGTAGGGAGTCGTGTCGGTATCACCGTGGATCACGTCGACGTCCTCGGGCGGGATCCCCAGCTCCTCGGCGACGATCTGCGCGAACGTGGTCTCGTGGCCCTGGCCCTGGGTCTGGACGCTGATCCCGAGCTGCGCCTTGCCGGTCGGCGAGATGCGCAGTGCTGCTCCGTCGTTCATCCCCAGGCCGACCATGTCCATGTGGTTGCGTGGACCCGCGCCGACCGCCTCGGTGAAGAACGAGATGCCGATCCCCATCAGCTCCCCCCTGGCGCGCTTGGCCGCCTGCTCGCGGCGCAGCTTGTGGTAGCCGGCCACGTCCATCGCCCTGCGCAGCGTCGTGGCGTAGTCGCCGGAGTCATACACCCAGCCGGTCTTGCAGGTGTACGGAAACTGCTCGGGCGCGATCAGGTTGGCCAGACGCAGCACAGCGGGGTCGGTTTCGAGCTCTCGCGCGAGCATGTCGACCAGCCGCTCGATCAGGTACACCGCCTCGGCGATCCGGAACGAGCACGCGTAGGCGACGCCGCCCGGGGCCTTGTTGGTGTAAACGCCGCGGACGTGGCAGTGGGCTGCCTCCAGGTCGTAGGAGCCGGTGAACACGTGAAAGAAGCCAGCCGGATATTTAGTCGGCTGAGCGGTCGCGTTGAAGGCGCCATGGTCGGCCAGGACGTCGACCGCGACGGCCAGGATCCGGCCCTCGGCGGTGGCGGCGATTCTGCCCTGCATCACGTAGTCGCGCGCGAACCCGGTCGACATCAGGTTCTCCGAGCGGTCCTCCATCCACTTGACCGGCCGGCCGGTTGTCATCGCGCCGAAGGCGGCGCACACGTAGCCGGGGTAGATGGGCACCTTGTTGCCAAAGCCGCCGCCGATGTCGGGTGAGATCACCCGGATCTTGTGCTCGGGCAGGCCGAAGATCATCGCGTACAGGGTGCGGTGAGCATGCGGCGCCTGGGTGGTGCTCCAGATCGTCAGCTTGCCGCTGACCCGGTCGAAATCAGCCACCGCGCCGCAGGTCTCCATCGGCGCCGGATGCGAGCGCGGGAACACCATCTCCTGCTCGACGACCACATCGGCGCGCGCGAACACGTGCTCGGTGTCATCGCGGTCGCCCGACTCCCAGTCGAAGATGTGGTTGTCACGCTGGCCGGGTTTGTCGTCGCGGATCACCGGCGCGTCCGGGTGCAGCGCCCGTTGCGGGTCGACGACCACCGGCAGCGGCTCGTACTCGACGTCGATCAGCTCGAGCGCGTCGTGGGCCGAGTAGTGATCGTCGGCGATCACGAACGCGACCTCCTGACCGTGGAAGCGGACCTTGTCGGTGGCCAGCACCGCCTGGACGTCATCCGACAGCGTCGGCATCCAGGCCAGGCCGCGCTCCGACAGGTTCTTGCCGGTGATCACCGCATGGACCTTCGGGTGCGCGAGCGCCGCCGAGGCGTCAATCGAGACCAGCCGCGCGTGCGCGACCGGGCTGCGCAGCATCGCCCCGTGCAGCATCCCCGGCAGATGCATGTCGTCGAGGTAATGGCCCTGCCCGCGGATGAACCGCTCGTCCTCCTTACGCCTCAAGCGCCCGAAGCCGATCGGGCGTTCCTCAACGGTGGCCACCAGCACGCTCTCCTTCGCTGCGGATCCGGGCCTACGTCTAGCAACTGTCAAATATGCAGGGTATTCGCAAGCCGGTCAACGACACCTAAGTTATCGCTTAGTTACCGCCCGAGCGGCTCAGGTCTGTTCCCGTGGGCGCCTGGCGGCCTCGACCGAAACCTCGGCGGCGATGTTCACCGTCCGGCAGCGTGCACAGCGGACCCGCACCCGCCGGGTCATGAACTGGGGGTCCATCGCGGCCGCGAGCAGGCTCCCGCACGACACGCACACGTAGTCATACTCGCCGTTGCCGCGGAAGACCGGCCGGTCGACTTTCTCCTGCACGGCGGTCCCCCCGTCGATCGGCACCTCGCCGTCGCGGACCGCTCTCATCTTCCTGAGCGTCGCCACCCGTTCCCCGCTAGATCGTTCCGAGCTTCTCGGTGAAGTTCGTGATCAGCGCGTCGAGCACGGTCGAGACCATACCCTCGCCCATCGAGGCGGCCTTGCCGGTGATCTGCGCGGCCGTGTGCACCTTGCCGCCTCCGTCAGACAGCGTGAAGACGACGTCCGCGTTGGCGTGGCCCTGACCGCCGGCCTCCCGCGCCTTGACCTGCATCACCGCGCGATGGCTCTCGGCGTCCTGCTCGATGACGCTGACGGTGCCAGTGAACTTCATCGACATCGCCCCCATCTTGACCTTGATCTCTGCCTTGACCGTCCCCGGCCCGGTCTTTTCGATCACGCTGCCGCCCTCCACGCAGGGAACCAGCCGCTCGAGGTCGAGGATCGTGTTCCAGCTCTCGTCGAGCGGCTTGGCGGTGCTGAAAGTATGGTCGAGTTCAACCATGGCTTTAGTTTCCTTTCGTGGGGAGCTTTCAGCCGAGATAGACCGTCTGTGCGTCGAGGCCGCCTTCGACGCCGGGTGGTAGCGCCCCGGTGCCATGCGCGTACATCGCCAGATCAGCAATCGTCCTGGCCTCGGCCGGCGCTTGGGACTCAAACACGCCGTTGTCCCAACGCAGATTCTCGGCCGGGACGTCCAGCGCCATACCGGCCAGCAACTTGGCCTTGGCCAGGATCTTGCCGGTCGCACCTTCAATCGCCGCCGGGGCGCCGGCCGAAGGGCTCGTATTGAACCCATGGCCGACGCCGAAGCGATCGGTATCAGCCGGCACGACCTTGACGTCGAGCGGCGGAACCCCGAGCTGATCGGCGACCAGCTGGGCGTACTCGGCCTCGTGGCCATCTGACTCCGTGGTCAGGCTGAGCACCATCTTCCCGGTCGGGTGCACGCGCAGAAACACGGCTCGGTAGGCCTCATTGGCCATCGCTGGACCTCCTCCAGATACGGTCGACAGGTTTCACGAAGCTCGTGGCGGCTCCTCGCCCTTGAGGCGCTCGCGCTCCTGGTGGGCGGTCAGCGCGTTGTGCGCCTCGAGGTCGCAGAAGCTCGGCTGGGGGCCGCCGAGCAGATGGGGCGGGACCGCGGGTCGCTCACAACCGGGGTAGATGCAGAGCTTCGGCGGCGACTCGCTCATGGCGCCGTCTTCCAGCCGGGCGTGGTCCGACCCCGGCTCGGCCCGTAGCCGCTCGGCATCGCCACCGAGCTGCCAGGAAGCGAACCCGCCCACCCCGTGGCGCTCGCCCAGGGCTCGTCGTGCTGGTCGGGCTGGGTGACCGGCTCGGGGGGCCGCCAGCTCGCCTCCGGCGTTCGGTCGCGCCAGCGCTCGGCCCCGATCGCCTCGGCGACCTGCTCGAGCGCGCCCAGGCTGTGGCCGCTGACCAGCGCGTCGCAGTAGGGAAGCGCCGCGGCCATGCCGCCGGCCCGCGGCGCGAAGCCGGCCGCGGCGGCGCGCGGGTTGACCCAGACGATCCGGTAGGCCAGCCGCGCCAAGCGCTCCATCTCGCGCCCGACCAGGCTCGGGTCACCCCGCTCCCAGCCGTCAGAGAGGATCACCACCACCGCGCCGCGGGCCATCCCGCGCCGTCCGTGGCGGTCGTTGAAGCTCTTCAGCGCATCGCCGATCCGGGTACCGCTGGACCAGTCCGGAGCGGTGGCGGCGGCCTGCTGGATGGCGCGATCTGGGTTGCGCGAGCGCAGCGCCCGGGTCAGGCGGGTCAGCCGCGTGGCGAACGCGAACGCCTCGTTATTCGTCCCACCCACCCGGCCGTTTCCAGCGGCGCAGGTGACGAACTGCAGATAGGCCCGCGCGTAGGGCTCCATCGAGCCGGAGATGTCACACAGCAGGACGATCCGCCGGCGCACAATCCGCCGCCGGCGCCGCGCCAGCCGGATCGGATCGCCACCGGTGCGCATGCTCTCGCGCAGGGTCCGCCGCATGTCGATGCGGGCGCCGTGGCGGTAACGCTCGGCGCGGCGGGTGCGTCGCTGCGGCGTGGCGAGCCGGAGCTTGGCCATCAGCCGGTAGAGCTGGGCGAGCTCGTCGGCTCCCAACGCGTCGAAGCGCTTGCCGCGGATCAGCTCCTCGTCGCTGGCGGCGACCGGCACCGGGAGCTCACGCTCGTCCTGGTCACGAGCACCACGTCGCGGGGAGGGCGAGGATCCCGCCGACCACAGGTCGTCGGCCCCGGCCGGCTCGCGCGTCGGGGGCCGTGACGAACGTGGTCGCTCGTCGGGTGGTGCGGGCACCTGCCGGGAATCGTCGGGCACCAGGGTCTCGCCCCCACGTTCGCGCCCGAACACCGACGCGAACACGGCGTCGAATGCCCTGACCTGCGCGACGTCTGAGACGAACACCGCCCGCGCGGTCCAGTACAGGCGCCGGCGCGCGACCGGGCGTACGAGCGTCAGCGACTCGGCAAAGCGTGTGGCGCGCTCGGCACTCACCGGCACCCCTGCCTCGTGCAGGCGGCGGCTGAACGCACCGGCCAGCGCCGGCAGATCCAGGTGGACCGTCTCGACCGCGAACGCCTCACCCGATGCAGGTGCCTTCACTGCACCCCCGCCATCAGTTTGGCCAGGCCGGCGGCCCGGATCACTTCCTGGTCCTCGCGGTACTTCAGGACCGAGCCAAGAGTGCGGTCCATCGCGGCCTCGCTGAGCGTCTCGACGCCCAGCAGGTGCAGCGCGGCAAGCCAGTCGATCGCCTCGGCGATGCCCGGTGGCTTCTGGATGTCGCCGTCACGCATCCGTGAGACGGCGTCGGCGACCTGCACGGCGAGGGTCGCCGAGGCGGCCTTGACGCGCCGGCGGATGATGTCGACCTCGCGCGCCGAGCTCGGGTAGTCGATCCAGTGATACAGGCAGCGGCGCTTGACGGCATCGTGGAGGTCGCGAGTCCGGTTGGAGGTCAGCACGATGATCGGCGGGTGCGTCGCTCGGATCGTGCCGATCTCGGGGATCGTCACGGTCGCCTCGGCCAGCAGCTCAAGGAGGAACGCTTCGAAGTCGTCGTCAGCGCGGTCGATCTCGTCGATCAGCAGCACCGCAGGTCGCGGTCCGGGGTGCTGCAGGGCGCGCAGCAGCGGGCGTGCGGTCAGGTAATCGGGGCCGAACAGGTCGTCCTCGCGCAGCTCCGTCCCGCGCGCGTCAGCCAGCCGGATCGAGAGCAGCTGGCGGGGGTAGTTCCATTCGTAGAGCGCTTCGGCCGCGTCGATGCCCTCGTAGCACTGCAGCCGGATCAGCGGCGTGTCGAGCACCGCCGCCAGCGACTTGCCGGCCTCGGTCTTGCCGACGCCCGCCTCGCCCTCGAGCAGCAACGGCTGCGGCAGGCGCAGGCTGAGGAACATCGACGTCGCCAGCCCCTCGTCGACCAGATAATCCACAGCGGCCAGCCGGCGGGCAAGCGTCTCGACATCGGGCACGAGGTGGCCGACCTCGGCCGCCGCCTCGAGGTGATCGGGAAGATGGTCATCGACGCCGCCGACGGCCTCAGGTCCATCGCCGGGATCGGACCCGCCCACCCTCCCCCCAGCCACCGTCATTGCGGCGGCTCGGGGCGTCCCTGCATCGCCGCCCACACCCGCGCCGGGTTGCACGGCATGTCGATCTGGGTGACGCCGTAGGTCTCGTGCAGCGCGTCGATCACGGCGTTGACGATCGCCGGCGGCGAGCCGACGTTGGGCGACTCGCCGACGCCCTTGGCACCCAGCGGATGGTGCGGACACGGCGTGACCGTCTCCCCCAGTTCGAAGTCGGGGCATTCGAGCGCGGTCGGGATCAGATAGTCCATGAACGAGGAGTTCAGGCAGTTCCCCTCCGCGTCGAACGAGATCAGCTCCATCAGCGCGATCCCGATCCCTTCTGCCAGACCGCCATGGATCTGCCCGTCCACGATCATCGGATTGATCCGTACGCCGCAATCGTCGACGGCGATGAACCGCCGGACCGTGACCTGCGCCGTGTCCGGGTCGATGTCGACTACGGCGATGTAGGCGCCGTACGGATAGGTCAAGTTGGGCGGGTCGTAGATCACCTGCGCGTCCAGGCCACCCTCCATCCCCTCCGGCATCGGCTGGCCGCTGTAGGCGTACGCGGCGATGTCCTCGATCAGCGCGCCCTGCTCCGGGTCGCCCTTGACGTACCAGCGGCCCTTCTCCCAGGCCAGGTCCTCGGGCCGGGTCTCGAGCATCGCTGCCGCGATCAATCGCGCCTTGTCACGCACCTTGCGTGACACCACAGCGACCGCAGCGCCGGACACCGGCGTCGAGCGACTGCCGTAGGTGCCAAGCCCGTACGGGGTCCGGTCGGTGTCGCCGTGACGCACCTGGACATCCTCCGGCGGGATCCCGAGTTCCTCCGCGACGATCTGCGCGAACGTCGTCTCGTGGCCCTGACCCTGCGTCTGCGCGCTGATCGAGACCATCGCCTTGCCCGACGGGTGGACCCTAAGATCGGCGCCATCGTTCATCGACATGCCAAGGATGTCCATGTGCTTACGCGGACCGGCGCCGACGCCCTCGGTGAAGAACGAAACTCCGATCCCCATCAGCTCTCCGCGGGCTCGCTTCTCGGCCTGCTCGCGGCGCAGGTCGTCGTAGCCGGCGATCTCCATCGCGACCCGCATCGTCTCGGCATAGTTACCCGAGTCATACGTCCAGCCAGTCGTCGTCTCGTACGGGAACTGATCGGGAGCGATGAAGCTCTTCATCCGCAGCTCGATCGGGTCGACCCCGATCTCGAGCGCTAGCGCGTCGACCATCCGCTCGACCAGATACACGGCCTCGGTGATCCGGAACGAGCACCGATAGGCGACTCCGCCCGGGGCCTTGTTGGTGTAGACGGCCTTCACCTTGACGTGCGAGGCCTCCAGTGTGTAGGAGCCGCAGCAGATGTGAAAGAAGCCGGCCGGGAACTTGGTTGGCTGGGCGGTCGAGTCAAACGCTCCGTGATCGGCGATCGCATCGACCCGCAGGCCGGTGATCTTGCCGTCCTTGGAGCAAATCTCGGAGTGCATGATGTAGTCGCGGGCAAAGCCCGTCGACATCAGGTTCTCCGAGCGGTCTTCGACCCACTTGACCGGGACGCCGGCGACGATCGAGCCGGCGATCGCGCACACGTAGCCCGGATAGATCGGCACCTTGTTGCCAAAGCCGCCGCCGATGTCGTTGCAGCGGATGCGGATCATGTGCTCGGCCAGTCCGGCCACATGCGCGTACACCGTCCGGTGCACGTTCGGGGCCTGGTTGCCGTTATAGATGTCCAGCTGGCCGGTCTTGGGATTGAAGTCGGCGATCATGCCGCAGGTCTCCAGCGGCGCCGGATGACAGCGCGGGTAGATGATGTCGCGCGTCACGACCGTGTCGGCCTCGGCGAAGACGCGGTCGGTCGCCTGCTCATCACCGGCTTCCCAGGTGGGGCTGGCGACATTGTCGACCTGTCCGTGCTTATCGTCGCGGATCAGCGGCGCGTCGGGGTCAAGCGCCTTGCGGGCGTTGACCACCGCCGGTAGCGGCTCGTACTCGACGTCGATCAGCGGCAGTGCGTCGCGCGCGGTGTACTCGTCGACGGCGATCACGAACGCGACCTCCTGGCCCTGGAAGCGAACCTTGTCGCCCGCCAGCACGGCCTGCGTGTCATAGGAGATCGTCGGCATCCAGGCGAGGCCGAGCGTCTCCAGATCCTTGGCCGTGACCACTGCCGCCACGCCGGGATGCGCCAGCGCCGCCGAGGTGTCGATCGAGACGATCCGAGCATGCGCGTACGGGCTGCGCAGAATCGCGCCGTGCACCATCCCCGGCAGACGAATGTCGTCCAGATACGTGCCCTGCCCACGGATGAACCGCGCGTCCTCCTTGCGCTTGAGCCGCCCAAAGCCGATCGGACGCTCCGTGCTCGGACTGGGAAGGTTCTCGGCGATCGCCATGCTCACGCCTCCTGTCGGGTGTTCGATGAGCGGATGTCATCGCGGCTTCCATGTTCGGCCGCCCACTGGATCGCACTGACGATGTTCTTGTAACCGGTACAGCGACAGATCGCGCCTGAGATCGCGGTGCGGATCTCGTGTTCTGTGGGGTTTGGGTTCTCGTCTAGGAGCGCGCGGGCGGTCATCAGCATCCCGGGCGTGCAGAAACCGCAGTGCAGCGCGTGCAGTTCGTGAAAGCCTGCTTGAACTGGGTCGAGTTGGCCGTTGACCTCGAGCGATTCGACGGTCCGGATTTCGTGGCCCTCGCACATCACGGCCAGCGTGGTGCAGGACTTCAGCGGTTGACCGTCCATCAGGACCACGCAGGCGCCGCAGTTGGATGTGTCGCAGCCCCAGTGGGTGCCGGTCAGGCCCGGGGTGTCGCGGATGAAGTGCACCAGCAGCTGGCGCGCCTCGGTCTCACGCGTGATCTGCTGGCCGTTGATCGTGATCGTGACTTGCATACTCGGGTTAGGCCTCCTGTTTGAGCGCTCGGGCGATCGCGCGCCGGAGCGCTCGCCCGGTCAGCACGCCAGCGAGATGGCGCTTGTAATCGACCGGTCCGCGGCCGTCGGCCGACGGCGAGCAGTCCGCCGAAGCGATCTCCCCTACCTGCGAGAACAGCCCTTCTGACGGTGTGCTGCCGCGCAGGAGCTCCTCGGCGCGCGCGAGGTGAACCGTCGTCGGACCGACCGCGCTGAGCGCGATCCCGACATCGGTGATCGAGCCACCATCGATCCAGACCGCGACCGACGCCGCGGCGATCGCCCAGTCCCCCGCGCGCCGCTCGACCTTCTCGTGCGCGCTGCCGCCACCGGGCCGCAACGCGATCCGGATCTCGGTCACCATCTCACCATCGCCGACCGCGGTCATATACGGCCCTACGTGAAAGTCATCCATGTCCACGATGCGCTCCCCGTCAGCACCGCGGATCACGACCCTGGCCTTGACCGCCGAGCAGACCGCGCTGAGGTCCTCGGCCGCGTCGGCCTGACACAACGAGCCCCCGATCGTTCCGCGGTTGCGGACCACCGGGTCGGCGATCACCTCCTCGGCGTCGGCGAACACGGGGAAGTGACGCGCGAGCAGCTCGGACTTCAACAGCTCCACGTGGCGCGTCAGCGCCCCGATCCGGATCTCGTCGTCGGCGGTACGGATGTATGACAACTCGGTCAGATCGTTGATATCGATCAGATGCTCGGGGTTGGCCAGGCGCAGCTTCATCATCGGCAACAGGCTGTGCCCGCCGGCGATGATCCGCGCGTCAGACCCGAGCCGCGCCAGCGAAGCGATCGCGCCTTCGACGCTGGTCGCGCGCTCGTACTCAAACGGGGCTGGAGTCTGCACTGGTCAAGTCCTCTCTTGCCGGACCGGCATCCGCTTGCGCGGCGCGCCGACCTCTTCATCAGGGTCGTACTGAACCGGCGAATCGACGCCGATCACCGGCGACCGCGGCAATCGCGCCGGCCGCGTGTTACGAACATCCGGATACAGAGTCCCGGCGGCGCTGCTCCCATAGGCTGGATTGCGCAGCGCCGGACCGTCGGGGGACGCCGCCGCGATCGGCGCTTCACGGCCCAGGCGCGCCAGCGTCAACGTGCCGCGCGTATAGACCTCGCTGATCCGCGGCGCCTTGGTCTCAGAGCTCTTTGGAAAGTTGCGCAACCCCGCCGAGGCGGACCCGGGATACAGGCCCTCGAGCAGACCCATCGAGTCGCGCATCCCGGCCTTCTTGACGAGCAGTCCCTCGAGCAGATCCACGCCCGCGTCGAGGTTGGCGTTGATCGTGTTGACGACGTCGCCGACCGGCGCGCTCTTCTCGATGATCCCCACCACCCCCGCGATCGCCTGATCAAGCCCCGCGGTGATCTTGCGCAGCGCCAAGATCGTCGAGACGAGGTAGTAAACGACCGCTAAGACGATCAGCAGTACCGCGATGATCATCACCACACCGGCAGCCGGCATCGCTCAACCTCCAATCATGCGTCGTCGAGGATCACGTCGAGCGACCCGCCGTAGTCAGCGGCCGCCTCAATCGTCGCAATGACCCGGTCCTGCGTGGTCAACAGCAACGGAACCGCATCCAAATCAGCCGAACCAGCCCGCGCCGCCGCCACCACCCGCTCCACGCTCGGCACAATCCGATTGGCAGCGTTCAACACGCCGCGCAGCAGGTAGACGACCACCGGCGCCAACCCCACCAGCAGGACGGCATCGCCGATCCACTCGAGCGTCATTTCGGCCTCCGCTCAGCCACGATCGCGGCTTTAGACGCGATTCCCGGCAGCGCCCCGACGATCACGTCAAACTGGGCGTTGATCGCCTTCACCGCCGGCTCCAGCGGACGCAGGTGCTCGGACTCCACACCCTCGAGCGCCCCCGCAAGAGTCTCAAGATTCTTCGACGCCGATTCCAGGCCAGTCCGGATCAAGATCAAGGCCGCCGCCAGCACCACCACGACGACCACGGCGAGCAGGACGCTCAGGATGGTGAGGGTCGTGGCGCTCATCTTCCACCGAACCCGTCTGTGAGCGCGTTCATGTATCGGTCCTGAACCACGGCTTCCTGCACGATCAACCCGAGCACCGGCGCCGTCGCCTCCAGCTGCGGGATATTCGCGGTGTTGCCCGCCACCTTCCCGGCCACCTCCAGCAGGGCGCCAACCGACTTGTCGATGTCCATCACCGTGCGAACCAGGACGATCAACAGCGCCGCCACCGCCAGCGCCGCCACCAAGCCGATTAGGAGCGCGATCCCCCACGCTCCGTGATTCGAAAGCGCAGCCAGCGAAATCATCATCGACCCACCGCCACCTTCCGCAACGCCCGCGCCGCATGCAGGATCCTGACCCCCGAATCATTGATCTGACCAACGCCGCTGAGCCCCATCGTCTGCTCGCGCACCTTCTCAACCCCCGTTACGGCCCCCCGCGCCTGCTTGGCGATCTTCGACGCCAGCACGACGATCGTGATCACGATCGCCGCCGCCACGAGCACGACGACGACGCCTAGCACCAGCCCTATGGCCCAACCGGTCGAAGCACCAACCACGATAGGCATCAACACCTCCCTCGACTGCTAAACGGAAGCGGACGGCCGGCGGCGCCGGACGTTCTCCTCTCCTGTCCTAACTGTGGCGCGGTTGCGGTGGTTGCCGCAACCGTAGTTAAGCGATCACTTAGCCCAAGCCAGCTCATGGCGATGCGTGCTCGGCTGCCCAGCGGATCGACCGCACGATCGTCGCATAGCCCGTGCAGCGGCAGATCTGGCCGGAGATCGCCTCCCGGATCTCGTTGTCTGTGAGCGGTGGCCCACCGCGACGGCGGTCGAGCAGCGCCCGCGCCGTGAGCATCATGCCCGATGTGCAGAAACCGCACTGGAGCCCGTGCTCCTCCCTGAATCCCGCTTGACTCGGATCGAGTACGCCATCGATTTCAAGCCCCTCGACGGTCCGGATCTCGTGCCCCGCGGCGGTGGCGGCGAGCACCGTACAAGACTTGACAGGATCGCCGTCCATGAGCACCACGCAGGTGCCGCAGTTAGACGTATCACAGCCCCAGTGCGTGCCGGTCAGACGAAGCTCGTCGCGCAGGAAATGCACCAACAGCAGCCGGGGCTCGATCTCGCGCGTGTGCTCCTCGCCGTTGACCGCGACGGTCACCTGCATCAAGCCACCGGCCTGGCGGCACGGGCCGCCGCCCGGCGCAGCGCCCGAGTGGTGAGCACCCCGGCCACGTGGCGCTTGTACTCGGCCGATCCGCGTTGGTCGGACACCGGCGAGCACGCGGCCGCGGCCAGGCCACCGGCGTGGGCGAACATCTCCTCGGATGGCTCGCTTCCGCGCAACTCCCGCTCCGCCTCGGCGCAAGTCACTTCGGCGCCGACGGCGGCAAGCGCGATTCCGGCTCCCGTGATCACGCCGTCGGCGAGCGTCACCGACGCGCCGGCGGCGGCGACAGCCCAGTCGCCAACCCGGCGGTCGACCTTCTCATAGGCGCTTGCGGACCGCTCGCACAGCGGGATGCGGATCTCCACCAGCAGCTCGTCATGGCCGACCGCGGTCCGGTAGGGACCGCGGTAAAAGTCGTCCATGCCCAGCACGCGCTCGCCGTCGAGGCCGAGGATCACCATCCGCGCGCCGACCGCGGCGCAGACGGCGCTGAGGTCCTCCGACGGATCCGCCTGACACAACGCGCCGCCGATCGTGCCGCGGTTGCGCACCACCGGATCCGCGATCACGCGCTCGGCGTCGGTGAAGATCGCCACGCGCTCGGCGAGCAGGCCCGACTCGAGAAGGTCGCGATGGCGAGTCATCGCGCCGATCCGGATCTCGTCACCCTCCCGACCGGTTTTGGTCACCGGCGAACCCCCATGCTCGCGGACATACCCGAGCTCGCCAGCCAGGTCGTCGATGTCGATCAGGTAGTCAGGCGTCGCGAGCCTCAGCTTCATCATCGGCAGCAGCGAGTGGCCGCCGGCCAGGATGCGGGCCTCGGGACCGAGGTCTCGCAGCAGCGTCAACGCGTGCTCGACGCTCGTCGCGCGCTCGTACTGAAATGGTGCCGGTACCTGCACCGCCGTCCTCTCGCTCGGTGATCGAGAAGAGTGTCCACCGACCCGACGCGCGCTCGGAACTCTTCTGCATGTCTAGGATTCTTGCCGGGTTGCGAGCTCGGCGCAGCCGAATTCTAGTGATCGCTCAGGCCACATGACCCTCGCTCAGCTGCAATCGTTCGTGCTCGTCGCCAGGCTTGGCTCCGTCAAGGCGGCAGCCGCCGAGCTCGGCGTCACCGAGCCCGCGGTGTCGGTGGCGGTCGCCGCGCTGCGCAAGGAGCTCGGGGACGAACTGTTCGTCCGCGACGGCCGCGGGATCGCCGTGACCGCGGGCGGGAGGCGCCTCGCAGCACTGGCGGGCGAGATCCTCAGCCTCGCCGAGCAGGCAAGGCGCTCGGTCGGGGAGACGCCCGGTCAGCCCCGGCTGATGCAGATCGCTGTCACCAGCATCCTCGCCGAGCACATCGGCCCGCTGGTCGACGCGTTCACGGCCCGTGACCCCGGGCTCGAGGTCGCGATCGAGTTGGCTCCCGGCGGCGTCCTGGCCGACCTGCTCGAGTGGCGCCGCGCCGACATCGTGCTCGGCCCACCTCCCGGTCCCGACAAAGCCGAGACGATCGCTTCGGTTCCGTTCCTGCGCGCCCGGCTGATCGTAGTTGCCGCCCCCACCCATCCGCTCGCCGGGATCCGGGACGTGGCGCCGTCGACACTGGCGGGCGAGCGCTGGCTGCTGGGACCGCCCGAGCTCGATCCGACCACCGGCGCGGGTCTGCTGTTCGCGCGGGCGGCCATCGAACCCGGCGACGTGGTGACCTATACGAGTCACGCAGCGGCCATCGCCGCGGCCGCCGCCGGCGACGGGATCGTGCTCACGCTCGCGCACTCGGTTGTGGAGGAGATCCGCCGCCGGGCCTTGACCCGGATCGACGTTCGCGGGACGCCGATGGTCGAGCTATGGCACGCAAGCACACTCGGCTTCGGCCGCGCGCTGCCCGCGGCCCTGGCGATGCAGCGCTTCGCCACCAGCTCGGAGGCGACGCAGGCGATCTCCACCGGCCGCGCGGGCACAACCTCCTCGAGGGCCCGTCCGCGACCTCACGTCACGCTCTGGAGCTCTGTCGCCGCCGGGCTGCAGGCCAACGGCGACCGCTGAGCCGCGGACTTGGCCGTTCTGGTAGGTATGTCCGCATGATTCCAGACGCGGAGAGAATTGAGGTTGGGCATGTTGATCACGCCTGGTACGCATACGCTTGGACCGGACGCCGGCACCCTGTTGGTGAAGACCGGCCGCAAAGGCGCGGCGGCGAAAGCGGGACATGACCTGTCGATCGAGGTGACTTCATGGAGCGCGACGATTGAAGCCGGCGCCGATTCGGGCCAGACCCGGCTGGAGCTCACCGCGGAGGCCGGATCGCTGCGCGTGCGCAATGGCAGCGGCGGCATGCAGTCACTCGGAGACGACGACAAGGACAACATCAGGCAGACGATCGACGACGAGGTTCTGAGGGGGACAGCGATCGCGTTTCGCTCGACCGCCGTTCGGACCAGCGACGATGGCAGCCGATTGAGCGTCGACGGCGAGTTGGAGCTGTTCGGCCGAGCCAACCCGATCGCGTTTGAGCTCGAGGTCCGCTCCGACGGACGTCTCAGCGGCAGCGCCACCGTCAAGCAGAGCGACTGGGGCATGAAGCCGTACTCAGCGCTGTTCGGAGCGCTCAAGGTCGCCGACGAGGTCGTCGTTGCAATTGACGCACGCGTGCCGGCAAGCTGATCTCGACGCTGGCCTTCACAGGCCTGCGAGAGTTCGCTCCTGGACACCGGCAGAGGAGGAGTGAGGATAAGCGAGACGGCGTCGGACCCGAAGGCAATCTCCGCGACCGTTGCCGGGCTGCCCAGCTCGGCCGCCGAGCGTTATGGCGAGCTGGTCGCGGCGCGCCACAAGGTCGACGGCGAGTGGCGTGAGCTGACTTACGCCGAAGTCGTCCAGGCGATCGACGAAATCGCCCTTGGGCTGGCAGAGCTTGGGATCGAGCCCGGCGACCGCGTCGCGCTCCTGTCCGACACGCGCGTGGAGTGGACGCTCGCCAGCTATGGGATCTCCGCGGCGGGCGGCGTTGTGGTGCCGGTCTATCCAACCAACTCACCCCAGGAGTGCAAATGGGTACTCGGCGACTCGGGCGCGCGTGCCGTGGTCTGCGAGAACGAACTCCAGCTCGCCAAGATCGACCGGGTTCGCGGCGAGCTGACCGAGCTCGCCAGCACGCTCTCGATCGAGCCGGAGGCCGGCGACCTGTCGCTCACGGACCTGCGCGAGCGGGGTGCCGATCGCGACCGGGCCGAACTTCTCGAGCGTCAGTCGGCGGTGACCCCCGATGATGCCTACACAATCATCTACACCTCGGGCACGACCGGTCCGCCAAAGGGCACAGTGCTCACGCACCGCAACGCGATGTCAGTCTGCGAGATGGTCGAGGAGCTCGAATTCGTTAAGCCCGGCGAGACGACGTACCTGTTCCTGCCGCTCGCACACGCGTTCGCGCTCACCGCGCAACTGGCCTCGTTTGATCAAGGCACGACGATCGTGTATTACGGCGGCGACTCCAAGCAGATCCTGAAAGAGCTGGTCGAGACCAAGCCGACGTATCTGCCTTCGGTGCCGCGGATCTTCGAGAAGCTCTACACGGCAGCAATGAAGCTGCAGTCGCAGTCAAGCGATGAGGATCGCCAACGCTTCAAGCAGGCCGTCAAGCTCGGCATCGACGTTCGCATGCGACGTCAGCGAGGCGAGGATGTTCCTGACCAGCTACGACGGGCTTTCGATCAGGCTGACGACCGGTTGTTCTCCCGTGTCCGTGAGCTGTTCGGAGGCCGGATCCGCCAAGCGGTCACCGGCGCCGCACCCATCGCGCCCGAGATCCTCGAGTTCTTCTACGCCTGCGGCGTGCCGGTGATGGAGGGCTGGGGCATGACCGAGACGACGGCGGTCGGAACGGTCGGGACGCTTGAACATTTCAAGTTCGGCACCGTGGGCCATCCGATGCCCGGGGTTCACGTCAAGATCGCCGAGCAGGACGGCGAGATCCTGCTGCGAGGCCCGAACGTCTTCCGCGAGTACTGGGGCAACCCCGAGGCCACCGCCGAGACGCTGATCGACGGCTGGCTGCACACCGGCGACGTGGGCGAGCTCGACGACGATGG